>ERZ778027.515-NODE-515-length-88196-cov-11.548519_pt1 | contig 88196 bp, 118 predicted proteins | sample MGYA00375757_ERZ778027 | MGnify/ENA primary metagenome ERZ778027 (study PRJEB29350, sample SAMN05389817) | bioreactor metagenome | isolation source: Ammonium sulfate bioreactor | place: South Africa: University of Cape Town | collected 2014-02-18 ...
AGAAACAAATAAACTAATTGATTGATTTAGCATAATCTTGAGCATTGTTTTCAATTGTCGATGATGCATAAATGTAAATGCTCAAGCATTTTCCATTTCTCTTTTTGTTCATGTTTGTTTTGTATGTCTCTCGTGATATTTTCTCGTCTGAGAACCGTTTATCAGTCTTCAATGCGAGTGATTTCTTCTCCTATCATTTCTACTTCTTTAAAAAAAAAACAATAAAATCCTAGATTTTAGAAAAAAGGTCAGTAGAATTTTTATTTGATCAAAGGATTGATTGTATTAAAAAAATAATCTCAGTAAAAAAAGAAAACAAACAATAATCGTAGTACACACATGCATGCAGTAAAATCTGAAAAAAATCACGAAATAAATAGCAACAAGGAAGAAAATCTTTCAACGACGAGCATTTTCAATTTGTTTCGCAGCTACAGCTGACAATGCATTGACATTAACATCTAAACGAAATAATTATTTATGATTCAAATAATCGAATCACAAAACAGATTCTACCGGATGATTCATTCATTTTAGCAAACTGTGCATTTCCACCTTCGGTATATTGTTTCAAATAGATTTCTTCATCAGCTGTTAATGCTTCACCGAGTTTTCGAAGTGCATCTAAGATTTCTCTCTTTTGTCGTGCACCTTCAGCACCATCTAATTTGCCTACTTTCGTATCGCGTTCGATCTTCAAAGAAAAAAAAACAAACTCAATATATTATTCAAAGGAGAAAAAAAACAAAACATTGTCTCTTACTTCAGCTAAACGATTACGTAATTGAACTGGTTGTTTTTTAGCAAAGAATTTAATGACTTCAGGTGTTTGAAATGCTTGACTAATTGCACATTTAATTGCATTTTGAATACGTTGTAGATCATCGACTAATGATAAACCACCTTCTCCACTTTTCATTTTATCTAATGATTTACTAAACTCTTCTAATTGATCGACTGTATCCTGTCGAGCTTCATTATATTCAGCTTCATCCATTTCACCTTTGATTTGATCTAAATCTGCTAATTGCTCGAGTAAACGATCGAGTTGAGCATCAAGATTATTTCGTAGAACATCAACTTTAGCTGCCATCTGAAACAAAGAAAAAACAACGATAATTTTATTTCACGAAAGAGAAAAAATCGAAATCAAAGCTGTTTGTATCAGTAAACATAGTGGAATTAAGATCTAGATTAAAATTCATTTGAATGAATAAATTATTTATTATTATTCTACCGTAAATGAATGATTTTCATGATGTTTCATGGAAGGAATTAAACATTTAAAAGTATATGTTTTGAAGCCATGGTTAAATCTGCTTTTCTTTTGTGAGATGCTGATCTAAAACCAAGAAGTTCGATTAACCTTTTCTGAGTTAAATATATAATTCCGACATTCAATGAAATCGAAAACGTATTTGTGATAATAACAGAAACAAAAATAAAAGACCGATAACAATTAAAAATGAAACAGAAAAAAGATTTGTCTGCGGCGGATGTACATTATGTACATAGAGATTTTTATCCGCACTTATACTCAAAACACTTGTTTCATATAAATAATTTTCTTCACGTAAAATAAATGTTAAATCAGTAACGAATATCGAATGTGCACGATGTTCATAGATCAATTTCAAACGTTCACTGTCATAGATTCGTACACAACCACCGGAATCACCCACGGACACATATTGACCACAGTTACTAACGGCTATCGCCGATATACGATCGTTTAACGTCACAGCACGACGTTGTCGAACAACGAATTGATGTTGTTTATTTTCTGTCCATTGAACAATATAACTTGTTAGTTTATCATTGATAATCTGAGGTATAAGACTTGTATAGAGAAAACTGGTTGCATTCGATGATGATTTTCTCGGTACAATACCGAAACGAACGTGTCGTATTCGATAGGATGGTTTCGAATTTTTATTTGTACCAAATTGATTGAGATCGAGTTCGCCGTGTTTATCGAACGGTGGTGAACATTGTCGAATTTGCACGTGATGATCACGTGATACACTGATTAACCATGTGCCCAATGGATCGACAGCTAAATCATCGATTTCTTTCGAATGAGCTGTGAATGATGTGACAAGATTGAGTTGAATCAATCGATCAGCTGCTGTCGATGCTGGCCAAATGATATCATAGATTGTCAATGAACCGTCACTTGCGCCAACGAATAATTTCGATTGTGTTGCCGGACAAATAGCCAATGCATTGACGTATTCTTCGTCTTTTATTGGAACTGTATAGATATTATTTAGTATAGATGCTGTTGTTGTTGTTGTTGTTGTTGACGATGTCATAACAGGTGGAAAACTGAATGAACCTGTTCGATTTGTTGGCGATTGTGCATTGAGAATTTCATTTCCAATCGCTTCGACAGTTGCTTGACCATTTCGATGTAGAATAATCGATGGTCGATGTTGAACATTGATCGGTTCAGTTGCTGTCGATGTCGATGAATTATGTCGTCGACGTACGGATCTTTGTGCAGGTACAATCGGCACATTGTTGGCTGAGTCCTGCGAATTACCAGTCGGTGGTGGCGAAATATTGAAACCTAATCCACCATCTAATTCTCGTTGTGATGCTTTGAGCATAATGACTTTCAATTGCCGATTCAAAGCCAAAATTAAAAATTCCTGTTGTTGTTTACGCAGTGAAACCATTCTCATGACACTATCATGCTGAGTAAAACTATTGACATTCTGTATTGAACATTTGTTGTTCGTTGGATCGGATGATTGATTTAAATAGATCCATTTCAAATCCACGGCATTACCAACGCCGGTCTTAGCCGTTCCGCCACCACCTCCGATTGCAATCATGCCCCATGATTTCAATGGCTGAATGCAATAGGGTGGATAAGCCATTTCTTGAAGAAAATGAGACGAACTCAATGTAGATGACATCTGAAAAATTACTAATTTGACTTTATGTGTTTGTTTTTTGTTATCATCTCGAATAATAAATTTGTTTTTTTATGTATAAAAAAAAGAAACGTTATGTTGTTTGTAGATACATGTTTTTACAGAATATTACAATAAAGAAAAACGCCAGCACCATGTTTTGTTTTTTGTTTAAAAAGAAAAAGAGAATAAAGTTTATGTTCGTCTGAAACTGCTAAATACTGAATTAATTAAATTCGAACCTCGATTACGAAGAAAACCAATTGAACCACTCATAACTGAGAGATTCTGTTGGTGCTGTTGTTGCTGTTGTTGATTAGAAAACGACGGTAATGAACCGAGTCGTTCATGAATCGACGGATCATCGGGAATATTATAATCTAAATTTCAAGTTTTCATTTTTCGGAGTAAAATTCAACATTTCGATTTACCTTGCGGTACTGTTTCCCATTCATCACTATTCAATAGATCATTCACATCTTTTTCTACATCATCAAACCAATATTCTGTGACATAAGCACGACTTATCTCATTCACTTCTTCTTCCATTGCATCAATATATTGTTGAGAATAAATCACTGGTTTTGGTCTAGACGATTTTTTGTTTACAAAAGTTATTATTTAGAAAAAAAAACTGAACCTACCGACTACGATATTGTTTATAGGTTAATAATTTCCAAAGATTTTCTAACGTATGCGTTACTTGAGTGTTTTCCATAGGTATGCCTTGCGACATACAGCTAGTGACGATATTAGCATTTAATTTCGCTATATCAGCACGAAGACGATCGCCTGTTAGCGTGTCTGTATTAAATTCCCTAGTGAAAAGCCCCGAAAAACGTGAATACGAAAGACTAAACATGTTCGACTTACAATTGATGTAAACGAAATGGCAAAGCAATATGAAGGTAAAAAGCAATGACATTAATCAATTGACAAGCATGTGAGAGTGCCGAAAGAACTTCGTAGAGTTCGTGTGAAAGTGTTGATTGAAATGAATCCGAATCGGTATTTTGTTTGTCAACTTCAACCGTAAGAAGAACTACAACAAACAAACAAACAACTAATCATCATCATCGATCTTTTGTGAAATATCTACGTTTAGGTATTTGATAATCTCCATTGATTGGCAAACAAGAATTTACAATTTGATATCGATCGGCTGTCATATTGACTGTCTCCTCGTTTTCCGAGCAATCACTATTCGTTTCATCAGCAATCGACTGTTGTGCACTGGACAGAGCTCGCATTGTCAACGCAAGATTACTAAACAAATCAAACATTTGTCATATCGACGTATTTTTTTGTTTCGTTACTCTTCAACCGCGGCTGCATATTCAATCGGAAAAACGTATTTATATGTTTCATTGATTCGTTGCCGACGAATATAATGCAGTTTGTTTTCACAGTCAATGCGAATTTCGTTTTTTTCTCGAGTTTTTTCGTTCGATAGATGTATAACAGTTTTGATATCATCGATTTTTCGTTCGAGTAGTTTCATATTGTTTTCTTTGGCTGTTTGACGTTGTTCAGCAAGGCTATTCATTTGTTTTTCTACGAGAAAAAGAAATCGATTGATCATGTTGAAAATGAAATTTACTTCGTTCGATTTGTTCACGTAATTTTTCGATATGTTGCTGAGCGAGAACAAGTCGGTTCTTTCGAATTGCGATCTCCTCGGACTACGAAGAAAAGATTTTGGTTTTAAAAAAAAAAGAATTCTCTTTACCATTTTGTAAGAGCCAAGAACTGATTCCATTTTGCTTTGATATCTAATCGAAAGAGATAAGTTTTTTGTGCGAAAAACAACGAAAAATGTTACTCGTTTTGCAGACGTGTCTTTTCAGTTTGAAATTTTTTCAATAAAAACATTCGATCCGAACATCTGAACGACAAAATTTGAATTTTGAACAAAAAACAAACCCGTGAAATTTACTGCAAATGAGGCGGATTGTTCAGCGAATTTTTTGCTGAAAATTGCTGAAATTCTTCGTAATCAATTGAATTCAACAGACTAGCGAGTAGTTGTCGTCGTTTATTCGAACAAGTATCATGTTTAGGTGGACAAAATTGACCTGTATTTACACATTTGGCACATGTTAATGTTGCATCATCGACAATCTTTCGACAGAGACAACATTTGTATGACGATGTATTCGATTTCTGATGACCTGATTGATTTAGATGAAGTTGAGATGAATGATATGACCGAACATTTTTGTCATAAGTGGATAAAAGGAAATGATTGGGAGCAATTGTAGTTGTCATTGGATTGGATAGGCCGGGGAGATAAATAGGTGAGCTAACTTCATCGTCAAGATCCATCTGAAAAGAATAAAATGTCGATATAAAATGAAAAAAGAAAGAATATTTATTATTATTGTCAATTAATTGAGAGTATCCCGTGTCGGAAAAAAAGGTGAAAACTGCGAGATTGTTTGATACTTCGGCACAGATTTCGGAAGATTATCAAGGTAAGTACGACGTTCTTCCTCGCTCCGTACTTGTCCGATTCGCTCGCCCATTTGAACGAGTGTTTCCATGGAATTATTCGCATGATGTTGAACGTCATCGTCCCATTGAATCATTCCCGCTTTGAAAACGACAACCACCGTACTACCACCATAAGCAAAATAACCAAGTTCATCGCCTTTTTCAATCTCTTGCTCGGTATCAACGGTAAAATTAACTGATCCAACAAGTAGCGCGCCAATGGCGACGAATGCAACCTTACCAAGAGTCTGATTCTCGATCGTAATCATCGTGCGTTGATTACGCGTGAGAACATCGAGATTTTCTCGAATCGCGATCGGATTGACTGTGTAATAGGTTCCTGTGATCGATTTCTTGTTCGAACCGATTCGGCCGGAGATTGGCGAGTGAAAACGATGGTAATCGACAGGTGCGAGACGGAATATTGCAATTGAGCCACCCTCGAATTCCTTCGCCAGATTCCGATCATCGAACAGATGTTCTAAGGAGAAACGATGACCTTTAATCCAAATTCTTGTTGCATCATTGATATTGTCGAATAAAATCAACCGGCAATCGGCAGCTGAAACAACAACATTCGAATTCATTCGATCGGCTATTGGCCGCGCGTGTGGTTTCAGTTTTCGATAGAAAAATTGATTAAATGTTCGGTAATCGGCGACATTCGGTTTTTCTAATTCATTTAAATTGATATTGTACATTTTGACAAATGACGGAATGTGTTTGCACGATTTCGGATCGTCGAATGCTTTGCCGATCCGTTTGGTTTCTCGGTTGAAAAACCGTTTTATTGCACGTTTTTGCATGATTTTACGTTGAATCGGTCCGCTGAACAACAATCTCATGCCGTATTTATGATACGAAGGCATTTGCTCGAATGTCAGCCGATTTGTTCGTCGATCCCAGACTTTAAACGCGTATTTGACGCCGCCGCCTTCTCGACTCTCAGGTCGAAGATTTTCTCGTGGCAGTTCGTGTTCGAGATATTGCCGAACTGTTTCATTCGATGGGACCAACGAACGAAAGAGAAAACTATGCCAATCTTCAGGCACACCTGTCGACTCGAAAATATTGCCGTGAGCTTGAGGACCTTCTTCACAAGTTCGATCGATTAACATTGAAAATGTCCGTTGAGTTCGTTCGATTTCTTTGTCATCGACGGGCGGCAAATGTTTGGCGGCATCGCCGATCGTTTGTTCCTCATCGCTGCGTTCGGATTCTTGCGAATCACTGCGACTCAACATGATCTAAAAAGTAATTTATTCATCAATCATTTGAATAGCAAAAAGAAAAGAAGCGAAATGTTCATAAATCTTTGAGATTTTTTTGTGTTTTTTTTTGTTGTTGTTTGAAAATGTTCACGCTTTACAATAAATAGATCAATTCTGCTCGGTTTTTTTTCTCACACAGAGTAAAAAGAAAAAGTACGTGTGCGCAGATATCTTTTTTTGTTTTGTTTTAAAGAAGAAAAAGAAGAAAAGACGAACGCATCTGAAATAATAAGAATAAGAATAAGACGAGAAAGTCAAGAAAAGAAAACTAAACTGACATAACTACACATAGAAAAAAAAAAGAAAACGCTGATTGACATCATTTTTAAACAATCCAAGAGATCAATTAAAAACAAACGAGAGAGAGAGAGGACCGGATCGGAATTTGAAAACGAAAACACAGGAGTCATTCGAGAAGAACTTGAGCGACGTGTTGCTACAAAAAAAGAGAGAATTTTTTTTTATCATTCCGATAGAGGATAAAAACAAGAATAATAATAACAGCGGCAGCAGCAGCAGCACCTGACGACGAAGACCTTTCTGATTCGACATTGACTAATGAATTAAAGTTTGTTCGGGCGGTGTTGGACATCGTAATGAATTGGTCGTTGTCGACGAGACCAGTGCTGCTGTTGTGTTCGTTAATTCGGCACATAGATCGTGAAAGAATTGTTCAGTTTCTTCGAAATTTGTCGTTTGTTCGGATACATTCGCGTTATTATTATTATCATCAATTTCATTATTATTATTTATATTATTAGTATTGAATTCCGTCGAGGATTTTTGCCGTCGTTCAGCACCAATTGCACGTTTTAGCAATAAAGCTACGTCAGTTTCTTGTTCGATATCCATTGTGTCACATGATGATTGGGTTGATCCCGTCTCATTACTTACAACTGTTACTAGATCAGAATCAATGTCCATATCGATTTCTTCTTCAACATCACAGTTTTCATTTAAATCAAGTAACCATGAACTGTTGGTTGGATCTGTTGAGTTGATCTGCTGTTCGCAATTGTCAATGGAAGGTACTGGTTCATTTTCGATTTTCTTTAGAAAACGCCAAACTAACAAGCGATTTCGTAGTGAAGCTTCGATAGGTCGTTGACGTTGACTTATTGTTGAACGTTGCAACTAGAAAAACATTCGATTTAGATTTTGGTTTTGTTTTTGACAACACACACACACACCTTTTCGTAGGATAATAAAATATACAATTGAGATAAATCAGTTGGACTCGTCATAGTGTTTGTTTTGTTATAAGACTAGGAGGTATCTGAAAATGAACGTTCGCTTTTGGTATTAGATTGCTCAATTGAAAAGAGGAAAGTGTAGGTGGGGACAGAAAATTTATTTCACTTTTTTTTTACTGTGAGTCATTCGCATAAGCACGCGACCTTAGTTTAACCCAGAAAATGAGAGAATGATGTGGAAGTCAATCAGATTTTTTGTTCAATTAAAACTGAATTGATGGTTTTTTATTTATTATTTACCTTTGAAATACCAATGAGCAAGTTTTTTCTCGAATATTTTTAATAAAAAAATGTTCATCAATGCACTTATGCAGATGAGTTCTCATGAGAGTGTTAGCGACATCTGAAGTAGAGATTTAATGTTACATTTACATATCACAAATCATCTATACATATAAAATATATTATTCACTCTAAGAAAAGCAAAAATGTCAGTCGGTTGTATTCGTTCGATAGTTGGTTTTAAATAAATCAAATAGAGCTTTGACAATTTCACCTGTAATAACCTCATTCGTATTAATTCTCAATAAATATAAAACCAATGTACCATCGCGTCCGAGATAATCTCGAAGGAAACTTGTCATCAATTGATTTTCATCGTGAACAACTGAAACTGAGTCCGATTGAATCTCAGTATTTCGATGTGGTGATGGCGAAGTTCGTTCTTCCGGTGTCGATGCTGTTGTTGCTGCTGCTGCTGCTGCTGTTGCATCGATAGTTTCATTTGCTATTGGAAGTTCTAATTGTTCACGAACACGTGACAAACGTGCGGAATCTAATTTAGCTTTGATTGAGCGGTTAGCAAATGATTGCAAGAAATGATGATGATGTGCGCCATGCATCGATCCATGATACGATGAATGTCCGAATGAAAAGCGTCGATGATGAGTAAGCGATTGTGCATGATGATGACCATGAAAATGATGATGAAATGATCGATGATGAATCTGTTCTTCGAATGGATTTTGTGGGAAATGATGGATATTAATACGTTTCATTGATGAGAGATATCTTCGTACGATGTTTTTATTGAAATCAGGATAGAAAAATGATACTGTCCAATAAATAAAACCGATCAATGTAAATATCATGGTAAAATAGAGCCAAAACCAAATAATTAAAAAAATTTTCTCATTAAATAAATTTATTGGTAAACTACATTGAACTGTATATGTATGAATATTATCAGCTAAATTTCTCACTGCAAAATTACACCTAAATCAGCACGAATCATATGTTTAACCAGTTATTCTTCTCAAATTCGAGTGAATTCTTACCATGTCACACGTGGAAATCGCGCTGTAACCGTCCAATTTTCATTATTTCCTGTGAAAAGAGCACGTAGAACAGTAAAACCATACATATGATAATTATTTCCAAGAAAAAAATTGAGCAAATACAATTGTCCTAATGCATTGATGAGATAGAGAACTTTCGTAAATAGAAATGATGACATCAAATGATTATCTCTCATTTTCAAATGATTATTAAGAAGAAAAAATTGAAGCAATGTCGATAATTTCAATGAACGAATTTGATCGAGATATTCGAGACGTTTCTGTCGATGATATTCCAATGTTCGATCAATAAAACGTGCTAAATATCGAACGGATGTTTCACGTATATCCGATGCATACGTATCACTAATACGTGCTTGTGTTACAAGCATACTTAGATCATAGCCACTTTTTGAATTCAATGTCGACCAAATCAATGATGGCATGTAGAAGAAAATAGCTTGAAGAATGAGAATAAATGGAACGTATTGATAGAAATAAATGAATTGTTCGGTTTTCGGATCGGGATATTTCGGTAGGAGACGATCGAATGAAACGAAATAGGTATTCGATATCCAACAGATATTATTCGTATATTCGACATGTGTACCAGTGAAATGTGCTGGACAAAAACAAGCAATTGGCTCGCCGACATATTGTTTACTTGAAACAAGAATTGTGAATATGATCAGAAGTATAACCGAATAACGACGTGATATTCGATCGTAGAAATCATCATCACATGCACTATCATGTCCATGATGACCAACTTTAGCTGCAGCATCGAATAGAAATACTGCCATACTAAAAATTTTAGATTTGCACTTTCATGAAATCATTCAAATACAACAACTTACTGTTCTAAAGCTTCTAGAATCCACCAGTGAAACATGATGTGTGTTTTTCAGATGGAAAACTTCTTCTAAATAAAATCAACAATGTATTGTGTCTCTTTGAAGAGAAAAAAAAAGGGGAGAGAGAGAGAGAGAAAATGTCGATTTGTCCTTTTTTATTCTTGATTGATGCTGTATTCATTGGCTTCCGTTTACGGTGTCTTCCGTTATCTTTCCTTTCAAACACAACGACTGTATGATTGCCTTTCAAGCATATCCTAATTTTTTTTTCTTTTCTTGTCTTTCGGTACATAAATGTGCATATAAGCGTATGATGATGATGATAGATAGACAAACCTTTTCTTGTCAACTGGATGATGTAATTAAGAATAATATCAGAAAAGTTTAATTGAAGGACAATGTTTTATAAGTAATTAACAAGATCTCTCAGGCTATAACGGCGTAATAAATGGTTAAATATTTAGCATATTTGATTTTCTAAAAAAAGACCGGAGAAAAAAGAAGAAGAAGAAGAAAAATAGAAATTCGATGGAAATCAATCATTATTTGATTATGATTGCTTTTCCTCTTCCTACTGATCTAAATTTATTAATCGAGGTCTGGTGAACACGATCGTATGCATAGAAAAAAAGAGTTTTGATTTGTTCTCTCGGCATTTTTTTTAGGAATTATTGTCGGATGATGACGTTCGTGATCATTAGTCGACAAACTCAAAGAGGAATACTTCAGCTATCCTTGTGAACATTAGCTTAGACGAGAAAGAGAGACAGTTTTTATGAGCAATAACATATTGTTGATAAACCACTTGATATATTTTATGTCGCCTTGTTACGATCGATTTTCTAACCGAAAATGAGAGAGACGAAGAGGCCATAACTAGCAAAAAAAAAGAATGAAATTTACACCGGAAGACATTATCCGGTCTCTCTCTAAACTATATCAAGGCGGAACAATCGGGTCATACTTCCTTTATTTAGAGAAAAAAAAAATACTTTCGTCGGATTTTGGACTAATTGTATGAATTAAGATATTTGTTCGTCATACAGGTAGACAGCAGAATATTTGAACGAAAGACGAGGAAAAAAAAACACAGTAAAGTAATATTCAAGGCTATAAAATAATGTAATACATCTGAGCATGCAATTCAGTAAATTTATATATTCAATAGTTAGATTTAACTAAACACAGAATAACTCATTAAAGTCTAAGTAGAAAAAAATACATTCAATGATGATGTTTGACGTATGATGACACTTACTCTACGAAGAGACATCTTATATCTACATGAACAACAGGAAATAGAATTAATTAGAAAGATTTTTTTTCTTACTGGATACTATTGAAAAATTTTTACTTGAAAGGAAGAGAGCAAAAAATATAATAATAGCTCACGAGGTATTCGTGCGTGTGTAATTGACTATTCTTTTTTAAAAAAAAAGAGAAAGAAACTGAATTTCCTCGAAAAGAAAAACGACCAGTTTATGGTTATTATTGATTGGAAAACTCTTGTGAAAGAATGTTGTATTCAATAATAATAAAAAAATTATTTTCTCCAAATGGTTCTTGAGAAAAAAACTTGAGTTATAGTTCGATTTCTTTTCATTTCCGAGATATGAATTATTCAATCAAAGAAAAGAATGAATGAACAAATATTTATTTTTTTAAAGAAAAATATGTATTCCTCGATTTTAAGTCTGATTCGTAGCAACTAACATGCCGTAGACAACACCAAGAATAAAACCTATACAGAACATAGCAATAAATATGCAAATAGTGATGATAACGTCTTGTCGATGCCAAGAATTTGGACTAGAAAAGAAATAAGTGTTTTCTATTAGCAAGGAAAATCCTAATCGAGTGATTACGTTTCAGTGATTTGCATGTTCGACTTTGGCGTTATTCGAAAAGATTTGACTTCATTTTCTCGATGGACTCAGCAGGAAATTTGATATTAAAAAAAACGCTCTTTCTTTTTTCTTTCTTTTTTCGATTGATTTATTCATGAGTCTGTTCTTGTCAAGAGTTAGATTTCATCTGGTCGTTCATATTAATTGGAAAAGAAGCGCTTGTTTATTGTTTTGTTTTCACAGAAAGAAAAAAAAATGAAAAATGAGTTTTTTTTTTTTTTGAAACATATACAGATCTTGATTTAGAAAAAAAAAACTAAGGAGTTTATACACGAATTAGATTTTAAACGTAATGAGAAAGAAGAAGAAGAATTTTTTAAAAGAAAGAAATAGTTCGTAAGGTTCTGTATGCCAATTAAATGCTGATGTTAAACACTTTGATATCCATTATGATTACGTCGTCGACCGATTAAATAAGCGACGAGAACACCAATAACTAGCAATGCAAGACAAATACCGACAATAATTGGAACTATATTCGTTGGTCGAAAATAATCCATAGCACACACTTTTTCTAGAATAAAAGCCCAACAAAATTTAATGTGAAGACGAAAACGAATGACATTTACCAGCAGCATAATCGTGAAATGGAACACCCATGTCAGTAAATGGTTGTACACGTAGATTTTCGATATCAATCGATTTAATTGTTACATTTTCATTTTTACTTTTGAAATTATCGATTTTGGTTTTTGAATTGCATCGATATGAATGCTGAACATCAGTTTCAAATAATGTTTCATTCGCTTTGAATATGTGAATACCTATGGCAGCAGCCGAAGCATTTGGAAAGAAACTACTCTTTGGGTCAATTGTAAGCGAACCATACACGCGTGCTAATTTAGTTTGATTTTTTTGATCAACATCGAATTCAAATGTAATCGATGTGAGATTTTGCAACATAAGTATTGTTAATGTATGAGAATTGGTGAGACTACATGTGCCACTATAGGATTCGAATGTTTCATTATTCAATGGGATTCGTGTGAGATTTGTTTTGCCATTGATTTGAGTATATTCAACATTGAGAATAAGATCAAATCGTGCAGCGAAACAGAGATTGTCTGATCCTGGTGGTAACGTATAATTGGCAGGAAGTTCAATGGCCTATCGAAACAAAAAGATGTCTTCGTTTATTTTTCTTCTGATGGCTTACATTAATCGACGATAAGAGGGTTAAACAAACTAGAAAACAATCGGATATTGAATTTTATCGATTCGAATTGAACAAATCGTCATCTCTTACCAATGAACAGAAAGACTGAAGACATTTTTTTGTGTATAATTTCTTTTCTTTATTATAAATCTAAAAATAGCCCAAACAAAGATAACGATGCAGGTTCGTTTGCTCGATCGCAAAATGAGTAAATGATCGAAAAAAGAAGAAAGGGTTGCCAAAAAAAGAAAGTACGAGAATGAATCATGAATATTTTCCTTTTTGCATGTCAAGTTCTTTTTTTCAATAAAGAAAAGAAAAAAAAGAATATATTTATGCACACTTTTCTCTCCCTCTTTTCTAAACGTCCAATATTAACCGTGTCTAGGTTCAAATTCGATAAAGACACACGCGTAGAGAGAGACAGAAAAGAAAAATAGGGGTTAAAAGTAAAAGAACAGGGTTGAGAAGAAATATATTAGATAAATATCGACGATGATAAAGAAAAAATAAAAAAAAGTTAATCAATTGATTTCATGAAGTACTTTTTACAAGAAGGCAACACCCTCATTTGATAAAAGAAAGAACGACGATATGATTATCAGTTCAAATAAACTTCGACTAGTCGGGTATATCGTAAATGTCATGTATACAGAAAAAAAAACGAAAGAAGAAAAAGAAGTAATAATCAGTCAGTCAGTCGATGCATGTAAGCAAGCCTGCTGATCGCAATGAGTCACATTTTAATATCGAAACAACCAATCAGAATGTGCAAATTCAAATCTCATTAGTAAAACTTAATGAACTATTTATTTTAATTGCACTTGATTTCAAACAACTAAGCAATTTGACAGCAAAAAACTAAACTTTTTCTAAACTCGCAATAGAAAAGTCTCGATTAGCAACCATTTTCATATTTATTTGCCGTGTTGTGCCTCTATTCATGTTTAGTAAATTTCTTTCTTTCGTTTAACCTCTCCCTTCCTTCCATCTGTTATGTATGTATGTGCGTGCAGCAAAAGAAAAACACGTCGACGGCGGGTATTCTATAGATATAGAACGCAACGCGTATCGTCGTGGATGATTCTGGCTGGCTGATAGATTCTCTTGCTACTCATTACTCTTCATTTTCGAGTTGCTACACTTTCTCACTGTTACTTTCTTTCAGATAAAACAAAAGAAACATGTTTCCAGGTTTTATTCAAGCGACTATTCTCGCTGTTATAGTTATTCTTAGTCAACAAACGAAACGTATTCGTTGTGATGACGCTGAGGATAGTAATGTTCTCGCATTAACCAAAGACAATTTCGATGATACCATCAAAGCTAATAAATATTTACTTGTCAAATTCGTTGCACCCTGGTGCGGACATTGCAAAGCTCTAACACCGACCTATGCTGCAGCTGCTAAACAATTGGCTGACGAAGGCAGTGAAATCAAATTAGCGAGTGTCGATGCAACGATCGAACAAGATCTCGCACAAAAATATGACGTTAAAGGTTACCCGACGATTAAATTCTTTAGCGATGGTACAACATTGGAATATACTGGCGGTCGTTCTCAAGATGATATTGTTAATTGGTTGAAGAAGAAAACTGGACCTGCTGCTCAAGATTTGAAGACTGTTGATGAACTTAACAAGTTGAAAGAAGCCAACGATGTTGTTGTCATCGGTGCTTTTAAGGTTGTTGTTGTTGTTTTTATTAACCTTTGCGTTTATCGATAGATCTTGTTTTCTCTATGTAACAGGATACAGATGGTGATGTCGCTGCTTCATTTCTTCAAGTTGCTAAAACGCTCGATGGTCTTCCATTTGCTATTACATCAAATAGCGATGTTCTCAAAGAACTCAATGTTAAAGACGATACCGTTGTTCTCTTGAAAAAGGTTCGTCTTGATGATTTGTTAAAATTATTCGATAAATTCTTTCTTTTTTCGTTCTGATTTCAGTTCGATGAAGGCCGTAATGAGCTCACAACAAAACTCGATGAAAATAACATTCGAGAATTTATTCAAGCCAATCAACTTCCCGTCGTTGTTGACTTCAATGCTGAAGTAAGTCAAAAAAAAAAGAGAAAACACAATTTCAATCGATTTGCTTCATCTTCTTAGACAGCACAAAAGATCTTCGGCGGTGATATTAAAGTTCACGTACTTTTATTTATTAGTAAAAAAGCTGGTGATTCAGAAAAACTCCGAGAACAATTCTCGACAGCTGCTAAAGAATTTCGTGGACGAGTGAGAATATTTTGTGTTTATCAAAAGGAAACAAATTTGTTTTTTCTAGACAATTTTCGTTTCGGTCGATGCCGATGAAGAAGAAAACGAACGAGTTTTGGAATTCTTCGGTCTTAAAACAACCGACGTACCATCTGTTCGTTTAATTACCTTAAAAGACGAAATGAGCAAATACAAACCCGAATCATCGGACATCACATCGGATGTTTTAACAAAATTTGTTAATTCATTCTTTGCTGGTGAAATCAAACCTCATTTACTCACACAAGATATTCCCGACGATTGGGACAAAACACCGGTTAAAATCTTGGTCGGCAAAAATTTTCATCAAGTTGCTCACGACAAAACTAAAACTGTTCTTGTTGTTTTCATTGCTCCATGGTAACACACGCACGTTTACAAATTCAATAGACTTTTTTTTTATCCTGTTTTCTAAAGGTGTGGACATTGCAAACAATTAACACCTATTTATGAACAATTAGGCGAGAAATATAAGGACAAAGCTGATGTTGTTATTGCTAAGATGGACGCAACTGCAAATGAACTCGAAGATATTAAAATTCAAAGTTTTCCTACAATCAAGTACGAACATATTTTAATTTTGACAGAAAACAAACAACAACACTTGTGTTTTGTTTGCAGATTATTTCCAAAAGATTCCAATGAAGCAATCGACTTTCAAGGTGAACGTACACTTGAAGCACTTGCAAAATTTGTTGATTCAAATGGCGCAGAAGCTGGTCGACTTGCTGAAGAAGTCAGTTTTGATTATTTTGACTGTTTTTTGTTTCAAAAATCAATTTTGATTTCTATTTTCTAGACTGCTGAGCAAACTGAAGAAGCTGACGAAGAATTACCAACTGAACACGAAGATCTTTAAATTACTCTATTTCAGTAGTTATTAGATGATATAAACGAGAATTTCTACACATTTATTTGTCTGTTTTTTTTTAAGAATTATTTCCCATTAAACACAACAGAATATCTTTAGTTAATGTCTCAATTCTTCTTCTTCTTCTCTTTCTCTCACTCTCTGATTAAGAACCAATAATACTCATTTATTTATTGATTTCTATCGCTTAATCTCCGGTTGCTGTGTTGTTCTTTCTTTTTTCTTCTTTTTGTTAACATTTTCTTTTGTTTTGTTTTGTTGTTTCGAGCACATGTATGCATACATGGACCGAACATCAAACGGGAATACACTCATTCATTCAATTCAAACAAAAATCTTCGTAGGATGGTTAAGTTTTTTTTTTTTGTTCTTTTTTATTTCATCTAGCTACTTGAGCTAGTAACAACAAAACAATTTAACACCATCGTTCAGGAAATGTACGAATCTCTTTGATAAGTCCCGTACCCATGACTTTCCATTGATCGATTATTTGAACATAATCAGCCGTCTTCGATGGTTTCCAAAGAACACAAATCATAGCTCCGCCGAATTGATCGTGAAAGAATTCAGCTTGATTAGCATATGATGTCTAAAACGAAAAATGAATCAATTGATCGATTAATTGTTTTAGTCTTTTTTATACTCGTAATTCATTGAGAAATAATTGTGCTGGATCATAATCAACAACTGACAAAGTCTTTTGATTTGAATTCATCATTGAATCCGAATCAGTGACTGGTTTTCTTGTTGTATACGTAACTTCAGTTGTCAAATGGTCAATTGCTTGATATGCACGCGGACATTGCAATGGATCGAGCATAATAATCACGTCATAAGAATTTGTACTCGGTCGAAATAGAAACTAAAGTATTCTTTTAGTTTTCTTTTTTGGTTTTTGATGAAATGAATTACTTTCAATGAATCACTATGATTATTTTCTAAATAATTCAAGGCTTCTTTAGCTAATTGAATGACACGTTTTAAAACGGGTACAGTTGGTTTATTGTTTTCATAAAAAGCAACTGATGACAAGAGACATAATGCAGGTAGACTCGATCGTTCAGCTTTGAATTGAGTTTGCATTTCGAATACTTGATCTTCTACAAATTTAAACAAAAGAAAATAGTTGATCATCGTTTGATGATTCGATTACTAGTCAATTCTTGATTGAAATTGATGATTAATGGTTCGTTAACCCAATCGAAATCTCGAAGTAATCGAAGAGTACGACAAAAACCAGTTAAAATCGATTTCACTGGATTCATATGCAGAAAAACATAACAACAAATGAGATCCGCATTGACCGGATCGAAATGTTCGAGAAGTAATTGTGCTGAAAGCCAACGTTTGAACAAACGTGCAACTAATTGATAATAAGAAAACTGTTGACTAACACTAAACATAAATCACGTGTGTCACTTTTGTTTTATTCTTTGACATTTACCCGTAAATAGCTGCATGAATTTTCGGTAGATAATCAGTTTGATATTTCAATTGTTTGGATCGATCAGTTTGTTTTAAGACTCGTTCGAGTCCATCTTTTTTTCCTGCTTGATTCTCAATTAAATAGATTTCTTTATGATACGAAATTTGAATTCGATAGACAAAGAAATTTCTTTCGATGTAACAACAATCTTTTGTTGCTCGTGTTATGTAACCATACTTATTCTTGACTAATTTAGCTAGTTGAATATAGTAGAGTATTTTCGAATGTTGAATTCGATCGAGTGTTTCGAAGCCCGGATCATTCGAACTTGTCATTTCAAGTTGACAGAGAACGTTTAACGATTGCGAAAAGGGTGGCGCATAACGTGATGTCGATCGAGGTATGAGAACGTGTGTGTCGTGTTCAATCGAACGAATTTTATGCAAATCTGTTTGAAAAAGAGCTGGTAATGGCGGAAAAACATTTGTATAACGAAATGTTTCGTCAACACCAACGATATTGTTGATTTTTAATGGTAAATCAGAGTTTAACAAACGAATTTGTCGGGATAATTCAACGAATTCTCGATTGAGATAGATCTGTTGTTCGTCACCCGTGCCGTACGATGGATATAAACGTGCAGGAATTGATAATAATGATGAAAGATTTTGATCATTATAGAAGAATTCAATTTGACCGGGAGATATACCCGCTTGACTAGAAAATCAAAATTTTCGATTGATAACAAAGAAAGAATGATGAGTGAATGTTTTACATTTCTAGTAAATATCGAGTTGCATCCATCCAAATCGCTCGTTTGTCTTTCGCTGAATCAACATTCCATAGAACAGATTCGAGTATAGAACCATCAGGAAAACGACGTAATTCACATCGTTCACTCCATAGTTTTCGAAATTCTGCAGCCTAAAAATCAAAATCCTTCGAAAAACATATCAGTTTTTTGTTCTTATTACTTCTTTCGTTCCATTTTCTGGTCCTTTGAGTACAGAGAGATCATATTGATCGGAAAAGACCAATCCTAAAGTCAATGATGTTCGTTTCGGTATACTTTGATTAACCGGCCACTAAACAAACACAGATTCGATATGATTCAATTCAGTCGAACTGATATTTACTGTCAATCGTTTTTGATTGATCGGACAAACGAATTGAACGCGTTGTTTGAGGCCACGTTCTAGTAATCGAAGAACTTCTCGCGAGATTAAATAGTGTTTGTTATTTAAATTATCGAGAATAAGTTGATTTCGATTCGACTTTTCGTCTAACAATTTTTCATATTGATCAATTGAAGAAATTCTATTTAAAAAAGATTCGATTTTTTTGTTGTTTTGCAGATATTTCATTTTTACTCGATCACTGCATCGAGACTATAGAGCGATGACATTGGTGTTACGAATAGGCTTTGAAAATGGTCGATCACAGAATCATTGAACGAATTCAACGAGATTTTTGCTTCGTATTTCAACTGAAAGATAAGAGAAAAAAAAGAATGTCTATTGAAATTCATCAATTCACATACGCGATTGTAATTCGCTCGTGTTAAGGTTCGGAAAACGTTCAATAAACCTGTCGAATCCATAAGTACGCAATCATCTTGATCAGAAATATTCTCTCGATTATCTCCGGGTGCTACTGATCGAGCTTCCGTTGGTAAAAAGTCCATTTCAGCTTTTGACGAAAAAGAAAAAAAAGCTTTAATTTAAAAAACAAACGAAATTTCTTTCGTCTTACTTAATCCGACTAAAGCTATTCGGAAGATTTGATAGCTATACATTTGTTTATTGATTTTGTTAATATGAAGTAAATAGGCAAGAAAAAATGCCGACATAGCACCGTCGAATGAACCGAATCCATGTGTTAGTTGTCGTTGTTCGAGCCAAATTTTGAATAATTTCAACGCATGAGTGAGTTCATTCGATGAAAGAAAGAGATTTTTTAGATAATCCGATGTTAAACGAAGATGGCAATCATAGAGAATGGCTGAATTATAATTCGGTGTTGAATAGAATGGTTCATCTTGTTCGAATTTGTCATCGAACCATTTCCATCGAAGATTACTCGATTGAGGATTGAGACGTTTTTCGTTGAGATAATCTTGTTCAGGAGCAAGAAGTATTCGAATGGCAAAATTCGAGTTTTCATTCGGTTTAACAAACAAAACAATTTGATTTTCAGTTGTTTGATTTAAATAACCGAATTCTAATGAATATTGTTTGAATTTTTTTGCAAGATAACAAAGATAAATCGAACGTTTTTCGAAATATTCATTGTTCAAATAATCTTTCTTATGTATACATTTATGAGGTATTTCAACAAGTAAATCAATGACAATCGTCGATGATTTAACAATCAATGTATTCGAAGTATACGAACCAATCGGTTGAATGAATGTTGGTGGTATGAATTCGAATGTTTTCAACATTTTCGAATATGTTAATGGTATTTGAATATCGAACTTTGTTAACCATTCGGACATTGCCGATAGTTCACGAACTGTACCCTGAGGAATCGATTGAATTTCATTTGTAAGTTGTCGAATGAATTGTTCGATATCTTGACGTTGATTTTCTTTCAATGTAACTTCGGTTAGTAATGAATTGACTTTCATTTTGGTGACTGTTGAATGATAGACTATTTCCGATTGGAAATATTTCGATTCGAGATTTTCTTCATCGACATCGAGTGTTTTCTTCTTCTTCTTCTTTTGACCAGATGATGATGATGAACCATTCAATTGACGCTTTTTCAATTCCATTTTTTTTCGAAAATGATAAAAACTCAGATCAGAGATTCAGAGATGGATACCTGTTGGATTCTATGGATCGTTCGATTAACTAATCAGAAGTGACTGGACAGATCAGTGGATGACAACTTCTGACATCTTACGAAAATAGTGATGAGTCAGATTTTATCTCTACTAAGGTGAAGTAAAATGATAGAACAGGACAAATATTAAATCAAAAGAAAAGAACGAAAGAGTTTTTTTCCTTTACGCATCAATCGGGCATGTGTTCACATTTCTCTCTCTCTCTCTCTCTTCATCCATTACAATACAATGCACATATGGTCTGATTCTGGGATGATATCTGACCATATGATATGACTCATCGATACATTTTTTTTGCTGTCTACGCATGATTCTTCTTGACAACTTTGTGTGTATAGGAAATAAATTTCGTCAAGCAACAAAATCATTTCTCTTTTTTGCAAAAAGTAATTGTCTCACCTTTGAATATTTTTGCATATAATTATTTGTGCGTTGTTTAGACGATGTCGACAAGTGCAGACGATCTTCAACATGAAGAATTCGAAGACACACCGTTGTGTGCAGCTGTATTAACTTATTTGAGTTACGCGATACTTTGTCTATTTGGTTGGCTCAGAGATTTTCTTCGGCAATCGAATATTGAAAAGAAACGCGGAGCTGTCGATCCCAATGCATCATTAGTTTGTTTCTTTCGAAATCAATATGTATTTTTTGAATTTTTCCTTTCAAAAGGGATTTGTGCCACTTTATCAAAGTTATGAATCGTTCTATACTCGAAATATGTACACGCGTGTTCGAGATATTTTCAATCGACCGATTGCCAGTGTGCCCAGTTCGAAATTCGAACTAACCGAACGTGTCTCCGATGATTATAATTGGACCTATCGGTTTGTTATTCGGAAAATAGAAAAAAACAAATTCACTTTGCTTTTTTTAGATACACAGGTAAAACAATCAGAGCAATTAATTTCGGCTCGTATAATTATCTTGGGTTTGCTGAAAACAGCGGTCCGTGTGCAACGGATGCTATTCACGGAATAAAAACACACTCCATTGCTACTTGTAGTACGCGTTCGGAGATTGGTACGCAAAGGTATCATATCGAACTCGAAAAACTTATTGCTCATTTTCTCGGCGTAGAAAGTTGTATTGCTTTCGGCATGGTGAGTCATCATGTTTTTCGTTTCTTTATTTCTAATGAGTAACGTCGATCCTTAGGGTTTTGCTACCAATGTCCTTAACATACCGGCGATTGCTTCGAAAGTAAAATATGACTCATCGATTTGAACTTGATCTGTACGTTCGTACGTTTAGGGCGATTTGATATTAAGTGATGAACTCAATCATATTTCCTTGATCTTAGGCATGCGCCTATCAGGTGCTTGCTATCGAACGTTTGCTCACAATGGTAAAGACAAAAGACATCTTTCTCGCTTGAATAGTTCGTAATTTTCGCATAGATATGACCGATTTGGAGAAGAAGTTGCGCGAAGCAATCGTTCGAGGTCAACCACGAACCAATCGTCCATGGAGAAAAATTATCATCGTAGTCGAAGGTGTATACAGGTTAGTATACACCCATACGAAAAGAACGATTATGTATGTTTTTGTATTAGCATGGAAGGTTCAATATGTCGTCTACCGGAATTGATTGAATTGAAAAAGAAATACAAAACTTATTTGTATATGGATGAAGCACATTCAATAGGTGCTATGGGGGGAAATGGCCGAGGAATTGTTGATTATTTTCATGTCGATCCAAATGAAATCGATATTCTAATGGGAACGTTTACGAAAAGTTTTGGATCGGCTGGAGGTTATATTGCTGGAAGAAAAGTTCGAAATATAAGAGAAAGAAAACGAATTAAAATTATTTGAATATTTTGAATAGATGTTGATTGATCATATTCGTGTGAATTCTCATGCGAATACATATGCAGCGAGTATGTCAGCACCGATTGTTCAACAGATTATCTCATCACTTCGACTTTTACAAGGATCTGAAGGTGAAAAATACAACGAGACAAAGAAAAATTGTCAAATTCATTTGTTTTGCTTTTGTTAGGACAAAAACGTATCTGTCAATTAGCAGATAATACACGATATTTTCGGCGAAAACTAGTCGATATGGGTTTTATTGTTTATGGTAATCAGAATTCCCCAGTTGTGCCAATGTTATTGTATTTACCAGCTCGAGTAACATGTTTCAATCGTGAAATGTTACGTCGTGGCTTTGCACTTGTTACAGTTGGCTTTCCAGCAACGAAATTATTGGAAGCTCGCGTTCGTTTTTGCATTTCATCTGCTCATACACGTCAGATGCTTGATGCTGTACGTTTTCTTTTTCGACAATTAAAACAATTTTTAAAAAAATCTCTTTTCTCTAGGCTCTTGTTGCCATCGATGAAGTAGGTACAGATATTGGTCTACGTTATTCAAAACGACACAAACATCGACGATTAAACGATCTGTAACTATTTCCCGATCTCATTCTACCATATACTTTGTTTTGTTTCCTCACATCCTTCTCACGATTTATTATGTACATAGATCTGTTCTTGTTTTTCTAATTTTTGTCTTTCTTCATTGATTCATTCAAATAAAAAAGTCCAGTTTCATCTGAAAATTGCATAGTATCATGCATGTCGAATTTTTCTTCTCGATATATCCTGACATCTTTAGGAGAACGCAGACAATCAGTAAGGATATGTTAGATCTTCTTTTCTACGACAAATATAGTTTGTTGTTCATATATTTTTATTTAAATCATACTGTAGATATTAAATTTCATATTCAAAAATATCCTAATGACGAATGAACGATGAGATGGACTAGAGAAAACTGATTTGGTGAAGTAAAAGTATAAAAAAAAGCGATTACTTCGAACCATTCGAATGCAATAATTGCCAATAAACAATAATTACAAATTGATTTAATGTTAAATCCAGGGCGATCAATACGGTTGCCGTGGCGGTACAAAACCATAGGGTGTACGAATGCCGGTTTGTTCACAATTTTCGTTTTGTTCACTGACAAAACATGTTCGAGAAATAAATATTTATTCATCTAGTGAAAAAGATTGATAGATAAAAATGAATGAACGAGAAATAATCTTAAAGAATATAGGAAAATCATGTTATGTTCGACCCAATCGGTTATATTTGAATTCGATTCTTTAGCCTCCTTACTACCAACATTTCTTTATGTTGAAAAATTTCTTGTAAAACCAACCAATCAGTTTTATATAGTGACCTTCTTTTCGTTTCTTTTAATAAGGTCGCTGTTTATCTAAGAAAAACTACAATTTTCCCAATGGTTGACAAAGCGTAAAATCGATTCAGTTTTTTATTTTGAGAAGAAACGTTCTACTTTGTTTGAACTCATAGAACATGGATTACATCATGATTATTGATATGAACTTTTCCTAATTCTTTCTCTGTTGATTTCGTATCACAAAAAGGTTTCAATACTCATAAAAGATGATTAAAATTAAAATTTCGATTAACAAGAAAAGCTGATGGATGTAACTAAATATTGGAGGATCAATGTTTTTCGCTTTTTTTAATCTTCAACTAGCTCTTTCGAAGAAAAACAAGATGGCCGATTATCGTTCGTACTTATTCGACCTGGGTCTATTTCATTTATTCTATTCATTTAAAAACGCTAAAATAGTTTGTTATTACCGTTTATTCATGCGAGAAATAGACCAGACTTTTTTCATTAGAATTGCATATACGCAATTATGGTTGTCATAATTAACGAAAATGTTTGTTTCTCCATCAGTCTATCAGCTAGTATTGCATAAAGCACACAAAATTGTTATACTGTATACAATCATAGAAATGAATCGAACGATGTTTCACAGTAGCTGCCTAACATAACGACAAATCACGTATTTTGGATTTTCACAAATACTCTTCTTTCGTTGCAACAATTGCATTAGTCGACCAGCCTATACCAAGTCAAAAACTACAAAAATTTCATGAAAAACAATGACAAAGTTTGAGTGATTTAACGAATCGTAAAAAAAAGTATGGATCAGCAAAATTTTTGAAGAGTTTATTTAAAATTCATAAAAATTTGGACTTATGCATAAATTTTTATTCTCTATTTGCCCAAATAGTAAATTTTTATTTAAAGATTCTATTTCTCTTTTGCTTCCATGTAAGCCATTGAATCCAATTGATTAACATCAATGTCGCATGCAGCTCGAATACTTTCCAATGAATATTCTTGCAAAAGTTTCCCATTTTCAAATACAGTCACTAATTGATCTTCACCTTGCGAATATTCGTCAGGAGTTGTAGTACTACTGACTGTTGTATATTTTTGATCTTTTGTTTTGATTAATTTCAATTGACCAGGTTTATTTCGTTTTCCTTGATCAGTTATTGGATCTTTGAAGACCGGTAAACCACCCATGCCAGTCACTTCAGCATATGAACATTTAATAGCAAATTTCATTGTATCTCGATCGAATTTTTGTAAAAGACCGCCTAGAACATAAAAACTATTAATGAATCGAATTTGAATTCGATTTACCTCCACTTCCAAAGACAAGATTATCTGCTGAGAATCCAATTTGTTCGAGACGATTGAGAATGTTTTTAATCGAATCAATATTAACTCCATCACCTTGAATTATTCGAACATGTTTATCCAGTACTTTATAACCTTTATCATTAATACTTCCACCAAATGTTTCGTATAAATTTTCCAATAGTTTCGCGAGAACTTCCAGTGGATCACCTGAATCACTTCGTATAACTAATGTGCCATCTCGTTCCAAGATTTTCTTCTTTAAACTTCCGCCCCAAATCGTTTTACATGCATTAAAAATATCGTACGAGTCCGATACACAAGCTATCGTACCTTTCGGATATTTATCTATCAAAAAAAAACAAAAAAAGTCAAAAGTAATTCTCCTTTTGTTTTCTCTTTCTACCTAAGAAATTCTCATAAGCATGTTGTTCTCTATCTCGTGTCCAACTGGTCATTGTCGAATGTTCCGTTGCTGGAATGGAATTTCCTGCAACAGTCTTAGCTAAATAATATTGTTTAGCTAAAACACATCCAGAAATAGTATCAGTGCCATAGAATGATGTTAAATGAGCGCATGCACCGACTAAAGAAAAAAAAATCAATGAAAAGTAATCGCGAGATTTTCGACGCTTGATTACTTGCTGAAGTTTCATAAGATGAAACACCACGAAAACCGAAATCATGCATTTGATATTTAATTAATGTTGGATCACCAGTTTTTTTCAATGCTTGCAACTGAAGAAAGTAAAAATAAATCAAAAAATGCAATCAACGCCTATTTTTCCTACTAAAATCTTTTTAATTTCTCTCGAATTCGTTGCAATCGTAATCGGATACCAGACTTGTAAAAGAATAGTTTCTAAGAATGTTGTCAATGCTGAACATTTCGGATCCGTATTTTCAATTGTCATCAGAACATTTCCTTTAGGTACAACTGTGCCTTCAGGTACAGCTTTGATTCGTACTGGTAAATGTCCATCATATTTGTCAATAATATATTTCCACATATCTTCATCGAGAAAGTCATCACCGAAATGTTCTTTCCAAAATTCTCGTGCTTCTTGAAAACTTTCATTTGTTACAACTTGTCCGATTAAATGTTTTTTTAAAATGTATTGTAAACCAAAGAAAACCTGCTCAGGATAAATGCCACCTCGACTTTCTAAATATGCGTAGACTTTTGTCGTATTCGGTGGATATTGTCGATGATGAGAAATTTTATACGAGTCTGTTTTTAATAAAATATTGTTTTCCATCGTTCAAAAGACGGTCGAACTGCGTTTTTCTTTGCTTTATTCGTCTCTTTGCTTATATACGACGCAAATTTGTCAAGGATGTAGGTAGGAAGAAGAAAAAGAAAAGCAACTGCAACGAATGAATAAACATTGTGAAGAGTATTATTTTTTTCTCTGAATCAAACAAGACCATTTCGATTTAAGTAAACGAAAAAGAAGAATTGTACGAGAGCAATTCGAAAGACTAACAACAATCGTATAGAAAATGTCAAGTTCATCGTGAAAAAGTTTTTGCATATCACTGGACGCTGTTGTTGTTAATGAAGAATTTTCAATTAAATAATCTGCATATGTACTAAATAAACTTCGAATAATATCAACGTTGATGTTGTTCGTTGGCAGAAGCTAAATGAGAATAATTCAACATTTTGAATAAAAGATTGTTTGGTTTGTTTTACTTTGATGATTGTAAAGAATAGTTTGATATTCTCGATTGAATTTAATTTCAAAGAAAATTTCTTGAAAATGAATTCGTTTATAATTAATAATCGAATGTCAGCGAATAGATTTCGATTGAAAAGAATCAATTGAAGATATTCATCATCGAAATTCGTAACATACGAGATCATCTAATTCAAAACAAATGCGTATTGAAATTCAATGAAATCGAGAGCTACTTGTCGAAGATAAGTCTCTTTGTCTGTCGAAAACAATAATATCAATTCCATGATATTCAAACAAATCGAAATTTTCTTTTCATTTCGTTGTTCGACAACGAGACGAAGGCAATCTTCGATTGTTTGAAAACATCGTCGTTGATTTTGAAAAGTAAATTTATTTGTTTTCTCGTCGAAAAAATATTTTCGTCGATGAATTTCAATTAATTCAATGAAATAAACGACGAATTTAATTCGATCGAAGGAATTTTTTTGTTCGATTTGTAGATTATGAAAATAGTCGTCGTTTAATATCGAACACCGGTAATTAACTTTCTCACAAAGATCAAGATTAATAAAATCAAATAATAAATCAAATAAATTATTCATCAACTGTTCGTAATCGGAATGTTCAAATGATTGTACTGGATATTGTTCGAGAAGATATCGAAGATAGAATGTAAAAGCAAATTGATCGAAAAGAAATTCATTCGAATGATTTCGAAATAGTCGAAAGAAATTCAGAACAATAATCTTCAGTGAGAAAATAGTAAAATGTCGACAATGATTTTCTAAATGTTCGAAGAGGAGTGATTGAACATTGATTAACCATTGAATTCGCATAAGAGGTATTGAAACGATATTATCTAACAGTTTTTCACGAAGATGAATCTTATCGTAATCATTATTATCATCATCATCATCGATGACGATGCAATTCTCGAAATAATTGGCAGATCGTTGTTTAGTTGTGACTTTCTTTTGATTTTGAATTTCAAAATAATCCGTAATCTTTTTCTCTTGAAACTAGAAAAATGTTCATTCGAATACGAACATGACGATTTGTAATTAATAATCGATTACTTTTACAGATAGTTTTCGTTTTCGTTTCTTTCGAATATCTGTATGACCATCCAATTGTGGAATGAACGATTCAGTTTTTATCGGATACTTTTCGAATGTAATCAATAGATCATCGTTGTCATTGACTAGATCTAATGAGAACAAAATTCAAAACGAACGATGACCATCAATTTACCTGTTGGCTCGTTATTGTCATTCATCGTTATCGGACTGTGATTACTATGAATTTCTTCGTCATCAAATTCAATTTCAGGAAGTTTATTCGGCTCCCATGCGACTAATTCATCGAGATATTTATCTTCAATTGAATTTCGATCGGATTCACTCGAGAGAATATCCTCATTATCATCATCAGACGAGAGATTTTCATCTTGATTATCATTGATTTGAACTTTTTCGGACGAAATTTCGATTAAATCTCGAGTTCGTCTTCGTTTAATTGCTAATTGTTCGATTTGAAATCGTTTAAAATCAAAATTTGTCCGAAATGAATATCGTTGAAAACGATTTAATATTCGTCTGGTATCGAAATCTTGATTCAATATGAGACAACAATCATCGTTCATTTCTACTATCTGTTGAGTTGATTTCTATTCAATTTAACCTCTATCGGACTGGTCAACTGATCGAACAAATCGACGGTCTTCGCTAGATGCCGTACTCATGAATTTTATTTGTTTATATTCCTTTCAAATGGCTACTACGATTAAACGAGTGAGTGAGAATATATTGGAACAATAAAATTGAGTTTATTGTTTATCTTTAGAAACCATCGAATTGTGAAAATCCCGATGCCAAAAAGAAATCATCATCAAAACGAAAATCTCTTTCCAATTGGCCCAATGATGTTTCAAATACATTTCAACAATCAAATCAATCAAAATTCTATCGAAATCTTTCACAATTACCCGATGAAATTATTCTAATTATTTTAAGTTATTTAAATAAATCATCGATTGTCTCATTCGGACAAACATGTCGAAAATATCGAGCGATTTCGTATGAGAAAGAACACAAAAAACAAACTAGCGTCAATTGAATATCGTTCTTTTTTTTTCTAGTTCTCATTCGACCCTATGGCGACGAATTGATATGTCATATAAACATGTAACTAATGAACAGTTAAATAGTCTTCTGCAACGAGGAACTGTAACTTTGAAAATGTATCAAACGACGATTGAAACATTGAATACAAATCCAATTCAAACAACAGTGTAGGATTATTGAATTTTTATTGATAAGAGTAAAGTTAAGGTTATTTTTTTCTTCTAGTTTACGTCATTTAGATTTAACTTCGTCGATAATCTCAACAGATTTTCTCATTAATCTTCTTTCAGCTTGTCATTCATTACGAAAACTTAGTCTCGATTCTCTGCCATTGAATGATCAAGTTATTGAGTAAATCGATTATTGATTCTCTTACAATTAAACGTGTTCTATTTTCTAGAAAACTTGTTTGTAATGAACAACTTGATACACTCAATCTATCGATGTGTACAGGTTTAACAGTCGATTGTTGTCATTTATTAATCACAAAACTTTCTTTGTATGTCTGAGATAAAAATCGAGTATGAATTGAAATCGAATTGTTTCGTCTATTCAGATTACGATGTTTAAATCTTGCATGGACGAATTTATCTGTCGAAAGTGTGCAATTTCTATGTGAAAATATTCCTCGTTGTATCGAGCAATTGAATCTCAGTGGACAACGATATCAAATAACTGATGATCGTAATGATTTGAATTTGTTTCGAACTAATAATCTTCGATTTCTATTCGTAGATATTCAATCATTAGTACGTCGTGCTTTACGTTTACGTGTTCTCGATTTAAGTGATTCACTTTTACTAACCGATCAATCGATTATTTCCATTCGACAATATTCGCGTTTACTAACGCATCTTTCAGTTTCACGATGTTATCTTTTCACACCAGCTACATTAATGTCTGTTGACACTTTTGTTCTTCACTTGAAAACTGATCTTGAGTTTCTATTTAGTACATTGAAATTACTTCCGGCATTTTCGGCATTGGATATTTTCGGTACATTAGCACAGATTCCTTTACAGCAAATTCGAGATGAATTTCAAGGTCGAATTCATTTGAATCTCTCGCTTTTTTCGACCATCGCTCGGCCGACTACAGGCATACAACGTACATCGATTTGGGGCTTACGTACTCGCTTGTAGATTCTCTCTCTTTTTGTGAACATGTATTTTTTTGTTTTGTTTTATTCTCAACAGAAAAGCAAATTAACTCAGATATATATATATATTTGTTTCTTGCTCATTTCGAACATTGATTTAACTGTGAACCATTTAGATGGAACCATCGAAAGTTAAAGAACGTTATCAAGCATTGAAACATCAAGGGCCAACACGTTCATTATCTCGTTGTGATTCGACTGATCTTCTACCGCAAACCATTCCACAGTAATGAACAATCCTTTGGTCTGTTTTTTTCTTCTCATTTGTGATTTTCGTTTTAAAATAGAAATCAAACGAGTAATATCGGTTCGAAAGCAGCTCAAGTTCTTTTCGATACGGGAAGTAATTATTTTCATAATATCGATGATGATCAACAACAACGACCTGTATCAGCGAGAAGTTCATCAACGAACGTCTCGCGACAAATGTCGAATATGAGTTTAAATCACTCGGTAATAGCAAAAAAAAAGAAAAGCTGAAAATGATGTTTAATTCGTTTTGATTTTGAAGAGATTATCAATTGGAGAAACAGGTCCTTTGCAAATTCGTTACCGTCCCATGGATTTATCATCGTTGTTAGTATCGAAAGATTCGAAAACAAGGCATCATTACTCCCATTTAATCTCTTCGAAACATTCCGGTAGATTCGAAGAAATTTCTTTTTCTGTATTTTTTGTTTCCACCGATTGGAATAGATCATTTCAATACTCTATCCGATGAATTAATTCTCTCAATTCTTCGATATCTTCCTCGTTCATCACTCGCAAACATGGCTCAAGTTTGCCGACGATTACGTTCTTTAAGTTACGATCCAAGTCTCTGGTGTCGAGTTGATATGTCTCGTAAACATCTCGAAAGTTGTCATTTACGTGATGTTCTCCTACGTGGAACGATCATTTTAAAAATGTATCAAACAACAGTTCGTTGAAATTCATCATTTGTTTCGTTTCGAATTGTTTTTGTTTATCATTCGACAGATTCATGGCAATTCAATCTCATCACGGAATCGAACATCCTGGTATACGAAACTTCAATTTCTCGATTTGACACTTGCGACGATCTCGCCTGAATGTCTATTGAGTTTGTTGAGTGCTTGTCGATCGCTTCGAAAATTAAGTTTAGAAACTCTGCCTGTTAATTCATTGATATTCGAGTAAATTCGATGATAGTTTCGATTTGAATTCAGTTCTGTTTGCTTTCGTGTCTATAGAAAATTAACAGTGAATCCTCAACTTGACACGCTAAATCTGACTATGTGTACAGGAATTGATCTCGATTGTTGTTCAATTTTAACACATCAAATGAAAAAGTAATTGAATTTTGATTATTTTTGGTTTAAATATCATTCGTTTTGGAAATTAGTTTACGGTATTTGAATATGGGCTGGACACAAATGAGTGATCAATGTGTTCATTATCTGTGTCGAACAATTCAACCGACGATTGAACATTTAACTTTAACAGGTTTTCGACAAGGAATGACCGATGAATGTAAATTCGAGAGATGAATTTTTGAGAAAAATTGCCTGAAAAATATTCCCTTTTAGGTGTCGAAAATTTGACGCAACGAGCTCATCGTCTTCGTGTTCTTGATTTAAGTGATTCGAGTTTAATAACTGACAAATCTGTAACTCATGTCCTACGAAACTGTCAATATTTAGAGCATGTTTCATTCTCACGTTGTTATGCAATCACACCGATTGCCTACGCGTAAGCTCAACAGAGAGAAACTCAATATCTATTGAATTGATTCGATTTAGATCCTTCAAACAGTTACGATATTTGAATTCGTTAGATATTTTTGGTGTTGTTGATGATCGTGGTTTACAAAAACTGCATTCGTTATTGGGACCATCGATTCAATTGAATCAACAACGTTTCTCGTGTGTTGCTCGGCCGACATACGGCCTTCGTCGAACGTCCATTTGGGGTTTACGAACCCGACCTTGAGAGAATTGTTTTCTTTTTTTTGTAGTGAATAATGTTTTTTTGTTTTTAAAATAAAATTTGAATTTTTTTTGTAGATTATGTCTGAGAAAAAAGTTGAATATCCAGGCGAATGGCTGGTAAACGAAATAATAGAACTCAAACTAGACCATCGACATATGTTTATCTATTTGATAGATTCGACCTTGTGAAGAATATAATGATGAATTAAATTACTGTCGGAGTAGGCGATTGATTTTCTATGAGAACGTAGAAGAATTTGTTTTTGATTCAGGTTTGAAAGGACGATTATATCAACGTTATATGGTTGGCGAACGAAAGGATTGTGCACAGATTGCTGATGCATTACATAGTTGTATGTTTTGGTTACAACGAAAAGATGTCGATGAATTAGTAATTCAAAATTTTGTGGAAAAAAATTTTCAAAAAACAAATTTTTTATTGGATTAGAAAAAGTTAATATCGTATGAAGAAGATCGAATGATTCGAAGGAAATTAGCTGCTGATAATAATGATGTTTGGCAACCGAGAAATCAGCCACCAAGCGATTGGAATGCACCATTACCTGACTGGGCAAAGAAACGAGCAGAATCAATTGGAAATTATCAAGAAAAACAAGCGAAATAGATTGTATTCTAGTTAATTATTTGTTTGTTTGTTTGTTTGTTTTCTTTTTTTAAATAAAAACATACATGAAATTACTTCTTGACCTGACCTCCATATAATAATGATTTTATTGGTGTAGAGAACACATAAAACCATAACAGAGGTTCGAAATATATGATTGAAACCTTTGTCTGAATACAGTACAGATCACTAGTGATTCTTGCTATGATGTTTAAAATTTCTTCACGTTAATCTGAAGATTTATTTCTTCTTGATGAAAAATATCCTATTCGGATAACAATTTTCTCTGAGCAAGATCAAACAAAAATGAACAAGAATGAAACACTAAAAGCTAATTTGCTTCCATTTTCTAGACTAAAACTGAAAGACAATCAAATTTTATTTTGTGTTAATATTTCAAGTGTTCACACATTGTTATGTCACTTATCAAATGACAAGTTTCTTTTTTTGATGTGTACGTACTTAAATTTGTTGGGGAGATGTTCATACTCAAGGGAAACATTCCGATAATCAGATAAAGAACAATGCTTTTCGACTAGTAACTAACAAGAGTGCAATCGTTTGTCTTTTTCTTGATTGTCATCTATGACTCGAAGGCAAAATTAACAATTGAATAAGAGCACAATGAACAAACGACAGTTCTGTTTTTCTTTTGTTGTTTAACTGAGTGCTAATTCGATATTCTATCTCTATTGGATAAAGACAATTATCATTTCAAGTCAAAATTCGCCTACATATAGAATAATATGATTAATTTATTTATTGGTGATATAAAAAAAGAACGTACTCTCTCTTGTTCATCGAGAGAGAAAAAAATAGAAACAATGAACAACTATATAAAGCATCAGTTAATCAGTTCATCGAGCAATCATTATTTAGTTCAATTTTGTTTTTTTTTGATAAGAAAACTGACATTTTATTGTCATTATTTTAGATTCAAGCTTCATTTCAACTTATACAAATTCTTCTCACTTATGCTTTCCGATTCCATGATGAACATTCTCCTATTAACAATAGGTTTACTTGTCTTCATTCAAACAATTCATTCAATTCCAGTTCAAAATACAAACAATGACGATACAGTTGCCGAAGAAGATTCTGATGATTATAGTTTAAACACACACGGCAAACGTACATTTAGTAACAGTGATATTCCTGATGGTTATGTCGGCATAATGTTAGGTAAACGCGCTGCAACTCATTCGTTTCGTTTTCCAGGTGAAGCCGTTCTTCTTGGTAAACGTCGTTTACCGTACGAAGCTGTTCTCTTAGGAAAACGTGATTTACCCAATGAAGCCATTCTTCTTGGCAAACGACGTATACCTCATGAAGCTGTTCTTCTTGGCAAACGAGATTTACCAAACGAAGCCATTCTTTTGGGCAAACGTGATTTACCAAATGAAGCTATACTTTTGGGCAAACGAGATTTACCGAATGAAGGCATTCTTCTTGGCAAATAAATAACACGTTTTGAACTGAATATATCGTACATCTGTATTTTTCAAATACATGCATATTTAACTATTGAAAAATAAAATCATTTTGAAAAAATTCTCATCCAAATTCGAGATATAATCTTATTGGCGGCGCTAGTTTAAAAAAATCGAACGCGACAGAGAGTATATTCAAGATGGCACTATTGTATCCTATGAAAAGGAAAAAAGACCTCTCTCGGTGTTCACAGTTACCAGTTGAATAATGGCTATCATAGAATCATCTGTTACGTATTTATTATTGCTGTTGTTGTTGTTGTTGTTGTTTTTACTCGTTGAGATTAGAGTCTTAATCTATGTTTGTCAATATTGAGCCGAAAAAGGAGTATACATATTTGTCTTTATCGAATTGTCACATGAAAAGTGAACGATGACGATTGTCTTCTCTTGCTCCACCCTCACTATTTGTCGATGTTGACGTTCTTTTGTTTAGTTACTCAAAGGATGATCAAGATCAACGAATCGATAATATTTAATCTTTAGTTACATTGCTCAACAACGAGAGTAGGTGAATATCAGTTGCTATGCTTAACAAATCGAGAAATAAACTTCCGTCGTTTTCAATATTCTCAAGTATACTCTAGTTTTTTCGGAGGAATTCTTCTTTATTTTTCTCGAAGGTTAATATGATGAAGAAAAAAATAACTTTGTGAGATCAGACGACATCCCACGAATTTCTTTTCTTTTTCGTTCCGTTGATTTCGACAAAAAAACAGATTGTTTGAATGAAAACATGCTGCTATGATGTACGTCATCTGGCCGGTCGAAGACCTTGATGAACATGCTGGAGTTCTTCACTTTCTTTGTCAGTATGTGGTTTCTTTCTTGTTTCGAGAGAAACATACTTTCTTTTCAATTTGAATATGTATAACGACTAAGTAAGTGAATGAGAAAGAGAGAGAGAGAGAGACAGAAAAGTTGTTCTGTTCTCTTATTTCTAATTTAAATCACATTTTATAAATGCAATTCTCACCTTTCTACAGCATTCGATCGGTTTTACTTTCTCTTTTTTTTTCTCTCTGGTGCTCTCGATCTGTTGATGAATAGTTTTTTCTTTGTGCATACATGCACAGCAGGAGAAAAAGAAAACAACATCGATGGTTGTAGTCTATTGACCTTGCTCGCAAAGAGAGGAGAAAAAGAAACTGTTATATTCAAGTAATTTTCTTCTTCTTTAGCCTTTCAAAAAAAATTAAATAGTATTGAACAGGTTTGTGAAGAAAAACATCAAAGAATTAAAACGGAAATTTACTCGCCAAGGAAAAGGAAGAAAGAGAAAAAGAAGGAAAGAAAAAGAATAGACGACCGTACTCAACACGAAGAGTCTAGAGTTTTTGTTAGAATTCATTTTTTGCGATCTTTTCTTTTTTTTGAAGAAAAAAGGAGAACAAAAAAAAAAGGAAAGTTTTTTTTCTTTAATAATATTATTGTTTGTGACACTTAATTCTTATGAAGCGCACCCATGTGCTTCAGAAAAAGAACTTTTATGTGGGCAGAATATCCATAATTTCATTCAATTTTTTATAAATATTCAATGTATTTGCATTCTGTCTTTTTTTTTTCTTTCATATTCAAGCCATTTGAACAAAAATTTCAATGTATGATTATCAATCTCAAACCAGTCTACCACCGATTCGGCCTCGTCAACAGCGACCATCGGCCGTTCAAGTTCAACAATTGTACGATAGTAGTCCCGTTCTAGCTGCGCTTTCACATCATTCCAATGCACAAAAACATCAAAATGCCGATTCAACTACGAATACAACGAATGGTTATCATCGTCATCATCATCATCAAAGTATCTCACAATTGCCAACACAAACATCCGAACAATCCGTACGCAAAAGTCCGAGTGTCGACAGTATGCTTAGTATGCATTCGTCATCTCAACATCGACGTTCAACGAACGTTCTCGATCCAGATACGGCCATGAAAATCTACATGTCGAAATTGACTGCATTCGAACGACATGAAATATTTTCCTATCCACAAATCTATTTCGTTGGACAAAATGCACGAAAACGACAGGGCGTTGCCGGTGGACCGAATAATGGTAAAAGAAAAGATTCTCTTCTGAAAATCGGTCACATTTTACTTGTCTCTAGGCAATTATGACGATGAAAATGGCTCGTATATTGCTGTTCAACATGATCACATAGCCTATCGTAAATCGATCGTTGTTTTTAAAAGTTGAATTCGTTTTTTTTTGTTTGTTTAGGATACGAAGTTTTAAAAATTCTCGGCAAAGGTTCATTTGGTCTTGTTGTTAAATGTTATGATCATAAAACAGGTCAACAAATAGCGTTGAAAATCGTTCGTAATGAAAAACGTTTTCATCGACAAGCTCAAGAAGAAATTCGCATTCTCGAACATTTACTCAAACAAGATCGAGATAATACATTCAATGTCATTCATTTATTCGAATGGTTTCAATTTCGAAATCATATTTGCATTACATTCGAATTACTTTCAATGAATTTATACGAGTAAAATACTCGAGTGGATTTTTTTCTTTTGTTCGAACAATCGTTCTTTCTTTTCTTCTTAGATTAATTAAGAAAAATCGTTTTCAAGGTTTTAGTTTGCAGTTAGTAAGAAAATTTGCACATAGTATATTGCAATGTTTGGATGCGTTATATCGAAATAAGATTATTCATTGTGGTAAGAGCGAGAGAAACTGATTTGATTAGAAAATGAATAATCGATTTTTGAAGATCTCAAACCGGAAAATATTCTTCTGAAACAACAAGGAAGAAGTGGTATTAAAGGTAGAAATCGATTTGAATCAAACTCCAAAGCGAACTATTCGATTTGTATAGTGATTGATTTTGGCTCTAGTTGTTTTGAACATCAACGTATTTATACTTATATTCAATCGAGATTCTATCGAGCACCTGAAGTTATACTTGGTGCTAAATATGGTTGGTTGATTTTCTCGGTTTTTATTGAATGAAAATGTTCGATTTTCGAATTTCTTTTCCAAAGGATTACCAATCGATATGTGGAGTCTTGGATGTATATTAAGTGAATTACTCACTGGCATGCCTTTATTTCCGGGTGAAGATGAAACTGATCAATTGAGTTGCATCATGGAAGTACTTGGCGTGCCGAGTCAAAAAGTACTCGATTCATCGAAACGAGCACGAAATTTTATTAGTTCGAAAGGACATCCACGATATTGTACAGTAACAACTTTACCCGATGGAACATCGGTGCTTCAAGGCGGTAGGACATTGAATGAATATTTGAGAATAGATAAGAAATTTGTGCGTTTGAAGGTCGATCAAAACGTGGTAAACTTCGTGGTCCACCGGGTAGTAAAGATCTTGCTCAAGCGTTGAAAAATTGTGATGATCCATTGTTTATTGATTTTCTCAAACGTTGTTTCGAATGGGATCCACAATTACGAATTACACCTGCGCAAGCACTACGGTATAAGAACTAGATCGCATTGTTTTTCTTTTATCTCTATTTATTTGAAAATATCTTATCTAGACATTCGTGGCTACGTCGTCGTTTACCTAAACCTCCGTCCGAAGCTCCGCCACCCAATCGACCATCGGCTGTTCTTCGTCATCATCAATTACTCGCTGCTCAACGTCAACAACAACCATCGAATGATGAATCCGCATTGAATACTGCTCGAACAACGAGCGGCGGAAACGGTCTCTATTCCAATCATATGTCGTCAAAAGCCGAACTTACTAGACATCAAAAATTGCCACATATTGGTAATCTTCAATTGAATTCCATGGTGGACTAGAAGATACGATCATTCTATGAATGTGATCAATAAAGATTTTCGTTCTTTTTCTCTCTTATTTTTTTACAAGCCAATTCACATTCATATATTGTTATGTTTTGTTTGTTTAGTTATTCTTCTTCTTCTTCTTCTTCTTCTTCTTCTTCTTCTTCTTTTCCCATCAAAACTGTCAGATTTTCTTTCGGCTTCGTTTCTCAAACCGTCCATTTGAGCTAGCTAATGAGAATGTAGTGTTATGTCGATGCATAGGCCCGCGTGACAAACTTAGAATAACTGATTGATCTGTGAATGAGAACGGATAGAAATATACATAAATACATATATATTTTTTTTCTTTCATTTCAATTGTCTATACATTGAAATATTTATTTTTTTCCTCTTTTTATCATTCATTTCGAATATAATTTCTCCTTGCGCAGTTTATTTTCGTTTTATTATTTTTTTCTCTCTCTCTCTCTCTCTCTTTCGAAATCACTTCACATATACAAATTTGTGCTTTCATAAAAAACAAAATAATAAAAAAACTATTAAAGAATTTCTAGATATAAAAGTCTATGAAATCAATCAAAATAAGGATCAATTAGAAAAAAAAGAACTCTCGTAATTTAATATTCGGAAGAATTAATAGGAGCCGATGAAGGATGTTCTGATGATGTTGATGCAGATGCTTTTTTCTTTAAAACACGCGTATAAACCAATGCAGCCATAGTTGCACCAGCCAATGGTCCGTACCAGTAGATCCAATGATTTTTCCAAAAATTAGCAACGAACGCTGGTCCGAATGAACGAGCTGGATTCATCGCAGCGCCGGTATAAGGTCCACCGAATAGACAGCCAATTGTAACAGCAAAACCGACGGCTAATGCTTTCGAACCACCGATATCATTACGATTCTTATCGCATATAGCATGAACTGTATAGCATAGAATAAATGTAATAATAAATTCGACAGTAAATGCTTGTGTTGGTGAAACACCTTCGGTAATTAATGTCATGCCGAGTTTAGCTTGTGTATTCGATGGTGTGATGGCTTTGACTAATGCTGAGCCACACGTAGCACCGATTAATTGCATAATGACATAAGCAATTGCTCGAATAAAATCGATTTCACCAGTGACAAGAAACGAAAGTGTTACAGCTGGATTGATATGTGCACCACTGACATGACCGAAACCGATGACGATAGTTGAAACAATAAGACCTGATGCAAGTGCACCGTTTAAATCAATAACAGGTTTCGATGTGATAGGTAAACCCGTAGCCGTACAAACGATTGTCAATATCATTGTACCGAGAAATTCACTGAATAATGATTGATAAAAGCCGACGATTTTTAGTTGAGAAATGTCGAATAATTTTTGTACAGCTGTTTTCTGTTTCTTTTGACGTGACGATGATTTATTATTTGAAGATATAGGAAGACGAGTTTTATCAATGTCCTCGTTCTCAAACGATGGAGGTTCCATTATTGGTTGATTATGAGGAGCATCTTGCTCAGCTGGTTCGTAATCTGTTGTCATTATATGATCGACTATCAAATCAAATCTAAAATCAACTCAACTTTTATTATAAATCAGATGTTTTAGAGAAAATACTTGATATTTGACATCTGACTATTATAAATCACAAATAAAAAAACCACTTGTCTGTCTCTCTCAACTTACCTTATTCAAATTATCAACAAAACCAAAAAGAAACAACGAATAGAAAAAAAACCTCGATCTTATAGTCGTCGGTTTTGTTATCAATTCATATCATTTTAAATACTACAACGGAGAAAAAAAAGAAGAAGAAATAGAACATTGATAACTAACATCTTATAAACTTTCGTTTGTAAGTTCACAGACAGAACAATGTTGTGTTTACTTTCATGAGTTACATATGAGAATTTCAAATCTGCGATTTGAATCCAATAAAAACCAAGTTCTATCTTTTGATCTATCACAACAGATGTCATTCGATAGTATAGATATTCTCACGTTTAGCAATGTATTTATAAACATATCTTCATTCAAAGAAAACGAAACAAACAATGCAGATACTAATATTTTCGTTTATCCTCGTTTTTAATCTAATAAATGTGTGTGTTTCGAACTTCACTGGTAATTGCATTCAATATCATGAAAACTCGTGCATCATTGCTTCCTTTAGACTGTTCGAAATGTTCACCGTGTCGAAATCTTTTTAGCCATAATTATGGTCCTTGTCAAGAAACTCAATTGTTATGTGTTGATACGATTATTTTACTTGTCGTTGTTTTTCTTAGTTTTATAATTTTTATTCCATTGCTCATTTGGTTTATCCGTCGAATGATAAAACATTTTCGTAACACCGATGATACGAGATATATCATCGATGTTCGAATGTATATAAATAAATAGCTGAATACTCTTTTTGTTTTTATTTTCGAAATAAATCATTGGTCGATAGAAGAACTCCATTAAGGTCAAATATTTCAATGAGGCATTTAACAAAGAAAAGAAAGTAGATATCTATTATTCACGCTCGATTTCCTTTCGAACAACGTGTATGTTCTATGCACGATCTCATTTTTCGTTCATAATCATGTTGAGTTTGTTCATATTTTGCTTGAATTTCGTCGTTATTCATTCGACATATCGATCACTTCATGCTGCCAATTGTTCATTAGATTTCCGCGTACAAACAGAATCTAATTCAAATAAAATTCAAACAGATTTTCCTATTACACTTATTGGCAACTATAAGTTTCTATGTCATCTCGACAGTCTCATAGCTTATTACAAAATTAAACCATTATCGATTCTCATTGCTGGAGAATATTCATCAAAATATAACAAAATCAAATCAATGGTTCCATTAGAAACAGCACAATTTCGTTTTACAATTAATCAATCATCGACAATTTCTCTTTGTTTTGTATCGATCAATGATAATGATGATGATATCTATCAAGATCATGAACATCGTTTTTGTCGAACAATTCATATTGGAATCAATCAAATCTATCGTTTTTGGAATAGTCCATTGGCAGTCGTTTATATATGTCTTATAACTTCACTAACGATTTATTATTTCATTCGAATTGTTAATCATTGGTGTGAACTGGCTCTTCAACCACCACGTCGGCGTCGACCTCGACCAATACCTGTACAACGAAGACCAGTATTACGACGAACGGATACATTTGAAAATGAAAAAATTCGTCAAAGTTATTCTGATGAAGAGTAGAAAAGTGACTTTATTGCATAAGAAAATCCTTAAGGTTAAAATGTAGAGATAAAAGAGACTAAACTGTATGTATTATTCTATATTCGTTTTGCTGTCAAATGAAAATGTTCCTGTAAATATTAATTTATTCTTCTTCTTCTTCTTCCTCTTCTTCTTGAGCAGCCGGTTCTTCTTCAGCTTGAGCTGCTTCTTGTTCTTCTTCTTCTGCAGGTGGTGGTGGCTACAAATAAACATGAATTTCCTGTATTTTTTTAAAAAATAAATATTTCATACTAATTCTTCTTCATCATCATTTCCAGCATGACTTTGAGCAGCACCTTTATTTTTACGTAAAGGATTTTCTTCGGGTGGTGGGGTATTATGACGTATTTTAGCCTTTGGACGTTCGGCAACGAACTCTTGCGATTTCTTTTCAGCAGCCCAAACATCACGACGATCTTTGTATGTACGACGATCAGTAACTAAATAAAAACTTCATAAACAAACGAATTTGCTCGATCAATAAGTATTTACCTCGTTCGTATCGACTGAAAAGTGAAACTTTTTGCTAAACAAACAAAAAACTAAGATAAGAAAACTGGGAAATCAATCAGAACTAACCGGTGCTGTCGATGTAATATCATTGACACCAGAGAAACTAGGAAAGAATATATCGAAAATAGATGTTTGCAATCGTACAAACTTGGATACTTACAGACCGCCACCAAGACCTGTATGAACAATGTTTGATTTTCGTGTTTTGGCTTTTCTAGAAAAAAAAACAAAATGAAATCTATCCTCACCCTCGAAGTATAACTATTTACCCTTTTTCGATTTGACGGGCACGTTCAGTTAATTCAACCATCTAAATTCAAAAATACATTTTCTGTTTTCGAAATAAAATTCTAACAAACATCGTATTTTTGTCGTTCGAATCGTTCGGTTAATTCATAGATTGAACCGTGTAATTGATGAAGAAGATTGTGTAATTGTTTAGCTTTTTCAACAAGTTCTTCTTTCGATTTGCCATCGACTTGTAATTGCGGTATACGTTGCGAGAGAACCGAACGTTTTTCTTGTTCTAATTGTTCAGGTGATTTTTGTAAGTCTTCTTTTGCTTTAAGAACATTGCTAAATGCTGAGCCTGTAGCCACTAGATAAAAACGCACAAAATCAGCATCGACTCGTCTGCGGCTTATTTAGTATCGACTTACTATCGGTTTAGTTTGTTCGAGTAATGTAATAAGAAACAGAAATGGTTGATAAATGTACGGCACCAAAAAAAAAAGAACACTAATGTAGTTATTCTGTCTTTTCTTATATGCAATCAAAAATATCTCCTGTCCTTTTTTCTCTCTCGCGTTCGCTCGCTCGTTTGTCGAAGATAACTCAAATAGAATATAAACAACTCATATCCGTTTTCTTCTTTTTCTATGTTAAAAGCGGACAACTTGGTTATATGCTAGTGCTGTTCTATATCGAGACATGCCCGATGAGATGCCATGTTTATGAGCATATACGTTATCTTGAGAAAGAAGGGAGAAAAAAAAAGAAAAAGAACAACAACCATTTATCATCCAATGTGGGCGATGAAGTTACTATCCATGGTCAGATTATGGTTGCTTGCCAGAACAGTGGTAATAACATTTATACTTAATATTTCTTCTGTTGACAACTATACAAACGGGCTTCTTCGTCTTTTCCATTCTCTATCTAATCAAGCATTCTGTTTGCTTTGTTTTGTTTTTTTTTATTAGCCCAAGGAAATTAATTAAAATACGAAAAGAAAAAAAAAAAGATTTATTTATTTCAAAACGTTAAATCGACAAACAATACAGAAAAAAAAAGAAGAAAGAGACCTTGTTTAGGTGTATACATATACGTATATGAATGTTTTTTTTTCTCAAAACAAAAAAGCAAATGAAAAATCATAACAACGGAAAGAAAAGAAGAACTTTTCTGTACGTATGTGTTCGAAGATTTTCTACACATATAACTCTACGAATTAAAAAAAAAGAAGAAAAACTAGATAAATGGGAAATTAAGACGAATAACTCGACAATAGAAATGACAACAAAACACCAAGAAATGTCTTTTGAAAGAAGAAAACGTACGGTTTTTCTTATGTGATAAAATTATATACAAAAAGAACATGAGTTTGAATTTTCTTCATCATATAATTACAAAGAAAAACGAACGGTTTGTTTTGAATTCACTGTCTTTTTTGTTTTTTTTTCGAACAATGACCGGTTAATTGAGCAAGAAAAAGAAAGAATTATACACACACACACACACACGACATCACGTTGAAGGTTCGGTATCTTCCGAAGGTTTTGGATCAGTTGGTTCGTCGGAAGTTGGATTTGGATTGGTTTCCGTCGGCTCTTCGACTTGAGAGACAACAGGTGAATTTCGTTGTTGTTCGAGTTCGTATTCGTTAATCAAACGTTTTTTCAATGAATGTGAACTGTTTGAGATCGTCGGCGAAGGTGCCGCAGGAGGTGGAGTATTACTACTCATCGGACTTTGGTGACTTGTCGAGGACTCTTGTTCCGACGATGTCAATGTCTGAAAGTATTTCTTATTCAGAAAACAAAGTAATGAGGAGGTTTGTTTGAATTTACCTGGTTAACTCGTTTGATGATTTTGCCTTTGGGCGATTGATCACGTGGAGAAGTCGGCGGTGAATTCGATTGTTCATCTGCAAAAGTCGAATTATTTTTTTATATTCATCGAATATTTTCTTTGTTGAACGAACTTTTCAAATGACGTGAACTGGCTGTTGAAAGTATCGGACTACCTTGAGTAATTGAGCCCAAAGGTCGAGACGGAAATTGTGCGTTGGTATAAAAATGTTGTTGTTGAATAATCGACTGCCAATTTTCTTCGGGATTATTCGCTGCTAATGCCTGATGATGAGGAGGTTTGCCGTGAGGTTGCAGAGCGAATGGATCGCGAAGACTGCTCGTTGTTTCGGGACTGTGTGGTTCATCGTTGTCAGGAGATGCACTAAAATCGAGAATAAAAATTTTAAAAAGAACTATTTTTGGTGTTCGTACCGAAAGCGTTTCGTCGGTTGAGAAGTTTGAAAAATACTTGTTGCTTCTAAAAATAAACTCGAACGAACAAAAAACAAAACACAATTTGAATTTTACCATCGCGTTTTGTAACCGGTGGACACTCTCGATCTAATGCATCTCGAATGAGATATTCCAGTTTTTCTCCTTTATCACCGTCTGGTGATTTCGATCGTTTAGGCGAAGATTCATCAGTCGTATTCGATTGAACTTTTCCATCAGCGTAAATGTCACCTGCGCCCATCAGCATTCGCATGGTTATCGAACCACGAGATCTCGTACCTAAATATCAACGTTATTCTTCGAAATCTCTTTTGTTTTGCTTGCTAAACATACGTCCACTCAAACTATTCGATCGTTCGAGATTGGCCAGCTCATTGTTTGCTTGAGGTTTCGTTGAATTACTCGCACTATTTTGTACTTTTTGATTGATTTCTAAGGATTCAATGAAAACAAATAACGATTCAATAAAACTTGTCTTACCAACGTATTCAGCTTTTTCTAATGGTTGATTGGAAAGAATCTTTTTAATTGAACTATCACGACGTTTTTCCGGCATGTCACTATTCACTGGATCAGAATTGGTATCGTCATCACAATCGAGAAGAATCGGTTGTTCGGAGTTCTGTCAAAAATCAAACGCAAAAAAATTGTTGTTTTTTTTTTCGTTTTTCGATTTCGTTTTACATTGACTTGATGAGAACGATTGGATTCGTGTGTCGATGAATCTAAACCCGAGTTTTTATTATCATTATCTAAAAAAAAATATTCGTTCTTGTTTAACCACAACAGACGGCCAATGTGATTTTTACTCGTTGACCCGACAAATTCAGTAACATTTTTATTCATAAACTCTTGAATCGAGATTGGCTCTTTCGAATTTTTATTATTCGACTCGTTTGAACGTTGTTGAGACGACGAATACGGTGTTCGCGAGTGACTTTCGACGGGCGAATGATGATGACCGTGAAGAAGATACGATTGATGAGGCGACGGAATCGGATTTGGCAATGGTCGATGCGGATGATGATGCGGTCGATGGTTGACTTGTTGAGATTTGTGACGAAGATAATTCAATGAATTCGAGTCGGCTGAATGTTCGGAATAATGAATATTGAGGTTCGATTTGTCGTGCGAAGATTTCTAATGTCAAATATTAAAAACAAGAAACTCGTAGATCGTTTGTGTCTTACATGATGGTTGTGTGCTTCGACACGTTGAAAATGAACAGATGGACTTTCGACGGTCGATCGTGTCGGATTGAGCCGATGATGGTATTCGTCAGGTGAACTAAATTGAAATTGTGTAACGAACAAATGACATAGACCAGAGGAAAAAAAAGGGCACAGAACTAAACACACTCAGGTCACAACGACTCTGTACTTTCAAACTCGTTCTTAGTAATAGTAAAAATACGAAGAAGAAAGAAAGGAGAAAAAAAAACTAAGACTATTCGTCGATTTTTTTCTTCTTCTCTCTCTCTTTCCCTGGTTGTTCTTCTTTTCCTTCTATTGGTGTCGTCAGATGCGCTTCTTACCGACTGTTTCTTTCTGTCGGTCGACTTGCCGAATGTCGAGATAATTCATTTAATTCTAAAAGAGGATTTTTAGCTGTCGTTGAGTTGAGTTTCATCGACGTATGCATCTGCTGATTGGGCAAATTTTGACTTCGCCACATTGCTGACGCGTAATCGCTCGTCGGATAAGCTAAATCGTGCGGATGGCGTTTCGTTGGATCAGGTGGCGAATGAGTTGGAATAGGAGGACCGTGCGGATGATGACTATGACGACTCAAACGCAATGCTTTTTGATGTTCTATGAAATTAGAAACAAGAAGAAGAAGAAGAAGAAGAAACAGAACATGAATCAACGACGTTAAAGGCGAAATCTACCTTTGAGTAATTGCTCGTTGTTATTAGCGAGCGCAGCTGAATTAGCGTATTCATGTAAATAACGTGGATCGAGAAGAAACGGAGCGTTATAATAGGATGAATAGGGGAAAAGTCCATTGGCAAGTAGTTCTTGTGGATAGACGCCTGAATTGAGTAATTGAGAGGCGAGTAGAGCTGTTTGTTGATTGGATGGTGTCGGACCGATGGCCGTCGGTGGAGGAAGTAACTGTTGGCTGTGTGATGGCGATGGTTGAGATGGTGAACGATGTGATCTGAGAAATAAAAATGAATTCAGTAAGAGAAATTGAAATCGTTTTACTGCTCGTGGTTCGGCGAATGAGTCGCTGTCAAGTATTTCGATGTGGCAAAATCAGTTTTCAACGTTTCGAATCGATCTGCACTCGGCACATCCGATTTATTTGTCGAATTTTTCTGTTGTAAATACTGCTGTTGTGGATTAAAATGTCTCATATAAGCCGAATGTTGTTGCTGTTGTTGTTGTTGTTGTTGTTGTTGGAGTAAATGTTGTTGCTGTTCGAGATTTCGATCTAACATTTTCGGTGATTTCAAATGTGAATAATCGTTTCTCGATGACGGATGATTATTATAATGATGAGAATGTGAATGTGGCGATGGCGACGGATCGATGGACATCGGTTTCGCCGACGATGATATCGGCGTGCCACGCATAATTGAACCTTTATTTACAAATTGTTGATTATGAGATTTGTTTAAATTAACCAGCGGAGGTGGTGGTGCTGGTACCGATGTCGATATTGAATAATTATTATTATTACTGATCGTTCGGTCAGGTGACGAATGAATCGAACGTTTATCTGTTCCGCTCAAAGTCTTTGAAATTTCCTTTTCGACAAGTGAATTGAGCGTTGTTAGTTTATTTGTTGGTGGAATGGATTTTTCTTCGATGATCGATGATTGTTCATCGTTTTCATCGATAACCATTCCGTGAGGAGAATCGTTGCTATCTTCATTGATAGGTTTCGATAGGTGATCATCGGCGTGAGTTTTGATTTGGCCGAGTTCCGAGCCTGATACACTTGCATTGTCTTCATCGATGTTCTACATACAAAATCGAAGTCAAATTTCGTTTTTCAATCAATTTGTTTTTTACATGATCGTCCGTTTTTCGTTGAGTTCGTAAATAGAATTCTCTGCAATCGTCTTCACTTTTCTGAACATATTCAGCGATTTGTGTCCAATCATCTTGGAATTTCTCAGATGCTTCATTGAATTTCTGTATTTCCTCGTCTGTCCATTTGTCTAATAGAAAAACTCGATTGAACATCTGAGAAATCAATCTTTCTTTACTATTCGAATTCTTTTTCGTTTCATCGTCGATGTGTGAAATTAGTTTATCATAACAACGTGCACAACATCGTTGAGTATCGGTCGGAATTTCTAAAAAACAAAAAACCGATTCATTTGAGTTTCTTTTCTTTTTGTTTGATTTACGTAAGATACGACGTATATCTTCTTGTTGATCTTTGGATAGTTCATTCCATTTATTTGGAAATGTGCGCAGACGATTCTTTCGATTTTTCTTTCGACCACTTGTACACGATAAAAATTGGCATCTAAATATCGAGAATAAAATACTAAATGTGAAGAAATTTAACAGACTTTTTAGTTGAAAAGTTTGCCTCGCGTCGATCGTCATCACTGAAAAAATAAATTCGATTTCATGTTTTCGATTGATTTACTACTTACTTATCCGCTCGATCGGCATCCTAAAATCATGAAAAACAAAAACAAATAAAATCTCAATTTCGATGAACAATGAAAACAAACTTGTCCTGCGCCGAGTATCTGCTGAGAAGTTGACGAAAAGATCGTATTCGACGATGTGACTTTTGTAACTAGAGTTGTTTCGATTGTCGTCGATGATGTGACCGTTGTCGTCGTGGTTGTTGTTTGTTTCGCACGACGACGTGTCGTTTGCGTCTGTTTTCGCAAAAGATTCTTATAATTTTCCGCTTTCTTTGTCATATAATAGTATTGTACGCATTGTTCCGTTGTTTTATTTTCAAGAAACGACGATATATAACCGAAGTGTTTCGGTGATTGAGTGAATTTTTCGATAAAAATCTGTCGTTCTTCGGGCGACCAATAGGGCATTTTGGTTTTATCTTTATAGAATCTCGCTGCATCCGTACGAATGAGGTTATTCTGATTGAAATACTGATGTTTACGTTGCCAAGTATCGTACATAATCGGCGGTATAATCGAGGATTTTTTCATTTTTTCATAATCTTCTTCGGGCTCTTGTTCTTGTTCATTCGTTTGTTGATCATTTACAGATGTGGTGGTGGTTGTTGTTGGTGCTGCTGCTGTTGTTGTTGTTGTTGTTGCTGCTGCTGCTACTGCTGTTTGATCGGTATTCGTCTGTTTTTTCTCTTTATCCTCGCGTGCTTTACGTAATTCAGGAAATGTTTTCTCGAATATTTCACGATAAGTTGAAATATCTTTCGCAAGGATGCTTTTCTCGTCTTTATCTATCGATTTTTGCCAATGTTCATAGGCTTGATCGTAGCATTCGCTCTCGAATTTACGTCCGTTATGAAATTGTTCGCGACTTTTTTTGAATAAATTTACTAGACGATTTTTCATGACATTCATATATCTGAGAAAGAGAGAGAGAAAAGCAAATGTGTCCAAAAAAAAACTGTTCCAAACATCGCCTACTGTCGACGAATATGTTCCATTGACCCGAGATCATTCGGTTCCTGATAAAGTGGAATCGTTAAGTCCATGTGATTGTTCAATTCCAGGAAATAACGTTCAGAATCTTCAGCTTTTCTCTAGACAGAAACGAACTTGTCATTTATCTCGCTTTTTTTTTCGTTGCTGATAAGATGAGATAAAGTTTTGCTTCTCTTATCTTATTCGGTCGTTGTTCAGGTACAAACCGAACAAAAAGTAGAATACGTACGCGATTATCATGAAGTATCTTTTCGATTAACGTTTGACAACCATTGAGCTTCAAAAGAGCATCACGATCGTCGTTTTCATCGTCATCAGCAGCTGATCGATCGGCTTGATTTCGAATTTCACTCTATTGAAAATCAAATATTTCATTTTCTTGTTTTACTCAATCAAGTTACTTGATTTCGCTTAGCTCGATGAAGTTTTTTCATCGTGATTTCGATATCGGATTCTAATTTTGATATTGAATTACGTAAGATCGTCATATCACGCATGTTCGAATCGAGTTTCGGCTCGTCATGTATCGGTGAAATGGCTTCTGTTTGAGGTTGATACAACGTTTGTTCCTGAAAAACACAACGAGATCAATTCGAATGTTGTTTTTTTGTTCGATTGAAAACCTTTTTCACATCGATTGACAACGGAATATTCGGCGGATAACGTGCTCGTTTCGAATGTTCATCGATATGTGAGCTCATAGAAACAGACGGTGGCAATTGAAAAAGATACGGAGGCAACGCAGTTCTAAAAATAAAAACAATTGAATCGCGTTTTTTATAGAAAAAAAAAATGAACCTTTCGGGACTCGCATATGGATTGTGATATCCAGCTAATAGAGAGGGTCGACGATTTAATGCCATTGCTGTTTCAACATTTGGATTCGTCGGATACCGATTATCACGCTGTAATAATAATAATAATTGATTTTTATTTTCGCAAATCGTTTTGTTTTTACTTGTGGAAAACTTGTCGGATAACCGTATGCTGCTGACATATAAGGTGTTTGTCCCGACATAAATTTATATCTTCATCACAGTTATTTTAATAATAAAAAAAAACTAAAGCAAGGAAAAAAAAGAATCGTCGTAATAAATCAAAAATAAACAAACAACGAGAAAAAAAGAACGAAAAAAACATGCAGAACGAACGTATTAATCATCCGAGGTAACTATCTGGTTTGATGATAATATTTTTAGTAAAACAAACTAAACTATTTCAAAACGACTTCGTCATGCTTCATATCGAACACGCTCCTATCTTGTTATACAATATGTAGCGACACAATATCTCTCGAAAGAAAAAATAAAAATCTAGCAGCTTGATTAGTTAGTTAGGTCACACTGGCTGCTTGTTATTTGTCGACACAATTTAACAAATAAAAAGTACACTGAAGATGTCGCACACGGACTAAAGTGCAGACGTAAAATCCTAGTTTTCCGGCTTTTCAAGTACTCTTGAGACGTAGACTGTTTATTTGAAATTAAATCATTGAGAGAAGAAGAAGAAGAAGAAAAGGCTTATTTTTATTTGTCTATTATATGTAGTCTAATAAAGTGTCTCTTGCTTGTAATTTCTTTCCTTTGTGAAGTTTTTCTAAATCTTGTTTAGTCGATAGGATTTCTGGATGTGTTTTGAATTTATTCGGATATGTTCGTATGAGTATGTCATAAGCTTGACCGACCAACTCGAAAGCTTGTTTCGTTGTTTGTTTTTTCATTGCTAGACAATGTGCCAGTGCACTTTTTGTCTTAGCTAAATTCGGATGTTTGCTATGGTAGATTTGTTTTTGAATATTTAACACTCTTTCGAATAATTGTTCAGCATCATTATATTTCTCTTGTGTGAAATAAACATAACCAAGACCAAGAAATGCTTTAAGAAGATCAGGATGATATTCTGGTAGAAGCTTTGTTAATGTATCTGAACTGATTTTGAAGCAGTCAAATGCTTGATCGATTTGTTGTGATCGATTTAAATAAATATATCCCAAAGCACAATTTGCTCGAGCACGTAGAAGACGATCGGTTGCCTCGGATATGATCTGCATGAGTAGACTTCTAGCTTTATTCACATTGTCATTCGATGTTAACAAGTAGAGATATGCACGTAAGATATTTGCTTGTTCGGAATCATCAGGCAAAAGTTCAATATATTGTTTCGTTCGATTGAGTTCAAATTGTCGTAGAGCTAATTCAGTTGATTGTTCGTATTGCTTTTGAACTTCAAACCATTTTTCAGCTTGACGATATAGACCTTTGTAGGCAAGTATTTGACCGAATGAATCATACAGATCGTTTTGATTGAGCAGAGTTTTTAAATAGTAATCGTATAATTTCTTAATCGATGAATTCGAATCGGATATTGGACTGAGATTTAAACCAACAAGCCAATAGGAATTGTTCGGATCATTATCGAGTCCGATCAATTCCATTTTCATCAATCGATAGTTTGTTCCGAACCAGAAGAGTATTTCATCTGGTCGAACTTCTCCATAGGGAGCAGCGGGTTTTGTTGAGACATCGCCCGAAATTTCAAGAATAACTCGATGAGGTCTTTGTTCAGTTTGTTGATTTAGCATTTTTTTCAATGCTTTATCTTTTTTTGCGTGTGTTAGAAGAAATTCTTGACAAATAATTGTTTGTCCAAGACGCATTTTCATACGATTAAATTCGTCCGTTGTCAAACATAGACTCGTATAAGTGACAAAATCTTTGTTTCGATTAACGAAATCTTCATATTCAATTGATAATTGTTTGTAGAAATGTTTTAAAAACCAACGAGTTGAATACAATTGATCGAAATCATTCGAACGAATATCTAAATCATCTTTCAACCAATCGGGTATCGATTTATCTGGTTGAAATTTTTTCAATTTCGATCCTTGACTCGACTTTTCGAATTCATCTTTGCCCTCGTTCGATGTGTCCTCTATTAAAAGTTCGAATGCCAATCGATCGAACAAATTATTTTCATCTGTAAAACATTCGTATTCATCTTCAATCGATAATTCTTCATCATTTTCAGCAGCAGCAACGTCGATCTGCTCATCATCAACTGTCGTTTTGTTCGTTAGTTTTTGAACATCTTGTTGAATACATTTGAAAACCTTGTGAAAATCCGACTCAACACAACGAACTTTGCTACAATTCTGCGCCCATTGACTATGTTTAGCAACGTCGAAACAGTAAACATAGATGTTTAGCACTTGATTCAATGGTTGAACACGTGTTGGAACAATTGTTTGACCACTTCGACCGGGAACAAGAACGAACATACAAGGATCTTCGCCCTCTGCTGATTCGAGATATTCTAAACATGCGTTTGGATTTTGAACAAGGAGAACTTTTTCGAAGAGATGAAGAAAAAGTGATTTAGCATTTGGATCTTGTTCGCCACTATCGTCAAGCCAAACCAGATAGAGACCGTTTTTGACTGAGGGTTGAGTTGCCGTTGTTTTCTTCGGATTTGCTGATGCCATTTGTGTTTTAACTTGACTTTGTTGATTGTTATTCTAGGAAGAAGAAGAAAAACTCAAATTTTCTCGAGGTAAATTTCATTGGTGAATTTACTTCATTGAAAGATTCAAATCTCGAATTCAAAATGAGTTTTTTTTATGTATTTACGTGACATCTATTACTCACACGTACGAGATATGCAAAGGTCATATATGATGGCGTACAAAAAGTATGTTGACGAACGCGTACTTGAAATTGGATTGTGTATATATAAAGCAGATCGGTTGTAATAAATAAACCAAAGAATAAATGTTAACTTTAATTTTATTTTCGATTATTATTGGTTTAATTCTAGTCTATTTATGGAAAGTAAATCAATCCTATGATTACTTTAAACATCGTGGAATATCAGGCCCAGAACCTAAATTCTTTTTCGGACATTATCAAATATTTTGGTCGACCAAATCATTCTCACAATTGATTCGACAATGGACACAAAAATATGGTTCAATCTATGGACTTTTTACTGGTCGAACACCGACGTATGTCGTATCGGATGTTGACTTTCTTGAAGAAGTTTATATCAAACAATTTTCATCGTTTCATTCACGAGATTTACCAAAAGTTTTACAAGTTCAAACCGATGGAAATGTTCATTTATTTCGATCATCAGGTGCACGATGGCGTCGTCAACGGCACGTTCTTAATCCGACATTTTCATCAGCAAAACTCAAACTCATGTCTCCACTTGTCAAAGGTTCAATCGAAGCTATGTTAAATAAAATCTCTCAAAGTGAAAATCAAGAAATTAATATCTATGATTTATATAAACGATTAACTATGGATGTTATCTGTCGATGTGCATTTGGCATCGATACCGATATGCAAAATGATGTCAACAATCCTTATTTATTAAAAGCTGGCGAATTATTTAAAGTAAATATTGAGACTGTGCCTATGGTTAAACTTAGTAATCTCGTGCCAATTTTAGCACGACCATTTCATGCTATCGTATTTACGTTAAGTGGCCTACAAAAGCAAATAGTTGATAATGTACCATTGGTAGGTAAAATTCTGAGTGAACTACCGGGTTTATGGTTTCTTCAACGTGTTCAAGAAGTAATCGATCTTCGAAAGGATTCACAAATCAAAAGTCGAGTTGATTTATTACAACTAATGATGGATGTTTCAACGAATGATAAAATTATCGATTATGCCGATGAAAATCTTATGAGTAAACTTTTGCATGTCAATGAAACTTTAGCGAACATTTTTCTATTCATGATTGCTGGCTATGAAACAACATCAACCGCACTGGCATATTCAACATATATTTTAGCAACTAAACCAGAGATTCAACAGAAATTACTCGAAGAAATCAATGAAAAACAATGGGACAATTTAAATGATAGTGAAATATATGATCTTGTAGCAAGTTTAACTTATTTGGACTATTTCGTTCGAGAAGTTCTTCGAATGTATCCAATATCTGTCAAAGCAATGACACGTATTTGCAATACAACCACAACTGTTCGTGGTCATACAGTTGAACAAGGTTAAACCAGTTTGCTATTTGAAATCATTTCATTTTTTTTTAAAACATGATTCGATTTTTAGGTTCAATTATTCAACCAGATGTATTCAGTATTCATTACAATGCCGATCTCTGGGGTCCCGAAGATCCGAAAATCTTCTATCCTGAACGGCACGAAGTCAAACGACATCCGGTTGCTTATATGCCGTTCGGTGTTGGTCCGAGAAATTGCGTTGGTATGCGATTTGCATTGATGGAATTGAAAACATGTTTAATTCGTCTACTTCGACAATATGAAATTCTACCCGGTGAGAAAATTGAACAAGGTTTTCAATTGGAAGAACGTTTGGTTATTCAACCAAGTGCAATTTTTGTTAAACTCGAAAAACGAACGTCGTAATTTTTCTATTTATCGGTTTGTCTACATATTTCTGAATAAAATTTTTTTTTTTCTATTCTCTTCGTTTCTTTTAACCTCGAGATGGACACACATATATATATATATGTGTAGTAGGGGTCAAAAGTTTGAACTTTCCTTACATATATATTATAGACGAAGAACGACTGAATTCTTCTTATCGAGGGATTCGTTTACTATAAACTCCCTCTCTCTCCCGGAATAGAAGACCCCTTTGAGACCAAATCTGTGGAAAATCCCCCTAGGGGTACGGCGATTTTGATCTGAAAAAATCGTGATTTGTGAAAAAAATAGAAGACCCTGAGGCCTGTCATTGCGGAGGGTTTACATAAAAGTACAAGTAATAATAAGCATGATTGATTTTGTTTTGCTTTATGAGGGTAATACAGAACAATAAAAAATATTTTTTCGCGGATATTTGAGACACATAATTACGTATAAAAGATAACAAACTATGACGCACGGCGTGTATACGCTCGAATAATTCGAAGGACAGGACAAATTCAAATATGAATGAATGAATCCCGGGTCCTGGATTGCACTCATGGAGTTGAAGTGATGATTTTTAGTTTCGAGTACTTGCCAAGACAAATATGATTTGTTTGTCGTTCTCTTACCTACAAATTATTTATATCATCAAACTAGAAAAACAAACAATTCTCTCCATGAAAATACGTAACGATAAATTGTAGGTTAGTTTGTAAAAAAAAAGCATCAGTAATTGCTTTTAAATTTCTATTTTTTCGTTTGTCTTCCTTGATAAGTGTTTGAAAGAGAAATCTATGAGCGCCTAGCTAATGGTATTCTATTTTCGTAGTTATTTCTAAAAATCTATCCAAATAAGAGAAAAAACAACAACAACAATATACGATGAAGGGAAGAAAATTATCTATTCTAACAGAACGAAAATTTGACTGTATCTTGGACGTCGAATAAAATAAACGTTATACGACACTGTTTTCTTGATTGGCCTTGAAAAAAATAGCTGATGATTTTATGTTTCGATTAATACAACGAATGATTTCAATTCGATTATAAATAACGTGCACAAAAACGTACACGGTAAAGTACCGATCTATGCGTGACGTCCGATGTCAAGGGGTTAAAAAAGTGCAAGACCCTCTTGTCTATATATAAACCGGGTTTTTGTTATTATTTATAAAATACAGAAGCACTTGTTTGATTTTTTGCAACTATGATACTCACAATTACTCTATTCGCTTGCTGTATCTGTTTGATTATTGCTTATGTGCATAGTATTCGACAATCGTATGATTACTTCAAGAACCGAGCCATATCTGGACCAGCCAGTCGATTCTTTTTCGGACATTATCAAGATCTTTGGTTAGCAAAATCAGTTTCCAGACAATTTCAAATATGGACAACTCAATACGGTCCGATCTATGGTTTATTTGCTGGTAGAAAACCGATGTACGTTGTATCGGACGTTGATTTTCTTCAAGAAGTTTATATTAAACAATTTTCATCATTTCATTCTCGTTCATTACCAGTTCTTCTACGTTTGCATACGAACAATAAGATTCATTTATTTTCAGCTATGGGCGCACAATGGCGTCGTCAACGGCACGTTCTTAATCCGACATTTTCATCGGCTAAACTCAAACATATGCTACCGTTGATTAACATTTGTATCGACGCAATGTTAAAGAAAATCTCCGAACATAAACAAGAAACTGATTTGAATATTTATACATTGTACAAATGTTTGACAATGGACGTTATTTGTATGTGATTTCGAGTCAATTGTTTGTTTGTATTTTGATTTCATTTTTCGTAGGTCGTTGTGCATTCGGCATCGATGCTGATATGCAAAATGATACGGACAATATTTATTTGAAAAAAGCATCGGACACATTTGCAATCGATGTCGATAAATTGTTCATTGTTAAACTAACGAATTTATTACCGTTGTTTATCAAACCATTTCGTTATGCTTTTCTCGGACAAGTTGCTATACGACGATGTTTAATTCGATTATTTCCTGTGTTAAAAAATTATATCGAAGAAACACCCGGTTCTTGGCTAACAAATCGAGTCAAAGAAGTTGTTCAACTTCGAATGAAATCAGTACAGGACAGTGAAGATAAACGAATGGATCTTCTACAATTAATGATCGATGCATCGACAACTGAATCGATTAATGTAAAAAAAAATTTTCGATTTTAATTTTTGGAATTTTTGAACAATATTTTTCCTATTTTCAGGACAATGTCGACGATCGTTTAATGTCGAAAGTTTTACATTGTGATGAAGTTGTTAGTAATGTTTTCTTATTCATGATTGCTGGTTATGAAACAACATCAACAGCACTGGCATATTCAACGTATATTTTAGCAACTAAACCCGATATTCAACAGAAATTAATCGAAGAAATCAATGAAAACAATTGGAATGATATCAATAGCAGTGATTGTTATGATACAGCCATGAATTTAACTTATTTGGATCTATTTATTCGAGAAGTTCTTCGAATGTATCCAATTACAACCAAAGGACAAGTTAGAGAATGTAATACAACTACAACCGTTTGTGATCATGTTATTGAAAAAGGTTTAGTACTCAATCATCTCAAATTACTTTTCTAATCGTGATTCAATTTCTAGGTTCTATTATTCAACCAGACGTGTTCAGTATTCATTACAGTGTCGATCTCTGGGGTCCCGAAGATCCGAAAATCTTCTATCCTGAACGACATGCAGTCAAACGACATCCGGTTGCCTATTTGCCATTCGGCGCTGGTCCGAGAAATTGCGTTGGTATGCGATTTGCATTGATGGAATTGAAAATGTGTTTAATCCGTTTACTTCGACAATATGAAATTTTACCTGGTGATAAAATTGAACAAGGTATTCATTGTGAAGAACGACTTGTTATTCAACCCAACGCCATTTTTATTCAATTAAAAAATCGTTGTACATAATAGAAATACAAATTTCGTAAATAAAATAACTTTAATAACCAGAAACAAAAGTCTATCATATGACAGAGAGAGAGAGAGAGAAAATGAGTATCCGTTTATCTTGAAATTTTAACTCAAACCTTACATAATTATGTATATGCTTAGTCATTTTGTATTGTGCAATCATCTCGAATGTGCCAAATGGTTTCCTTGTTGCAGCTGTTTCTTCATTAAATATCTGAAGCTTTTCAACTTTCAACACTGATTGATTGCCAAGCAAGATTTACGTTCCATTTCTTTTTTTTTATTAGAAAAATCTCTAATCGATCATTGCCTCTTTGATTTATTTAATTAAATGTGCTTAACTCTCCTTCTTTCTTCGCTCTCTCTCTCTCTTGGATACATCTTACCTCCGGTCAAATCGTTCCTTTTACTTGAGCGGTGAACTTTTGACCAAGATTTTTTTTCTTTTTCTTTCATTCTCCTTCTCTCTCTCCCATGCCGTCATCTTCTACTACAAGACACAATGTTCTCAGCAGTTGAACTAATCATACATATATGTATTCAATAAAAATTCTCTATTTTTTCACTTTATTTTTTCTTATTAAACAATTATCGTCATCGGAACAATCATGTCAAGAATGTTATTCACCAACAAAACCATCGATTTTCAATTGTTCAACATATTTGTTGACAAGAAATTGTACAAATAATACATTCGTTTGGGATATTGTCGATTTTTCATCACAAAATCGTCGAACATTCAGTTCAAGTCAATTAGTATTCTTACAAATGAAATCTTTGATTTTAAAATCGAATTCAATTGAAAACATATCCAATTCATCATTCGAATCACTCAGTTCGAATCTCATCGAACTTGATCTTGAAAATAATCGTTTGAAATTCATCTCGTCAAAATGGTTCAATACAACATTCGAATATCTAACCAAACTAAATCTTGCATCAAATCAAATCGAAACACTGACCGATCTCGATCATGTATATTTACCTAATTTACAACAATTAAATCTTTCAAATAATTCAATTGAACATTTTCCCAATGAAATTCATCGTTGGACTTCATTGACAACATTAGATCTATCATCAAATCAACTTTCAAGCGTTCCTCGATATGCTCTCGTCGGTTTGACAAATCTCACATGGTTATCATTGGCATCGAATCGAAATTTATCTTGTAAGTCAAACATGATAATATTTCAAAAGAACCTATATGTATAATTTCAATTTAGGTCTAGTTCAAGATTCATTTAAATACGCTAAATCTTTAACTTATCTCGATCTATCGAGTACAAATCTCTACGATCTCGATGCGTGTATATTCGTTCAATTGACTGGTTTACAAATTATTCAAATCGAATCTTTATCCATGAATTGTACATCATGTTGGTTGTTAATTGCACGAAAAAATGCGCTACAAATTCATGGTGAATGTTATTCGAACGAAAGTCGACGAGATATTTTAAGTTTAACAAATGATCATCTCGAACGAACATGTTCGCAGACATCGATCGATTGTTCGAAAGATTCTTGTGAACCGGGACGAATTAAAATCGAAGAGAAGAAACTTGTTCAAATCAAATCGTCGTCACTTTTCAAAACATCGACAATTCTTTTTATTTTCGCAATGATTTGTCTGACAATAATTTTTGTTTTTCTACTCGGATTCTATCGTTGGAAGAAAAAGAAGCCGATCTTTTGTTGTCAATATCCGACGCGAAAAACAACGACGATTGCCGAAGCAACACGTCGACAACGTGAACATCATAAACAAATTATCAATCACAATCCTGATGTTATCGAATCCGTGGTAACACATGGAGCAAATATGAATGTACCATCGTATCCATATCAAAACGACGGATATTTTAATGATGAAACATCGAAAAATAAACGAAAACTTTACAATCCGATGTTTGCTGATTTGTCGACAAGCGAAACATCATTCTATTCCGAACATTTATAATAAACAAAACGAGAGAAAAAGAAACTTTTGTGATGGAATCAATAGATTTAATCTCATCTAGGTGTACAAAAGATGAATGATTGCTTTCGTTTTTTTCACGTTTGTCAAAACGACGAATAGTTTATTTCAATAAAAAAAACACACACACACACGTACTAACACAAAGATTTCCACTCTCATGACAACAAATCGATATCATCTTAATACAGATCATTGGAGTAAAATGCGAATGAATGTAAGTAATCGATTCGATTGAATTGATAAAAAAAAGCACGTTCGAATTATTTGAGGTGATTAAAAATACGATTAATATTGATCAACGTGGTCGCGTTCTTAGCTGGAAAAAACATGAAAAAGACGACGTACGACAGGAATTAGAAGCAGCTATTCGAGGCGATCGAAGTCTGCCGAATAAACCAGTGGGACCTGTGCATAATTTTCAAGATGTTCTCACAAGTGAATTAAATGAATATGTTCCTGGTGGAGCTTATTTTCGTCGACGAGGCGAAACAAATGTCCGTAAAACGAAGATTGCATCAGGTAAATCGATATTAAAGTTTAATACGGATTCAATGACATACATGACAGATGATTGAATGACAATTTAACATTCGTTTTTTTTCTCTAGATGGTCATCCATTAATGACAGGCTCACAATATACATTAATGACACTGCCAACAGATCCACAGAGTGATCAAACACGAAGTCGTGTGCCTGTTTTTCAATGTCGAGGAAAAATTTAGTTCTGCCTTCTTTTTCTTTTCTTTTCAATAAAAAAAAACTCTATTAACCTAATAATGCCTTAGTATTTATTTGTATCTACAGACATCTATTGCCAGCTTTTTACATTCTCATGTTAGAATTGATCAATCGTATTCAAATACATCGTTGCTTGTTATTCTTATTCTTATTCTTATTATTTTTTTTTGTATAATATGGGAAATAATAACAGTTTAGCTGGTAGTGGTAGTGGAAGCAGTGCACTAAGAAAACATATTGAAACTGCATCGAAGACAGGTGTTCTTCAATATGATAATAAAAAATTAAAAGAAGTAAACACTCGAATGATTAAATTTCTTTTTGACAACAATAGAACTGTTTGTAGGTTAATCCGGGTCTTTGCTTGCCGAATTTACGGACTCTCTCATTGAACGATAATGAATTACAAACGATTGCAACGGAAATTAGTTTGATGGTTAATTTAAAAAATCTTAGTCTTCGAAATAATCAAATTGGTAGAAACAAATAAACATTCATCATTTTGACTTTTTTAAATTTATTTATTTATTTAGTTCAATTGCCAGACTGTTTTAGTCAATTGAAAAAACTCGAAAATATACAATTAGCTCAAAATCAACTTCAAACAATCCCATCATCATTTGCTAATCTATCATCTTTGAAACATTTAACATTAGCAAATAATCATTTTACAATAATTCCAAATGCAATTTTAAAGTTACCTAATTTACAATTACTCGATTTATCATCAAATCAAATCACTGAAATATCTGATCTCATTCAAACGTTACAAGTCGATGAATTAAATCTCAATAATAATCGAGTAAAAATTAAAAAAACTTTTCATTTTTTGTTTTATGATCAATCTTAGATTGCAAAAATTTCGGATCGAATCCATCTTTGTCCTCGTTTGAAAACTCTACGACTCGACCGAAATAATCTATCGTTAGATGTGATTCCATCGAGTTTATTAATCGATTCGAATCTATCTTTGCTCTCATACGATGGAAATCGATTTGATGAAAAAGCATTTCAAAGCAAAGAAGGCTACGATCAAGTAAACTAAATGTTCACTACTAAAATATTCATATTCTTTTCTTTCGTCTAGTACATGCAACGTTTTACAGCTAATCGTCGAAAACTTGAATAGACATTTTCCTTTGTATACAAGTGTTCCTTTATATTTATAAAAGAAATAAATAATTACAAACTCTTATCTATTGAACTTCATTTCGATGAACTTATTATTTCGCAAATAATCTTTGTTCCTGCCATTATCTGATGAGCTCAATATGTAAATCAAGCATGAGAGAATATTCAGTTCTCTTCTTAGATTACGGCTAAGACAGACAGTAGTATGCGTGAAAAGAAATGGTCTTAACTTAATGAACGACTCTAGTGCATCGTCTGCATAAAAAAAAAGAAAATAGAAGATTCTCTCGTAGTAGTAGTAGTTCTTCTTTTTCTTAATGGTGACAAAAAAATAATTTAGCTCGTCTTTTTTTCTTCTCTTTGTCACAAGAGATTAAAAGGAGAAGAAAAAACAAGATGTTTTCTTTTGTTTCATCTACGATTTCATTTATTATCAATGGATTTGCAGTGCTTAAAAAAAGACAACGAATCGGTTTGCTATTTATCATCATCATTTTTTGTTTCATGTCAAAACTGAACAGTGTGAAAATGACAGACTTGATAGGATCAAGATTAAAGAGACAGCAAAAAGATGATGATGAAGCCAAATAAGATAAAACAGAAGAAAAAGAGAGAGAGAGAAAAAAAATATATACTTGAATCTTTTTATGCATCGGTAAATATTAAAAACTAAACCAAGTGCAATTTCTACAAAACAAAAGTTTATTGTTGACAATAATAGACAAAAGAAAACGAGAATAATTTTATCCTGTTTTAAGATCCCGTTTAGAACGTTCTTATCGAACTATAATTACAAAGCGAAAAGCGTTTTCCTTTTTCTTCTTCTTCTTTTTTCCTCGTTCTTTTTCTCGGTCTTTTTTCCGGTCGTCGAAAGAAAAGCATGGTTGACATCGGAATAATAACAATAGCAAATACCCAAACCGTCTTCTCATATCGGCCAATTTATTGAACATGGTTCAAACAAAATCCATGAAGTCTCAACGTTTCATTTGTTTTCTTCTTGTTCTCATTTCAAATCCCATTCCATTTATTTTCGCACGATCAATTCAAACATTTCCCTCATCTGATCATGCACAAATTCGTTTCGAAGGCTTACTAGGTTGCAACTATGATTTGAATATATGTAATGAATATGAGTTCTGTTTCGACGGTAAATATCAAAGCGAATAACAACAAACATATTGATTTGTTTTTACAAAAAAACAACTAGATGATCTTTTCGGACAATGTTGGAATGGTCAAGGTTCGATCGACAATGCATTTACATTAAAAAACGGAATTCAAGATCTTTCATTGAATAAGATAACTGCACTCGAACGCACGTTGGAAGTTCTCGATCGTTATGAACTTCAATGGGGTGATTATTTGACACAGTGTATTCTTTCACGTATTCTATCGGATCATGTACATCGACGATTGAATATGGAACATATGAATGCATTCTATTTGGATTGTTTATATAAAGACAAGATTCTCGATGAAATCGAACGAAATCATATTCAACGAAGAAGATTTAATTTCGATCATCGAAGTAAAATCAAAGAAGAATCTTTTCTTTTTTTAGTTTTGTCTATTGTATTTAGAATTTCTTCAACAAAACATCGGTAGTCTCTATCTCGATAGTACAATGGGTGTACCATTGTTTCTTGAATTACCAGGTCAAGCACCATTGTATTCGGATAATGATTTGGAAACAAATTATGAGATGAAACAAATCGCATCCGATGAATCGAAAATGCGTAATCACAAGTTTACTTTTTTTTCTATTTTACAATTCAAAGATATTTTCAGACGACCCAACTAAAATTATTGTACCAATAAATGAAGCTCATGCTGGTTTATTGGAAACATTACAAATAAATAATAACAAACAATTACTACCAATACCAAATCCAAAACTTAATTGTAGATTTTTGTTTGCTTTTTTTTATCATTTGCTTTTTGTTTTGGTTAATTCTAGCAAATGAAAAGTCAATCGATGTCAAACAAATATTGAACTCACATGATGCAGAACGATATCTTACTATCGAAACAAATCGTGGTTTTCTTGTGATTAATAGAGAGTATGAATAAAAATCATTTGAATTCGATTCAATTTCTCTCTCTCTCGATAGTTTCAAAGATCCAATCGAAGCTGCTCAATTACTCACTTATCTAGCTCGAATTAATAGTTGGCCAATTGCGATTTTTACTGATTTAAAGTACTTAAAACAGGACATTTCTTTTAATTGGAATGTTCTTTTGCTCTCTTTCAAGTGCCAATGAAAACATTCTAACGTATCGTATCATTGAAAATGCCTATCGAATCAATGCAAGTACCATAGCTAGTTCAGCACGTAAGTATTTGATAATTATTCAAGCAAAAAAAAAAGAACCTAAGTACTTTCATTGGGTGTTTGTGCTATTTTTATAGTTAACAATCAAAAATTAATCGAAAATCAATTGGATATTCAAATAATCGACTCGGGTATTGGAGATCCTAGTCGAGTAAGAATAGACTCGTATTTCTTCGTGCATTGTTCGTCGATGAAAGACATGAGATGTCGTAAATTGAACACAATATTATTGATTACATTGTTATTCCTTTCAGATACTTTCATTCTAAACAATTTTTATGCTAACAAAGATTGAGTATCAATTAGGTTCACATGCAAATGCATATATAATTCATAGATTCACTATGTCAACCAGTTTAGTTCTTCTTTTTTCCTGTGATAGAATAGAAGAGAATTCTTCTTCTTCTTCTTTTTTTTCTACATAATTGTCTAACACTTTTTTTTTTAAAAAAATCGTAAGTAATAATGAGAAGATTTCTTGAATGGAAATAAAAGAGAAAAATTTTCTTTCCGAAGTAATTGTCTTTCATCGTAGGGTTCTCAATTGTCAGTTCAGCAAGCAAATGTTTCACACTGGGGTATTGTGGTATTGGCTACTTGTGTTCTTGTTTTATTTATGATGGGATCATTTGTCATTCTATTCTATTTCAAACGTAACAATCGAATTCGAGATAAATTTGCGGAAATAGTTCGACAAAGAGGTTTAGTCAAGCATGATTATCAAGTAAACAAGTTGTTTTCTTGTGTCAAATGGATCTTTTTTCAAGAGAATCTTAGGATCTATGTCGAGATCGTATGCAAAGTCAACGATCAACACGTCGTATTTCGCCTGAAGTACGACCAAAACATCCGAGTGAATGTTCATCATCGAGAAGTTCGACATCATCATGGATAGAAGAGCCCGTAACAACAATGAACATGGATATTATGACTGGACATTTAATTCTCGTATGTATTTAAACAAAAAAAAAGAAATAGATAATTCAATGAAGATCGATTTCAGTCGTATATGGAAGATCATCTACGTGATCGACATCGTCTCGCATCCGAATGGCAATCATTAAGTCTCGAGACAGCCGACGAAGAACGAGCGTCGTGCTCCATTGCACTGTCGGAATTCAATGAAAATAAAAATCGCTATCGAGATTGTTTACCATGTAAGTCCAAAAAATACAATCGACATCGAATTTTTTTTATTAGTTGACATTTATTTCCGGTTTTCTTCTTGATTATGAATAAAACAATGAGTCATAAAAAAAACTGAGAAGAGAAGAAAAGTAAACGTTAGTTCCGTTCGTCTTTCTTTTCTTTTCAACTGTTAATTAGAGTTGATGATCGAAATTCAAGTATTAGAATCTTTTTTTCTCCTATGCATGCATAAGAACTATATACCTTGTGTGTGTGTGTGCATGTGCTTATTTATTATCTCAGAATTCCAATTGAGACGTCATTATTATCCCCAAGAAAAAAAGACAGTACACACACACACATCATTGACGTTTCTTTTCTTTTAATTTTAAAAAGATGATCATACACGTATTCAACTAACAACTGATGATGATGACGATGATGACGAAGGTGATTATATCAATGCCAGTAAAATTGTAAGTTTAAATAAAGAAAACGGATGTGTAGACATGATTTTCCTCTTCATTAGACGGACTCGAATCCTCAGTGCAAATATATTGCCACGCAAGGGCCTCTGCCCAATACAACGAATGCTTTTTGGCAAATGGTCTGGGAACAATCAGCATCCGTTATTGTTGCTTTATGTCGACCAAGTAATCGAATATTTATTCTCGTTGTTGTTGTTGTTCAAATAGATTGTTCTAGTCGAAAATGGATTGACAATGTGTCATCATTATTGGCCAGTTGAAGGCTCGACGCGTTTTAGTGATTTCGAAGTAAAACAATTCGACTTCTTTTTTATTTTATCTTGAAATTCAATAGGTTAATCTCGTTTCTGAACATCTCTGGTCGGATGATTATGTTGTTCGAAGTTTTTATTTAAAAAATCTTCAAACAATGGAAACGCGTACGGTCACACAATTTCACTATTTAACCTGGGATGAATTGAGTAATCCACCATCAACTAAATCGTTACTGGATTTTCGACGGTAGGCAATTTATTTTCTTTCTTCTTTTTGTCTCTATCTTAATCGACATGACTAAGTTGCATTTGCACTTCTTTTATTCAAAAAAAGAAAAAGAAAAGAAGAAAAAGAAAAAGCGTGTATATACGTTTCTTCTTCATTTTTCTCCTATGATAATTATTCAGAAAAAAAAGAATAACTGCCGACTAACACTTTTGACATTAATAGACATTTACATGCGATAGACTATAATAAATGACAATTCTTTTTAGGCAGCTTTTGAAAATTATGCAATTCGGATATCAATAATTGCATAGTCACAAAAGCGACCTGACGAGAAGGAACAAAATTTGACTTTCAATTTCGAGAATTTAGTTTTCATTTGCTTGTCTTTCTTTTTTTTTCTAGAAAAGTAAATAAATGCTTTCGTGGTCGATCATCACCAATCATCGTTCATTGCAAGTAAGGATCTATTTTGAAATATTCGAATACAGATTATTCTCTCGGCTTGATTTAGCGATGGTATTGGACGTACAGGAACATATATCCTCCTTGATATTGTCTTAAATCGCATCTGTAAAGACACCCGAGAGATAAATATAGCTGCAACACTTGAACATATGCGTGATCAACGAGCAAACATGGTTAAAACAAAAGTATGACGAGATTTTTCAAGGAAACAAAGCATTGGTTAGCTTTTTTTGCTCTTTTCAAAGGAACAATTTGAATTTGTCTTCGTTGCTGTTGCTGAAGAAGTTACATCACTTATCAAATCATTACCACAATAAAAAGAAGAAGAAGAAGCAGCAAAAAATCTTTCCTTCTCTCCCTATTTTCTTCATGTAACCAAATGAATAATAAAATAAAATAAAATAAATATCATTAAACTCATTCAACACTTGAATGCACCTTTTATCTTTTTTTAAAAAGAAAAACTTAATTGACTTGAAGTCTGTTAACCAGCGGCGTGTGATGTCGCTAGTTGCATTTTGTGAAATAAGTTTTGCGAATTAATCGGTAGAAAAAACGGATTGAGATTGACTTTTTTCGATAAATCTTCACCTTTTTTTTAATTTCGATAAAAACAATTTCCTACTTTTGATTGGTCAAGTCGCCCGTCGAATGAGATATTTTACACATGCAAATGACGTCACAAGCGTGTATAAGCTGTCAGACAAACAATTTCTTTAATAACTAGAAAAAAATCTATTCATTTCTTGAAATTAAAAAACGGTGAAATTTTTTTTATTACTATTTTCTTATTATTTTAAACTCAATTGAAAAACAATGTTGCCAAATTGTTTATTGAATGGAAAGTAAATCTTATATTTTCATCAAGTCAATTCTCTAGTCCATATTATTAATTCGAATAGCGAACAGTGAAGTAAACTCGAATTTCGTGTCTTTGTTGTCTTCACAGAAAATTCTCAAAACTTCGTTAACTAGATCTCCTAATGACCAATCCAAGTACTCATTTAATGTCAAATTTAAATCCCGTTCACTTATCAGATGTCACAGCGTCCTATTTTGGCTCGAGTAAATCGAACTGAATCGATCTAAATAACATTTCTTTGTTTTTTTTTTCGTCAAAAGGTTTAACTGATTTGCCGAATAATTATAAAATGAATCTGTCATCAAACACCGATATTCCCTCGCCGTCATCCTCGTCAAATTCATCGACAACTCATCACCATCATCATCATCACCAACATTCACATAATCCCGGACGACGACACGGCGAAGGCAATGATCCATCACGAAAACGCGAGATGCGTTTGCAAAAAAATCGGTAGAAGACGAAAAAGATGTCGAATGAACTCGAGTTTCTTTTGTTTCTATTTCAGAGAAGCAGCACGTGAATGTCGACGTAAGAAAAAAGAATATATCAAATGTCTCGAAGAACGTGTTGCCAGTCTGGAAGCTCAAAACAAAGCTTTAATCGAAGAACTTCGACAACTGAAAGAGCTCTACTGTCAACGAGAGGATACCAACAAGAAAAAATAAAAAAACACTGAACAGTATTTATTCAAGTTTTTCTTTTTTGTTCTACGTATATGTGTTGTTGTCGTGCGCTTGTGTGTGCTTATTTGTTTGCTGTGGTGTTTCATTGCTCTATACATATTTTTTGTTCTACTTCTTCATGTGATCTGTTTTTGTATTAATCAATAAATTTCAACAAGACAGTGTGCCGTAGGATGTTTTTCTTTTTTGCTTTTTGAGATAAGAACAAATGATCTCAATTTGTAACGAGAAAATCTCTTGACATCTGTTGATAATAATTTGTTTTAGAACAATGAATTTAGATTTGCCAACATCGCCAGGTTTTCAACGTTCACAATCCGATCGTGATCTTACGACGACTGAACGTCGACTCAATCGAATTTCGTTGAATGGTTCATCGTCATCATCGAATATACCATCGCAAACACTTCGACCTGTTCTTTCACCGAATTTACCATGGGATCGTCTACAAAAATGGTTCGTTGGTTTTGCTATTGTCACATTTGATCTCGAATTAGGACAATCCATTGAATATTTAATCCCGAATTATTGTAAATTAACTGACAAAGAACGATTGAATATTTCCTATTTGGCTTTTCCCGATACGAATTCGACGGCACTCGGGGATTTTCAATATCATTTTCGAATCGAACATGATTCATCGAGTCTATCGACTTTCGAACAAGAATACAATTCAATCGTGCCCGCTGCACTTCAAATCGATCGACAATCGCTCTTTGGCTACGTCAATTTTCGACAGAAACGCGATGCTAATATAAAACGTGGTTATTTTCAAAAATCTTTCGTTATCCTATCGAAATATCCTTTCATCTCCTTGTTTCTTATTCTCGTCGAGCAATTAGCCAAGATTTTCTTTCAATCAGGTCTTTCCAGTCTCGAATCGTGCTGTCAACTAATGGACTCTCAATGGCCCGAGCCAACACCAGGCAAAACATTACTCTTGCCATTACTCGACAATGTTCTTCAAGTTCGAATACCGACACACGGTGATAAACCGTTTTCACCATCGGATCTCGTTCAATTTCGTTCGATATTCAGCGAACCGATGACCAATCAAACGTTTAAATTTCCCATCGATGATGACACCGAATTCGAGCCCGATGACGGCAGTTCAACGACGGAAATAGCATCGAAATCCGAACAAATCCTACCACGACTCATTCCATTTGTTTACGATGTTAATACTTATCAATCATTAGCTTGCGTTCTCACGCATATTCAACTTCTTTGGGAATTAATTCTACTCAATCAACCGATTGCTGTCGTTGGAAATTTTCCTACGAAATGCTCACAAACTGTTCAAGCGCTTAGTAATACTCGTTGTTGAAGTTTTTCTTCGATCGTTCGATTTCTGTTCTTTTTTTTCTAGTTCATATTATTTGGCCACTGAAATACGCGTCAGATTATCGTCCATTTTTCACCATACATAACAGTGAATTTCATCAGATAACATTTAAATCTTCATCGTCGAAGATGATCATCGGTGTTACCAATCCGTTCTTTGCCAAACTACTTCATCAATGGCCGCATCTGATTCGTATCGATGATGGCGAACAGCAGAAACTCAAAAGTAGTTTTCTTCTCGTTGAACACGACGATGAAAATCTGTCGGTCAATGAACTCGATGATGACGTCGAATATTCATCATCACCGTCCAGTCAAATACGTAAAACGATCCTATCCAATTCGAAACCATTTAAACCTCTGTCTCAATCGAATTCCAAATCATCACACTTAACATTCGATATGAAAGCAGGTCTCTATACAAAATATAAGCCTTATCTTCAACGCGATAAAATCATTCTCAAAAAACTCCAATCAACCAATGCACAACAACGGCCAGATACCGTGCAAAATGCTTATTTACGACGATTTTTTCTCGAATTAACACAAAGTTTTATCATTCCATTGGAACGTTATTTTGCCAGTCTTCTACCATTGAGAAAATACTATACAGCCCATCATGCACCACCGAAAATTCGAGATTTCGATAAAGATGAATTTTTAAAAACAATAGATCAGTACGGTCCTCAATTGACATCGGGCTTGAAAGGCGATTGGAAAGAATTGTACAAACATTTTCTCTCGACACCAAATTTTACTTCATGGCTATTAAATCGACGGCAAGAAGCCAATGCTAAAATCTATTCATTATATCTCGAAACAATCGCCAATTGTCATTTCGAACATGATTTACATATATCAAAACTAACTGAAGTTGAATTAATCGATTTAGTTATGAAATTTCAAGATTTAATTAAACGTTTAGAAAATTCACATGATGAATTATTATTAACACTTGATCAAACAATAAAAAATGATTTTTGCGAAAAACTTCGCACACGAATGAATATTCTTATTAACGAAAAACTTTCAGATGATATGAAATCAATATTTATCAACAAATCCATTCGAACATCTTCTTAATTTCATTCGTTCGTTTGTTTGTTTGTTTTCTTTTTTTGTCTGTAAATAAAAAATACTCAGTCTTTCTATTTGTTAATTCCAATGCTCAAAGAGAAAAAAAATTCAAATTTATTTTGTTTCTTAGATGTCGACTATGATGAATTTATCATGATTAGTTGTCAGATAAATCAATATAATAAACATTCCGATATTCACGTATCCAATGAATGTATTATTCCAACATGTGAAGAACTCAACTATGAAACAAGTCAAGTACAATGTCCGCATCGATACGAACAGCCAACAACTGAGAAATGTCAGAAAACATTCAAAAATATCATGGCATTAAATGTACATTTGCAAATGTATCACAAAGAAACGGGCATTCTAACGGTTTGAATTCATTGAGATTGACGTACATAGGAAAAACATTTGTTTTTGTTTTAGGCATCGAATAAATACACATCACGTATAGGACGATATCATTGTCCGATGGATAATTGTACATTTGCTTGTCAATGCAAGACGAATTCCACTCAATCGTTGTCGTTTTCGAATTTTAATGCTGTTCGATTGGTTCGTTTGCGAAGAATTTCACTGAAGAAAAATTGAATAATGTTTTTGTTTTCTTAGCATTATCTTCGGCAGCACGGTTTGAAAAAGGAACACTGTTCGAAATGTTCGAAATCATTCGGTCTTCATCAAGATCTTATTGCCCATGAGAAAATGTGAGTTGCATTTGATTCGTTTCTGTTTTTATTTTTATTTTGTTGAATTTAGTTGTGGAATTGCATGTCCATATTCTTGCTCAAATTGTGATCAACAATTTCAAAATCGAACCAGTCTAAGACGACATCAGTTTAAATATCATCCAATGATATCCAATCAACCTCAAATTGTTCTCAAGTAATGAGAAGAATTGACTTTTGTTTCAACAAATCCATCTGTGATTTTCAGCTCATCAGTAAAATCAAATAACGAACGTCGAAAACGGCCCAGTCGTCGTCGACCATTACCATCAGATCAAATTGAACTCTCTCGACAGAATCATTCATCTCATCAATTGGTTACAATCAATCCACTAGCTTTACAATTATTAAAAAACTTTAATCATGAAACAAATTTATCTTCATCGACGACAACAGCAGAAGCATTCAATGATTCTTTGATTCTCTCTCAATCAGATAGTGATAAGGCAACTCAAACATATACACGAGTCTCTGTGGGCACCGAATGTTGTTCATTGACAAGTTTCGATCAGAATCTTCTGCCAAAGAAAACCACCGAACAAAAATCTAGTCAAACACAAAGTCGAATACGATTGTACAAGAATCGGACACGAAACACAACGATAACAAAGAAAAGTACGATGACAACAACTGAAGAGCCTATTTATCCAATGTCGACAAATGTTTTCAATGTCTCAACAATGACACAATGTGAACCATTGATATCATCACCTCCAACACATTCAGATATGTCAATTCAAACTGTTGGAACGATTTCGAATCTACTCGATTATTCGACATTTGCGTCGGAAACCAATCATAGTGTCGTTGTTCAAACACTGCCTATTTCAATGACATCAACACAAATGCAAACAACCACTGAGTATCCATTCGAACAACCGATAAATCAATATCAAAATAATAATAATAACAACACGAATTATCTTTTACCGTATCAAGAATCTGTAGGCACATCATGCGTATTCGATGAATTTCTACTCGATGATCTATCGAAAAATGATTCGTCATCATCGGTTCTATTCGATTTCGATGCCATGGATCTACTTGATTTAATCGATAGTGGAACACAAACAAATCCATTGATAACATCACATGAAACTCAAACGATGACTAACTGGGATTCGATGTTGTTAAATGAAGATGAGTGGATTCAAACAATGATGAATAATTAAAAATAGTGTCTTTTTTTCCTTGTTCTGATTCTGTTTCTTTGTTGTTTTTAATCTCTTACTTTCGTTTAGAAAATATATACATATATTTCTAATGTAGATTAGTAAAAAAAGAAAAAGGAAGAAATGATCATTGTAAAATTGATAGCAAAAGATTCGAATTATCCGAATTTGCAAATGAATTCAACAGGATTGATAATCGGAAGAAATCAAGAAACGAAAATAAAAGAAACACGATGTGCAAAAGAGCAAGGTGTGTGTGTGTGTATCTGAGATAGATGAAATATTGTTTTGTATCTAGTTTCGATTCAGATTGACAATGATCAAGTATTTATTGAACAATTAGGTGCAAATACGTCATTTGTTAATTCAGCACCTTTGAAAATAAATGAAAAACAAATGTTAAACGATGGTGATGCAATATCTTTGTTAGACAATGAATTTATTTATGTAGTAGAAATTAAATCAACATTGAAAAGGCGAAATACGGATAATGATGATGGCGAAGAAATAGTCGAGAAAAAACAAAAAACTGTCACTCAGGATGATGATGATGAAGAAGAAGAAGAAGACGAAGAGCGTTTAGCTTGGGTTCGAGAACAATTAAACGCTTTACAATCATCATCAACAACAACGACAATCTCTAAAGAAGTTAATCCAACAACCGAAGATCGATGGGAAACACCAGATGACGGTCTCGAAGTGTTTACTTCCAAAGGTGTTACAAGTCGCGATAAAGTCAGTTATAACTCTCTGTTTATCCGTTATTTTCAATATCCTTCTCATCGGCAGATCGCAGGTTTCGATATGGATGGTACAATCATTCTAACAAAATCCGGTAAAGTCTATCCAGTTGATGATAACGATTGGCGTATTGCATTTGATACATGTTTTAAAAAGCTCAAACAATTACATGCAGATAATTTTAAAATTGTTCTATTTACGAATCAACGTGGCTTGATGAAAGTTAAATCGACAGATAGTTTCAGAAAAAAGATTCAATTTATTCAACAAAAATTAAATATTCCTCTTCAAGTAAAAAGAAAAACAAACTTTTTTTTGATTGATAGCAAATAACGAGTGCAGGTCTTTGTTGCAATACATCCTGGTCAATATCGAAAACCATGTATTGGCTCTTGGACACTTCTACAATCGAAAGTAATTGATTTAATTTATGTAAATCAATTCTCATCGAAAGTTTAGTATAACGATGGAATTCAAATCGATAAATCGAAATCATTCTATGTTGGCGGTAAATTGGTGACAAATTGAAAGTTATTTGTGAAAGAAATCTTATTATTTCTAGATGCAGCTGGTCGACCTGATAAATGGCGAGCCAAAGCAAAGAAAGATCATTCATGTGCTGATCGTCTATTTGCAATCAATCTTAGTCTACGATTTTTTACACCGGAAGAATACTTTCTCGGTTTGAGTAAAGCGAATTATGAGATGCCGAAATTCAATCCGACAGCTCTTCGATCGATACAAGAATCGACATCATTGAATTTGCCAGCGGAGAAAATCGAGATGATTGTAATGTGTGGCCTTCCGGCTTGTGAGTTCAAACGAACGATTTTCTTTTGAGAACAAAGGTAAAAATATCTATTTTGTAGCAGGAAAAAGTTGGTTTGCAAAAAGATATATTGTTCCACATCAATACGAATATGTCAATCGAGTATGAGAAAACTCGCAACTTTTTCATGTTCACTAATTTCTTTCTTCTCAAAGGACGAACTTGGTACTTGGCAGAAGTGTGTTAAAATTGCTGAAACTAAACTTAATAATAATCAGAATGTTGTCATTGATAATACAAATCTTGATATTGAATCTCGGCAAAGGTACGATTCATTGTTTCAACTCAATGAATTATTTTTCTTTTCTTCAGATACATTGAACTCGCTAAAAAACTGCAAATTTCTTGTCGATGTTTTCTTATGAATGTCTCTCTTGATCATGCTAAACATAACAATCTTGTAAAATTCATCTCTTTCAAAAGTTTAGATCTCTTTTTTTTTTGTTCTGTATTTAGTTTCGACAAATTCTCGGTACTGATCAAGCTCATAAAGACGTCAATGATATCGTTCTAATGTCTTCTCAAAAACGTTTCGTTCAGCCAACACTTAACGAAGGTTTTTCACAAATTCTTCCTCTTAATTTTCAACCAAAATTCGACTCATCTCGACACGAACAATTGTATTATCAATATCTTCTCGATAAATAATCAACAAATAAATAAAATCTAAAAATCATCAAAAGTTTATTAACTGTATAATGCAAACTGAAAAACTTCATTTCATTCTTGTTGATTATGTTGATTCATCAATGAACGTTTGACCTCCAATTCGTTATTCTCTTTTTCGACAGCTGCTGATATATCCAATGTTGTCTTCGTTGACATATGTGGCAACACTTTCGGACACTCGATTTCACCGGTTGAGATTTGTTTCATTTTCCATAAAAGATCATAGGCAATTTCATCGCTAACAACTGAATCATGTTTATACGCTGGATGTGTGGTGACAACGTGCCGCATCCAAGTTGCATTCGTCATTAGCATTCCTGATGCTCGTTTGCTGATTAAATTTAAATATTGATTTATTGTACAACGTGTATCGGCATCGATTTCGATGTTTGATAGATAATCTTGAATGATTCGTAGGAGACCGACGAATTCGCTCTGAATGAAAGAAAAACAAACACGTTCGAATTGAATTACGAATAATGATAAATTACCGATCCATTGATGATTTCATTGATCGTCATAAGACGATGTTCAGATTCGCTTTCAGAGTTTGCTACTGATCCCGTTGAGAATGAATCAGGTGTTTGTGCTACGAAAAGAAAACACTTGAACGGTTTTTTTTTATCATTGCGCCGATTTCTCATTACTTGTCGAAAGTTTCTTTCTAAAATGAAATTTTTGATGTCGAATTGCATCTCGTTGTTGAGCTGCTTGCATATTTTCATCGACATTCGAAATTGGAATAAGTAGATTTAAATTGTACGTCATTATCGCACGTGTTAATAGTACAACGAATGTCACTATGGCTGCATTTTCGAAATCAGTCATTTGTAACTAACCAATTTCAAGGATAGGAAAAACTTTGAAAACAAAGGAAATGATTACTTCAGTTGGTCGAAATTCAACACGCCAGCCGATGTTACTCTTAACTGGCGGTGGTTTGAAACGCATTGATTGCCAATTTGTTGAATTGATATTCTTTTATTTGAAAAAGAAAATTGAATTGAAAAACAAAAAACACGAATTTTACTTCGAAATGATCGGTATCTTGCGTATCATCGAGATGCAATGTCTCTTCGAATAAAGTCACCGTATCTCGAACAAAGAGATGTGCAACATGCTGCGCTAAGATATGATCAATACCTATGAAAATGAATTTTTGATTTAACAAAAAACAAATCTCGATTAAATTTTCTACCGTTGTCCGTTAGTTTTTGGAACGCATCCGCATCTTGAACAACTTCGATATCGTTGTAAATAGCGCTTTCAGGTGAAATATAACAGTCTACACTGGAATAACGAGATTTATGTAAACGATAACGTTCGTTTTTTAACGGCTAAACGATACAATCGTAGAATTAATTTTCGAAACAAAAATTTTACTTCGAGTCCTCGTTCTTCAGCCGTACGATCATCAACCATTCCGCAGATAACATTCCATCGACAATCGATATCAGCTAAATATCCACGCCAAATAGGTGCTGCAGCACTCAATGCCAACTTAAAACGAACAACACACGATTTTACAGAAGAAATACGAAATTTACAATTACGATGATCGGTGTGACTGGCGTCAATTGATCGTAGAGAAAACGTGCTTCATCAATTGATTGAGCTTGAAAAGTGACTTGTAAGCAACTGCAACCCATTCCAAAGCCCATAGCATCGACATAGATATGATCTTCCATCGATGCACTATTATCAGCATCACCATATGCTGACAAATCTTCGACAAACGGACGAGGAGTATTTTTATCAATAAAAACTAATAAAAGAAAAACGATAAAAGATAATCATTGAAAGTCAATGACGTACTTGGTATGTAATGAGCAACTTTTTCTCGACGTCGCATGCGAATATTTCTTGTTAATGTTCTACAAAAAAAATCGAAAATATGCGATGAAATATTTCGGTTGAATTTAAGAAAAAAACAATCAATCATACTTGAAACGAGGATGATCCGGAAAGATGACTTCATCGGGAAAGAATAATGAAGCCGATGCTGATGTGCTCGGTGTTGGTTTATACGAAGGCCAAGTAAAATCAGGACATCCACTTCTGTTAAAATCAATATCAAAAAATTTTCTTTCTTGCTCGACTCAATTGAAATATGTCTACCGTGGGAAATTTGTAGTACTTAGAACATATTCGTCTTTGCCAAGTAATTCCTGACCTTGTTGTCGACTAATATAAAATCATAATTCTCTCAAATTTTGATTTTTCTTTCTCTCTCTCTCTCTCTACCGTAATCGCATATTTGCCTCAACCATATTGAAATGTCCAGGTAGATGTCCGTAAGGTTGACCAGGTGTGCCTTCGATCATATAATCCTTGGAGACAAAATTATTTAATTTTTTAAACGGAAAAATTCATTTTTACTGCATATTCTGGTCGCCATAATGATGTGCATTCTCTAGATCAATCCAAAGAATATTCTTTGGAAAAAAAGAAACTTAAAAGTATATTTTTTTTCTTTACTCAGGGTTATTATGTTCGGGTTCTTCAAGAATTGGTAAGAGTTCATGTGCTTTGAGAAGAAGTTGAACTTTCTTCTTTTCATGATCAAATCGAACTATGATAAATTCTACCTGAAAGAAAACACATATATCTTGCGTAGTTAGTTTTATTTTCATACTTCATCGCCCCATTTCAAGCAATCGTTTCGACGATCATTTAATTTCTTATAAATCTGCAGAAATTGTTCAATACCATGTTCACGTATATGTTGAGTGTACTTTTTTGTTTCTTCCCATGGTAGCGGATGGCCAAGTGTTAATAAACCCATATATTTGTTGTTTTTTTTAAATTAAAAATCTCCGAAAAAAATAATTTTTAACAATAAAACAGTCGGTATTTATATGAAGTATTGAAAAGCAAAAAAAAGCAAAGTCATCGTGCGTCTGCAGTTTTCAAAAATGATGCAGAAAAAAGCTGATGACTGTAAAATTGGTCTTTTTTTTTCGTTAAAATAAAATACGGTAAAAAATAAATCACCAATATGATGATTTGATAACATCGAATGAAGAGCGTGAATGAAAGAAAAAAAAAACTATAAGGCCTATAAGTAAATTGTACCAGGACAAAATACAAATGAGTCATCGTTGTTATTTTCTCTTTTGACTGACTGAAATAGGAATATAAGAGAAGACGTTGGTAGTAGCGCCTGGCGCGTGCATAGTGAATACAACATGATAAGATCTCGAGATAAAAGACAAAATATTTTGTATCGTTTATTATTTTTCTAAATAACATTCGTCTGGATAATTTTCAATGGGTAATCATCAATCTATTTCACATAACATAGAACATTATCAACAACAACATATCATACGCAATATGATCCTCATATGGTTAGATACGAATATTGATGAAACAAAAAAAGAATATCATGATATCGTAAGTACTTTACGAACTGTTGCTGACACTGTTAAATTATATACAGATAGTAAAGCATTGAAGGAATGTTTAACAAAAATCGAAAATGAAAAAGTTTATATTCTTATATCCGGTTCAGTTGGTGAACATATTATACCATCGATACATAATCTTCCACAGTTAGATTCGGCATTTATTTTTTGTCATGATCGAGCGAGACATAAACTCTGGACAGATGATTGGCCAAAGATTCGCGATGTCTATACAACTGTCAAACCTATCTGTCAAGTTCTTCAACAAATTAAAACACTCGCCGATTACAATACAATTCCAATGAGTTTTCTAACTATTGATAATCATGCACTTGAAACGGAGATCAGTGAATTTGATCAATCATTTGTTTATACACAAATGATGAAAGATGTTCTATCAACAATTCAATTCGAACAAAAACATTTGACAGAATTTGTTCAATATTGTCGTCAATTACTAGTGAATAACGAAAGACAATTGAATAATCTTCAACATTTCGAGAAACAATACAGTGAAAATGGACCTATTTGGTGGTTTACAAAGGATTGTTTTTTAAAATCAATGTTGACTTATGCATTGAGAGAGATGGACATTGAATTGACAATGAAATTAGCGTTTTTCATTCGACAACTTCATGAACAAATTAAAGATTTATATTACAAACAATTTAGTAGACATGAATCAGACAATCTTGTCGTCTATCGTGGACAAGGTATGAGCAAAGAAGATTTCGAAAAAATGAGAAATAATCAAGGTAAATTAGTATCATTCAATCATTTCCTTCTGACAAGTCGAAATCCATCGACACCTCTTAATTTGGCACAATATGCAGCAACAAATCCGAATTCTATTGGTGTTTTCTTTCGTATGCAAGTCGATCCATTGAAATTAGCCATACCATTAGCATTCATTTCCGAAATTACGAATTGTACGGACAAAGATGATGTTCTCTTTTCAATGAACACCGTTTTTCGTATATCCGATATTGAACCAATGGATCAAGATCATCGAGTTTATCAAGTTCATATGCAATTTATCAATGGTAGCGATGAAAATCTTCGTTTACTAACGGATAAAATTCATGAACAGACATTTCCTGAACAACAGGGATGGTTTCGTTTGAATTCATTATTAGAAAAATATAATCAATGTGTAGATATTCAAGAAATCTATCAAATACGTTTTGATCAAACACAAGATAATGAAGAAAAAGCGAAGATTTGCAGTCGAATCGGACTAATGAAATATTCTCAAGGTGAATATCGAGATGCATTGACATTCTTCGAAAAGAAACTTCATATTCAAGAACAATTTCTCAATGCTGATGACACACAATTAGCTCTATCATACAGTGAAATCGGAAATGTCTATCTGAGTACGAATGAATATTCAACAGCATTGAAATTCTACAATAAAGCACTTGAATACAATCAAAAATCATCTTCATCCGATAGTCTTACGATTGCTTCACTTTATAATAACATCGGTTTAGTCTATTCATATATGAATGATTACGAACAAGCACGTTCATTTCATTTTGAAGCTTTAAAAATTCGACAACAATCCCTGCCACCAAATCATTCTCAATTGGCATCATCCTATCATCAAATTGCTGAATGTTATCACAAAATGGGAGAATATTGGCAAGCATTAACCTACTATGATAAATCATTAGAAATTAAAAAGAAAGCTCAACCAGTCAATCATTATGATATTGCTTATTCACATAATCATATTGGAGATATGTACAGCAATATTGGTGATTATCAAAAAGCCATAGCTGAATATGAAAAAGCTTTGGATATATTCGAACGAGTTCTTCTTCCTAAACAACAAGATCTAGCTGAAACATACAGAAAAATCGGTTCATTATACGATAAATCAGGTGTTGCAACTGAAGCTCATGTATTCTATGAACGTGCTATGAATATTTTTTAAATGTACCTTTTTTGTTAACGAAACTAACTTTCACTAGAGATGTCGTAGATGAATAAATCAGTTAGTGATTGGATTAAAATTTCAAAGAAAGACTAACTATTACGTACAAATCTGACGACTAGACGAGAGAATAATATATATATATAGCTTGATCTCGATAAGAACAAAACAATATATCATGTCACCGAATACGTATCCAGCTCTTTCGGGTTACTATGAATTATTGAAAACAATTGGTAACGGTGGTTTCGGTAAAGTTAAACAAGCAATACATTTACTAACAGGCGAATTCGTTGCTATTAAAATAATTGACAAAGCTAAACTCGGCAGTGATGTGGCACGTATTGCACTTGAAATTGCTGCAATGAAAGATTTACGTCATCAACATATATGTCAACTTTATCAAGTGATTGAAACGGATGATTTCTATTTTCTTGTCTTAGAAGTAATTTCAAATTGAACGATTTGAATATCTAATAATAGAAAATTTTTGTTCATTTTCGTAGTATTTTTGCAATGGAGAATTATTCGATTATATTGTTAATCGAAATCGTTTGTCCGAAGAACAAGCTCGACATTTTTTTCGTCAGATTCTTTCAGCAGTCGCTTTCATGCATAAGAAAGGCTATTGTCATCGTGATCTCAAGCCGGTATAATATTCGAAATTGTTTCTGAAATCAAAATATTATTCTCGTTTCGTTCAACAAAAAACTAGGAAAATTTGTTACTTGATCGTCGAGAGAATTTAAAACTGATCGATTTCGGCTTATGTGCACAACCAAAAGGCGGAATCAATTTAGCATTTCTAGGTACTGCTTGTGGTAGTCCAGCGTATGCAGCACCGGTAATAAGAATTGAATGAATCGAAAAAAAAACAGAGTATCTATTTGATTGGGGTATTATTTAGGAAATCATTGCGGGAACAAACTATCGAGGTGATGTGGTATGATAGATTCTAATTTTCGAATATGAAACAGAAATGATCGTTCGTGTTTTTTTTTCTTCTTTATTAGGCTGATGTTTGGAGTCTTGGTGTCCTTCTCTATGCACTTCTATGCGGAACACTTCCATTCGATGATGAAAACATTGCTGTTATGTATTCGAAAATTCAAGTACGAGATTTTACTGTCATTTTGTATTTCAAAGTTGATTTAGAATGGACTTTATTATATTCCACCTTGGTTATCACAAGAGAGTATAGCAATTCTTCGTGTAATGCTTCAAGTCGATCCAAATAAACGAATTCGCATCGATGATCTTCTTCGTCATCCATGGCTTATAAATGAAACCTATTCTGAACCAGTCAAATACGAATCTGTCTATCAAGTAGCTCAATTCTTTCAACAATCAATTCAACTACTTTCATTTTTTGTTTTTTTTCCTAGGATAAATTAGATCTCTCATGTGTACGTGAGATAGCCTCCTACTATGGTCGAACCATCAATGATGTTTCTCAAGAACTATCGAATGTTTGTTTTTTTTTATTTTCTTAAAAATAACATCAAAATTCCGTTTTGAATTTCTCTAGAAACAATATGATTATACAACAGCGACGTACTACATTCTAATGGATCTGAAATCACGAAATAAATCCATACGTCTTTCACAAAATCCATCTCGAACAAGTAATGGATGTGACTCACAAAACAATTCTAATCCGAGCAATATTCTACGCGAAAAAAATCAAGAATTAATTTTACGTTCACGTCCGACGGATCAGCCGGCTGATCTCTTACTTATTTCTCAACAAACGAAAATCTATAAAACTCCAGCTAGAGAAAATAACGAAAATTCAGATCCAGCAACAATCAAGTATGAAATTGACCGAGAAAACGAAAATATTCGCATTTTTGATCATTTAGAGCATCGCATTGTCAACGAATTCTTCTATTTGCTGATTCGCCAAGTGGATCGAAACGTACAAATGACAAAAAAGGAGGTTCGATTTATTTTGACAAGTCGTTTTTCAGTTCGATATTTGTCTATTAGATTGTCGTATGACTACATCGAAATCATTCGATGATGGTCTTGATGAGAACTATGTCGATGATTCGAAGATTGCTTCAGCATTAAAGTAAATTGAACGTCGATGATTTTGAATTTGATGATTGTTTTCTTTTGCGCAGAGCATTCTCAGTAGGAGCTGTCGATATGGATGATCTCGATGTTTATCTAACTCCTCAACGTCAAACGAAAAAGATTCGTTCGATATTTGGCAGTGTCGAACGTGGTTTAAATACAGTCAAACAGATTCTCACACCGAAGCGATTTCCAACAAATAAACCACGTAAAACTTGGGTAAAACATAGCAATCTTCTTGTTCAAATCTCTTCTATTCAATACATGAATTCTATCTAGGAAACAGCTAATGTTACTGCAATTAGTCTCGATGATGCCGATCAAGTGTGCGATCTACTCGAGCAATCGATTAAAATCAATTCTCAACTTAAATACAAACAAAAAGGGTATCACCTAAAAAGCGAAATCAATTTTGTTTTCAACATTTTTGATTGCTTGTAGAAGTCGTTTTATTTATAATGTTTTTATCGAAGATGATTGGGGTAAGATTGTCTTAGAATTCGACGTCGAAATCGTCGCTATACAAAGTAAACAATTGGGTATTCAACGTAAACGTACGAAAGGCAGTGCTTGGCATTACAAACGATGTTGTGAAGATATTATTGGACAATTAAATCGACTTTTAACATCAATTAATTAACACAAAATCTTCTTTTTTCTATAACTGTTTTGTCTGATAGAGAAATTTTCATGAATGAAGAATTTTTTTTCTGTATTTATTTCAATTATATTTATTTAGAGAAAAATAAAAGAATATGTATATATATTTATTTATTTATTGACATTTAAGTCATCGATCTATTGTTTTTCTTGTATTCGTATTTCGTTTTAATCAACGAATGAATGAAAAGGCAAATACAACTATGAGTCATCTTGGATATATATTGGAGATGAAAACTTATAACACTACACTAATCAGCAAATATGCAACGGCAACAGAGTACGAACTCGAAAGGACAAACACGAACTGAAACTGATACTTTCGGACAAATTCAAGTACCGATTGAATCTTATTATGGAGCGCAAACAGCTCGATCGATGCATCATTTTAATATTGGCCTACCGACTGGTAATTTTTCATTTCATTGAAGATTGAATTCAATTTTTTAAAATTAATTAGATCGAATGCCATTTCCATTAATCGAAGCATTTGGTCTATTGAAAAAATCTTGTGCAATCGTAAATAAACAATTCGGTCTTGATAGTCAAGTATCCGATGGTATTTGTCAGGCATGCGATGAAATCATCGATGGCAAATTCGATGACGAATTTCCATTGAGCGTTTGGCAGACGGGTTCAGGCACACAAACGAATATGAATGTGAATGAAGTGATATCCAATCGTGCCATTGAAATACTTGGCGGCGTTCGAGGAAGTAAAAAACCTGTTCATCCAAATGATGATGTTAATAAAAGTCAAAGTTCGAATGATACATTTCCGACTGGTAAAACGAAAAACTAAATTTGACGTTGAATAAAAAATTACGATTTGGTTGATATTTAGCCATGCATATTGCAGCTGTATTAGAATTAGATCGACGATTATTTCCAGCTCTCGAACATCTTCATGTTGGATTAAAAAATAAATCCGATGAATTTACTGATGTTTATAAAATTGGTCGAACACATTTGCAAGATGCAGTACCAATGACACTTGGACAAGAATTCTCAGCATATGAATATCAAATTACAATGAATATCGAACGTTTGAAAGGCGTTCTACCACGTTTATATCAATTAGCTATCGGTGGTACAGCTGTTGGCACGGGAATTAATACGCCGAAAGGTTTTGGAAAATATGTAGCTGAGAAATTGAATGAACTAACAAGATTTCCATTTATCGATGCACCGAATAAATTCGAAGCATTAGCAACTCATGATACAATGGTTGAATTGAGTGGAGCTTTGAATACATTAGCAGTTAGTTTGAGTACGTTGAATTTATTTTGTTTTTGCTTGAGATAATTTCGTTTTGTTTTCAGTGAAAATTGCGAATGATATTCGTCTGCTCGGTTCGGGACCTCGTTGTGGTTTAGGTGAATTAATTCTACCGGAAAACGAACCTGGTAGTTCGATTATGCCTGGAAAAGTTAATCCAACTCAATGTGAAGCAATGACTATGGTTGCTGCACAAGTCATGGGCAATCATGTTGCAACGACAGTTGGCGGTTCGATGGGAAATTTTGAATTGAATGTCTTCAAACCATTGATTATCCGAAATGTTCTTCACTCCATTCGAATTCTTTCCGATGTTTGCCTATCGTTTACTGATCATTGTGTTACAGGAATTAAAGTCAATTCGTCTGTTCTCACTCGTTATATGCGTGAATCACTTATGTTAGGTAAATTTTTTTAAGAAACAAAGAAAATCTTCCATTAATCTCATTTTAGTAACTGCTCTAAATCCTCATATTGGATATGATAAAGCAGCTCAAATTGCTAAAAAAGCACATCACGAAGGTACGACATTACGCGAAGCAACATTAGCTCTTGGTTATTTAACTGAAGAGCAATTTAATCAATATGTCAATCCGAAAGATATGATATGAGAATGCCAAAAACATGCAAGACTGAAGATAAAAATAGATTTTATTATTTTTATTTCTTCACGCATATAAAGACAAGAATGTATTTGCTAGTTTAATACCAAATTTACAAAAATATTCCGAGATTTCCTGTAATCTAGATAGAAGATAATCGTATTTTTGTTTCCAATATGATCGGTTATGTAATGTTAAAATAACAAATTCAGCAAAACGATCACCATTCAAATGATTTCCAATGAAATCCAATAGTTCATTGACGTTCAATTGCGATTGATTGATATTGCCACGTTTGCGAATATACGGTCGAGAATTGACACAGATTAAAATACCTTTGCCTTCACTGATAATTTCACCATCGGGATGATAGAGTGAACTATATTCATAGTAATACTCCGAGATTTTAATCGGTTTAACAAGAAAAACATCATTCATAATCGTAAATGCTCCACGTCGTTGACCATCGAATTGTTCGTCATCTCCTGCATAAATATTCGTTATAACATATGCAATTGGTACTTGATTTTGTTTAAATTGTAATAAAATTTGCGTCACTATTTTACTATCAACACGTCCGTTCATCGATGCACAATAGATAATAAATAATGGATTAATATGTTTTTCTTTGATTTCATTAAACATATTTTCAATATCACTCGAACTATCCCATTTATCAATACCCTTCGTATCCCAAAATCGAAATGTAATGTTACCATGATTGATACATGTACAAGAAATTGTTTGAGTAACATGATCAAGATTTGGCGATGAAGGAAGTTCTATACCAGTCATCGCTGTTATAAGTGCCGATTTGCCAACACCAGCTCGACCGAATATAAGAATATCTACTGGCGGTATTTGACGTTTGATGACTGAAGGAGTTAATTTGAATTGTTCGCAATTTGTTATTGTTGTTTTGTCGACCAAGGATTGAACAGCATCGATTAAATTCGAACCTCTTCGAGGAATTGGTGCTGCATCATGTTCCAATGATTGATCATCACACCATTGTTTCGATACAGATATTTCATCATCATTATGAGTGAATAGAATACAATCTGTTGAAGTCATCTGCTGACTACTCACGAGTATACTTGATATAGTTTTTTTTTTCTAAAAACGAACTTAAAACAATGAATGTATTTTTATCATTTCTTATCTCAGTCATATGACAGTTTGACTTGTTTTGTTTTTTCTTTCGAATAAGTCATCTTAGCAACCAATGTTCATTTATTTGACGAAAAATTTTCTTTTGTTTTAATGTCGTCTAGTGTTCGTTCATTTTTTCAATCTCATTTTGTTCAAAGACAAGCTCTCAATACGAGCTGTTGCGGTACTGATGCAAAGAAAAAAACAGTAAAAAAAACGAGTAATCCTAAACTCAATGAAGTCATTCAACAACGAGCCACACCCAACATAACAATCGATGATAATCTCACAGATTTATTCGGTAAAAAAGATGTCACAAAAGCTTTAATTCAGCAATTAGCTCAACGAATGTTAACAGCACCGATGAATTCAACAAATGATGATCCACCTCGATTATGTACAAAGAAACATGTGAGCAAATTTTCTGTGCATACGAATAAAATCGATGCTGATTTATTTGAATTCTTAAGTGTTTGTTTGCTAATGAACCATTAACAATTAAACCTGTTACATGTGTGCCCGGTATCGGTCCTGTACATGGAGATCTATGTGAAAAACACGGGTAGATCGACTGTTGCCTATTTGAGACAAACTCTTTGAATATTATTTTTCTTGAAGAATTGTTATGGCTCATCAATTACTCTCGAGGTATATGACGAGTGCAAACGATCAAGAATTTGAAAAATCTCTTGTTCAACAACTTGGCTTTACTCCAAAATCAGCTGCTATGACACGTGATGGACTCAAAGAATTGCAGCGTCATTTAATTTGAATGAAAGAAAAATTTTCATTAGAATAACCTAATTATCACAGTTTTATTGATTTTCTTCCACAGATTTCGTACGGTATATAAACGGAAGAGTATTCGAACGTTTCGTTGTTGGTTTAGATTGAGTTTCATTCGATAATTCAGTCGGCAGATGTTCTTCTTTTGGTATAACTAAATATTTGTAAAGTGTTCGTCGTGATACTTTCTGAACAGGTTCAACGTCATATGGACGAAATCGTCGTTCACAACATAATCGATACAATTCATGAATAAGTTTTGTTGCAACAAAATCACTTCAAATCATAAAAATAAATAAATAAACGTTTATTCGAACAAACTAACCTGGCGTTTGTGCCGATAATTCTCAAAATAAAATTCCCATCAGCTTCTAAATATTCGAGATTGAAGAAATGCAAGAGTTTACGTTCGTTTTTATAATAATTTCGTGGAACAAGATACATTCGAGATTGATGATGAATTTTTCGTCCATCAGAAAGAATATAAACTTCTTCACCTGCTGCAGCTGAGTCATCGCGACTAAAAACTAACGAGAACAAAAATCCATTTAGAAAATTAGTTAATTGCTAATAAGGAAACCTTTCATCAGAAGTTCATTTTCTTCTTCATTAATATGATTGAAGCAAGTATCGTTAAACGGCCACTTTTGAACTAATTCTTGATCCATAACTTGTAAACGACTGAGAAGATGCGATTCACATCGAAAGAATAGTCGAAATATCCAAATGAACAGATCATAGATTGTCAAAATGATGACAATAACAAACCAAAACCAAAGAAATGTAAAAATTTGCTAAAATCAAAAAAAAATCCAAATTCATTGTTTTATTTTTTCTCTCACGAACTTGATTGAATAGATTGACTGGCAAAACACACATGACTGTATACGTATGTGATATTTTCAATGCATTTGCTTCACGTATTTCAAAATCACTGATAGGAAGACAAAAAAAACGAGATATATCTATGCGTTGAAATCAATTTACCAGAGAGTCACTTTAGGAAAATATCGACTTGGATAGTCCCAACTTCGACCTTCATACAAATGTGTTAGAACTGTCGAACCTAACGACCAAAATGGTTGTCCGAGAAGAAATGATAGTAATAGAACTTGTCCAAAAACATTGAGAAGATAGAGAATTTTGACGAAGATAAATAAATTTCGTAGATAATCGCCCATATAACGACCTGACGATGGAAAAAACATGAGAAAACATTTTTTCAACAATGATGTTGCACGATTATTCGATTGTCGACGTGGATCATCAACATATTGATCAATAATTAAAAGCATATATTTCAATAGTTCTTCACGTTTTTTATTATCCGTTGTTTTCTTATAATTCGATGCTGCTTCGACTATATCTCGTACATCGATGCCTAAACATGGTTTATGAACTCAAAAAAAAACGAAACGAAACTTCAAAATAGATTGTTCTACCAGATCTTTGACATAGAACTCGCCATATAGCATAGGGAATATAGAAGAAAAATGCTTGAAATAAAAGTATAAACGGTATCCATTGATAGTAACGTATCGATGATTCGAGACGTTGAGCATTATTTTCAGGAACTTCAGTTCTTTCATCAAGATAATACGTATTACGAACCCAACAGACCTGAAATTCGATTTCAAAGAATAAAAAAAAGAGCAGAAATAATTGAATTCGTTCTCATTTACATTATTCGTATATTCTTCATAATTTCCCGTAAAAAACGCCGGAATCTATAAAATACTTATTGATTTTGATTTGAAAGTCAAATGAAATTTCTTTACCCAACATTGAATACGTTTCATTGTGAATTCTCGATTTGAAACGATAACAGTGAATGCAATGAGTATTGCACATGTATATCGATAACTAAGACGATCACCAGTCGAATCATCGCTACGAGATGTGCCGAGAAACAGACCAGAAAAATCGTTAGCAGCTTTTAAAATCAATCCAGACATGATTCAATCGAAAACTCAAAGAAAAGAAAAAGAAACTTTTTCTCATCAAAAAAACGCAACGGGAGAAAGTATACAAGCATAAAAAAAGTAAATGATGGTCCAACCTAAAAGAGAGAAAGAAATGTTCGTCGTTCTCTATACGGCTTTTTTTTTCTTTTAAAATATACTATTAAAAAAAGAAACTTTCTCATAATGAAGCGTATGAATAAAAGTAAATATGTATTGCATATAGTTTGTCAATTAATTTCTTTTGATCTATGCATAATGGAAAAGAAAAGAAAAGAAAAGAAAAGAACATGACAAGAGACTTTTAAAACGACTGAATCAATGATCGAATGCGACCTCTAGTTTTCGAAATCTCGAACAGGATTTGCTTGAATACCCAATAGGAAGTTATTCATTTAATTCATTCATTCATTCATTCATTTA
>ERZ778027.518-NODE-518-length-87621-cov-12.027613_pt1 | contig 87621 bp, 97 predicted proteins | sample MGYA00375757_ERZ778027 | MGnify/ENA primary metagenome ERZ778027 (study PRJEB29350, sample SAMN05389817) | bioreactor metagenome | isolation source: Ammonium sulfate bioreactor | place: South Africa: University of Cape Town | collected 2014-02-18 ...
TTCTTTCTTCTTTTTGTCCACCGTCTAATGCGCATTCTTTTTCTTGTACACTTGCACTTATTTTTTTTATTAAAGAACTTAATAATTACGATTTAACAGAGAGAATATTGTCGATCGAATGTTTGATTGAAGTTGAAGACGGAATGTTCAATTCAGGCTGAGACATTTGTTGTAAGAGAAATTGATGATAATGAATTAATGCTAAGAAAAAGTCTTCGTTTGATGGAGCTGTTTGTTGGAAATGGATTTTCTGAGAGCACAAAACAAATGAGCAATATGTTTTTTTGAATTGAATTTACTTTCAAAGATCCTGGCTGAATCGAACCAGTTGTGTAGAATCTTGTTAAAATCTTCGAAACACATCCATGAGAAACACGTAATTTTCTCGATATTTCACATGGACGAATGCCATTCAATGCTAATTCAACAATTTCTTGTCGAATATGATCGGGCAATGGACGACCATTGATAAACAAACCACCTAATTGATTTACACCTGTTTGACCTTTCGTGAATGATTGTTTTTCACAGTTGAAATTATATCATAAATCGACACTTACCTATTCCAGGTACGTACATTTTTCGTTTGATCTTTTTCGTGGATGTCATTTTCAAATGTGTGGTAAATCAACTGAGACTTTTTTCTTAAAAATTCTTTTATCGGTTTAATTGTCGTCTCACATTTTGACCGACAGTCAATTTACTGTTATCGATTTTAATGAGTTAATTAGGTGAGAGAAAGAAAAAGAATCATATCTATCGACAGGTACCATTCAATTCACATTTTGTATTGTTATTTGATTAAAATATTATTCTTAAGTAGCCTAGAGTGAATTATAAACACTACGATTGGTAGAAGTGACATGTTTGCATAATTCTTGACCTTGAAATTTTTATGATTACGGATCTCGGATACTTGGATGTTTTACGACAAATATTGACGTCAATCACAATTTTCATTCATTCATTATCTAACGAAAGAAAACAATTCTCGTAATGATATTCAACTTGAGGTCATATTTTCAGGCGATATTTTTTAATGCGTTCCATGAAATTATTAATAATATTGCAGAGGTCATCTGTTCTCTGTGACAAATATGTTCCTTTTTTTCTCCTTAGAACACATACAAAACTACTGATGAAACTCGAAATATTATTTAAAGAAATGATCTGCTTTTACATTAGAATAAATTCATCGAAGTTCTATAATCATTTCAAATAGATCTACAGACATTATTGATAAAAACCAGGTTATAATGAGATATTCTATATATTCCTGTTCTCAAAAATGGTTTTCTCATCGCGTGCATTTCGTAGCACACTCGGAGGCTAAAATGTCTCATATATGAGCTTAATTAATTCTAAAACAGATAGTAGATCGATTCTTTTCCGAAGTGGCAGAAGTTTAAACTTATATGTAGGTGGTTACTTTGCTTAAGTACAGATAGTTGGTTCGAAACGAGCTGTTTAGTGTCAATGCTTTTCTTTTTCTTCTTCTTCGTATCGAAATTAAATGTCAAATAATTCTAATTGAAAATCATCTCTATTTCAGTATATAAAAACAGACGTTTTTCTTTTTATCTATTCGAAGGAATTCATATCAACATCACATTAGATTTCTCAACAATATGCAGTCGATAATTTCTTCGTTTCTCGTATTTATGCTCATTTTACAGGTAAACGAAACATTTGATTTCGTCATAAAAAAAGGTGAATTTTTCGTTTTAAGCAAATCTTAGTTATTACTATGGCAGATACATCGAAAGAAAATTCGCATAATGAAAATCGTCGATTTGTAATTGCTCGACGTTTACGTGCACCGTTGATGGGTCGTTCGATCACAGTCGAATCGAATGAAGATGTGAATCATGATGTAGACAAACGACGTTATGGATTAACATTATTGAATCGAAAAAAATGGATGAATCTTAAACGAAAAGGACCGCTTTTTGGTTGATAAAAATTTCGCTGAGACTTACAAGTTTTTTTCTTCTTTCTCTTACTCTTGTTTCACGATATATCACTATCGTTAATTCAATCAAATAAACATCAAAATTGCCATGGAGATATGAACAACAAAAGAAGGTGTACATGTGTTTTCTTTTTCTATGATCGACATTGACATGTTCGTACAATTAAATTTCTCGTCGATGAATCCGAATAAATGATAAGTATCGTGTCAGCTAGAAGACTAACAGCTGGCAATACTTGTATGACATTAGTAGAAATTGTTGGCAATTGACTTTGCCCATTGAAAAACATTTGTTCAATAAAAATCGGTAACCAACCGAGAGTAAATATAAAAAATGTTAACATAAAGATTTTATACAAATACATATCGCGTTTATTCAAACGATGTGGCGCATTTTGATTCAAATCTTGTATACGTCTTGTTGATTTTCTTACAAAACAAAGGATTGCAATATTACATAGAATTATGATTAAAATCGGTAGAAACATAGTTGATAATAATGAATAAAACTTTATAAAACTATTATTACCATTCATTGATGTGCAAGCAAAACCGTCAGTAAATAAAAAAGGTAAAGCAAGGATCGTACTAAGAATTATACTGAATATGATATTACCGACTAACCAATAATTCGATCGGAAAAATAATTTTCGTGGATATCGAATAGATAAGAAACGACAAAATGACGTTACACAATGTGAATACATGATATAACAAACAGGTTGATCGATAATAAAACCTAGAACACGGCAAGAAACCATGGTTTTGGATACATCTATTAAACGTATAACAATTGAAAAGATTTCAATAACAGAAAATGTGAAACTAGCGAAACAAATATTCATTGTTAGCCAATTGAATTTTTTGTTTCGAAATGTTTTTTGACTTAGTATAATAATAGTATAGAAATTAGTTAGAAGAATAATTAAACCAAATATTGGCATTTGAATATAATCTGCGGTATCGCTCTGTGAACCATCTGTTTTGTTATTCATTGAAATAGAATAATTTTCCATACTTTGCTATAATTATTTTGCGTGCACTCAAGTAAAGTCGAGAAAAACTTTGAAGTAATACATTTTTTTTAATTAAACTCTTATGTCAAATATTTCTGTAACTTCTTTTTGAATAAATCAGATTTATTTTTTGACAGATATTTAAGAAAAAAAAGCAAAATAAAATCTAAGAAAAATCTCCCTAAGTGTCCTCTGGTTGACTTTCAGAATAGATATTCTCGTGACGTGAATTTTCTTGACGTCTCCTTTGATCTTCATCACGTCTTTGATAACTAAATCGTGCAAACATAATCATTAGTAGACAAGTCATTATCGTAATGAATGCAATAACATTAATGAGTTGAGCTCGATTTGGCGCAATAAATAAGACAAGTAAAGAAACCATGTTCATCCACTGAACCAGGATCGATGCTGATAGAGATTCAGGAAGCGGATACATTAGTTCAGCGAGTGACTCGTAGATCAACGACGATGCACTATTAAAACATAGGCCAACTAGGGTTGTAGACAAGCCGATGGTAAGTATAGTCGACGGAAGAATAGGTTCGTTAAAAAAATAGGTATGAACAGATAACTCAAAGTAAATTATAGCAAGTAAACAGATAAAATAAGAACTAAGAATGAAAGTTTTAAGAGAATGTTGAAATCGTGGTCGATCAGCGATAATACTCAGACATAAGCCACCGAAAATACCACTCGTAGTTGCACTAAAACCCAGCCAACCTGCTTGTTGTTCGGTAATATTTTCTGCTTTGAGAATAATATCAAATAGACTTGTCCATATACCTAAAACACCTGACATAAGTCCACCGGCGAGTGCTATTAATAGAAATGCTGGTGTTGTTAAACATTGCCGAATGTTTTGCGCAAGTGTCGACCATGAACTCATCGAATTCGTAATTAATAATTCGGCCGCTGGAGATGGCGGAGTTAATGGTTGAGCAGGAAAATGAATCATAACAAGAATACAAGCAATCGATGTTAAAGCTAAATGAACATAGAGCAATCGAGGAAGATATTCAGGTGATGACACAATCAACGGTCCAATGATGAAACTAGTTGTTAATCCGAAATTACTCGCACAAATCGCAGCTGTTGTTGCACGTGTTCGTTCATGAGATGCAAACCAAAGGCAAGACAATTGTGAAACAGGTACCATTACCAATGGACCACAGATTGCATTTAAGATCTGACCGATATGAAGGAATGAGAGAGAAATTGAAGTGAACTTCGATGATGACGGTAATGTGATTACTAATGGAATAATTCGAACTAATGCAGCAAGAAAATCTATGAGAGCGAGTAGCATAACACAATATCGAAGTCCATTTTGTCTGTTTAACAGAATATACGTTAATGGTAAACATAGTATGAATACAATCGGTCCCCAATTGAGAAGTAGATCAACAGTTGATTCTGTGATGTTGTAATAGATTTGTGTACTTCGTGCTATGGGTGAAAATGTTAACCAGATTAAACATTGATTGAATGCAAGAAAACAAAATATGAATAAAACATAGAATCGTTCCGAATAGACATTATAAATTGATGATGGAAGAAGATGTACAGATTCAGATCTCATGAAATTTATCTTCAAAAGTTCAAGAAAAATAAAAATCAATCTAAGTTTTTGGCTTTTTTATTTTATTTTTTCAAATAAACAACTATTTTATTTTAAAGAATGTCAATGCCCGATTGTTGAATACGCATTAATTCAGCATAGACACCATTTTTCTTGTTTATCAATTCCGTATGTGTACCCATCTAAAATACAAAAGGAAATCATCATTTTCTTCCTTCGAATCGACGTTCTACTTCGACTAGTTTGCCGTGTAACATAACGCCAATAATATCTGCATTACGTATCGTACTCAAACGATGAGCAATGATCAGAGTTGTTCGACCTTTCGCAACATTGTTGATAGCTGATTGAACTTGTTTCTCCGATTCAGCATCAAGTGCACTAAATAAATCGAGTATTTCGAAGAAAAAAATGTCTCTTTAAATTTCACCTTGTGGCTAAAAAAAATAAAAGTTTAGAATGAAAAATTCTACTCGAAGAAAATGTAAATTACCTTCATCAAGAATTAATATCGATGGATTTTTTAATAGAGCTCGTGCACTAAAAATCAACGTATGAGTTTCAATTCGAACGTTTGGAATTTAGGATTTACATGGCAATTCGTTGTCTTTGCCCACCCGAAACGGTCACGCCGCGTTCGCCAACAATCGTTTGATATCCATCGGGAAATGCTCGAATGAAATCATCGGCCATCGCTAATTTAGCGGCTTCGAAAACCTCTCGATCAGTCGCATCTGGCTTTCCAAAACGAATATTTTCCATAATTGTCGTTGAAAATAAGGTCGGTTCCTAAATCATAATACGAAAATAGTTCGATTTTTGGAATTCGATTTACTTGATTGATCATTCCGACGACATTCGAACGAAGCCATGTGGCATTCAACGCACGAATATCTTTGCCATCGATCGTTATTCGACCGTTGATTGGATCGTAGAAACGAACGAGTAACGAACATAAAGTCGATTTACCCGAGCCCGATGGACCAACGATCGCAACTGTTTTACCACTTGGAATGGTAAAATTAAAGTTTTCTAAGACTGTCTGAACAACAAACAAACAATATGAAATCAAATCATTTCTCAATCAATATTCACTTGTTGATCTCGAGTCGGATAGGCAAACGAGACATTCGAAAACTGAACTTGACCAAGCATCGAATGATACGCAATGCGTGTGCCATCGTCCAACGGAATCGTACTCGATAGTCGCTGATATTCATGTATTCGTGCGCCGGCTGACATGCCTCGAATCGCTTGTCCGATGAGAACAGATACTTGTGTCAACGATCGTTGAATCGTTTGTGTAGCGACAAGAAACGCCATGAGATCGCCAGCAGACAGACGGTGCTCGGACACATATTGTCCGCCGAGAGCAATCGTAGCTAAGACAATGCCGTTCATGACTAAGTTATTCAAGCCTTGAAACATGCCGATGCCAACACCGAGTCGAATGTTGAGATCTCGAGCTCGATTGACTTCAGTTTCGAAGAATTCATGTTGTTTAGTTTCAGCGCCAAACGAACGTGTCGTTCGGATGTTTGATATGGATTCATAGGCAATACCAGTTGATATGGATAGTTGTGCTTGTGCTTGCCGAGAAAATTGTCGTAATAGAGAACCGAAGAGAGTTCCACCGGCAATGATACTCGGAATGACAAGACCAGCTAAAGTAGCTAAGGTTGGAGAAATACAATAGAGTGATATTGCTGAGCCAACAATCTAGAGAATTAAATTGATGATTCAAAGGTTTTTGTCTGCCTAGGTTTAGTTTTGTTTTTACTTGAGTCGAAGCTCGCATGCCTTGAGAAATGAGAAGTTTAAAACTTGATTTAAACTCTTGAACATCAGATGTTAATCTGAAATTCAAGGAATGTTAATTTTAGAAAAAGATTTTGAATCACGTACCTATCCATGATTTCGCCGGTTTTTGTTCGATCGAAAAACTCCATGTCTAATTTAAGAACATTTTGAAAAAGATCTCGACGAATCGCTGCAGCCATGCGTTCGCCAGCTATTGACAACAATGTAATATATTCAAATGTTGCTAGTGATTGATAGATATATAATTCAATTAATTTAAAAGTTGGTTTCGATAAAAGACGAGTCAAATCTATGGAACCAGAAGGAGAATTCAGCAGAGTTGATACGGCATTGATCAGATTTCCTAATTCTAACGGTATAGCCACATTCAAATAAGCAACCACAAGTGCTGTCTAAATTTTATAATTTTCTTTTAAATTCTGTTTTTTACATCAAATGAAATCAACTAACAGCTGTAGCACAAGCAATGATCCATATTTGTGGTCGAAGATAATGCCAGAAGAGATTCCAATCGAATTTTTCAGATGATGATATTTTTTTTCGTTCGATGTCACGTACAACTGATTGAATTTTATTGGGATCGAATTTTTGTGGTGGTGGTGAAGCAGCATGTAAACGATAGTGTTTATATGCTACTGTCAGTGCACTACCACCGCTTGCTAAACCAGCAAGTAATCGAAGACATGACGTTCGTTTTATTGACGAAGTTATCACTGGTAATCGTCCAAAAAAACGAACGGCCAACATTAGAAATTCAATTTCTTTCAAAAATATTGATTATAAATTTTGGTTCTTATCAAACTTATTCTACGATTGGTTTATGACAACGACCCAATAGAGAATATGAAGTTCTCTGCATATGTACACCATCTATTCTTTTTTTACAAATACCCAAATTCTAATATCAAAATCATTACATTAGTTTATTGGGATGAAAACAAAACTACACGCTGCATACAAAGAAAGTCTTATATTAATTTCTTTACGAATAGTTTATGAAACTACTGCTAATTGCACTATTAAATATTGCTATGAATCGAGGGAACATCAATTACTCAAAAAAAGTTTGTCGTGTTCGAAGATTCCATTCAAAATGTACCCTTAAGTTAATAATGTTTCAATTAAGTTCATAAAATAACGGGAGCTCCACTCATAAACTCCAAAATTTATTCGTAGTACCGAAACACACAGTATCTCAAGATCTTCCATCAACAACAACATGTTATAATTCAAGTAGGAAATGCCTGATTCTAATAGAATAAATTATTGCCAACCAAAGGAGTGAAAACTTTAATGTCGGCTTGGATCCATTTACTCTTCATACAGCACAATCGAATACTTTACTACCAGTCTAAAGTCAAATTGAAGCAAGCTAACGCATGAACTTCCCAAAGTGTATACGGGCACACAAGAGTAGTATAGTATGAAACATGATGTCTATTTATAATTTTTCTGCTATTATTTGAAATAAAACATTCCACTAAATAAATTTTCAAAAGTTCAAGCGGCCTCTTTCAGTAGATTGAATTTTTTGTAAAAAATACTAGAATGTGAAAAGTGAATTCTAATGTACTAGGTTTAACGAAGAAATAGATATGTAGATATGATCAGTACATTTATTTAAAATCGTCGTTCAAATAAGAAACATCTCGACGACGAAAATCATTATTAAGTGTCTTTTTTTTTACTTTGCAAGAAATTGTCTATTCAAGAAGGAAAACAAACAAACAAATAATTATTATACTCTGTTACAAAAGAAAGAGAGTGTGTGTGAATGAGAGAGGAAGAAAAAGAAGATCAGATTAAGAGATTTGATTTTCAGATAATGAAAAAAGATGAGTTCGTTTAGATAAATGAATCAAGATTTAAGTTCACCAAATTGGGCACAACACAATTTACATCGCCAATCACCTTCTGGTGCTTTGGATAATGGTGGTGAACAACAATACATATGATAACCACTAGAATGTAAAACCATTTTTTTTTCGAAATAAATTTGTCAAAAGACGCGAAACTTACCGATCGCAATCGTCACAAAACAAAAGTTCTGAATCATTTTCCGAATTACCACATTCTGTACATGTTTTACATTCCATACATTGCCATGGATATGTTTTAACTTGACGAACCATATTAGGTGTAAATTTAAGACATGTAGGATGCGCAGAACCACCACAATCCTAAACAAAGATATCTCATGATATAGAAGAACAAAAGTATTTTACTACCTTGCAAGTAATCATTTGTTCTGGTAATTTCGTTGTTTTATTTTCTTGTTCATCGCCACCGCAAAAATCACATTGCAGACCAGTGATAACACTTGTTGGCGGTTCATTTACTGGAGCTGGCGGTTTATATTGTTGTTGATATTGTTGCGGATGGGGTGGTGGTGGATGCTGCTGTGGATGTTGTTGTTGTTGCTGTTGCATCATCATCATATGTTGTTGATGTGCCATTTGATGTTGTTGCTGCGGATAATAAGGAACACCAGGTGGAGGAGCTGAACCTGAGAGAGCTGCAACAGTAAGTGGCATTGACGCTGACGGAGGCATTGGATGATGATGTTGTTGAGGTGGCATGCCGTATGGTACCTGTTGTTGATGATTCATTGGATAAGGTGGCATTTGCATGCCTGGTGGTGGTGGTGGTCCACCGGGATTACCATGATGCATAGGTGGACCTGGCATTGGCTGATTTGGATACATAGGATGTGGTGGTGGCGGGGGTGGTTGTTGCTGTTGCTGATGTGGATCCATATATTTTTGTTTCATAGCTGATGTTGGCGATGCTGATCCAACAGTATCCGGTGTTGATGATGATGGTCGAATTTCTCCGTTAGCATCTTTATGTTTAGCAAGATGATATTGTAAACCAGGCTTGGTTTTATATCGTGCCGGACAAAATTCACATGCAAACGGTAATTCAGCGAGTGTGTATTGTTGTCGACGATGACCAGGATGAATAGGTCCATTACTCGTTGTTCCACCGGCTAAAAACAAACAGAAAAAAATAATAATAAAAAACTCTCGTTCAATCAATTGTCTTACTATTGCTTTTTCTTGCACCAGTTTGTGATGTTCGTTTAGTTGAACCACCACGTTTAGAACGTGATGTCGACGATGAAGGCGATGATGGACCACCAGGTGTACCAGGACCACTGCCACCATATTCATCATAATCTAAATCATCCGGATCCTCATCGTCGAGAATGTAGTTTTGTAGATGATGATTTGTTGGAGTGGTTATATGCTGTGGCCAATGTGGTTGTTGCGGTTGAACAAGACCAGTCATTGGCGGTGCAGATGGCTGAGACGATTCATCAGTCGTTCGAACACCGTTTGCTACCGGATTTTCAACTGTAGTTATAACATGAACATCCGAAGTCGACATTCCTAAATCGCCGGCTCGAACCACAACACGTGGATCATCTTCCATCGATGTTGATCCATTGATTTGATTATCTTTATTCGTTGACGATTCTCCTTGTTGTTCATTTGTACCATTGATATTCGTTGTTGGAACTGTCGTTTGTTGTTGATTTGCTGTCGATGGTGGATGTGGCCTTTTCTTATGCCATGGTACACGTTCGTACGATGATACTTGATCATCTCGCATGGGCATTAAACGTTGTGTTGGCTGTTTCCATAGATAATTCTGTGTTGGAATTTGTATGATATGAGTTTGAGAATCAACAAATGGTAAACGTAAGCGAATACGTCGTCCGCGTAGAAGACGTGAATTGAATTTATTTACATTTGAAAGTGCGTCCGAATAGGACAGATCCGAGCCGAATGCTCGTAAAACACGCGATGATTGCAACATATCAGTCATCATTCTCGTCGATATTCAATCGAACTTAGTTCGTTCGCTTATTGTTTATGTTCATTCAGTTCCATGATTGTCAATGTCTATCGACCAATAAGAACCGATTATTTGTTCGTTCAATAGATAGCACAACAATCGCTTGTTCACTGTGTACTATTTGAGAATGGAACGAACGAATCGAACGTAAGAGAGGGCTTTCGAGGTGAAGTCTTTGTTTCAGATAATTCGTTTCGTTCGGACGAAATCGATCGATTCTTATCTAGTTTTTTTTCTTATTCGAATTACATACGAAAACATGATTACCTATAGTATCAAAGAATTAATGGGACTTTGCTCGGATTATGCACTCGATGCACAAATCCAAAAGATCCTATTCGCATTTGATTTATGGGTCCCGAAAGCTGCTCGAGTATGAGCTTGTTTTCGATTATTATTCTTAATTTGAAATTAATTATTTGCTCGTAGGAAGTACATATTGATAATGTTGCTCAACAACATCATGCTGTTGGCTCCTATTCTGGTTTCAATCGTGCACGGTAGAGATTCTGCTAATGTTTGGACAATAGAATTTGTTTTGTTCGATTAGTTCGCCATCGAAAATCGATTCGAATGATAACAACAATCGACTACGTCGTACACTTGCAGCTCGATCAATGTCAGCTGAAGTTTTTCGTAGTTCAATCGATACATTCAATAGCGGATCGTAATGCTATACGATTTAGTGAATTTTTCGAAAGAGATTTGTTTTTGTTTTTGAAGAAATGTTCGTGATTCGACTAAGGTCAATCAAACGAGTTCATTACCCAAGAAATCCAGTACTGGTCAAACTCTCGAGCAAACTCCTTCGCAACCTAAACTCATGCCAATCTTAGAAGGTGGAGAAACCGAAGAATCAGCAAATCGTATTCATTTCTCCACGACAACACTCGACTGGACACCAGCCGAGTAAAATTCCTCGTTTGTAATTTTTCCGATTTCGACATTTTGTTTTTCATTCTTAGCAATGAACCAACAAATCGAACGCCTATGGACGCATTGTTCGAGTTAAGTGTTCGTGCCGATACAGCACTTAAAACAGCTCTCTGTGAAAACAACTCCACGGTTCCATCGACAACCAGCAATGATCGACTTACGATACGTAAGAGCGTCAGTGTGATGAATCAAAAACAAAAAGTTGGCAGTGGTCGATCATTGATTCGTGCGAAGTCAGATATGATGAGTTCGGACACAAAGTACGATTTTCATTAAAAATCAATACAAAATCCGAGCGTTTTTTTCTTCTAGTCGTAAACGAACATTAACTCATCTTGCTCGTTTATCGGAAAAATACTTCAACGACGATCCGAAAATTATCGCTGAAATCGAAGAACTCGAAGTTGAATATTTATTCAAGTAGATTCTGAACAAAGAAATAAACGATTTCGAATCGAATTATTTTTAGTTATATTCGTCATTTGAAAACCTTTCCTAAATACGCTCAAATGACCGAAGACGAGATTTTACAAGAAGTCGAAAGCGATCCGCATACATTACGTCAACGAACAAAAGAAATTCTCAAAGGCAAAATGTCGGAATCCTATGCTGAATACATCGCCAAATATCCTGTCAAGTAATTCGAAACGAACTCAAAATTTCCATTTCTTCTGTCTTTTTGTTAGAAAACAACGTCAACGTGAACAACCAACAACGCCAAACAAATATCGTAAATGCTCTCGACGTTGCTTCGACGGTCAATTGCGAACATGGCGTCGTAATTTACATCAATTCGATGACATTCCAACGGGTGGCACCGTCGACAATGAAAACAACGAATTAACAACAGCAGAGTAAAAGAAAAACTTGCTTTTCGAGTTTCAAAAACGAAAATTTATGTTTTTGTTTAGTTCAATTGATGAACAAACGAGATAAATCATCGCACTAGTTTTAAACGCGCTCGCATGAAGTTTATTTTTCTTTTATTTTTATGTACAGCTTGCTTGCTCACATGTGTCGATGAACTAAACTGATGGATGGATACTCTCTTTTTTTTCTCTCTTCTTATGCAATATAAATACAAAAACGTTTCTTAGATTTTTATCAAAAGAAAAAAAAATAACAAGTTTGTTTACAAAGAACGAAAACAAAAGCAGACCTATACTCTTTTGTTTGACACTTATGCCGTTCGTTTGTCTCATTCTCTCCATTCATTACATGATCTCTAAATAAACTCATTGAAATGATTCGCTTATGTCGAGACATATGTATGTATTGTTAGTTAATCAGATCGGAGCAGAAGACGTAAATCGTTGTCGTTTGTTGTTTTGTTCTCACCCATTCAACTCTATTGAATCATGAATGAATATATCATTTTCGAGTATCAATAATGAAGACAAGTTTGTTCTCTTGCTTACTAGCGATTTTAATTTCTCACATTGGTGCCAATTGGATCACAGGTAAGAAAAAGCCAAATTTGAATGGGATTTCGATGAGTTTGTCTGTAGGAAATCTTTGTTGGTCAATGCCATGTATGAATGGTGGTTCATGTTTTGGATCGAATCAGGCTTTTCTATGCATATGTCCGATTGATTTTACTGGTTCATTTTGTGAAAAACGACTTGGTAAAGAAAAACAACATTGATTATCATTATTTTTTGTTGTTGAATTCTCAGGTCGTTGTCAAGAGAATCCTTGTCAAAATCGAGGTTTATGTATTGAAACAAGTTTGACAACATACGAATGCCGATGTTATTTTGATTATATCGGTCGAAATTGTGACGAACGTATCACAAAAACAAATCATAGCATTTGGTCTTGTAAGTTCGAGAATACAAATTTCTTCTCTTTATTCAATTGACTTTTTTTCGTAGCACTTTTACCTGCACATACAAAGATTTTATTTGATATGCTACATGATGCCTATCGGGCAAAAGCAAAAGAAAAATCCTATATTGTTTCTGAGAATGGTGATTTTGATTTAAGTAATTTATTAGTTACAACGGAAAATCCAATAACAGCTAGTGAAATTCAATTTGAGAATATTACAACTGAAGAAGAAATCGAATTGACGAGTACATCGTCGATTGAATGGTTCAATGAAACAGAATCAACGTCAATAACAACAACACCAATAACAACAGATTCTCCGGAAATTCATCGAAAACAATTACTTAAAAAACTTTGTAAAAAACTATTCTCTCGCATTCTATCGAATACATCATCGACGTCATCAGATTCAACTCAAATACTTTTATCATGGTTCAACAAACATCTGCCAACTTCAACTTCAACTTCAACTTCAACAACAGCAACGACAACATCGTTCGTAATTAAACCTAATACAAGACCATTAGCATCATTGAAACGTATTAACACCAACGATGATTTTCACCTGTTCGATAATGAACATTAGTTCGAGTCAAAGTTTTCTTTTCATCAATAAATTTGTTCATAATCACATCTAAAACAACAACGACTATTAAGCGCATTTTTACCTTCTGTTTCCATATGAATTCAGTCACATATATAGAGATTTTAATCGAAGGAGCAAATATTCAAACTCAACATAATCTTTATGTAATATTGTTTAATAAAATCTAACTAAAGTTTACGATCATAATAAGGAAATTGCATTTTTTAATGATGTGTTTTTTCTTAACAGTATTTGCGTAAGCACATGTAGGAGGAAAAAAAGGAGAAACAGCGACTATATGAGTACAAACGCAATTCAATTCTTCGAAGAATAAAGACTAGTTCGACATCAGACATTTATCAAAGGCAAACATGAAAATCTTCTATCCGGTATTATTTATTATTCTTCTCGTTTTTTATTCGACATCAATCTGGTCAAAACCAACTTTTAGGCTTAGTCGAAGTCAACGACGAATGCGTCCGAAATTTCAAATTATTATGCCTGAATTACCATCGTTTGTCAAGAAAGATATTAAGCCCTTGGGCAGCAATGAATTATTCGAGCAATTCAAAACTGGCTGGGATAATTAATGCACGTTAATAATATCGAAATTTTCATCTTTTTTTTGTTCGACACAATTCTCTCAAAATAATCGAATAAAATCCTTTTGATCTGAATTTCGTTTTGTTTACTTATGAAAGTTAAAACTCGCGTGAGCACATGCGAATCTCCTTTTTATCTCTTGGTTAATTCAAAATCACGTCAAGTACAAAATTAAAGAAGCAGTCAGTTAGAAAAGATTGTGAAGACACACCTATTACAAATTTGAAACATCGTATTGTATAGTTTGTTAATAGCTTGAAAATACCTATAAAAACGAATGAATGAATCATTTGAGTAAAAGAAAAAAAGAATCAAAATTGAGATTTAATAACATTTTATATGTACGTAGGTGGACCTACGTAAAATGTGCCTATGTCGTTTTAATATCCGTTCTTTTTTTCTTCTTATGAGTCGATACTATTCAGAATATGATAATGCATATTATGCATCTGGTTGGCAGAGCCCGACATCGCCAATCGTACGTCTTCAAGTTGATTGTCCATTTGGCTCGAAAAAATGCGAATATTCAATAAATAAATCTCAACGAAATCGATTGATTGTCAGTGCTCGACGTCGGCATATGTTTCCAACAAAGAATAAAAACGATCTTGTTGTTCAAACATATCCGATTCCATCCGATGCTGATGTCAATCGTTTATATTCGTACGTTGAACGATCGACAAATCGTTTAATTATCGAAATACCTCGACTATCATCGTATTCGAATGAGAGAAAATCCGATCAAAAAGTCGAATATCATGTCGATTGTCGAGGTTATACAGCCGATGAAGTCGGTGTATATGTCGACGGAAATGATTTGATTGTGCAAGGTAAAACAAAACGTTCATTATCATCGGATCCATCGCAACATCATATGTCACAAAAATTCTCTCGAAAAATTTCACTACCAAAAACAGTCGATCCAACAAAAGTCGTATCCTATTTTGAAAATGGTCAATTAACCATACAGGCACCAGTTCGAATTCGAGAACGTGCGTTATCACCTGTGCCAAGAGGTAATCACCGTCGACATTATCATCGACGTGAACGTATTTCACGACATCAACAACCATCGAGAGGAATAGAACGTGCGCGATCGGCTGAAGTTCTTCGATATCCTGATTATAAATATGTACGAAATTTTGATGATGATGATGATAACTATGAACGTTATACGAACAATCGAAGATATTCTTATGATGATGAGCCTATTTACAAATCTGAATATCCACCATCAATTCGAACTGTCTATCGTGAATATCCAAGAGAAGATACAACATATTATCGATATTAATCTCATTTTTATTAATAAAACTAAACATTATTTCCTTCGAATAGTTTTTAAAAAATAATAAGAACAATAACCAATCAGTCATGAACAATTAGTTCAAGAACAAGAAAAAGAAAGCAGTTATTATAGAAAACCAAGAGAAAAACAAAGAAATGTAATTTGTCGATTTTTCTCTTGCGTCAAACTCTGAAAGCGGTTCCTTATTACAGGAGGATGGCAGTTAAAAAACGCGGTCATAAAAGAGAAAATTAAAGAAGGTCATTGTAAAAACGAGTGCAATTAATTACTAATTGGTCATCTTGTTCTCGGTTGGTTATGATTACCACGTGTAATCTAAACTTTCGTTTTTGATTGTTATAGTGTTGTTGCTTTTTTTCAGCAATGACAGTTCTATTTGCATCTGTTTAGCCTTCGAAAACTTATCGTACAGCCTTTTTTAAATCTGCCGAAGCAATTTTTCATAAACGTCTTCAAGTTGCAATAAAATTCCTTTTCTAGACAGATAAAATCTTTGAAAAAACGTGTATCTACGAGTTAAGAATTCGTATAAACGTCGTTATTATTCATATAATTCGAAATTGCTCGTTCTAAATTGTAAAATGTCTATTATGACGCGTTTTTTTTTAAAGATTTTACTAATATTTCCGAGTTTTTTTTATGTTACTCAAAGAAATATCTTGCCAATTTTCGATCTCATTTCAAAATACACCTTTGTTTTTTTCTCATCATTTGTATAGAAGTTTCATAAGTTATTATTTAAACACATTGAATGCCTACTCATTTCAATAGAAGAATAATCGAGCGAAATAGATCTCGTAAACTGTAGTTTTATTCACATCGTTCAATATAGAATACAGAAAAACTATGTTGCTTTCGTCGTTTTAATAATCGCATAATCAAGATCTAAATAATGTGAAAATTTCCAATGCATGTTTCCTTGAATATTTAGATTAGACTGCTTATCCAAAACATTGTTAATAACTGTTTGTTTGTATAATTAGAATAATGAGACAATCGGACATATTTATACTCAACGTTATTATGACGAGGTCAACAGAAGTACGAGTACGAGCAACGCATGAGTGATTTCGCTTTTTCAGGTGGATTTTAAGAATACGGGTAAAAATATTAACGAAAATCTAATTGGAAAAACCGCACATTTTTAGGGTTTTTATCTCTGTTAGATGATCTACTGCAATTAACACATCGGAGAGTGTTTTATTATCCTGATAATGAATATCTTGACTTTGAAAAATAAATATTAATTACATCAAGATGGCGATTTCATACATATGTGCATAGGTCATCGAGTGAATTGTTAAATTCTCTTTGTTTCATTGACATCACGCTATAGCTGCATGAGTCATGTTTTTCCTGTTCGAAAAAAAAGACCATACAGTTGACCATGCTGCGATTGTTCTTTTTCTCACTTCGAACAATGTCATGAATAATGAGTCATGATTGTATCCACATCTTGAACGCGTGAAAGATGCACCTTAGAAAAAAAATCTATCGAAGCCCATAACCTTTAACTTATTCTGATAGAAAAAGAAAAAGATAGAAACATAGATTTTCTCATTCATTCGTAAGCCGCGGTCGAATACGAACAAAGAAAGAGAGAGAGAGAGAGAGAGCGAGAGAAAAAAAATAGCAGTAGAATAACGACATACATCTTCTGTTGTCCCTTCATATCCGAATTCGACCAGCGTAACATTTCGTCGTTTTGTTTGCGTGTTGTTTAAAAATAATAAAAGTGCAAAGTAAAATCTCAGCATTTTTTTCCTCGAAAACTTTCTCATTTGCCTTGTCATTCAGTATGTATTCGCCCACTCGTAAAGTACGAGCATCGATACGGCGAACAATTCTTTTGTTACTTATCGGTTTTGTTAGTACACTGCTAATTGTTGAAACAGCCATCGAAATAGGCGATGCACCTTATTCACCCACAGAAAGTGCTGCTCTCATGTTGAATCGTTCTCAAATGTTATTAGCTCGAGAAACTCGACTCGAACCAACTCGATTCACATGTCATGCGAAAGGCGAAGACACACCTATTTATCCATTGTTTATCGTTGTTAAAACTCGAGCCATTGGCTCGGGCGGATTTTTTCAACGACGGCTATTTACGAGAACAACTTGGGCAAAAGAAGCACACGCACGAGGCATACCGGTCATCTATGCTGTCGGCTTATCCGAAGATAAAATCACACAAAAACAACTCGAACAAGAACATAGAATCTACGGGGATATTTTGCAAATAAATTATATCGATGCTTACTACAATAATACAATTAAAACGACAGGCATTCTCAATTGGTTTGTTAAACGTGGTTGTCAACATGTGACATCTTATCTATTCATTGTCGATGATGATATTCTTTTGAATTTACCACGTTTTACACAAATGTTTACGACGAATTCGTTTCAAGCCGATACAATGTACGGATTATTTTTGCCAAACATCGAACCGCATCCAAGTGGCCGATGGGCTGTTAGTTTACGTGATTTTCCCAATGCAACCTATCCGGATTTTCTCATTGGCGCATCGATTTTATATCCCACGAATGTCCTACCGAAAATCGTCGATAAAATCTTCGAACTGGTCGAACAAAATCAACCGATACTTTTCCTAGACGATGTTTTCGTCACTGGTATCATTGCTCAACAATTACAACTGAAACGGGCGCCTTTAATCGGTATTCAAGATTGTTCCTATACAGATTTGTATTCATGTACACTCATCAACGAGTGTAGTACGGTTCGTCGAACTTACGTTTGGTCAAAATATGTTCTCAAACGTATACATAAAAATGCCGACATAATCGATCATTTGATTAATTCAACGACAATCTATAATAAATGGAATCCTAATTTTAAACAGATGAGAAATGGCACGGCTATTATACAATTAAATCAATACGATCGATCGAAATTTGTGTTTATTCTTATATTTATTCTTCTTTTTCTCGTTATTTCAATTTGTTTCCTACGAAAACAATCAACATCCTCAACATCGATCGATAGGCAGCTACTCATCGCTCCATCAACGTCACCTCCAATGAAATCATCACGATTACTCGCACCTGTTAAAGTTTAAATAATTAATTTCTGTTTTTTTTCTGTGTCTTTTTCTGTTTGTGCGTAATTACAAATAAAATCTAAGCACATCTGTCTTTCAAATATTAACGAGAAATGAAAAATTGCATTCGTTTTTTATTCAATTCCATACAGGCACATAAACAAAATAATATTTATATATAAAAAAAGTCTTAATAATTGAACAGCGCCTTTGAACGACTATTCAGTTTTGTTTGGTTTTTTTGTTAAGTACGTCGAAAAAAATACACGACTACGAATGTTGCGAATATTCCACTGAGAAAAGCGCCGATTGTGCTGAGACGTGACTGAGGGACAGCATCGCGAAGAATAACCAACTAAAGAACAATAACAATGATTTTCAAAGAAAATCAAAAGAGAAATGAGTTTCTCGTACCCAACCACCTTTACTAGCAATCCAAGGTGCGACGATTTCTCGAACGAATCGAACGGTCCATTCGATCAGAACATTGAAAATTGATGAGGCTTGATCTTTCATTGACTAAAAACGAAATGTAAATCATTTTCATCATTCGAAATTGACTTACTTTCAAAAGAAGTTTGTAAGTAAAATAGAATAAGGTTACAATTCGACCCCAATTATAAATTCCATCACAAAAAAGTTCCTTGGCAACATCGCTGAATGTTTCATACGGACTATGAATCGGCACTTGTTCGACCATGCTAAACAAGAAGAAAATCCATTCGAACGTTTGCTCGAGAATAAAAAAAAACAAGACCAAACCTTCGGATACGTTCATCGGCATCGAGTTCATCGCCGATTATGCGTAAACGTTGAGCTATCTGTTGAATTTGTCGATATTGTGGAACTAGAAAAATACAAATCATTGAAATCCTTCGTTTCTTCTTCTGAAAACCTACGTGCAGTTAAATCGACATCGATTATTGGTTTGACTAAACGCATGTCAACTCCATCTTCTGCAGCCCGTTCGATTATAAATTCTTCTAATATGTAACGTGTTTCTTCGGTTATATCTTCGACGCTTTTTTTATACGGTGCATTCGAATTATAATTCGTGGCTAGAAAATTAAACAAAAAGATCTCTTCTTCGACCAACAAAATCGAAATCCTACGAATATAGGGTACTTGAGGAAAACGCGTGGAATAAATATCCGATGTACGTATCGTCGACGGCATATCGAGTCGGTCTATTATTATGAAATTTCTGTTTGAATTCGATGAGAGATTGAACAAAGCTCGATGTTAGCAGCCAACCGAATGGAAATGAACTGATTTCTTTTTCTTTTCGAAGATGTCACTCTCGTGTTTTATTCGAGATTATACATACACATACATAGATAGATTGTTTTAATCCGACACAGAATGAAAAAAAAAACATTTAGATTTAAAAACTATAATGAGATTGTACATATGTGTTCTCATTTTTTTGCGTGTTTGTGTTGTGTAAGATATAAAAACCGGTCAAGATGTTTGTTTCGGCCGTGAACTCAATTTTTCTTTGGGCTCAAGTGGAGATTTTTCGTTTAATAGATTTCCCCATTTGGTATTATATTCATGTTCGCTGAAGAAAGCGTGCGATTTCAATTGACTCATGCCGCCCATTTGTTCACAGCCGAGACGTTGACTCGGTTCACGACGCTAAAGAAACTCAAAATCAAACTTAAAATCCAATCGAGAAAACAACATACAACTAGTTTTTGAACGAGATCACCGAGTATATCAGGAAAATCATCGGGCAATTTGTATGCAACTCGAACAACGGCATTCATTATGTCATACTCATGACTAGAAAACAAATCGAGAACATATATATACCGGGCACAATCAGTTGATTAACCTACTGGCCACGAAATAGATGTTTGCCTGTATGCATTTGATAGATGATACAACCTAACGACCAAAGATCGGATCTAAATATTCGAGAATTTATATTTCTTGACTTCGAAATTTTGTTTTCTAACGCGTAGTCAATTGGACCGTGCTGTAGGATTTCTGGTGCAACGAATTGAGCTGTACCAACGAATGAATTTCTTCGAGTTTGAAGTTTTTTATCGTCGTTTGTTGTTTCTTTCGATGGTTCATTTTCATCGATGATAAAACTCGAACCAAAATCAGTTAATTGAATATGCATATCATCCGAAAGAAGAATATTTTCCGGCTAGAAAATGTTCGAAATGAAATAAATTAGTTGTTTTGATTCGATTTGATTTACTTTCAAATCTCGATGAATAATCTTTCGAATATGTAATTGTTCAATGGCTTCAATGATTTCAGCTGCATAGAATCGAACAATATCTAATTCGAAATGACCAGCATCGAGAATGTACTGAAGAAGATCACCGTTCGGACAATAAGTTAAACCAAAATCTAAAATCAATCGAATAGTTCGATTTCGAAATTCGAAACTGAAAGTTTTACATAGAGTAGTTTCATTTTGAAATGTACAATAGAGTTTGACTGCATAAGGACAATCTGTTAGTTTGGCGAGAATACTTTTCTCTCGGAATACTTCAGGAACTTTTTTTAAACGTGTTATAAGATCTTTGCTCACAGCTTTGACTTTACAAATAAACAAATGAAAACATTTTTTTTCTAGAAAAGTTTTGTTTTTCTTACTTGCAAGCTCACGATTCGTACCGATTTCCGTTGCAAAATGTACCTAGAATGTCGTCATGTTTATTAGTTCGAAAAAAATGCAAGATTCATTTCTCTAGTTTTACTGTCGAATACGATCCACATCCGATTTCTTTAATAAAATGAAAATCTTTGACTGATTTTTTAGGTATTGGTGACACTGGAGATTGAGTTGCCATCAATATTGATTTAATAATAAGAAAAAAAGAGAAACAATCATACAAACAGTGTATTATTATATGATTAAGCAGAAAAAGAATGCATGTCTCGATTGGTTTTGCGTGTAACCAATGAAAAACTACAAGATGAAAACCTCTAATTACACACCTCCTCAAATGCACCCGTATTCGAGTTTGTTTTTCTATTGCATTTTAAATCATGACGGCGGAAAAGTTGGCAACACTTGACGAACTTCAACAGAATTTACTTAATGTCTATCGAAATGAATATCCTAATGATGAGCCGACAATTTGCGTATTTGCGCCAGGACGTGTTAATCTAATTGGAGAACATGTTGATTATAATGATGGATTTGTTTTTCCCATGGCCATACCCGTTGGAACGATGATTGTGGGCAAAGCATTAGATGATTCAACTGAAACGAAATGTTCAATTCGAGCATTGTCGAGTGAGAAAATGAAAATTTGCAAAAAAAAACACTGAAATGAAATGATATTTTCAACAGAGGATATCGATGATCCGAAATCGATTGAATTCGATTTAAATGCAGATGTTACTCCAGTAAAATCTCCTCGATGGGCTAATTATGTTCTTGGTATTCTTGCTCTTTTCTACGAACGTACTAAACCAACTAAACGCGTACCATTTCGAATTATGATTGCCACATCAGTGCCTATTGGTGGTGGTCTAAGTTCATCGGCATCTGTTGAAGTATCCATGTGTACTTTTCTCGAATCACTTTACGAAAAAGCATCCGTTAATTTCAAACAATTAACTAAAGTTGATAAAGCTCTCCTATGTCAAAAAGCTGAACAAACATTTGCCAATGTACCGTGCGGTATTATGGATCAATATACGTCTTGTTTAGCTCAAATTGATCATGCACTTCTCGTCGATTGTCGTGATAATACATCGAAAGCTATTCCAATGACAAATAAAGACGTTTGCATTTTAGTAACAAATTCCAATGTTAAACATGCTTTAGTTGCTGGAACATATGCTGAACGTGTTCGACATTGTCAAGAAGCGGCCACTGCGTTGGGTTATAAGAAATTACGTGAAGTCAAATCATTGGATGAATTAAATAAAGTTAAAGATCAATTATTGCCTGTGATCTATAAACGTGCTCGTCATGCTGTTACAGAAATTCTTCGTACCGAACAAGGTGCTCAAGCATTAATTAACAATGATTATGAGCTATTCGGTAAACTTATGTATGAAAGTCATGAATCACTTCGAGATGATTTCGAAGTTTCATGCGAAGAATTAGATCAACTGGTTGATCTAGCGAAAACTGTTCAAGGAGTTTACGGTTCACGAATGACGGGTGGTGGTTTCGGTAAATAGTTTCAATTCGTCGTCACTATATTTGTGTGTTTTGTTTGTTTAGGTGGTTGTACGGTGACTTTAGTAAAGAAAACTGCAGTCAGTCAATGTATCGAAACGATTGAAAAAGGCTACAATGGTAAAGCTAGTTTTTACATTTTTGAACCAAGTGACGGTGCTCGTCCAATTCAATTGAAACAACAGAATGGCCATTGAATTGATGATAAAGACGACGATCGTTTTTAACCTGTTTTATTCACTAGAATCTCAAGTATCTAGACCTACTAGATCGAACAAAAAAAGCATTTTAGTAGATTATAATCGTCCATTTCATGTATGTTTTCTTTTTATTTTTGAAAATAAAGAAAAACACAACAACGGTAACAGTGACATTGATATGGCTTCTATTTTTAACTTTTCGTCTTGTACTTTCGAGATAGTGTCTGGCTGTAAGGGCGTGTAACGCGATAGAAACCTACTGTCATCTGTAGCATTGAAATTTGTGAGCAATTTGTCGCTAGTAAAATGCAAAAATATAAAAGTAATGTGATAGGCGAACGGGTTTCTATGTGTTGACGACAGCATCGTTGGTAGAAGTTTCGAATAGGCAAGCGTAACGTACGCCTAGGAAGTAAATTTGAAATGGCTGGCATGTAAGTTATATGTTTAGATTTTTTTAAACATTCAAATAAAAATAATTATTATTTCTATGAATTAGAGAAATTCAATCGCTTGAAAACGAAAGAAAGACGATATTTAAATTTCTAAATGGATCTTTGACAGTAACGATTATACAAGGTGATTTAAGTGTAGAACCATGCGATGCTGTTGTTAATCCAACAAATAGTTCTATGACCCCTACGGGCGGCATAGATACTAAATTACATAGAAAATTTGGTTCATTTTTTACGTCTCAGGTCCAAGCTATTAGCAACGTATTAAGAGATAGATCATGTCCAGTTGGAGACTCACGAATATTCATTGCGTATGGTGGCGAACGAACTGCCGAAAATTCGACGTCAGCACGTTTCGTAATCAATACTGTTGGACCAGATTATTCAAAAGAAGGAGCAGATTTATCAGCATTTCATCTACGTGAATGTTACCGTACATCATTGGCACTAGCTAATATTTACAGACTTACGAGCATTGCCTATCCTGCTATATCTTGTGGAGCTGGTAAATATCCTCCAAACGAAGCAGCTCAAGTTGGAATCAAAGCTATCCGACAGAATGCACGCGAAGTTAAAGACGTTCGATTTGTTCTATTTGAAAGACATATTTACGAGGCTTTTGTGAAAGAATGGACAGATTATGCAAAAACAGTCAATAGGGATGCGAAAGTTTTTGATGATACAGATTTAGATAGATCTCGGGATCGAGATGATGAACGATTTCAAGTCTTATCAGAAATGACGTTAACTCAACACCCAAACACTCGAAATTGTGTTTTATGTATTGACAAACTCGTGGCAAGGGGTCAGAACTTTTTCTGTTCCGAATGTTCGATCAAACCACGCTCGGAAATGTTTAAACAATTTCTTGAATTATTACGTATCGCTTCGGACAAGTCTTTTGACGATCTTGAGGATGCATGCAAATCATTACAACCAATAGTATCATCATTTCAACTAGCCTATACTCCAGCACAAATATTTGACCATAGTCTTCACCAACACGATAGAACTGCTGGCAATTATTTGCAACGTTACTGTGATAGAAAATTCAATCGCAGTGCAATTCCTATTCATATTGTTGGTGATGGAAATTGTTTTTACAATACATTTGTGACATTATTTACTGCTGGCACAACAGCAGAAACATCAACATTAACATCTGTTGAACTTCGAACACGAAATGTTATTGAACTAACACTAAATCGACAAGAATACAAGACAAAATATGATTATATTCCGGTACTTGATTCACTAGAGAATTACATTCAAAATGAAATGGTTTGTGACGCCAATTATGTTGCTGTTTGGGATATTTTAAGTATACCATCTGTACTTAATATTAAAGTCATTACTGTTTATCCTCGAGTTAATGGTGGAGAAGATTTGTACTATCAAAGCCTTGATGACAAATCATTTGAACCTCTAACAAATACAATCAATCCTCAAAAACAATTATCTGAAGTTAAGCTTCTTTTCTCAAATAGCAACCCGTGGAATCCATCAGCTTCAATAGGCAATGCTTGGACACCCAATCATTATGTACCGATACTTAAATTAAACTTCAATTAGATTTTTATATTTTTTTTTATTCAATAAATGAATATAATACATATGAAATAAATTCACCGGTAATGTTTAATACAGTAGAGATGTCAAAACGCACTGTTTCATACATCCGTTTGAAAATAAGACGAGAATTTCGTTGTTTTTCTTTCGTTCAATAGATCTGAATCACTTGCATGTCGAAAACGATTTGCAGTACATTCATTCGTCGAATGATTTTGAAAAGTATCTGCTACTCGAGGAGTTTTAACTATTCGTGCATAGATCGGCGCTTTAGCTAAGGATACACTGGATGTAAGAATACGATTATTATCGAGAAGAAAAGCATGTCGATCGTGATGATTTTTTCGGGTTAGATCAGTCATTGAATTGACGTAAACATGTTGATTTTGTAGATCATCTGTAGACAACAAACCGTATTCAACAGGTAGATATTGGCCATGATAACTCATTGGTCTGCTAGTTGGCGCTTCTTTTCTTTGATGCTCTGATTTCAATAACATTTGTGTCGTACCATCGATTTGATCCGAAATTGTATCTGTTTTAAGACGATCTCTTTCAATTTTACAATAACAAACGATTAATATTGATATAAGACAAAAAACAATGAGAAAGCATATTCCAACATAGAATGATTTCTTTGATTGTTTCATTAGTGATATACAAGTAAATGATTGATTGAAATTCAATGAGATACATTGTTCATCAAATGAACATGGATGACTCGCACATGGGTACAAATCAGTTTGACATTGTCGATCTGTAAAACGTGTTTTCGAACAATTACATGTAAAATTAAATGAGTCAGTATTCAAACATTCGCCACCATAATAACACGGTTTGTATACAGAACATAAATCATCTTGAATAATCTCAGATAATTCACAACCGTACGTCGTACCAATAAGTTCAATGGATGTATCTTGTTGAAATGATATTAACTGATTATTAATCGATAGATTTCCTAGACAACCATGAAAATCCGTTCCGAATATGATATCTTTCGATGTATTTGTGTGAATTTTTTCGGATAGTATCATTCGATCTGAAAAAACTCGATCCAATCGAAGAAGATAATACGAATGAATTGTATCAATAGAAAATTCTAAATCATGCCAAAGACCATCATTAATCATAATATCATTCAATTGTAGAAGAAGATTTTCATTGAATAGAACCTGTATAAAACCATGATGAATTCGAATAGCAAATATTTCATTTTGTTTATTCGAATGAACTAATTTCATTAGTTTACCATCGAAAGAATACGTTCGAAAACTGAATCTTATCATCATCATCATGGAATTCGATGTTACATTCATTCGAATCGAACTATAACCATCGAATGTCAATGTATTCATTGAATCTCGACAAGTTGCCGAATGATTATTCAAACATTTGAGCATATTTTTCATCTCACATAAATCATCAACACATTGACATGAATATGAATTTGTACTTTCTTCAATGCAGATCTCTCGTGGCAAACAAGGATTCGATGAACATGACGAATATTCATCATGTTTCAATTGACAATATTGTCCGTAGAACGAATCCGAACATAGACATTTGGTATTCCATTGATATTTCGGTATTAAACGATGATATGTATTTGATGAAAAGTATTCATATTGATTTGTGAGAAAATGTATTGAACTTGTACAATGACCGTGATTTTGACAGGATATTTCGTGACATTGATTGATAGATATTCGATCGAATATAGCTGTTGTGTTTTTAAGAGCATTGTAAATGAGTTTTTTATGAAGAAATCTATCGGATGATGAACGTTGAATAGCGACAAGCAGTTCGATTTGATTATTTTGTAATTGAAATGTATAAATATGAACATTGATAATATCAACATCGAGAATATCAGCGAGATTTTCACGAATTAGTGGTAATTTTTCGATAATAAATTGTTCGTAGGTTATCGTGGAATTGAGATTAATGATTAATGAAATTGTTCGATCGAACATTTCATGATTTATCGACCAGAAATGAACTGAGATGGTTTGAGATTTCGTTTGATTGGCAAAGAATATTTTTGTATTGGTTGAAAAATCGATATTTGGTATTGGTTTTTGTACAGCAAATGCAGTTAAATGAATATCAAATTCAACGAAAATCGATGAATATCGCGGTTGAAAGTAGAGTTCAGTTTGATTATTCGACAATTGTTTTAAATAGAATTGTTCATTGTTGTCTTGCAATTGAAAGTAAACAAATGAATATTGAGAATGATTTTCGATGAATAATTGACCGAGATTAATCGGCAAGGAATTATTGAGAAAATTTATGTAACCATCAATCGTTTGAGAGAGTATCATCGGTTCGAATATGTTTGATTGATGGAAAATCAAACGAAATTTATAATCAAGAGTTTGTGAAAACCGAATAACAAGATTTTCTTCGTGATTCGAAAGGATTCTTTTTGTTAGAACGAGTTCGAAGCAGTTGTCAGACGGACGAAGTGAATAATTTGACATTGTTTCGTTGAAGATTTCATAGGTAAAATTCGATGGTGAAACATCGATTTTGTAGAGAACTGTATTGATCGATGGATAGGAAAAATAGATCAATGTTATTGAATTCGATGACGATGAAAGAGGATTGAAATTGCGAACATCAACTGTTAGATTTAGTGAAGATAAAATCGTCGATTGATCATGACGATCTCGAACCAAAATTGTTAGATTATATTGTTTTTGAGTTAATCGATGTCGTCGAACAATCGTTGCATTGTTTTTCAAAATTTCGAAATGTTTCTTCGGATCAATGAGTTCGTAGTGAAAATCTCGTGATTCTTTGCCAATGGTGCAGATACTCGTTCGATTGGTTTGTTGTTGATCAACTGAACATCGACGAATGTTTTCCATTTGAAAATAGATTTCTTTGTCATTCGAATGTTTGGTTTCATTGAAATTTAAAATTAAATAATCAGTTAGATTCCTTTGATTGTTTGTGTCAATCGCCAGAATCGAGAAATTGAATTGATTTTGACGATATTTTCGATTGAATTTCGTGAGTAGAATAATCGAACCACTTGTATAATCGATTGAGATATCTGATGAAGGAGTTTTTAAAGAGAATTTATAATAAAATGAATTGATTTGATCGATATCGATGAGTTTGATTCGACCGAGAACAAATGGAAGAAGATAATTATCAGTGAGATTATAGACTAACGATTGTTGATCGAAACGAATCGAATTGTCAGGTAAATTGACAAGTTTAATAATGAGAGGAAATGAACAGTTAAGTTCGCGAGGCAAGAGAAGAATCGAGAGAACATACGAAGATTGTTGTTCATAGTCGAGACGAGATTTTGTTTGAATCGAACCTGTTGAAGAATTTAAATGGAATACTGCTGTTTCAATCTCAAATTTCATTTGAAGTCGATCGATTAATTGCGAATTATTCGAATTGAAATCCAAAAGAATAGTTTTTAGATTTCCAATGACTGTATTTCGAGGAAGTTCTTCGTCTATAATCCATTGAATTGGTCGGCCAAATGGACAAACAAAATCCAACCAGTTCAGTGTTCGATTGATCGTTATATTCGATCGACAAAATTCAAATGATGATGATTTGAGAATAATTAATTCGTAATTGCTTTCAATTGTTTGATTGAGTATTGGAGAGATTAGGTGAATTTGTCCGAGATGGTTTATCGAGAATAGATTGTATTTATCTCCTGAGAGAATATAAAATTGATTTGACTCATCAGAAATCAATCTCGATCGATTCGAACAAGATGGGATTCGCTCAGGTATTTCAAAAGATTTCTTTCGATTGAATGAAATCGAAATCGTTGCTGTATCATTGAGATTTGTTTTATCATCGATTGCATAGACATACAATTGAATTTGTTCGAATTTGTTCATATTGTAGTTCGAATAGATTCGACCACTGGTTTGATTGATAAAAAAATCGTAGGGATTCGATTCTAATTTATATCGAATTGAATTTTGACTTTTAGCAAAAACACGAATGTCGTTTGAAGAAAACGAGTAGAATTTCGATGAGAATGTCGGTTTCGAATCAAAATCAGCAAAGAGAACTTTGACTTGACTGGTGGAAAGACTTCGTCCATTCGATAGTTCTAATTCGAAAAAGCAAATCTTCGAACGAATGGTTGTATTGTCAATGTACAATTCATTGTGTTTGATATAAAAATTTTGTGAACAATTATTGAATGTTAACGGTGTTGAAATAAGTTTTAATGACGAATTTTTTATATCGAATTTCTTGATTAAACTCGGACTTTTGTTTTCAATTAAAAACTCATAGAATTTCTTGTTTAATCTCATGATTTTCTCGTCGATAGTCAGACGAATCGAGCTTTGACAAGTCCAATTCTTCCAAAAACCAGTAACATTCACCAGCAACATAACATTCGATTGAGATGAAAACTGTTTGTTAAGAAAAAGTTTATTATCTCTGATTTCGAATAAATCTTGACGATTGATTTCAAAACGAGTTGACGATAGCAATCGATTGAAACTATCGACGAGATGAAATTGAAAGATTTCTAATGGTAATTTTCTCGAAGAATTCAATGCTATATGATACAGATTCGAAGTGAATTTCGGTTGAATCGGAATTAGAATTTTGATTTTTGTGTAGGCAATTTGTTTGGCACGATCGGTTGCAGAAGCGAAGAATTCGATTGTTGGAGGAAGAAGATTGGTTTCGATGGTAATTGAACCGGAATATGGATCGATGAGGATGCCATCGGGTTGTAGATGAAGTTTGTAGATCAGTTGATCGTTTGGATCGAAATCTACTGCTGATATTCGACCGAGATGAGGTTGATTGTAATGAAATATGTATTCGTTGGATGAGAATTTCGGAGCATTTGTTGAATAGTTACGAATAGTTATTGACAGAGAGTTTGTTGTGAGATGAAAATCATCACTAACACCGATTTTTAAGGAGACGAATGTTTGATTTGACGAAGTTTTCATAGTGATTAAACCAGTTTTTTGATTGATAGAGAAGATTTCTCGTTGTTTACTATCGAGAAGATAATATTCAAGTTTGAGATTATCATCAAAATCAAGATCATAAGCTGATAGTTTCGTTACAAATGTATCATCGACTGAGATCGATAGATTCACTGGTAGATTGAGAAAACCTGGCGGATGATTATTCCAATCGATGATCGTTAATTTGACGATTAAGATTTGATCAGTTGGTGATACATGAATTCTTAGTAAATACTTCGGTTGAGAGAAGAATGTTCGAAGTTTAATTTGTCCAGTAAATGAATCAATGACGAACATATCGGCATCCGAATCTCGTAATTGAAATTCCAAATTTTCTTTTTCAGAAATATTCATCGGTTGAAAAACAATCGAACCTGGTGAGAGAAATCTCGATAGTGTCCGTTGATAGACTAACGATGATATTGGAATTAAATTCGATCGTTGAATATGAATCGTCACGTTGATTCGTGTACTTTGTTGATAGATCAAATCTCGAGCGATGATTTGTAGATTTTGTTTCGTTTGATTTGCGTATCGATTTGGTTGATATTCGAGAATTCCTGTTTGAGAATGAAGATGAAAATCTCGATTTGACGAAATCAATTCGTAGACAAGCGAACTTCGATTTGGATTATAAGCTTCAGCATGAATTTGTCCGACGATGAGTTTCTCATTGGGATTCGTTGTGAGATCAACCGAGAATTCGTAAGATTTTCGATGAAATATGGGTGCATAAGCTGGAACAAGATCGAAGTGAATTAAAGTTCCATTTTCAAGTTTGAATTGATTGGATGATTGTTTGTCGAATTTTTTTCGAATCATTTGATAGTTTATCGGTGGAATCTTGAGTAGACAACGAGCATTTTCCATATCGATTAACAAGACGAGTTCATTCGAGATAATTGTATTTGAATTTCGATGAATTAATAGACCGTATTGAGAATTGAGTAAGAATAAATGATTGTAATTCAAAAGAGAGAATGATTGCTTTTGTGAACGATCTATTGTTTCGATAAAACCGAGAACTTGATTATCATGAAAAGTTTTCAATCGATTTAATTGACATTGAACAAGTTTTTTTGAATCAATTGTTATTTCAATACGAATAGTTATTAAATTGAAATAATAAAAATTTTGATCGATTGTCGAATTTCTTACAAATAATCTTCCCGTTTTATCAATCGAAAAGATTCGTTGATCAGATAATTGACCTTCTGCTTTCACAAATCCAATCGTATAATTCTCAATCAACGGTTTTGCTATTCGAAATTTATAAATAATCGGCTGTTGAACGGCAACATGCACTCGTGTTAATGTTACTAATAATTGATATTTAGCGACGATAAGATAGGACATATTTCCCAATGAAATTGGATTGACAAGACCAGTGTGTCTGTCTAATTGAAGTCGATAATTTTGATTCACAAATTCGTAGGTAACATCAAATGGATTTGGGAGATTCTTTCGATTTTTAATCGAGACGATTGTAGGTTGAGATATGGAATAGAGATCGTGTTCGAAACGAAAATCAAATTGAATATTTGATGATTGAATTTGTGAATTTGAAATGACACATTCAAATGGATTCCATGGTGAATAAGGATCGAATTCTTGGATAGACACTGAAGTCCACGATGGAGAGTAGACTTGTCCAGTAAGAAAATCGAGACTATTTTCCGGTTGAGATTGATAACTGAAAAGATATGGTGATGGATTCAATGAGCAAGTCGTTTGAATGGCAGTATTCGATAGGAATATAGTTATGAAAAAAGTTCGAATATCGATTTTTTCGGATGTATCGATAATTTTTAGTTGAATCGGATAATTATACGAACGAGAAAGCGATTCATCGATGAGATATAACGATTGATTTGTTGAATTAATCGCAAATAAACCCAATGGATCTCCTTCGATAATCTGAAGGTCAGTTTGCTGATCGAAATTCATCAGATATCGTTGTTGATTTCTTTCAAATGAACTTTCGAAAACAATCAATGATCGATCGGCATATGTTTGTTTCCTTTCGAAAATCTTCACATATAATCTTGTCGATGCAACAAACCCGATCATTGGACAATAGTAAATGATTTTCATTTCATGCTTATCATAGGATGAGAATTCAAATGATGGAAGCGTTGTCAATGAGCTTGACGATGAATTTAAATCGAAAATACTTGCTGATTGAAGGTTTTCGAATGATTGAATCTGATAAGAACAATTTTCGATTGGATTCGAAATCGTTAATCGAGCAATTTCGATGCCAGTTGGAAGAGTTTTGGAAATCGATGTGTAGTAAATCGATTGAGGAAAATATGGAAATTGAGTTTGACCCGATCGAATACGAATAAAAACCTACGTATATAAAAATAAAATTCTCTCAAAACAGAAAAACAATCGTCTACTTTTATCGTTCGAAATTCAATCCAATTTTGTGTTACATTAACATGAAGTTCAATTGAATTTGTTTGATTTATTAATTCGTCAAGTGATCGAATAAGACTCAATTGACCTGTTTGAACATTGACATGAAAATATTTCGTATGTTCAACTGAACTTATCAAAATAAACCATTCTTTAGTTTTGCTTTGTAACGAGATTAGATCCGATGGAATTTTCGTTGTAGTTAATAAATCAAGATGAAATCTCGATTGATTTCTTTGAATCACTGATGATTGAACATCATTCAATGATAAAATTCGAATTCGAATCGGTAGAATGGCTCGTGCTGAGACAATACGCCATTTGCCACGATAGACAACAGTAAATGCTTCGATCTATTCAATCATCAAACATTTTTTGTAATTATTTCAAAACAAAAAATATCCACGTACGTGAATTTGATAAATTCGATGTGGATTCAATGATTTTCCTGCTGCAACGTAACCTGTTTGTTTATTGAGAAGAAATGTATTGTTGGTATCGATTAATCGATAGCGTATTCGAAGATTTTTATGATAGATTTGTTCGTTTAAGAGAGCGGGAATTTGAAATAAACGTTGTCGAATTTGTTGACTCTCGACGAGATCGAGATTGTACATAGATGAATAGAGAAATCGAGGAAGAAGATCTTTTCGTTGAAAGAAATTCATTTTTAAATAACAATCAACGAAGAGTAAATGTTCAGGATCATGAATTTGAATCGTTAGAAAATATTCCGATTGATTTAAATGTGAAATTTTGATCGACGGAAGAAATTGAATAAAACCCGTATGTTTATCGATGGAGAAATATTTTTCATTGACGGAATTCGATTTGAGATAGTATTCTAATTGGATATGTTCGTAGATAGTTGTACCTTGAATTCGTGTTAATGGATAAGTTATTGAATATTCATAGAACTTTAGATTTTGATAGACATTTCGACATTGTGGAAAATGAAAGTTATCCTCATGAATGCGAAAGTAGAAATGAACGTGACAATGAGGTGGATTGGCACGATAACGAGTCAATCGAAGTGACAACCAAAACGATGAATTGGAAACATAAACAAGAGATTGCCGAAGTCGAATTGAACCTAAACGAAAAAGTTAAATAGAAATTTATTTCGAATCCAAATCGAAATACCTTGTTGATCGATGTCGAACAAATGTTTACGTTCATCGGAGATGATTTCAATGTAATCCAGTGAACCTTGTCGAATGTTTAATTGTTGATAGAGATTGATAATTCTCGTTCGAATTGCTGTCGAACGATTGATATGAATTTCGAAAGCTGGTTGATTCAAAAGAATCGGTTCTTGTACGTGAATAAAATCTTTTCGTTCGATTGAAATCATCGTTTGGTTTCTATGTAAACCATCAGTTATTTCAACGGTTAAATTAATATCGTTCGTGAGAAAAGATTTCATTCGAAGATAACCTGTTCGTTTATCGATTGAAATAAATGAATTCGATTCAATCGAATAACTCAATCGATCGATTGCATCTCTATCAACTGCATAAATCTGTCCGAAAATACTCTCACGTGGTAAATCAGCATAGATTTCGAAATGAAATTTCTCTCGAATAAACTCCGGACTGTTATCATTGAGATCGACAATTGTCAAATGTATGGTCGTACAAAGTGAATCCAATTGAATTGATTGACCTTGATCCGATGCAATCACATACAAATCAAGAGACGACAGTTGTTCATAATTAATCGATTGATAGACATCGATTTGTCCCGTAAATGAGTCGATTGTGAAATATTCGTGATAGTTTAATAGCGAATAATGAATTGAACCGTTTTCAGCTCGATCTGAATCAAAAGCTTGAATACGAACGAGATTGGTTTGAATTTGATTTTCATTTAAATAGAAATGTTGATGAACATCTCGACAAATTGGAATATTATCATTGACATCTTGAATATAAATCGTAATGAATAATTTCTGATAGAATTCATTGGCAAATTTCAAATCATCAAATCGAATTTTGAGATTGATTTCAAATACATATTTATCTTGTTTTTCTCGGTCGAGTGAATCAATTACTTGTAAAGTTCTTGTTTTTCGATTGATAATAAACGGTATCGATGTGTCATTGATAATCAAATCTAAGAAAGTCTCGAATTTAAACGGTAATGTTCGATGAACGATTTCAAGTTGATCAATAATTGTTTCGATTGGCGTATCTTCTGAAAGATGATACGTTAGTGTATTATAAGGAAAACCGATATGTAAATAAATTGTTTGCAATGAAAGAGAAGATTCAGTAGGTTGAATATGTATTTGTTTGGATGGATCGATTTGAATGTTGAGTTTAGTTTCGAAATGTCTCGTTGAACTCCAATCGAATGCGATCAATTCGAGATTATAGAATTGATTTTCGAATGCATCTGTTGATTTTAATAAACCAGTCAATGGATGAATTTCAAATGGACAATCGAATGAACAATTCGAGAGATAATAACTGATTCGACTGTTCATATCGTAATCGTCGAACTGAAATTGATAAGGTAAATACGCGTGTAATGTTTTATTGGAGAATATCGGTGGATATTTGTTGATTTCTTCGATGTGAACTTCGAGATTTGTTTGAATTGAATGAATTTTATTGAATAGAGATACATCGATTTGAATTTCGAGATGACAAAGTTGAGGTTTTAGTGAATGAATCAAACGTAAAATACCCGTTTTCGGATGAAGATAAAAATGATTTTTATGATTTAATAATTTGTAATTAGTTGTCGGTTGTTCGAATGAATCAAATTCAATTCGAATTGTTGTTAAATATGAATTCATCGGTAGATCTTCGTCGATAGATATCGATTGTGGATTTTTGAAATGAAATTTTTCGAAATTGAAATTAATTCTTGGTTTTAATTGATAATTTGTTTGTTGACATTGAAAACGATGAGAAAAACAAATCAATAATTCAAGATTATATTCATCGTAAATATCGGTTTGTAAATAGAATTTATTTCGAAGAATAAATAATTTTCGAGCATTGATCGATGAATTTTTTAGAACGAATATTTCGAATTTTGATACAAACGGTTCGATTTGTATATCGAGAATTTCTTGATGAATATTCAATAGATTCCAATTCGATTTTTGATTAAATTTGATATTATACGAAGATATCAAATGTTGAAATTCAATGAATTCATTGGAAATCGTTTGTAATCGAAAATAATTTTGATTGAACTGAAAATTTAATTTAACTTGAGCTTTACTTTTCATATTATTCTGAATGAATCCGATTCGATATCGATCGTAAGCATAGATTTCGAAATCATAATTCTTCTGCAAAGATTCATTCGAAATCAAATAGAATTCACCCGTCAACGGATGTAAAGCAAATGTTTGATTGAATGATGATGATAATTCGTAGAGAATCTGTCCGTGATGAACTTCATCAGCATCCGTAGCATGAAAATGAAATAATAGTTGAGGTAAATCCGTTAATTTCGATATTGTCTTTTCATAAATATCTTCATCGAAAACAACATCATTGTCATTTGCATCAGCAATATGAATATGAATTTGTGCTTGTTCAATTGAATAACCTTGACTGGTTGAAATATTAGCTTGAATTGTAAGAAGATAATAATTTTGATATTCACGATTGATATCCAATGATCGAATGAGATTTAAAAGAAAGAAATCAGTATCTCCAATTTGTTTTGTTTGTAGAGTAAATATATCGTACGTTGTGATTAAATGATATTCAATCGATTTAATATTCGATTGATTACGAGAGATGCCATTGATATATCGATCCGAATAGACGAATTTCGAATTCGATAGAAGATTTTCTTGATACCAAAAATGATAATTGAATTCTGTTAAATATACATTTTGATTTGCAATAATTAATTGAATATGTACACAAAGCCAGATGAGATAACTAGTCAACGAAAACATCTACGTATCTACAATAACTCATACATACACATCATTTATCCTCTAAATACATATATAGATATATATTCATCGAGTTCTTTTCATAGACATATATAAACAAATGAATGATGATAGATGAATGTCTATATATGTTGAAGGTGTCTGTACAATTGAACAAAAAAATTGTATGTCGAACAAAATGACTAGTTTGTTCTTCGTTTTTACTATTCGAATTTCTTTCGTTCACTTGTCACATTTATTTTAACAGGATTGAATGAAATCTCGTTTCGTATTTCTTCTTCTTGGTTGTCGAGAGATACGATCAAATCAATTATAACTTACTTCGAATTGAAGAAAAGAAGAATGTTTATTTTTTCTATTCGAACTTACTTACGTAAGACAATCAATTGTTCTTAGTACTTCGATTTTGAAAAGCTTTTATTCGATTGTTTATTATTTTTATCGAAAAGAACGAAATGAAATAGATCATAGTGTTTGCCTTCCTTTTTTTTGTGAGACTCATTGAAGAACACTGCAAATTAGTCTGAACAGATGTATAAAAGAAAGATCAAATCAGTCATTTGTTCTGTTAATTGAACATACGGACAACATTCTTTTATGTACGTATTATGCCTTACAAGAAAAGAATAATTGTTTATTTATTGTCAAGTAATTATATAGTGATTAAATAAGCTTGATTCTTGAATATCTCGTCGTGATTGAATCGAAAAAGAAATTCTCATTTGACACAAGGCGGAGATTAGAATCAATCATCTCCGATTACGGTGTAGGTGGAGATGAAATAGGTCTTTTCTTTTTTATTTTTTTTTCTTGTCATACAGAACACGGTTTTATTTCGTTTGCTTTCAAAATGTTATCGAATAATAAGCTACCATCGGTTCGACGTCGGGTATGTCGTTGATGAAGAAGATTTCTCCATAGAAAATAGATCGACTTGGTTTCGTTTGATGTTGCTAATTTTGTCATTGAATTATGCGCATTATGAAACGGATTTTTCGGTGAATGTTGTGATGTTCGAAATGAATTTTGATGTAGTTTTTCATTCGTAAAAACTGACGGTTGCCGATGATGAATAAAACTTTGATGTGCAAGACGAACAGGTAAGCCAACAAGTGCACCGGTGTTACTCGTCGTAAAACGTGTCGGAAAGAAGAGTCGTACAAATTCTCGACGAAATATTCGTCCCGTTAGAGCATAAAGAAAGAAACTACACGAATGATTGATATATTGACATAATTCAGCGATGGCTTTGCCAATGGCCAAGGCAATTTCATTGTCACCTGGTTGACTGACACTTTGTACGATTTGCATAAGTGACATTGGAGCAGAAAAAATACAGAACGCAATGCTAACCGAAAGTAACATTAAGGTGACACGACGACCGAGCCTTGAATTTTGTATTGCAGTTATATTCGACGTATGCAAAGCTATCGATGAATTTGAATGAAGGGAATAGTGTTGATAGCGATTGACAGGACGAAGATTTTGTAATTGAGCACTGATGCCTTGTGCGTGGAAAACACGTTGAATAATAAGAATACTTAGAATAAGAAGAATACAAAATGGTATAGCTGAATATTTCAATGCGTCGATAAAGACAAAGATTCGACCGACGAAATGATTTGCCCAAGGTTTGGGTTGACAAAGACGAATTTTATCATCGAGAATGGTTAATTCTAATGTGAAAAGAAAATGTCCATCGATAAGAAAAAAGATTAGGAACATCGAAACTAAAACCTATGAACAAAAGCAAAGAGAACCGTTTGACATTTTTTTTGTTTTTATATTCAAATCTGTTTATTTACCAATTTGGCACGACGAGTTGTACAAGTTTGTGAAGCTGTCAACGGCCGTGAAACAGCAAAATATCGTTCAAATGACATGCAGACAATAATCCAAACACTAGATCAAACAAGAAAATAATTGTCAACAACAATTCATCGATTTGATTTACCTTGCATCAGCAAAAAATACGAAAATAAACGGGAGTAATTTGCAAGTAAAATCCGATTCAACAACAAATGTCGGTAAATGTATCAGAAAAAACCATTGATTCAAACAGCCAGTCCACAGAACAAGTGTGTCCGTTACAGCCAATGCTGCCATATAGAAACATGTCGATGATATACGCATACGTTTTCGACGCATGACAATAAATGTTAATATATTACAAATACTACCGAAAATGATGATGACCGGTAGAGCAATAATTTCAATACGATAGACAAGTGTCAAGATTGCAGGACCCGATGTTTCATTCATGTCGTTTTGTTTTCCGCTCCTCTCAGTTCAAAGAATAATTCTCATCTAAAACAGATTTTCATTAAATCTTAACACGCTCGCTCGCTCACTAGGATGTTTTTAATTGCTTGTCTGAGCTCCTCATCAGGTCACAACTAAATTATATTTTTTTTGTAAATCTCACGAGTCCTTCCACGGATTATCAAACAAATGATTTCTGATCTAATTTTATCTCAATCAACTAGAAACAATTCTATTAGTAACTACCAAACAAAAAGAAGAAGAAAAAACAACTGAAGAAAATTATCACTTATGCTTTTGTAACATGCAAACTCTTAAATACTGAAAAGAAACTTGAAATAAGATTTCCTTCTCTCTCTCGCTAACCTGCTATTTAGTTCTCAGACTTTCTCCCATTTAAAATATGAATGCTTGAAAACATGCAATGATAAAAATGATTCAAAGAGAGAAACATTCTATGAATAGATCTCTCGAATCATATGAGAATATCTCATATTGAATATTTATATGCTTATTAAAAAAAGACTACATATAGATCATATGAATTTTTAAACATAAATGTATGTCAGATCACGATGAAACAAAAAATGTGAGAGAACTTACTAAGAATTCTTCTGTGTTAAGAAAAAGAATTTCGTTCTAACAAGACATTCTAATCAAATTGCCGATGTTTGATAGAAAAGAAAACGAGAATATAGGAATATTCTTTTATCGACGTGTTGAAAGAATAGATATCCGAAGGAGATTCTGATGAATGAATGAATGAATGAAAAAGAAAAGATCGTTCTATCAAATATGCAATAGATGAACATTGTATCAATTACACACTTAAACATATTATATTTTTCTTAAGAGAGAAAGAGGGGGAAAACTGAACGATATTTTATTCATTATCACATTTAGTTTTATAATTGCCTATCTATATTATCACTTCGGAAGTGAAATAATGAAGCATCATTTCCTGTTAAATGAATAAAAAAAAGTGATTTCATATGAGTAATCGTGTTACAATTTGAACGCAATTTCTTTTAATAACCATAGATAACGAGCTGAAACTGATGAACAAGTATTGAGGTGTGTTTTTTTTCGATCAACAAAAAACAAAATTAATACTTACACATTGACGCGTGTTGATAGAAGAGACAAAAAGAGACGAAGCGAACTATGATTACAGGTTAATAACAGATTATTCAATATGCTATTTGATTAGCTTGTAATTAATAAATTCTCAAGATCGACACGAACATCTATTAATACAGATTTTCTCCAGTTTTTCAATGCCATCATAATAATTTTTTTTTATTTGACCATGAAAATAATTGTACTGAAATAAAAAAAACAACATAATTAATAATAACCTATGAACGATAAACGACATAGAATAACTACTCATCCAATCAAGGATAAATACCGTTTATACTCAATTCCAGATCAATTACTTATTCAACTTCTCACAGACAACCTTATTCGAAAGTTGTATATCAGTTTTAATTAAATATAGAATCTAATTTACATTAATGACATATAAAATTCTCCTTCTTTTCTTTTATAAGCGTTGCTATTAATCATTAAAATTTAAATACGTATGTGTGTACCAATTAACGTTTGAAATAACGTATTTTTAATTAGAATATGAAACTATTTTTGAAAACATCAATGTGAAGTGGGTGTTTACGTCAGAAAAACGTTCATTTGACGTCAAGTAAAACAAAAAGAATCGATTTATGATGTAATCAATAAACATATGTTTGCTGTTAGAAGAGAGAATAATCGTCTGTTCAGTAGTCTTGTATCCTTCATTGTCGATGACATTGTCTATGAACATCTGAGTCTTGATATCTGTCGATGGACAAGAAAGTGAGAGATCGATACTTGAAGCTAAATATTTGTTTGTATCGATAATTAACTCGACCTCGTTTGATTATCTAATAGACTTTCTTCCAGACACACCTTCAATCACAGACGTATTGAACTGATAATTATCATCTATCATGAACGAAGAATGTCAGGAACTGACAACTCTATACACGTCATCAATACAGAAGAATAAGAAGAAGACAGTCTGATGAGATTCTAATGAACTGTGTTCATGTGAGAGAAGAGAATTGTTTTTCAACAATACATAGTTCGCTCGAGTAAATATAGTTGAATGAATACAGAATAATTGCAAATCTCTTGCATATGCCTATGAAAACGACCATCAGAGAAAATTATTTGATTTATCGATGCCTTTCTTTTTCTTCTTCTTCATCTTCGGCTTTTTCCTTTCTCTGTTGATCAAACTTGGTGACAATACCCATTTGACATCGTGCTACATCATAGAAAAAAAATCGAAGAAAATATATTGTTTTCTTTCTTTTAAGTCGTGAGTGAGCTTGATATGTAATTAAAAAAAATTTTCATCTCATTGTGCTTTTGATAGATACTAGGCAAATAGTTGAGTAGGTGTGCGTGATGATTCCGATAAGTTCTCCTTAGGAAAGACGCATTTTTCTAGGTATTGCAGTTTCCTTATCCGTATATAGAAACTGAAGTCACGTTTCATTAGCAACTTTTTATTTTAATCTTTTGACAGATTTATGTGTACGGGGCTGAATGAAGAAAATCATACTCATAGAATTATTCTTATTATAGATATAAATCTGGAAAGGACATTTTCTTTTCTTTTTATACACGTAATTTTGATTCTATCTTGCGGAGTATACACATGCATTCAGTGTAAATCATAATGATGAATATAACCAACGAGTTCGATTCGATTTCGAACAATTTCTTCGTTCAATTTATTACACAATGTGAAAAATTTATTCTACCATGTTTATTGTTAATCGGTACGACTTGTAATTGTTTGACATTTCTTGTTATGAGACGTGGTCGTATGAGATATTCATCGTCGTGTTTTCATATGGCAGCATTGGCGTTGGCTGATACAGGTGTACTTTGGATCGGTTGTTTGAATCGTTGGTTAGAATTAATCGATAAACAACGGCCGATTTTAGTCTGTAATGCCTGTTGCAAATTAGGAACATTTGCTTTTTTTCTCTTTGCTGATTGCAGGTAAACGAAAAAAAAACAATCAAATGAGATTATCTTTTACTTTGGTTTTTATCTATCTAGTGTTTGGATAACTGTTGCTATGACAGTTGAACGATACATAGCCGTTTCTCAGCCACTTCGTGCAAGTCAAATATGTACGATAAAACGTGCACGTTACATTCTTTTACTTCTTATTTTCATATTTATTTTTGCAAATTCACATTTTCTTTGGACATTTCATTTGTCCGAAGTACATTCACATTGTATACCTGCGAATGATCAATCGAAATTTTTAAAATATTTTACTTGGTTCGATTCATTTAAATATTCATTTTGTCCGTTTACATTATTGATTACATTGAATATATTAATTATTCGAAGTTTATTAACAGCTCGAAATACGAATCGTTTTCTTGATCAACAAACAAAAATTTTCAATCGACAATCATCATCATTTTCATCGACTTCGGTTTCGATGAATTTAACTGGTAATTTACTAATGAATCAATCGAAAATAAACTATGCACAACAAACACCAACAAAAATTCTTGCCTACAGAAAAGTTAATCGTCGTTTAACAACAATGTTACTAACCGTTTCATTCGCATTTTGTATTTGTTCAATGCCAATAGCAATTATGCAATTGATTGATGTTATCTATTCGGATGTCGAACAACGATCATATCGTATGAATCTTTCTATAGCAATAGGAAAAATGATCTCTGAAGTATCACAATATGTTAATCATTGTAAGTTAGAATTTATTGACAGGTTTGTTTTTTTTTTGATTGTGCTTGTTTTTAGCATCGAATTTCTTTCTATATGCATTTACGGGTCGAATATTTCGTCATGAATTACGACGATTATTTCATTGTTATCGATATCGTTTATCGAATTCATCAAAACGTGCCCAAGGTTTACATCATTCAAAAAATCCAACCGAAGGTCTACACGAACAATTCTATTCACATGGAAAACCCTATACGAAGGTTTTAATTGCACCGAAACATCTTCTATCATTACCAACCAAGAATACATATCGACATAGTTTAAGTAGTACATATTCATTTTCACAAACACCTTTTACACGACAACATGAACAATCGGATACCGTTAATTTCAATCGAAAAACACAATTATCTCTAAATTCATTGATTAGTCGAGTTCAAATTGATCCTAAAACACCATTACTTCATTCAACAACGGTTCATCAAACAATTAAACCCTACGGATTGACTGATACGATTCTTCCTAGTTCATTATAAAACCTAACCTTGACTTTCGTTTTTTTTTCTTTCTCTTGTCAGTTAAATAACAATAATAATAATAAAAGAAAAGTAAACAAAACTGATCTCGATATTTCCCTATCTAATGAAATTAGAGCAAAGAAAGACATTGTAACATATAATCACATCAGAAAATACTTACTTTCTATTCTCAGACAAGATGACAAAGTCCCGCTCAAGGTTATGCACACATTGAGTCTGAGAATATATTTTCTTTCTTTAAACACAAATATCTGGTTCACTGATTATATATAATTAAATCTAGATCTTTATTTAGAATGTATTGAAAATACTCGACATTGTCGAATTGCGATTATTTAGAAAGACAGGACGTGAAAAGTTTCCGATCATTTGCTAGTGGAGCATGAATTACTTGTTGTGTATGAAAATTACCGTAGTATGGATTATAACTTGGCCTTTCTTTACGACCTTCTTCCATCGAACCAATAAAGCCGGATAAATGATTGACTTCGAAACTATCTAAAATCGCACAAGTCTTGTGTAATGTTGCATTTGTTTGACAATTATGAGCGAGTAATCGACACCAGACGAGATCAAGGACCCAACCTAATCCACCGAATGGACTAAGAAAATGCCAAATACATTCGCACGCTGATGTTGTACTCACAACAATGGGACCTATTTCGACATAATCTTTATTAATTTTCATGATATCATGCGATGCCACACATTCATAATGCAACGGATTGAATAGTAATTCGGCATTATCATCAAGAATTCAAATGAATTTATATGCTCGTAGAACTTCTGGTGTTAGAAAACGTTTGACATACCAAAATCGAATTATCGTGTATCATAATCATACGAGCGAAATGCTCGTCATCGAATACTTTAAGAAAATTCTTTGCCAACCATTTATTTCGTGAACTCTCTTGTCAAAATGTAACAACTATTTCGATTATTTAAATTGCAAAGAGCATCACGTTCTAATGAAATACTGTAGTTCAATTGACGACTCAAACGTAATTCTTCGACGGCACCTAAATGTTGAATTCGTTCGGATATAAAATGACCGTACGAAGATTGAACTGAACTGTAAATAACATTGTACGCCAATGGCAGTATGAGAGACAAGCTTATACAAACAAATAATACTGGTTTTTTGTTTGCAACTAGAAATTGTAGAAGAAGAAATCCGATAGTCTTTGTTTGTGAAACCACAAATTGTTGCATTTCATTTATAAAAAAATTAAAAAATCCACCATATCCGATTCACGTTAAACTGCAATGTTAGACAAATAATGTAAATTACGATTTTGAAACATTTTTTTGTTTGATTTGCAAGTTTTTATGTTTGTTTTTAAACCACGGTGGTTTATACAGTTCGGAAGAAAATTATAAGAACACACGTTTTTTTTCATTATTTCTGTTTGCTTTATTCTCCGCATAAAACATATGACACTACATTCTGAAAAAGTATATTGAAATCTATCTCATATGGGGAAAAAAGCAAAAAGAAATAATAAAAAAAAAGAACCGTCTATTCTTATAATTCTATCCAGTACTGTATATATGCATATACACATGAAAAATGAAAAAGAAAAGTTTTTTTTTCTCAAATAGAATGAAATAATACAGTATTTGTTTTAGAGGTTTGATTATAAAAAAAATATTGCAAGGCTTAGTAAGTTTTTCTTTTCTTTAAATTTTACGCCAAATATCTTTTAATAAATTTCGAAATTCATCTCGATAGAATGGTGTACCTAATGTATACACATAAAAACTCGTTGCATATGTAACACTCAATAGAATAATCGAATATTGAACTAATGAACTTGAAAATGGCGATGGATTAAAATAAATATAAACTTGAAGAAAATAATTGATTGTAAACGGGAGAATGCATAGAATGTTTGTTGTGACATAGATGACAAGCATTTTAATGAGTTGATTATCTCGTTGACGTATACGTACTTGATTTAATGGCATAATGCGACGTCGTTGTTGACGAAGAAAAAACAGAGTTAAAGCGCAGCATATCATCATTAGTACTGGTGGAAGAAAACAATAGAAAATCATTAAAGTTAGAGCTAATAATTTGCTATATATGGGATGAATAATTGTACAGACAGTAATTTCTGGAGTAGAAACGATTTCCGACCAAATCCAAACATAGATATAGATCGACATGGTAAATAGAATTGCACTTCCAAGAAGACAGTAGGCTACACGTAGTGTAGCTATCTTTCGTATTCGTGCACTATTCGAACTCGTACATAAACGATCGAAACAAGCCAAAACAAGAAAATTCGGCGAAAGGTTATAGAAAATATTCAAAACATATAACGACAATTTACAATAAACTATCGAATTTACTTCTGGACGAATATGATACTGTTCACTTAACCATTGAAGAAGAAGAATATACCAAAGAACAATCAAATCATTCAATGAAAGTGCACGAAAATAGACGGCACATGATGTTCCTCGAAGAACCTTTCGATAATAAAATAATGCTTGATTTGCTATAGCACCAAATGTGCCTAATATAATAATTATTGGTAGAGCATAGAGATTCAATTTAAAATAAACGTCATCCATTCAATAATTTTCCGTGAAAATGAAGTTTTCTGCTATAAGCGTTTAATTATCTGTTCTTGACTAGGTCACAAAGGACATTACCTGCGTGTTTTCTCTCTCTCTCTGGGAAAGTCAGGTTCATATTGTTCGGATCGTGTGTTTTTTTATTCAATAATAAGTACAATATGTATATAAAAAAAATCGAAACACTCGTATAAACAAGCTCAGTAAACGAATTAAGTTTTCATAGGAATCGATCGAACGATTTTAATCGATGCTTGTTGTCGAATAGCACAGAGAATCATATGATCGAGATAGTTGTCTTTATTTTTTAAATAACAACGACATAATTGACAACGAAATAATGTCGAAAGTATTCGATGTGATGATCGAGAAATTTTCGTGTGCACAGGAGAAATACGTGGTGAAAGTGTGAGATGTTCATCGTCGTCAGAATCTGTTTTATTCATACGAATTTTTCGTTTATTCGATAATTGTTGTTCATCATCAGTACTACGTTTTCGTTTGGTAATAATCGGTTTCAATCTATATGAAATATTGTTCTGAATTCGAAAGTTTCCTTTTTTTTATATTCTACTTGTCTGTTATTTGTTGCTGTTTGAATCGAATTGCTGTCATTCGTGTGAATATATGACCCATGTAGAACGGAGAGATATTAAATGAATAAACGGAAAACCGTTAGAACGAACAAAGATATATTTATATTGTATCATCGCATGTGCTTTCTTCTATTGGTCGATTTCAGTAAATTGTAAAGTTACAGAGTTCGACTCGTGGAAAATCACAGACCATCAATGAGACAAGTATGAGATTGAATTTAGCAGTGCATCAAAGTCACGCATTTCTAGATAGTCAAGAAATGATAGAAGATCGTCACAACACGTTTTTTTTATTAGCAATTTCAATCCGAGTTCTTTCATCGAAATATTGAAAAAACAGTTTCAGCCCTTGAAAATTTGGATTAAACAGACAATCTCATCATCCTAAAGGATGATATGCTCAACAGTTGCAGCAATATACTGCGACATCTATTATTTCCATGTTTTACCCTTAGTTGATCTCTCTGTTGAAATTCATTTTCATTGTGTGATTATTTTTTGACTTAAGAAATGTCGAATTCAGGTTCATCTGCTGTCGTTCTTCATCATTCAAATAATTCTCATGGACATACATCAGCAGCTCCCGAAGTTATTGTCGATGCTCTACCCTATTACGACGGTGGATACGATGAACCGGGTGCTCGTGAAGCTGTAAATCAATCATTTTTCTTTTTCAAACATCTATTTAATTTATTTTAAAGGCATTGGGTTTAGTTGAAGATGAAACACGTCGTTACAAACCAACAAAAAACTATTTAGAACAACTCGGTCAGCCATTATATCATTCTTTTGAAGTACGTTTCTTTCGATATGTATTCTCATTTTTCTACTATAAATATGAAATTTTAGACAGACATTATGAAGACTGAATTTGAACGTCTTTCGAATCGATTACCTATGGACATGTTAAGCATGAAACGGTAAATACCCCGTCTCGAGATTTTTCTTTGTAATACAATTCTTCGTTTTGATAGTTACGAATTACCAGCACCTCCACCAGGCAAACAAACGGATATAACAACATGGACTGAATGTGTCGAAAATTCCTATGCTCAACTCGAACATCAACAAACACGGTAATTATCTATCAACGAAAAGAAAACACAAGAAATCAATTTTTTCTCTATTTAAAGTATTCTTAATCTCGAATTGATGTGGGATTATGGTGCGAATACATGGAAAATCTATAATACAACTCTACAGACGATGCTTGAACAAGCACAAAAGCAATTATTAGAGCTTCGGTAGAGCGAATTGACATTAAAAATAGATGGCTGATTTTTTTTCTTTGTTTTTTAGAAAACGCATTCAGGAAATAAATTTCAATCGTAAAAATGAGCAAACACAGGCCGGTAGTAAATTAAGCGCTCTCGAACAGACGTGAGTTCGCTCTTGATTTCACTGATTTCTACTGTCGTTTTTATTTCTCTATCTTTCAGTTGGGTTGGCCTCGTCGGTAAAAACTATGAAATCGAATGTGTGATTGCTGAATTAGAAAAAGAAGTCGTCAATCTTCGTAAACAGCAAAGCTCAAATGAATAATATATATCTGTGTACTTTCTTTCTTTTTCGTCTTGTTTGTAAAGAAAAATAAAAACTCAATCGCTGTTCTAAATGGAACAGGATGATTTTGTTTTAAAATAAACCAGTGCATATGATATGTCAATGGCATATAATCGTGTGTTTTTTTTCTGCTGTATTCACTCAATTTATCAGCTTGACATATTCTTGATGTTTTCGACCTTGAAAGACAACGAAACATCATCATTATTATTCACAGGCGATTAGTGATTTAATAATCAACTTGTATATAAGTAGTAATACAAAAAAAAGTCGACAGCTGTCACCGTAATTTACGCTAGTACTCGTCATGATATTCTCGATTCCTATTCATGGTTTTATTATTTTACTTGAGATCTATTTGCTTGTCAACAAATCACGTTTTTGCGTTGCTGTTAATATGAAACAACGTAAGTTTACTTTTTTCTCTCTCTCGCTCTCTCGAAGAGAATCTTCTTTTTTTAAAATTTTTGTTCAATTATTAATTTGATCTTTGAAAACTGACGTGTTTTCTTTTCGGACTAAAAACTCCGTTATTAATAATCTACTTGGCACTGTTATTTTTGGTCGGACGTCGAGTAGTTCGTTGTTCAAGATAGAAGAAAATAGAGAAACAAAACGCGAGTGTTATTGCCTCAAGCAAGAATTTCTTTTTCTCTCTCTGCTCTGTCGTCGTATTAGATAGTTCTGCACGCGTATTTTTTCTCCATTGAATAGCTTTTTTCCTTTTTTTTATTATTATCATGAACGTCATCGTTCGGCAAATAGGAAAAAAAAAGAAAACTTTCCGACGATATTGAAAGAGAAGAAGAAAGAAAAAACGACGAGAGAGAAAAAAAATCCTAACAAAAACAAGACTACTTTTCTCCGGAGTTCGACACAAGCTAAAAACAATATATATCAGCATTTTTTTCTTCTGTGCGTGTGAACCAACATACACGCATGCAACGTCACCGGTGAAGACGACATCCGTATTGCAAACTAGACATACATATATACATATATACATATACATAAACTTATTATTTTTTTAAACGAAACGAATACTTAGAAACGTCGATAAAATGATGAAATTGTTTGTGAGTTATCATGTTGTTCTATTGATCCTTGTTGTAACAACAACCATCGACGCATCGCGTCTATTCTACTTGCCGTTACCAAAAATTCATCCGACGCATCAACAAGAACAAATTAAAACGATCGATGAAACAACTAAAAAACCAATCAGTGATGAATATATTCCAGAATCTGTTCTCGAACAGGAAGAAATTGAAAGTAAATTTTTTTTGTGTTCAATCATCGAATCGTTGTTTATTTGCCTCTTAATCTTTTCTGCGATCAACAGGTTTTTATTTTATTTTTTTTTCTATTCAGAGCGAGGCGACAATTTCAACTGGGAAGATTTAATAGATCAAGAAGCAGCCAAACGTCGATCATATTTCGATGACATTCCATCTGGTAGAATACGTCATAGATTTGTTCATTGAGTTTTTATTTTTTTTTTCATCGTCTTAGATAATAATGATCAATTACTCGAAGAGCCATGGATTGTTGAGAAAGCTATTGAACGTGTCGAACGCTTACAATCGAATTCAGAATTAAATCTTAATGATAATACGAAACGACGTAATGAATCATTATTTATGTGTACGTAATAAAATGCTATTCGAGAAAAGAAACGATCGTTTGTACTTTGTTTAGTGATTCTTGGAGCATGTGGAGCTGTTGGTGTTGTTGGACTTGTTGCCACGGGCACATTTTGGTATAAGTATGTATTCTTCGATTGAATACCTCGAATTCCAACGAGCTATTTAATTAACCTTTAATTAGGAAACGATAAAATATCATGATTATTACTTTTAGGATTAAAAAACGAGCAAAATCTGCAGAAGATTCGGAATATCCGGCTTACGGTGTAACAGGACCTAATACGTCGAGCGGAGGAAAAATGTCGCCAAGTTCAACAATGTCGGACCGAAAACTAGCTCAAAGTGCACAAATGTTTCACTATCAACAACAACGTCAACAAATGATGGCACAAGAAAAGTAAATTCGTTCGATAGTTTTTGTTTTTTTTTCTAATTTAAATTCGATGTAGAGCTCATCTCGATGCAAAACCAGTTCATTCCGATGATTCCGATGATGAAGCACCTGCTGGTGGAGATTATACCGTTTATGAATGTCCTGGACTTGCTCCGGTTTGCTTTTTTTGTTTGATTTTACGAAGAATAATATTCGTTCGTTTTGTTTTCAGACAGGAGAAATGGAAGTGCGCAATCCATTGTTCACTGAACCTGATTCATCATTATTATCATCACCAACAGGTTCATATCCACCATCGAATGCAAACTTTCCTCAATTAACAACATCGCCAACAAAAGAAAAATCAATTCCATAAAAAACACGATGCGTCATAAAAAAAAACCTAATCCCTTTGAAAAATTTCCTCGGTGAATGGTCTTCTCTCTATTTTGAAACAAAAGAAAAAGAAAATATATCTATTTTGTTCGTTCTTTCTGCATTCATTTATCGTCCATCTACGAAAAAACAAAAGAAATCCAAAATGAAAACGATGTATATGGATCAAATTCTCATACATGTAATCTTTATTTTTCTTTTCGCTTCTTCTCATCTTATTTTTGACGAGTACCGCTTCGAATACCTCCTCGGTTTGAACAATAAAACAAAAAAAACACGACAGTGTGAAATGACCATCACAATTAGATTACAGAATCGATACTGTTTTCTTCTTCTTCTTCGACTGGATCTAATCAATTATTCTAATTTAAACAAGAAAACAAAATGAACATTTCTTTTTGTAGTATATTATTCTAAATCATGAATGTCGTGCATGACTCAAGATAAAAGGAAAACGGAAATGCTTGTAGAGTACTTATGAGTTATGATAGTAGACACAATTTGTCAGAAAATGGAATTTTATTTGGCTGTCCTATTTTTGAAATGATAAATCGTGGGACAATATTTACCCATGTTTTTTTTGCTTGATAGAAGCGAGTTCTTGTGTCATTAATCGTAAACATGTAGGTGGTACTTTTAAAGTTGATGAAAATTTTTGTTCGAAAAGGTGGCAAACGATAGATTAATTATTAATTAGCAATTTCAGATATTATTTTGAAGAAAACAAAAGAAAATCATTCCTATTTGAACTAGTAGAAAAAAAATGTTGTTCAAATTTATTCTCGAAATAAAATTAATATGTAAAGGAAAAACTAGCGTACACAGCACACGTCTTCTGTAAATATTTCCTTAAGCATTTGGTTTAACACAAGCACCAATTGTTTGTTTATTACACAAGTTTTCATAGCAGCATAGATAATGTTTTGAGTCGCATTTGAGATTCTTATCAATGGCTTCACCAAAACCAAAACCACCACGAGCAACAGCTTCGCCTGTTTTTGGATCGAATTTCTATGAGGAAACAAATTATTTAAACAAAAAGACAAATTTCTTTTTCATGATCATACAGTATAACAATACAAATTCTTGCCACCGAAAGCACCTGATGTACGAATTTCTGATCCGTCGAGTTTTTCAGGTTTACAGTTTTCAGCTCCTTTACATACGAAACAAGCTTTAACAGCTTTCTTTGATGTGATGTTTTCTAAATATGAATTCATTTTCGAATATAGAAATCGAAAAAACATGCCGTATGAACGAATGTTTACCTGGCGGTGGGCATGGAGCTTTTGTATGTTTATTGCAGAGAGCTTTTCGACAGCAAGTATGAAAACGATCTCGACACTTGAAATTCTTATCATAAGTTTCGCCAAGACCGTAAGCACCTCGTTTAATAACATGACCGGATTCATTGAATCGCTAAAATCAATTAGGTTTCGAGCAAAAAAGAAACAAGAAACAACAAAATTTACAGTGTAACAAGTTAAAACAGCAGCACCGAACGCTCTCGATGTTTTCGTTGCGTATTTATCAAATGGTACGCCATTACATTTGGTGATTTTTTCACCGATGATTTTAAATTTACTCGATGGATTCTTATCATCGCATTGATAGCAAATTTTAGCTGTACTAGCTTCCCATTGAACGAAAACTATAAACGAAATCGATTTAATTTTGCAAAAAAAACCATAAACAAAAACAATTTACAGTAAAGAATAACAGCAAGATATGCAAGTTTCGACATCGTCCTATGCCAGACTGTTCTAATCGATATAAGATACTACTTATATGTTAGTTGAGATAGTAAATATGGACTTGGACTTATTTTTCTCCTACGAACGGAATGTATCAACACTTATAGATAAGTCTCAAGGTCTCTTTTATCATCACTAACATATGTCTAAGTTATTGAAAAAAAAAGTTAATGTCCTGATGAAAGAAAAGATTTGCATGTTTATTTTGTTTCAAATGATATTCTTAATGAATAATAACAAACAACAATCGAGAAGATTAGTTGCGTTGATGAAGACTCTAGAATGTTAAAATTATATATACGTATATGCGTGTGAAGACTCAAAAACAAAGAGAACATACAGGTTGTGTGGGTAGTAAACAACAAGCACCTCGACCTGCACCACCGATTAATTGCAATGTTCGAATCCTCATTAATTTGTTTCTGAGAAAAAAACAAAAAAAAATAAGCAATGTCAATCATCATCATCGAGTAAACTTTTACGTTAAATCATCGGCTTCAACTGAATGAACTTGATTGCTGTTTTTCTGTTCTTTGAATTCATCTGCAAGATTTAATAATGACAAAAAAAGGAATCTATTTCGCCATTGATTCTTTCAAATACATACGCGCCTGTTTGATACTCGTTGCTGATTTTCTTTCTATTTCATTTGGTTTAGGAGAAACAGTTGATGATCTTCAAGAGAAAGATCAATGTCAAAAGCAAAAGAAAATATTTACGAACTGAATTATCGATGAAAGCATCCATTCTTCTCTGCAAATAAGAGATAATCATTACTAAATATCTCATATTTCTATACTTTGTCGTTGAATTTCTTGCTTGTTTTTCACGAATATCATCTGTTCAAATCAAAATAAGAAAAAAAAAACATCCGAATAAATAATTTTCACCATCCCAATCTTCCGTTGCGTTAACATCATGAAACATTTGCCAATTCGTTGTCGATGCTGATCGACAATGATCATTATTCGGCAAAGATCGAGCTGAACCTATATCAGATAGACCTATGAGAACAGTACTCGTACTAATCGCATCGGGACATGTCGACATATGATTAAACAAATCTTGAGGTGTTGTTAAATGATTTGCATTGAAAACACATCGAACACGTTGAATATGCGGATTAGCCTTTACAAATCGAAGTTCGAATTGAAATATTCATGCGCAAGAGAAAACAAACTCGCTTACGATCATACATCGACGAACATGATATTGAAAACGTTTAGCTAATACACGATGATTATTATCAATTGGACAATTCCAAAAATCTATGAAAAATGTTATTGAAAAAAGAATGTAATTCGAAAATATTCATCTACCATCGGGACACAAGTAGAGATTCGACATTTGATTCAAATAATAGAAAACTGAAGAATAAAGATGAAGAAAAATAAAAAAAATTTGTATATATACTATATACGTATACGTATATAAACAAATAATGAATTTTTGTTCACGTGTGTATGTACTATTTACATATCGAGGGTCTAATGAATGAATGAATGAATGAATGAATGAATGAAATAGTATATAGTATGTGAACAAGACGAACAACAAATATATCACAATCGTCTATTTAAAAATAGTTAAATATCAAATATCGAACTCGATGTCTACTTCTTCAGTAATGTGAATCTCATACCTTCATTTGTTTGAATATCTGATCGACAAATGGCACAACTACTAATGATTGTACTTGTTCTATTCGTAACATCGATATCGATGAGTATTTGCATGCCTAATACTCTTCGAATTTATCATTCATTTGCTGAAATTCATCAAAAATATACGGGATCCGTTCGTTTTCATTCGAATGAATGGTTGAATATTAAACAGGAAAGTATTCAGCTACGACCATTAGCAACCGAACGACGAATTGTTCGACTCGATATGAATATGACGGGTAGGTAGATAGATATCGATTGTCTTACAAGTCGAATGAGATTCTATTTAGGAAAAAATGTATTTGTTCGACGTTTTGCAAAACATAAATCTCCTATTCCTTGTGAATTAATCAATTCCGATCAAAGACGTTCACTTGTTCGTGATATTCAGACAAATCGATATTTCTATATTTCAAATCATTTCATTGAATATTCAACTGAATTGCAAACGAATTCAATCTATGAAGTTTCATTTCATGGTCTTAATTCGAATCATTCATATATGATGAACTATATTCTAACAAATCTTCGTTGGCAAGTTCGTTATACTCTTCAAACATATTCAAATCATTCAACAGAATTTCAAATATTCGTTGATATCATCAATGCAAGTCCATGGACATCTCAATTCGATCGAATTCATTTCATGTTAGGTGATATTAATCTTGTTTTCTATCCAAGAAGAAGTGCTCCATTCATTCTCTTGCCAACATCAAAAATCGATTATAGTGGTACCGATCTATTTACTTCGATTAATCAAACAATTAATATCACTCCTCGTTCTATTATCAGTTTACCTATTGATTCACCTCATATTCATGTTCAAATCATCTATGTTTATACACTTGTTCTCTCGAGTCCATCGTTTCTCGTTGATGTTTCAAATAAACAAACATTTCATCGTCTCTATCAACTATCTAACAGTTCGTTATTTCTTCCAACGGGTCCAATATCCCTCTATGATTCGTCATCGAATATATTCACTGGCGAATGGTATCTACCATCATTAGTACCAAATGAAAAATATGAATTTCAATTAGGTAAAGATGCTGATGTTATGTTAAATTATAATCATTCGATAGTTATCAATCCGAAAACGAACTCATCGTTGATAACAACTAATGTTTTGATACAAAATTATAAAGATAAACGTATTCATCTTCGTTTTAAATCAATTTGTCAATATTCAACGATCTGTTTTTATTATAATGATAAAGCTCGTTCACTTGGCTCGTATTTACGCTATGAATTATCTCTCAAAGCTCATTCCGAAGTTTTCTTTTCGTTCACAACTGTACGAATGTCTTAACAAAAACAAAAATAAAACTATCTCTACTGTTTTTTTTCTTCTTGTTGTTTTCGATAAAATAAACTTATTTCATTTATCATAACCACTTAGCTTAATCAAACGAAAAGTATATCATTCTTTGTTGGCGTACATTTGCTTTATCTCTCTCCCTCCCTCTCTCGAACAACGGTCAACAACACGGGAAAGAGAAACAGTTAGATAACACAAAAATTTTATTTCAAAAATGCGACTCATACGACGACTTGGAGATGGCGCACATAATGATTGTGTGATAGATGACGATGGTGATGCCGATGGAGACTATGATCTTGACTTTCATATTGCATCAGTTTTTATTCTCCTATTCGTTTCATTTGTTGGAGCAGGATTTTCCGTTGTAACGACACGAGTTCGATGTTTACGTGTCAGTCCAATTGCAATTAATATTGGAAAATTTTTCGGCAGCGGGTAATTCGAAAAAACAGACATGATAAAAAAAAATGAAACTTTCAAATTTCTTGTAGCGTTGTTTTAGCAACGGGTTTTATTCATATGCTGACAAGCGGCATGGAAGCTTTAACTAATCCTTGTTTGCCTGAATCATGGAATGCCTATGGTGCCTATGCTGGTCTATTTGCAATGATTGCTGCCTTGGTCATGCATTTAATTGAATTCATAGCTCAACAACGTAATCTTCCACCTGAACGCGGTGAATCGACTCCATTATTAGACGATAAGAGTATACGATATCGGCAACCTGAACAAATCGAAATTACTCAGACAAGCCACGGTCATTCTCATAATTTACCATTCCAAGATAGCAGTCAAAATCACAAAATTAGCACCTATCTTCTCGAATTCGGTATTGCTCTTCATTCAGTCTTAATCGGTCTCGCATTAGGCACCACCACGGACTCATTCGAAGCCCTATTAATTGCTTTAACATTTCATCAATTTTTCGAAGCTATTGCACTCGGTGCACAAATCGCACGTGTCGAACATATGTCATGTGCTTCCACAGCATTCATGGTTATCTTCTTTTCGATCACAACTCCGCTCGGTATCGGCATAGGTATTGCTATTCATACAACAACATACGATCCTGACTCTGTTTCATCTTTATTTATCAATGGAATATTCGATGCTATCTCGGGCGGTATCCTCATTTACGTTGCACTTGTCAATTTAATCAGTACAGAAATGGGACCGAATGCACGAGAATTTCAATCGTCCAGTCGAGGATTGAAAATTATATATTTCCTAGCATTATATGCCGGTGCAGCTGCAATGGCAGTTATTGGCTTATGGGCGTGATACGCAAAGAATTTTTTTTACGAGAAATAAAAACAAAATTGATACACATTTAGTCTTTTCTTGCTCGTCTATTGGCAGCAGCGACTTTTTCATATTTTTTCACTTGACTTTCCAATGACCGCGAATAAGCATCTAGATTTTTAATTGTTGTTTCTAAATTCGTCATTGCATCTTCAATATCCTCGAATTGTGTACATGTTTTAAGCACATCCGAACCTAAACAAAACATCAATCAATATACACGTCCATCAAACTTCATTTCCTATTCTCACGATTCGACTCATTCATCGATCGAACCGATGTATTCACACGTTCTAACATTCCACCCATTTCCTTGTATTTCTCCAACGACACAGCATTCATTTTATTCAAACAATCATAATCGGCAGCAATTACTAAAACACAGCAATCACACTTCTCCGGACTTTTTTTTTCTCCTATAAACATACGGCGAACTTCAGACTGAAAATAATTGCTTGATTTATTCAAAAATTGTTGAGCTACTTCTTCTACAGACAAATTCGGCTGTTTCGACGCATCCGATGTTGACATACTTTATCTATAGAACTTAAAAGCAAAAAAAGTATTCTACGCTAGAACACAGCATCTGTCAACGGACTAATCAAGAATTCTTCACCAATCATATTATCTTTTTTTTTTGACAATCACTGACATCTTTCTTTTTCCGATTCTTATCTACTTTTATTTACAAATATTAATCAAAAGCAAACAGTTAAAAATACGAAGGAAAAGGTGAATAAGACATTGGATACATCGACGTTGTTGCTGCTGGCGTTGGTGATGAGTAATATTGATAGTCATGTGCAGAATAATAAGTCGGCACCGGAGATGATGTTGCATTTGGCCAGTAATCTAAAAAGAAAGAATGAATTAGATCATAAAAGACGTGGTCATTTGCACGTACTTATGCCATCGAAAGCAGGTTCATTAAATGGATACGGTTTGATGATATCCGTATCCGATGATGTCATCGGCATTGGTAATTGATTTTCGTTGTTAATTGGACTTGTTGTTGATTTCTTCGTTCGAGCACGTCGATTGCTGAACCAAGTTTGTAAACGATTTTCGTCGACGTTTAATTGTTGAACGAGATATTCTCGTGTTACAGCATCAGGATACGGCGCTTGTAAGAAATATTGTTCGAGGACTTGTGTCTGTTCAATTGTAAATGACGAACGTTGACGACGCGATGTTGGTGGTAACAGCAAGGTCTCATTTAATGAGTTATCTAGAAAAATAAAAATAGAAACTATTTGCACCCAAAATCAGAAACCCAAGTGACAATATACTTTTGCTTTCATCGGATTCTTCGGTTGATGTATTGTTAAGATCGGGTGATAGACGATGTTTTCGTCGAGTATTAGCACCGGGTTTGTAAGAACCGGTTTCGTTGTAACGTGATAATAATTTTGAAACACAACCGTGTGAAACACGTAACTAAAGGAACAAAGAGTTGTAATCAACAGAGGAAATTACGGCGTTTGTTGTTATTCATCATACCTGACGACTAATGACACAAGGACGAACGCCATTCGAGGACATTTCGATGATTTTTCGGCGGATATGATCTGGTAATGGTCGACCATTGATAAAAACTCCTCCGAGTTGATTGACACGTCCATGACCAGCTAGAAAATGGAAACTATGCATTTCTGAAATACTAATAGTTTGAAGTCTTACCAAGGACAGCTTCTTGTTCAGCTTGACGAAACATTGGAAAACTCCTAAAGTAAATCAAAAGCAAAAAACAACCAACCTGTGATTGATGTTTATTTGTTTGTTTGAATTGATTTTTATCTTGAAATTTCTTAAACTGAAATGAATTTATACAAATGAAAAAAAGGAAAAGGAGAAAAAAAAGGGGAGAGAGGGAGAGTTAATTGAAGCAGAATGTTATGCTAATTGATTAATAGAACAGAAAATGCTTGATTGATATGTTGTTATTATCTGTGACGACGATTTGTTTTGTTAATAACAAGTAGTCGTCAATGAAACAGATGTATCTTATATCATCAACAAGATGGTGTCATTTCTGTATATTTTATTTTGTTAAGATCAATGATCAAACAGTAATCAATTGATTGGCTGATTAACTCGAAAAACTTCGTAGAGAAAAAAACGTCGTAAGTCGTGATTATACAAAAATAAATCAAGTATGTCAAAGAAAATGCTCAATTCAGCAAGTGTCATGAAAAGAAGATTCACAAGAGGGTTATATTGTAATGCATCGATAAATGCAGAAATGTATATCGGACACCAACCGACGATGAACAGACAAAAGAGTATAATCATATGCTGAAGAAGGCGAATATCCCGTCGTTGAAGAGAAGCATGAGAAATAGTTGGATGTGTAGGTTGAATACGTTGTGTTGATTGACGAACATGCCGTAAGATAATTGCATTTAAAATGGTATTTAGTGTTAATGGAATAATGACCATGACTAGAAATGTATAAATGTTTACCCAATATGCTGTAATACAAACCTTAAGAAAAGCTAAAATGTAATTTTCGATTTTTACGTGAGTTGTTTTTTTTTGTCTTACATAATCTGTTGAAAATAAGTGTGGTAGAGAAAGAAGAAATCCAAGAATCCATTGTGATCCAATGGAGACAACTGCCCAATGTTTACTTCTGAAATATGCTTTCGCTGGGTATATAATCGAACAAACACGATTGAGTGATACAGAGATCAAAGCTAATGGAATATGAATAGTGGAAAATGTTTGAAAAAAATTGATAATTAAACATGACGCGGATGTGTTAAATATTTCAGTTTTATAATTTGTTAAAATCATAATGATGAACCAAGAAGATGCAGAAAACCAGATTGCAAATGCAACATTACCAGTAAATGCATTGCTGATCGTATGAAAACGAGATAAACATAGAAGTGGTAATAAATAAATGGTTGAGGAAACAATGAGAAGTCCTAGGATAGTAATGTTGAGTAGTAGTAAAATATCTTCGACTGTTGCCATGCAAAAAAAGATAAAATGGGTACTTAGTTGAGAAAAATGTCATCGTCATTTATTTTTTGGTTCAATAGAAAATTATCTAATGACGTTGCTTTTTTTTTTAATAGAGAGGTGAAGCGGAATGAAAGAGAGTTGATGTTATTATAAATATAACTGAAAGAATTTATTTTTCCAAAAGATTCTTAAATCACGATTAGAAATATACAAATTAATGATATCTGATAGAAGAGAGAATTTAGTAAGAAGAATTAGTAAAGAAATAATTAATGAATTAGCAGCTGCGGTTGGTAGAATGATAACTGTGATGTAAATTGGACTCCATCCATCGATGAATGCACAAAACATATCAATGATGGAACAATTAGAGTGATGGTTAGTCGATCGATTTGCGACCATAACGAATTTGTATAAGACTAAATAAAGTTCGAAATCATTTTTGTTTTGTTGTAATCTATTCAAATTTTACTTGTTGATTAAAAGATAAATAAGGTATCGAAATAAAACATTCAACAAGCCATTGAATTGTTATGGATAGGAGAGCCCATTTTTTTGTTTTAAAAATAAATGACACAACAAAACCGATGAATCGAAACAATAATAACAGCAAATGGCACTTGTATCGTACACATTGTTTCGAAATACGCGAAAATTTTACAAATATTTCGTCGTAGAAGTTTTTGTGGAAATCAAATTAATAGAATATAAAACCATATCCAATACAAACAACAATAGATAGCTGCACAACAGAGATTTATTGTAAAGATATTAGTCGAATGATAGATACGATAGAAACATAATATTGATATCACATAAAATCCAGCACTCTAGTTTCGTTTTTCTGATATTTTTCTTTTTTTGTTCTTACAAATAACAACTGAAAATGATTTAGCCGACTGTAAACAGATGTGAAACATATTCTTTCGATGATAATTATGTAAACAAAACATTTGCTAAACATCTATCAAGAATTTATTCGAGGAGAAATATCATTTGTCTGCCTTGAAACAATGAATAGATTCATCCTAATATCAATTCTAGTTTTGCCATATTTAAGTGCAAATGAAAATTCTATTTCATATGAAAATCTTCTCGAAAATTATTGTTCACCACCATTTCATTATTATAAATCTTGGTGTTATTATATCTTTCCGAATCTAACATTAGATTGGTCATCAGCTTATCGTCTATGTCATTCAATAGATAAATCGAGTTATCTGGTTTTTATTTCACATGATGATGAAATGCTCGATCCATTACGAGATCTATTAATTAATCGAGAACGATTTTCAAATATTCGATCACTTTGGACGAATACAACATGGGGTCAACAACATCGACGATCATGTCGAAAAATTGAATTGAAATTAAATCATAAAACTGGCCAAATCGATACATTACGAATGCCGTTTACAAATTGTCGAGAAAAACATTCGGTAATCTGTCGAAAAGATTTACGATCAATGAATTTAACTTGTCAACGACCATGGGCACTTGCCTATGGTATTTGTTATTATTTTGATGAACAAGTACGATTAGTACGAAGTGAAGAAGAAGAAAGAAATATTCTGCAATGTCAAGCATGGAATGGACAATTATTTTACAGTTCAAAACAAGAAAAAACAATATTGAATGTATTTCTATCGTATTCATTATTTAGTCTTCGAAATCGACGAATTTTACCGGAAAATTTCGGTGGTATTTCCTATACATTCGATAATGTTCTTCAAGATAATTGTTCATTAATATCCGGCGATGTTTATCTTAGTTCAGCATTAGCACAACTCAAATCAAGTAATCAAACAAAATCTTGTTCATCATACAATTCATATACATTTTGTCGGCAAAGTCAAAATAATTCTTGTCAACCACCTTGGTTTTATGATGATGGTTTTTGTCTTTATTTTTCGTCGAAATCACTTGTCGATATGTCAACAGCACGAATCGAATGTTCACAAAATGGCGGTTATCTATTGTACATCAATAATGTCTACGAACTTTTTCGTTTGGCACATAATCTCGTTTCATTAGTACCATTTTTTAAACAACGATCACTGGCTGGTGTTTGGCTAGCTCTATCCTATAAAGCATTGAGTTCAGCAATCGACGGTCAAACTGGAGATAATTTCGATTGGGAATGGGATCTATCGATTGAATCGTATCTTGACGAACAATGGAAAATGTTCGAATGGAAACAATATTTTCAACATCGTTTATCACCACTTATTGTTAGTGCAGGTGAATGTGCTGCATTGATTATTGATACGAAAATACGTGAACCTATTGAACGAACATCATGTCATAATCAACGAACGGTTGTCTGTCGAAAACCGTTTGATAATTATGAAAAATCATTTCATAAAAAAATTCATTATGAACGATTTGCTCGTTTACAAAATTCATTGGAATTGATTCCATCGGATGTTCAATCGAAAAAACCACCGAATCAAACTATTTCTATTATTCGTCATCGTTTCGAACCTTTGAATAGCACGACCTATCGTTTGATTGTTCATCTCAATAAAACAACTACCATTCGATCAACAACATTCGTTTTTACATGTAAATCCAAAGGTATCCTTTTCGAACAGACAATATCAGCCAATGATCTGTCAACAGTATTAATATTCGATATAACAAATTTACTCATTCGAAGTGAATATGAAGTTTTATTGAATTATTTTCAAACATCAAATTGTTCGAATACAACAACAAATCAATGTTTATCTCTATCGTGCTTGGATTATGATCCATGGCATTATCTTTTACCTGAAATGCGTAATCGATTAAATCAAATGCGTAATCAAACGGTAACAAATTCGATTTGTTCGAATAAATATCCGTTATCAAATAGTCAAACACGAATTTGTTCGTTATTAATCGATCAATTTCGTTTAACAGAAGATATTCTCTTGAAACCTGTCCTACCACCATTACAAACAAGTGAATGCAAAGACTACGGTGGACAGTGTATACCGAATACGGTAGCAGGAAAATTAACTATGCAATTTATGGATAAAGATTTATTTTGTCCGACAGGTTCGATTTGTTGGTTGCAAGGTAATTTTGCAGAAAACAAGAAGAAGAAGAAAACAATCTTTCCTTTTTTTACTTCAAAGGTGAACTTTGCAGTGTGAATTCATATTGTATCGATCGAGTTCGATTTCCTTGCCCATTGAATTCTCATTTAACTAATGTCACTTGTTCAAATCCTCGTCATGATTGTTGTGCACCACCATTAACATCGCCTTCGTCTTTATCTCTATATATTTCATCGAATTCAAAGCTTCCAACATGGAATCTTCTTATTCCAATATATTATTTCGCTTTTCATGGTACATCAAAATGGGATAAATATTTCTTTAATTCATGGCTTCAAACAGGCAGTGATCTATCACATGATTTTATCAATGATGAATTTCTATTTTCATGTACGGGTATTTTCGTTGATTCGTTAGTATTTTTAACACATGAATCCTGTTTACCAACGCAATTAACAAGCGAAGATAAACGTTCGATTTTATTTTCATTAATTCCTAAGAAAGATCAAGACAATGATGAATATGACAAAGTTGCTCTACAGATTCAAACATATCAAATCTATTCACCATTTCAATTAGTTCGTCTAGCTTATCGACATGATTTTCTTGCCAATAAAACCTATGAAAAATTGAATTCAGCTCGTTTGAATGACGAATCTATTCATGAATTATCATGTGTAATTGTATTCAACGAACAATCCGTTCAACAAATACGATTAGTCAATAATTTCGAACGACAATTTATTTTCAATGACGATAATAATAATAATTCATTATTTGCTTTTATCAATAATAATGATGATGATGAACAGCAATGGACATTCTTACCAATTATTTGTCTTTTAAAACAAGATACAATTCTTGATTGGTCTATTGTTGGTATTAGTGGTAAACAACTTAAGCATAAATGTAAAATTGTTAATCATATAAAATATTGTCAAATGTCATTCGTCTACGCAAATCAATGGTTCTAAATTTAAACTAAAGGACATGTCATTTTTGAAATAAAAAAAAAGAGCAATAAAGAATCTTAAATTAATTGTTGCCGTCTCGTCTCTTTGAAAGAATATAAACCGTTTATATCTAGGTCACATTTTTATTTTAAATTTATTAAAAATTATAAATATTAACCGACAGAAAAAGACGTCTCACTTCGAATATGCTCGTAAATTACATTTTTACCTTGTGTACGTGTGTTCTACCTTGATTAGAATAAACAAAATGATAGTATCTAATTTGACACACTAATATGACGTATTTTTAGAAATTTTTATGTAGAATTGCAAATGACTCAAAATCATGATGTAGAATGTATAGTCACGCTAATTGATGACATCACGCTTTGATTTGACGTAGTATCTTTTCCTAGTGTAATTATTCATTTTATTTGTACGTATAAAAGCGTCAAAATTGTTTTACTTATACACGTATAATGACACGTACATTTTATTTGCTTGTTCTCATCGAGATTTTGCTGATTTTGAACGCTGCTGCTGACCGTGAGAAAAGACAAGGAGGAGGCGGAGGAGGCGGAGGAGGTGGCGGCGGCGGCGGCGGCGGCGGTGGAGGAGGAGGAGGTGGAGGTGGTGGTGGTGGCGGCGGAAGTAGGTCATTTAAAAAGGAACTATGCATACACGAGAAAAACTAATTCTATTAAGGATATCGAGGAGGTAGCGGTAATTTGGATCCTCGTACGTCTGGAATTATTGCTGGTTCAGTAATTGGAGCAGTTGTGTTTATTATTTGTTGTTGCGTTTGTTGTAGTATATGTACAAAAACTCGATATAAACTTTGGAAAGGTTGGTCATTTTATTCAAATACAAGCTATGTTAAAACAGGCATGGCTATGCACAATGATCTTGCTCAATCGATCTTTCAATCGGGTAATTTCGAAAGTTTCTATCATCAATATAATAAATATCATGGTCCGTTTCAAATGAAACTTGGATTTCATCCGCAAGCTGGATACGTTGTGCATGGCGGTGGAAAGGATGACGTCGGCACTTATGTTATTACGGGCATGTACTCACCTCGAACACTTCGAATGGGTCTTGATAAACACTATCAACCGGGAACAGGAGATCCAAATGAAAATCTCGGTCATGTCGTTAAAATACAAGTCGAATGGAGTTTTGTCAACCAACAATTCGAGGGCAAATATTATCTTCGAACGAACAAACATCGTGATGAAAATCTATTCATTATTCGATTCGCTGCAACATGAGACTTTTTTTTCTAACATTTTATTCAAAAATAAGAAGAAAAATAACAACAACAATAACAATAATAACTAAATAAATCAATTTTACACTGCAGTTACATTTTCTACAGATTTTTCATGTTGAATGTCGTCTGAATTTGGTTTCCTTGTCGAATGTTGTCGATTCAGATTCGATAGAGGAGCGGTTCGAGGGCCTATGCCTGCACTTGACATCGATGATAACGATGAATCCGATGTATGTTGTATTGTTATTCTTTTTTTTCTCGAAGCAAACCACGGCATTTTACTAATTAAAAATGCTTCAAACCGTTGCCGAGCAGTTAATTTCTTCTTTCTATCCGTTTGTTTATCACGTTCAAGTTCCGTTTCGTTTTCATCACTTAATTTTACGATCGTTAATGATGCATTCTCATCAGAGATCTTTGGTTTCAACGTCATTTTGATTCCTTTTCTAAATTTTGCTTGCTCTTGACATCGATAAGGACTATTGACCAATGTTGTGCCATAATGACTTGTTACCGACGGTTCACTTGACGCACGTAATTCCAATTGTTGTGCTGGTAAAAACGATAGACCTCGTTTATGAGACCATAGAAAACAACAACGACATGCAAATAAACATTTTAAAATCGAAATAAATCGTCGACGAAATAATTTGCCCGAAAGAGAATACAATAGAGCGTTCGTTGATGAATTAAACAGATCAGTAAAAAGAAAAAAAGCAAGAAATCGTTTTATCTGTGGACATGCTGACATCGATACAACGTATAATGTTTGACAATGAAACATTGTGAGAAATATTGGTATACCCCATGATATAGTTATAACGGAGAAACTTTCAACTAAAATAACAGAAAATGCACGTAAATCATTTTGTAAACGTCGATGTCGACGTGAATTCACAGTTCGTTGTTTTAAATATTTTAAACTCTTCGAAAAATAAATCACTTTCAATGATAATAAATTGGCAAGAACAACGGTAAACGATGGCAGAGCATTGCCGAAAAATATTGCTAATGTATGACGATTGAAACCAAATGTTAATGAATGAAAAAACTCGTAGAATTTCACACAAAATGAAAAAACGACTTTTATTTGACATGGACGTTTGTCGAACAATTTTATCGTCATATCATCATGAGTTTGCCCTTGAATATTTAATAACATTGATGTTATGCCATCGACAATTTGCGTATCATGATGTGATACTAATGATTGTGTTAATGAATGAAATTCATTTGAAATATCTGTCAAACTGCAATCGTACTAAAATTAAAAAATAAATCGACCGATTATAGCCAATGTCTGTCTCCTTCGATAATCTTTTTTCTTTTTAAAGAATATTTTAAGAATTAAGCCGTAACAAAATATCGAAAGCTTCTTAAAAATTCTAGTAGAAACTTACATGAAGTTGACTTGTTTGATTGAAATATTGTCTAAGACATAATCTATTCTCGTCGATATGATGTTCAAAGAATACTTTTGAAGAATTCATTTTCATAATCGATGTTAAAACATTCATATAAACAGCTGGATCTTTTGATTTCTCACATTGTATACCTGTCCATTCCAAACAAGTTATAAACATAGCTATAAATATACTAATTATACAAGCAAATAATGCACAACAACGTGTTTCACGATAGGATAGAGAGAAAAATGTTCGAGATCGTTGTATACTTAGAATGGCGAGTAGAATGGTCGATGCACGTGTCCAAAGAACTTTATATAAAATCCATTCCAAACAAAATCGACTCATAAATGCATAGACAGAATCAACAATTGTATGAATGATACGTTGATTAAAAAAACATAACAATGACGATTTATCGACCATTGCTGTTTCACGATCGAGCATTTCAATATAACCAATTAGTAATGTAGTTGAATCACTGATTAATAAACAAATAAAATAAATCGCTATAGGCTTATGAATGAATGTTTTCGAGCAGAAAACAATGATACAAAGAATATTGGAGAATAGACTTAAGAGATGAACTAATGGCATGATTAAACACCAGGTTAATGTTGGATTGACGTATGTCGATAGACTCATTGTTGTATTTATCGAATTCAAATCCATTGTTTTACTTCTATTAATTAGAATCTTCTCGCGTGTTTTGTTTCGATCTGAAAAGATTTTTTTATGACTACGCCATTGGCTATAAAATATTGTTGTTTTTAGAAAAAAAACTATCTAGAATTTAAATGTGATATTTTTTCAAAAAAAAACTCATTAAAAACGATCTCCAACTAAAACGATCCTCTTCTATTCTCTTCTCTTCTCTGGAGACTCGATGCACCTTTTTGTATTCAAGGTATGAAGTGATCGAGAACATTATAAAATCGAAAATTAAAAGGCAACACTTACTATCATCGAGCTGCAAATGAGCATATGTCTAACATAAAATTCAAGTCGATTTCTTTTTATAGCGAACTGGTTCAATAGACGAGACACAAGAGGTTTATTTCTCATTAAGTATATACGACCGTAAACGTGTTAACAACTATAGATAGTTTTCATTCATTGATTTACTACCCGGCAATAGAAAAAATAATTACATAGAAAAAAAAAATAAAAGACAGCAACCAACTCATTACACATGATCTACATTTTTCATGGAGCATCATTTACTAGTTTCTTTTCTCTCGTTTGAATTCGTGAACATCTTTTATCTCATTTTTCTTTCTTTTTCTTCATCGTCACCATCGTTGTTATTTTTCACTTTCTCATACTTTCCATTCTTAATTATGTAAACAAATACCTGTGCACACTTAAAAATGCTCAATGACGTCAAAAGACTAGCGAAAGAAAGCGTATTTATTCTTCACCCTTTTTATTAGTATTAAAATCTACTTAATAAGCTAGACCATCGTGCTATTCAACAGATGACAGTCAGTCAGAAGCTTCTTTTTAAAAACTGGCTTCTTTTATTTTTGTTTGTCTTCGGAATTAAAATCAAATTTAGCAAGATCTCTTTTGTCTGCACTCGAGGCATCATTCAATTATGAATCCTCGTTCACTAATATAAACTTCTTAAAAAAATCTCACACCTCGCAGACAATAAAACCGAAACGAAAGTAACTTGTTTATTGACTTTCTAGTTCCTGTCTATTCGCCAATTCGAACAAAAATATTTAACTACTAAAGCAATGTTGTGCTCCTTTCTCGTATGTTTACTTAACGTGCTATTACTTGAATCTAACTTATTTGTTTGTTCGCTCTACCTAAGACACAAGAATTTCTCTTAGTCAGAGAAAAAAAAGCGTTTATCTTCTTTCCGGAATTGACAGAACAGTGCGCTTTTATTCTCTCAAAAAATTTCGACAAGACTCGCATGTTTATTAAACCTATTAATACGAAGTCATTTCTAATTTCTTCTCGTCTACTGATAATAGCATCACAATTCCACTCTTGACGTATTGCGCATCGCATTATTTTGAGAGAAAAAAAAAGGGCAAATATGCTTTTTTTTTCTCTGTGTAATTAAAATTATATATATATGTGAACAACAACTAACTGCATATAAGATCTATTAATTATATACGTGAAGTTCTTTGAGTTTAATCGAGGGATTGACGAGTTGTTCAATAGAAAAATCTATTCCGGATATGACACAGTATAATTTTAGTGCAGAAACAAAAACAAAAATCCTTTAAATGAAACGAATAGAAATAGAAAAAGAAAATTGATTGTTGATTGTTTGATCTATCATGTCATTGACGCTGAACTTGTGAAAAAAACAGGGTTAATGGTAATAATTACTTTTTCTCTCATGGTTCGCACGCCATACCAAATTTTACCAAAAAAAATTTTAAGAAATAAACACGACTGTAAATATCGAGAGTTCAACATGATTTTTCAGTTAATCGAAATCAAAATCATGTCAAATACAACCGATGATAGGCAAATAAAACTTTGCATAATTAATCGTCCTGTACTTTACAGACTTTTATTTAAACTGTTTTTTATGAGAACACAAAACAAAAAATGAATTCCTATATGTATGAATTGATAGAAATGACATGAATTATTTACATCGATGAATATGAGCACAATAATAAGGGGAATATTGGGCATAAATACCATATGAAGTACTAGTTTTTCTTCTTTCTGGTGTTTAATTTTCTTCTTCGTCTTGTCGTCCTTTCTATTTTTGAAAACAAAAACAATGAATCGAGTTGATAAGGAAATTTATCAATAGGAGAACACGCGCGGTTTGATAGCGTCATATATCCGTAAATCCGCTTTTGTTAAATCATGCATTTAGTTTTGTTTTTTAAATTTGAGCTATTTTTTAATCGGATTTTTCATTGTGACATGGCACACTTTTAAATGTTAATACTTTTTTAATAAATAAAATCATGAGTTGGTGGAATAACTAATCAATAGATTTTCGAATGACGTTGCTCAATTTGTGAGTAATTCAATACATTAAACGCAAAAAGCAAAAATGTTCGTATCGAATGAAATATTCTCGTTGTAAATGAGTTTTTTTCTTCATTCTGTCTTTTACAATGATTGGTTATTTATGTACAATGCGAATATCCATGAATCATCTCTCATTGATCGATAAACAACAACACCACAACCATCATATGTCCACAATTTCTTCTTTTTCTAAACACAGGAAAGAAGAATTACGTTACATTGCGAAACAGCGACTGATGTTTTGTTTTTCTCTTTTATATCATTCGTTAGAAATAGAAAGAAGGGAAAAGATATATCATGTGATACACAAAAACAAATAACACTATCATTTTCTTGCTAAATTTCTTCTAGATCAAATTTATTAGATTCATTTTTTCATCATGAAATATTCAGCAATTGCCCTCTTATTCTTAGCTTTTGTTCATACAGTTGCAGCTGATGTTTATTATGTTGGACCAACTGTCGGTGGTATCATTGGCCTTGTACGTATAATAACCATAATAATAAATTTGAATTGTTACGTTTTGTTTTTCGCGTTAAGATTATCATTGTTTTGGATATAATTGCTGCCGTCGAAATTCTTCGTTCAGGCAAATCAATGGTCGAAAAGCTCCTCTGGATTCTTCTCATTGTCTTCTTTCCAATCGGTGGTAAGTGAACGAAACATTTTTTTTTGGGTATTGAATTGATATTGAGAATCTCTGATTATAGGTTTGATCGTTTATTTACTTTGTGGTCGTGCTCGAACGATTGATATATAAACAAATCATTTATCGGACTTTAATATGTGTGCTAATCATACTTCTCATTTAATCAAGCTGCATGTAGTATTTCTTTCTTCCTGTCTTTTTTTTTTGTTAACTTCAATAAATTTGTGAAATAACTCTAATGATTCTATTGAAAAGAAAAAAAGTCAATGGGAGGTAAAAAAAAAACTTCCATTCTCTAAGTACATACTCGAGATTGAATCTAGGTTATTTTGATGTTTTGTCTGAAGAACTACTTTGATGTGTAGGTACACATTTACTTATGCTAATGTCTTCTGTTTGAAAAAACTCTTCTGATTATCCCGCCTAAGATTTTTGTTTTTTCAATGACGTTATTTCTATATACGTGTTTTGTTCTTGGACATTTGTAATTACGTTTTTATTAAATAGACGTCAAACAGTAGAAATAAAAACAACGAACGATAGACAATAGTTTTATTTGGATATTCTATTTCTTATTGAGATTTTGGTTCGATTTTACTCGATAGAATGTTTAATGTACCATGATCATCAAGATCCTCTTCGGAAAAAAATAAATCTAATGCCGATTGAATCTCATTTTTGAGTTTGTTTGTCGGTGTAGATGTGAGAATGGGTTGTTGATAATTATAAATAAAATCTCGTAGAATTTCTTCATCGTCTGAATTAAATTTTTTCACATCAGCCAAACAGGTTTCAATAGCTTGATTGACGATAAATGGTCTCGTAAGTTTATCATGAATAATAACATTGAGTAAAGAAAAAATAACAGGACTATGCTCGATTTGAGATGAATAACGAGTTAAAGCTGATTCAGCTTTTTGATAAATTATAGGTACGGGTATATAACAATGTACAGATAAGAAAGTGAATGTTGTTAATAAAGTTACGAGACCAAAGAGCATGTTAATATTGTTGCTAACTTCTTACAAATGTTTTGAAGATAAAAAATGTAAAATATGCTTATATTTATATGAAATTCAGAGTTTATTGCCAACAGGAAATAGAAAAAAAGAAAAACAGATGAATTTGTAGATATTAGTCATGTCTACAGTGATAAAGCTTTGTTTTTCACTAAAAAACATTTCTGTTATGATGTTATCTACGGATTCTTTGTCATTAAGTAAATAATCCTATTGAAGGAAGTTAAATTTAGTCATGACACTGAATATTGAACGACTTCTACGAGATATGATTTGTATTTTACGTCAGCCAGAAGACTTGTAGTGTGCCTACACATGTTTGGAAGAAAAATACTTGACAAGATCATTTGTCGGTAGGCAAACAGCGGTAGTTGACGGTCGATTAAATCGTCTTCGTCTATTCTTTCGATTTTGCCAATCAATCGTATGAATAAATTCAGTTACTTTACAATATTTATTTCGATTTGTTTCTTTAGTTAATAAACCTTGTCGTAACGATGAATTAACACCGAATATTCGATCAGCTAAGTCAAGATATTCATTTAATGTTAAATTTTGTTGAGTCTTCTGTCGAAACCATAGATATTCATTATAAGCTGTTTCATTTCTTAAAAGATAATTCAAATAATCAACTAGTTCTTTAATCGATGAATAATCATAGACGTTTATATAGGAATGTTGAGGTGCAAATTTCGTATAATCAGGTTTATTATTTCTACTAGCAACAATCGGAATCGATGTTGATTGAAAAGCTTGAATTAATTTTTCAGTTACATAATCTTCACAATTGGAATTTTCGATAACAAGAACGAATTTATATGTTGAATAGATTTGAGAATTTGATTTATCACGAGGAATTTGTTTGCTATTTAAACAATATCCCAAAGAATCAATCGAAATGTAAGACATCAGTTTTTTAACAAATTCTGCTCGACCATTATGTGCATTACTAAAAATAAATATCAATAAACAAAATAATTTCGATCTCGATTTACCAATTCGATGAAATCCAAACGAGAGAATTGTTGTTCTTCGAAGAAAACGGTACTTCTATTGGCGCAAAGAGATATTGTAGATAGAATTGTAAATCAAAGTAAGTTATCGGTTCTGGATAAGAATAATTCAAATGATACCACATAGGAAAATCGATTTGATGCCAAAATTGCCCATTGAATGAATTGACTTCACTCTCGAGAACATAGACCATTGAAAATTGATTTGATTTCAATAATGGCAGAGATCGACTTGGCATATGCATCGAATGATAAGCAACGATATGTGCTTGTTGTAATCGTGCATGATCTCTTGACCAGCGAATGTTGATTGTCGATAGACGTTGACATTGTTGAATAAGTTCAGTACGATGAATAGAATCTTCGATTAATTGAAATTTTAACTGGCAATACTGGGGAGTTATGTGTGAGAAATTGCAAGAGATAGGATCATGTTCTTGAAACGAATGCTGATGAGCAGTCCAATCGAGAACAAGAAAATCATTTTCATTCAGTCGAAAATCTTTTCCAATCGATAGATAGACATTCAATAGAATAATTAGTAAAATCAAAAAGCATAATAAACATTTCAATAAAAATTTCATACGTATTAAGTACATTTATGCATCGCTTGACTAAACATCAAGTCAACATAGCGACATCATTCGCTATGTGTAATTACTCTATAGATTGAATTTTATTTATTTTTAACCAAAAGAACAACGAAAATATTATTCATCACTGGTTGAATTATGTCTATGTACAATAAATTAAACGAATTTTTTCTTTTTCTTTTTTGCTATTTGTTCATCACGTTCTTTTTCCAATCTCAAACGTTCTTCTAGCTCCTCGTGTCGTTGACGTTCGACATCGGTTTGTTCGCCAGGATTTGTTGTTGTTGTTGTTGTTTTTTGTACTGAATTTTTCTTTTTCACTACTTGTTGTTGTTGATTATTGTTTGTCGAATTTTGTGTTGATGATGAACGTGAACGTTTCTGATATTCATTTCTCAGTAAACAATCTTCGATTAATTGTTGTCCTTCTCGATCGAATGCCAATTCTAATGTATGTTGAAGAACATCATCATGTCGTTGTTGAACTTGTTTCGATGTTGATTTATCGAATTCATTTTTGTCAAATGGTTGAGTGGCAAGCCATGAACGTTGCAATTGACATGTGCCTTGAGAACGATAATCATCGAGTTCTTTATCTTTAGCTTGAATGATTTTAATTAATTCTAATTCGCGTGTTTTACGTTCGGCAAGTCCGTAGACAATTTGTCGAACGTAATTTGCTTCGTAGAATTCACCTTCACGTCGTTGACAATGAAACATATATTTAAAGAAAATCGATCCACCGACTAAACCTTTGATATCAACAACGAGCAGATCATCGTTCATTAATTGAACACTTATTTGATTGTCTTTTTTGTTGACTGTTGATTGTTCAAAGATTTGTTTGATTTTTTCGAGAACTTTCTTTAAATCTTGAAATTCCATTTGTGGATTGTAACGTTCGAGACGTTTCTGTAATTGAATGCCTTCTAAACATTCGTAATAAGCATAGCCATTATCATAGAAAGCGATTTCATATTTGCCAGTGTTTTTAGTCATTTCGAAATGTAATTGACAGCAAAGTTGAGTATTTCGATTGTTCGTACCTGACCATGGCGATGGTGGCAGATTCGATTGTGTTACATCAATCACAATGCAAGGTTCATGTGTGAATGTTTTCGGAAATTTCGAAGAGAATTCTTCGAAAGTTTCCATTGGAATTGATGTTTTTGCAAAATACAATGAAATTACATTTTTTTTTATATTTTCTTTTCTTCGTCTTCTTTTTTTTTTGATTTAACCAATTAGAAATAGTTGGTAGATGTCATGTCAATTAACATGACAAATATCTCGAACTAACTCGAGTTAGTTAGTATCGTATTGTGCTGTGCTAAACCAGATGGTAATTTGAGCGATTTTTTATGATGATTAATGAACGTAGGGTCAGTTAAGTAATCTGTTTCCTTTCTCTGTACAATATGTTTCATGGTTAACCAATTAAAACTGTTGACAAATATATATAATTAATAAAAAATCTGTTCGATTGTACGCAACGTGTTTTGCTTTAATATCCATAAACATCTGTAAACAAGATCTAATGTTTATTTTCTTTTTGCTCTTTCTCTCTTCAGTTAATTATATTTAATGATGATTTGTTCAAATCGTTGAGTTTATCACGCAAGAAAATGATTGATTACGAATAAAATTCGATCTTCATCGTTGAAAAGAAGACGAAGAATAATCGTTTTTTTTCTAGATTTCCTCTTTATTTATGGTAATATTTTGCCATTAGATCTTTGAAGTATGTTGTTATCATTGAGAGAATATTAGAGATTCGACAACATAATGTCTCCAAGTTTAATTGACCATACTTATACTCGTTTATTTAATTTGCAAGAGCCAGAAAAAAAAACGGAGAGAAGAAAAAGCAGAAGAAGAAGAAGAAAAGGAAAAAGAGACGCGAGAGAAGAGAAAGGAAAAATGCATGTATCAATCAATCATGATCTTAATCAGATAAGTACATCTGCTCGTGTTCTCGTCGATTATATGGAAAAATAATTGTTTTCCAAAAGTCGATTGTATTTCACATTGACATTCGAGAGAGAGAGAGAGGGTGTGTGTGCGTGTGATTTGAATTCGGTATACAGGTGGATAGAAAGAAAGTTTTATGACTTCAACTCGACGAGAATCTGCAACCGATGTAACGTCTTTGAATGAACATGATGAACATCAACCATTTATTCCAACACTCGGATCAGTAATGTCAGCATCACAATCACGAATCGATCGTCGTAAATCATCTCTAGCCGCTATATTCGATGACAGTCGACAGAAAAACGAAAGTTTAATTCGACCTCGAACCAATCCTCGACACTTATGGGACAAATACGATGTACCCTATGTTATCGGTGAAGAAATTACCGATTTAAATCGAACATTATGTGAAACAACATTAATCATCTGTTCATGGTGTCTCATTGTACTTTTCTTTCCATTTTCATTATTTGTTATATTAAAAATTGTTCAAGAATATGAACGTGCAGTAATCTTTCGTCTTGGTCGTCTATCGAGTCGATCAGCTCGTGGTCCCGGCATGTGTTTTATTTTGCCATGTGTTGATACTGTTCATCTTGTTGACATACGTACAGTATCATTCGATGTACCACCACAAGAAGTTCTCACACGTGATAGTGTTACAGTTGCTGTTGATGCTGTTGTTTATTATCGTGTTTTCAATCCGACTGTTTCAATATCGAACGTTGAAAATGCTCAAGAATCAACGCATTTACTTGCGCAAACATCATTACGAAACGTACTTGGAACGCGTTTATTATCGGAATTATTATGTGATCGTGGTGCTGTTTCGAATTTAATGCGTGAATGTTTAGATGATGCAACTGACAATTGGGGCATTAAGGTTGAACGTGTAGAAATTAAAGATGTACGTTTACCGAAAAGTTTGCAACGAATTATGGCTGCTGAAGCGGAAGCGGCAAGAGAAGCTCGAGCAAAAGTAAATCATCTTTTATAAAATTCATTGAAAAGAAAAGAAGAAAAAAAACTACGTCTCTCTGATTTAGATTATTGTTAGTGAAGGTGAATTTAAAGCTTCACGCGCACTTAAAGATGCAGCTGAAATACTCTCTCAATCGCCTTGTGCCATGCAATTACGTTATCTACAAACATTGAATAACATTGCAACTGAACAAAATTCGACGATTATTTTTCCTCTACCGGTGGATTTATTTACATTTTTTCAAAAGCAACAATGCAATCTTATGAAAGCAACGAATCCATTTTGTGTATCACCACCAACAACAACAACAGCAATACCGACGAATTCCGATGATACGAGTCCAACACGATTAATATCAACGGATATTTAGAAAATCAAAGACAATTGAAAGCTATTGTTTGCTGTGAATCAGTCTTTGTCTTTGTCAATGTAATTTGTATAGATATTTTTTTTCTCGTCTTTTTATAGTTAACAAAATAATAGAAGAAATTCTGCGTAGTATCATCCTTTATATCGAAGGATATCAAAACATGAGTAGAAAGTACGAAGAGTAGTTCCATGCTGATTTTGATGAATTAATTATCGAAGTTAATAATAATAATAATAATAACAGTAGAATATTCAAGAAAAGAAAGGATAGTTATATAATGACATAAAAACTAGATTCTCCTTCGAACAAAGCTGAATTCTCTTGTTGACTGATCGATTGTTGTCATTGCGTCTATTCCCAGTAGCAGACGATGAGTGATGTATGGCATCTTGAGAATCAAATCGATTTTCTATTAACTGAATAACAAAAGAACACAAAAAAGCTGTATATATACAAAAAATTTATTTTAGAAATATAGAAAGTAGTTCTAATAACATATAAACAATGATAATGTAAAACGCGAATCAACGGCATCACGAGTACATTTATTTCTTATTGAAAAGGTCACGTTTTCTGTATTGTACACAAACGTTTAACATTATCGTTTGTGGTTTCTTGATAAATTGATTGTTCGTTTGTTGGTAGTTTTCTTTTGTTTATCATTGAAAGGAAATTATTTGTGCCTAGTTGTTCAATTTGACTTTGATCAGTACTAAACATGGTATCCATCGCATCGCGAAGGCATTTACTTACATCGGGAAGAATATTTTGTGTCTAAAAAAGAGAAAAACTAGCGATCCTGTTGAATTGACTAATATAATTCGAATTGATATACCATTTTATTTTAAAAAATAACAATAACAACAATGCAGTGATATAATTAAGGAAGAAAAGGACAGATGCTGCATTTCGATGATACACACACAATGGAAGAGGAGAGGTTGACAAAAATGACAACCGGATTACACATATACAGATGACGCTAGTATATTTAGATTATGTACACGGAGAGTGAAGGAACGAACTTTCGGTGTTTTCTTTTGTATTATAAGTACAAAAATAAATGGAACTTGTCCGATTTCATATTATTATTGTCACAAGTGGCTATTATTATATTTCATATAAATATATTCTCATTATTTTTACTGTATTAAACATTTCACTCTATGGAGAAAACAAAAGTTGGTGCTGGAAAAAGTCTTACTCGAATTGGTTATGTTCCACGACGAACATCCGTTGCAGTTCATATTGTAGCCATTCATTCTTACACAACTGAATTACATATTTGTTTTAATTCTAATTATAGAAAGAATCAACTAACTACAATAGTGAACATCCTTCGACGAGTGATCAAAAAAGACGTTATCAAACCTATAAACCAAAAAGAGATCTTGCTTCTGCTGCAAGTATGACTCCATCGGTGTCTCTATCGAATGAAACCTTAAAAGAAACGAAAAAGGAGAAAAGTTCAAATGCAGGAGTCAAGAATTGGTATAAGTTAGTTGATATAAAAATTCAATTCGTTTTGAGGGTGATATGATAATTGACTGTTTAGGCAATTGACACCAGGTAAACAAACGGCTGTAAAATGGCTGATTTTAGCATTGGTAGTCGTAGGTGTGACTGCAGCTACTATGATTCCTATCTACTTTTTCGTTATTCAATCTTCGTCTTCTGAAAGTAAATACACTAGCTGTTTGTTGTTGAATGATTATTAATATTTGAATATTGATCTAGTTGATTATAGTAGTACTACGACAACATTATCTGTTTGTTCGTCGACAACATGTATTGGCAAAGAAACACCGTATGCCACGAAAACAATCACAGCTCTCTATCTGTTCGATGGGAATTTAAATGATATTTCGGGATATGCCAATGGAATTAGTTATGGTTTCACCACACCTTCAACTAGTACTATAGGTTATGTTAGTTCATCAGTAACTGTATCATCGAGTCTTAATCAATACGTTCAGATCCCTAATATTGATTTCAGTCAAAAGAGTTTCACAATACAAGTATGGATATATCCAACGGGCTCGATTTCGTCAGGTGATTATGGATTGTTTAGTCAATGCGATAGTTACAATATTTGTTTGTCTTTTGGTATACGAAATTCACGTATTGTATTTTCGTTGGATTCAATGAACAGTAGTCAAAGTACATTGACTGGCTCTTACGTACTTGGTACTGGTACAGGATACTGGTTTCATTTGACATTAGTTTATGATATAACTCTATTTCAACAGAGAATATATGTGAATGGACGAATCGATGGCATTTCATCTGGTATTATCAGTCCATTTCGTGGTAGTATATCAAGTTTGACAGTAACAACCGTTGGTAGAGGTTCATCATTCATCGGTGGAACAACTTATTTCAACGGGTGAATACAAAAGTCAAATAGAAATCTGAGAATATTATTGTCTTTTTTTTCTAAAATAGACGTATCGATCATTTGACCATTTCATCCGGTGTTGTTCGAACGGCATGTGAAATTCTCAACGATGCATCATTAGTTGCCTACTATCCATTTGATACGATTGGAACATACAATGACTATGGTGTTAACTTGTGTCATGGTGTAGCTTATGCCGTAGATCTAATTTCTGCTGGTCATACTAATCAAGCCATATCTTTCGTTTCATCTAACAGTTATTTTCAAGCACAATGTTTTCCCAGAACTCGAGATTATGACGTTTCATATAGTTACGCTCTATGGATTAAGCCAAATACGACTATAAATGGTGGCTCAATCATACATATATCTACATATGCTAACGGCAGTGGATTCTGTTATGATGCTTTAGCACTTACAGCATCAAGAAATATCACAGTTCAGTGGTCATCATCATCGACTGGTGTTACTAGTGTACCAGGACCTGCAGTACCTATAAATACATGGACACATATTGCTGTTGTTCTTTCTAAAACTAATGGAATTCGTCTTTTTATCGATGGGCAATTTAGTACTTCAGTAACGCCTACGACTACTCTACCTACATATGAACCTAGTACAAGTGCTATTTATATGACATTAGGTAACGTTGGTACACTTGGATCTTCAGGTTCAACTGGTTGTTTATCGGGCGCTTCGCCTATTGTTTCAGGTGTATTCCAAGGTTCTATCGATACATTTCGATTATACAATCGAGAACTAGATTCCGATGAAATTTGTATGCTTGCCAATTCATAAAAAGTCATAGATTCTCTCTCTTTTCAACTAGTTTTTTTTAATTTATTTTACATGTATATTCTCAAATTAAATTAAAATAAAATTTAAAAACAATATTATTGTGTGGATAAAAAGAGTTTCAAGTGTTCATTATATTATTTCGCATTTTTCTTTCTATATAAACCCATACACTGGATTCTTTTTGCGTATTTTCATATTTTTTTGTTTCATAATATTGAGACTTCATCGATGGATAAAGCAAAAGTTGCTGTTACATCAAATCCTGCTCGAATTGGCTATGTTCCACGATTTTCAGTCGTAGGTGTTCATACAGTAATCATTCAGTTTTATACTTGAATAAGTCTATTTGCTCTTATTTTAATCATAGAAACAACAGCCAATTAGTGGCAACAATGAAAATTTTCCTACAAATCTTCAACAAACAAATTATCACAATTACAAACCAAGAAGAGACGTTGTTTCTCCTTCACATATGACTCCATCATTATCAGTATCAAACGAAACATTGAATGAAACGAGACAGATTAAAAAATCGACTCCACAAACTAAGAATTCGTTTAAGTTAGTTGATATGAAAACTCAATTCGAGTGTGATTGTATGACGATTGACTATTTAGACAATCGACACCGGGAAAACAGGCTGCTGTGAAAGGATTAGTTGGAGCACTGGCTGCAGTAGGTGTGACTGCAGCTGTCATTGTTCCTGTTTATTTTTTTATTATTCGTCCTACTTCAGAAAGTAATCATCACCCATACAAGTACCTATTGCATGTTTTGTTTTTGTTTTTATAGCTACTTCAGCTTCTAATCAAGCCAGTACGACTGTTTCATTGTGTCCATCAACATCATGCATTGGTCAAGAAACTCCTTATCGTTCTTCTATAGTTACGGTTCTTTATCCTTTTGATAATAATCTCAATGATCTAACAGGTTATGCAAGTGGTACGATCTATGGAACAGCGACAGCGACTTATATTTCTTCATCTACGTCTAGTTTTCTTACAGCGGCTATTAGTTTGCCTTCAAATTCACAACAATATATTCAGATTCCAACGCTTGATTTTGCTCGAAAAAGTTTTACAATACAAACATGGTTTTATCCAACAAGTATATCATCCTCGTCAGAATATTGTATTTTCAGTCAATGTGATATGTACAATGTCTGTCTATCAATTAATATTCGAAATACACGAATTGTTTCGACACTTGATTCAATGAATGCAACGGGCAATATATTAACAAGTAATACAGCATTGAGCAACAGCACTTGGTATCATTTAACTGTTGTTTATGATATAACTGCAAAACAACAGAGAATATATATCAATGGTCGAGCTGATGGTTTATCTACTGGTAATTTTGCTGCTTATAATGGAATCGTTACATTGTCAACAACAACATATATTGCTAAAGGCTCATCCTATGCTTATGGAACAACGTACTATCAGGGGTAACAAATGTTGTTTCTTTTATTATTTTCAAACAAAATGGTTTTTTTTTCGATAGGCGACTTGATCATTTCACTATTTCCTTGGGTACGGCTCGAAGTACTTGCCAAATTCTCAATGATGCTACACTAATAGTTTACTATCCATTCGATACAACTGCAACCTACAATGACTATAGTGTTAATCTATGCAATGGTATTGCATATGATGCTACATTGATCTCTGCTGGTCATATTAATCAAGCTATATCTTTTAATTCAAGTTACAGTTATTTTCAATCACAATGTTTTCCAAAACTACGTACTGGTGGAAGTCAAGAATTTTCAATTTCACTTTGGATCAAACCATATTCAATTGGGCTTGGCGGAACTATTGTACATTCATCAACATTATCAAATGGAACTGGAATTTGTTACGATATACTAGCTCTAACTACCAATGGTACTCTTGTTTTACAATGGATGTTACCCTCAACAAATGTTGTTAATATTCAAGGTGATGTTATTCCAGCAAATACATGGACTCATGTTGCTTATCTATTCTCAAATTCTAATGGTGCTCGTCTCTATATAAACGGACAACTAAGTGCTGCTTCGCCTACGACAAGTATCACAATGTATGATGGCAGTTCAGTTACCCCGGCATTTATAACTTTGGGAAATAATACTCCATTGGGACCGATCGGTGTTAGCTGTTCAAATGGTACGACATCCTTTGTACCAGGTGCTTTTTCTGGTGCGATTGATGATTTTCGTCTGTATTATCGTGAATTAAGTACGAATGAATTGTGTATTCTTGCTAATCGATAGAAGATTTGTGTTCTATTTTCTTTCTATATGTTAATCGAACTGTATTTAACTATTATTAAAAAAAAATCAACATGTAAAATAAAATTTTTCTTTTTTTTGTTTCTAAAATAAATCATCATCTTCATTTTCAAAATCAAGTGTTAGATAACGTTGTGTTCGTGATTTTCTTTTGACACCTTTCGATCCTAATAATCGATTGTCCGTTGTATTGAGCAATTGATTCGTTCGATCTTGAAGTACATTGGGTGACGACGTAATCCTCGGATCAAATGTTAACGAAATACGTTTTGTAACATTGCCTTGAGATGATAAAGATGGTGAACGAGGTCGTTTATTATCACTCGTTCCATTGGTCTAGTCAAAAAACTCAAATAAATTCGAAACAAACGAAAAAAAGTATTTTCTTTACGAGTTTATGAATTAATTTCAAACATGATTGTACATTATCTGTAATATTTTTAATTAAATTCTCGACAATCGATGGTAAATTTGGATACTTAAAGAAGAAAAGAATGAATATGCGAATCAACTACGAATGTTTTCTCACTTGTCGAAGTTGAATAATAAGATCGAGAATAGATTCTAATTGTTCGTGAGTCATATATTGAAATTGTAAATGTTTAATCGTATTTAAATAAGATTTCAGAATAAAAGTCATTCGATTAGTTGGTGAATTTTCAATTGATTGAAGAAGATTTTTAGTAAGATGATAATGTGGTGATTCAGGATTTGTTTCATCACAAGGTAATGTTGATAATGAAAGTAATTCAATACAAAATGAAGACATCGATTCAATTAAAATAGTTCGATAAGCTTGCGTACTTGTTTCAGATATGAACGGTAGACAATGTGAAACAAGTTCGAATGTTAAATTTTCAATTAAGAGAACGTTGGATCTAGGAAAGCCGAAGAGAATGAAATCAAATTGAAAAATTTGTAAACAAACATGGATTGATGAATAAAAAAATAAAAGAATACAGTTATTTGTTCACGTTGATATTCAGTAATAAATCGATATTCATTGGAAAAACGATAATCAAGTATGAGTTTGAGAAGATCAACAGATGGTTCGAAACGTGAACTGAGAAATAATTTCATAAGACCAAAAACAATCAAATGTTTAATTTCGACATTCTAATTCGAATAGTAAAAAAATCATTTTGATGACAAATATTTTCCTACTTGTTGATTGAAAAAATTCGAGAATAAATCTTTGAGAAACTCTGTTGGTGTTAACGAATCTGGTAGATTGAGATTGTTAAAAATTTCCAAACCATGAATGAGAATAACATCGAGAAATGTCGATAATGATTGACATTTTAATGTTATATCATCAATTTTATTCTAAAAAAAATATATCGAAGTTTTGAAAAGCTTTGTTTCTTCGTTACAAGTATATGAAGAGTTTGTTTGAGATATTCAATAGTTATTTCTTTCGAATGACACATTAACGTATGTAGAGTTAATAGAGTTTGTAATTGAATATCGAATTCGCCATGTGAGAGACCTGATTTAATCTAATTCACAAAGAATAAACTGAAATTTCAAGAATTTTGATTTCTTTTTTTTCTTACTAAACAATCAATTAATTGTTTAAAATCTCGTCGATTTAAATCGATATGTTTTTCAGTTTCAATAAAAACTTTCGTTATTTTCATGCATTGTAGAAATGCTATTTTTTCTGATTGATTCGTTTGACAATGCTGAATGATATGATTTAACGTATAAGTTACTAGTTGATATCGTTCATTGATGGTGTCCAATGACGAATGAATACGATTGATTAAATGAAATGCTTGTTCAATAATGTTTTCGTACTGTCCGTAGTGTACGAGAATACATCGGCCTGTAGCTTCGAGACACTTTCGACGATATGTATCGAGCATATCGTACGTTGAAAGAATCGATGCGTATTGACAAATGAGAAATTGTTTCGTTGGAGAAAGATCTTCGTCGATAGCAGATTTAACTAGACGATAGAAATAAGCGATTAGTTCGTGAAAATCAGGATGAATTGAAAGATTATCATCATCTTCTTCTTCGTTGGTTTGTTGACATAATAAACGCCAGACAAATAAATTTTCGATGTAATTGGAGACCGTTGATGGTAACAGACCACCTCTATATGAATATTTTTTTCTTTTTTTTTGAATAAAAAAAAGTAAATTCAGTTACTTTGCATTTCCAATTTTATTTTTTAAATTAGCTACAACGACCTGTCGAATATTGAGTTCTTTGAAAAAATATTCGAATGTTTTTTCAATTGATAATTTATCATCAAATGTAACAATTTCACATAAACGAAGAATATCGATTAGATCATAATGATTTTGATGAATCCATCGAGTAAAAATTAAACGTGATAAATCACGTGATTGACTAGCTAATTTAAAGATTAACAATCGGCCTTGTACGCCAATAGTTTCGAGTGTAAAACCACGTTCATCCGAAAGTAAACTTTCGATTGCAATTTCGATTAGATTTTCGTGATTATTTTCAATCAATGAAAGAAGATACTGAAGAGATGATGACGAATATTCGATCAATGATAAGATTTGTCGACGTCGATCGAGATAAGATGACATCCATTTCGGTGAAGTTAGTCGAGAAAGAAAAGCATTGATAAATCGAGGATTTCTGTGTTGAAATTTAGCTGCCAACGGAATAACTTCATCGATAACGAATAACGTATTTTCATTGACTAATAAATCGAGTAGATTTTGTTCGAATTGTTTGGATACATAAGGAGATCGAGAAAGATCGATGAATGTTTGAAGTTTATTCAAGATTTTCAATGTTATCAAACGAATTTGACTATCCATTGCAATCATTGTCTATGAGAGAGAGAGAAGAGATTTCAATCGATTAAAAAGTTTTTCCATTTTACTTGAGAAAATAAATCAATTAATGCATCGAAAACTAACGAAAGATTTTTATTATTCGTATAATGCATATGTGTAAAATGTGCTAATGTGATTAGAAATTCTAAGATACGAGCATTTTTATGTGTTTGTTGATGAATGAAGACGATTTTTACGCAATCGATCAACGTATCTAACATATCTAATGTAACCTAACGAAAAAAAACAACGAATTTGATTGTTAAATTGAAAAACAAAACGAACATCGGATGAAGAAAAGAAATCGATCATTGAAGTCACTTGTTCGTGTACTTCATGGCCTCGTTCAAAAGTTAAACGTTCAAAAAGTTGAATTATTGGCGAAATTTCTTCGTATTCGTCTTCGTCGACCATCGTCATCATCATCATGTTGTAAATGTCTCTCAGTCAGACGATTCTATAACGAACTATCGTTTTTTGAAAATTCATGAATCAATGAATAATTCGATAGATGACGGTCATATTCAAAAATAGTTAAAAGAAAAACAGAAGAGAAATTCGCTTTTTTTTTCTTCTTCATCTATTTTTTTTATTTGTCTCTCATGGATTAAATGAATTATCTGAGCCATGGAATATATATATATATATCGATCCGAAAACGGATATTCTCTATATAGCTGACTCACAGAATCATCGAATTCAGAAATTCACACGACTTTCCTGATTGTTAAAAACAAGTCGAATTAATCGTGGCTAGTTTAGTATGTTTTTTTTTGTACAAGAAAAATAGAAAGATACATAAAAATAGACAGAATTTATGAGCTATCTGGAAGAATATCACGTCGAAATCCGATTTCAGGCGCTGTCGTTCGTTGTCGAAGTTCACTTTCTCGTTCAACACTCGCATTACCATTCACTCGTGGACGTGATATAGATCGTTGACGGATTTCATCTGCTCGTCCAATACTCGTCGTTCGACTTTGTCGTGCTGTCGTCGGCTGATGTTCTAATTGAAGTTGTTGTAATTCTTGTATTCGTGCTTCTAATTGCTGTATACGAGCATTAGCATTCTCAATTTGTTGAGGACCATTATCATCTTGTGGTGGTGGTGGTGGTGCTAATCCAGCACGAGCTCCTGGTCGAATTGAGCCCATCATAAATGGTAAATGCAGTTCATAGCCCGAGTACATAAATAGAATAATAATAATAATAATTAAAACTAATACGATTATGATTGGCCAGAGAAATATTGGCACATGAAGCATTGTACCAGCAAAGAATTTCGATATGCCTTCACCGATTGCACCGAGTGGTGTGAGAAATAATTGTGCGAATGTCATTGATAATGCCTTTTGGAAAATATTGAGAATTCAATATTTTCTTTTGAATGAACAAGAAAACGACCTACTTGAACGGGTGTCACTTGAGAATGAGGTGCAGCACGTATAGCTTTATGATATTCAAGACATTCATCAACTGGTATTTTAAAAAAACCGTCGAATTTCGATTTGATTATATCAAATAGGCCCAATGAATGTCCTTGGCAGTGTTTAGGTAATTTTTTCATGAGAATTTCATCGACTTTGGCTTGTGCTTCCTATTTATTTTGTTTTCAATGAAATCAATTACTATTTTTCTAACGAAGAAAGAAACAAAACGAACTTGATAGAGTGTGTACCAATTTTGAATCACTGACACGATGAATGCTACGATAAAAAACGTTGTAAACCATCGACCACGACGGAGATGAGTACGAATACTAATAAAACTAATCGCACCGATTGAGATCATAATTAAAATAGTCTGAAATTACTCAATTGTTCTCAATACTTCTTCGAATAAAACAAACAAATCTTACTTTAATAATCATATTAAAATCAAATGATCGTATCCATGCTGACCAACTTACAGTACTGTAAATTGGTATGTCTTCTTCGATTTCTTTGACAATACGTTTAAGAAGATCAGAAATGACATGAACTTCATGCATAACTAGTTTCTAGAAGAAGAAAAAAGACAGAATTCATAAACCAAATGGTAATATAATCGAAACAAACGTCTTCATATCCAGATGCTGAAGCGAATTTTGTTAATCGATCGAATTCACTTGGAACTATTCGAAGTAACAAACGATAATCTTTGGCATTTTTCGACTGAAATTTTTAAAAAAAATGAAATCATTTTACAATCAGCAGATTTTTTTTGCTTACGGGAAATTTTTCAAGCCAATTCGTAATTAACTGACGATAAGCAGTTAAAACAGTTCGATATTCAGTTGCATATGTTGCTGAAGAGGGTTCATCATTTTTCTAAAAAAAGAATCTAATTCGATTCACGAGAAAACAATGCCAATTTTTTCAATACGTACACCCTTAATTACTTGTCTAACTGTTTCTTTAGCTTTTGTTGCCACATAATCAACTTTGTTAGCCACATGATTATTAACATCATTGAGCATATCAAATATATCTTGTGATTGAACGAGAGATATGAACAATAATACACCGATAAAAACACACCGAGTTGAACATTTAATGTACATCTTCGTAGACTATTGAAAAAATTATAATATCTGAATTTTCCAGCCAGTATTACATGTGGATAGATTTCTGTGAATCATTTATAGGCTTATAAGATGTCTGTTCGATTGAGGACGCTAGTTACCGTCTCTGAACAACAATACTTTTTACAGTTTTCCAAAAGTTCGAAAAAAATCAAGGATTCTAATTGCATTATTCATCAGCAGAAGAAACTATCAGCCACTCGTCAATACCGTTTCGTTCCACTCCTCATAACTATCACTTTCTTATCACCGAGATTCTCCGAAACCACAATTTGAAACACAAATTTAGATTTCTGTATAATAACATTCTCCTCTGGTAATGATTTCATTCAACTAAAACTGAAGGACAATCTAGAGACGATCATTGATGAGAGTAAGATTGATTAGTCACTCGAAGTACAAGTATTTCTATATCTTTGTTAGATTTATGTACTGGAAATATCGATATAGAATTAGATACGAAAATTGAAGTTATATCGTTGGATGTAAGCTTACCATCCATAAATTCATCAGAAAACAAATCTTACAAAATTAAACCATACAATAAAGATTTACAGTGTGTGTCTTATATTTTATCAAACAAAAATGAAGGAAAAAGTTTAATCTTTCTTATAACTCCATGGAATGCTCAGTCTTCAACGAGATTCAAGATCAAATTGATAATATCGAAAAATTTAAGATGTCTTCAGTTTTCATTATTTTATGTGGAATGACTGAAAATAATGTTTCGTACATTCAACAACTCTTGAATAAACCTGCTATACATGCAGCGTATATTTTACAAGAACTGCATTCTTCTGAATTATTTACATTAGATCAAAATTTCAAATTAAGTGGAATATTTTCTTCCCATGAGGATCTCCTGGTACAACTCGTTAGTGATATATGTTTTTATCCATAAATACCAAACAATACTCTGAATTTAACGTTTCTCAGAACGAACGTTGAGGTTCTCGCACATCTTCAGGAATATGAAAAACCTTGGTTAAGAGTCGTTTCATTCGAGGCAGTTTTTCACGTTCTTTCTAATGATGTGCTTCTCAAGTGCTACGACTTAATTTTTTTGGTCTCTAGATCTAGAATTATTACCACTGTAAAATCATCATTTAACCGTGGTCATAATGATTATCGGTTGAGCAGCAGGATAATGACTTCAGCATTTTTCAACAAGACATGTACATGTACTGTGAGATAGTCCTCAGAATTATCTATTGAACCATATATTTACAAAAAAATAAGTTGTAGTCATAGAGCAATAATATTGGAAATATTTTTTGTTCTTATAATTTTGTCCAGTACTGTATTTTTTCAATATGTACTTTTTTTTATTTACAACTAATAGGGTACAATATTTCTATCATTTGGTTTCATATTCAAGCTTTACTGTCGATTGAAACATTCGACGTAAAGTGGCGCACTCTTTGATGACGAGTCGT
>ERZ778027.524-NODE-524-length-86937-cov-12.313724_pt1 | contig 86937 bp, 107 predicted proteins | sample MGYA00375757_ERZ778027 | MGnify/ENA primary metagenome ERZ778027 (study PRJEB29350, sample SAMN05389817) | bioreactor metagenome | isolation source: Ammonium sulfate bioreactor | place: South Africa: University of Cape Town | collected 2014-02-18 ...
GATATCGCAAATAGAAAATAGAAAATTATTAAATATCTTTTTTTATTTTTTAATAAAAGAATACTCTTTTGATAGGTTCTATTATTTAGTCATAATTATATATTGAAGAGATTTTATTAAGAGATTTCGATTGTATTCGAGAGTTAACTATCATGCTTTGAAAAGAAAGAAAGAAAGAAATATAGTCATATTTGAGAGTTGTTACAGAAAAGAAGAAAAAAAAAATTCTCTCGTAGGAAATCGAATTCTTCTCTCGTGAGAACTACCGAATAAATTTCATCAAACATAGTCGTTTTCTGCTTATTTAACATTTTTCGAATATATTTTATATCTCAATATCTATGATTATCAACCAGCAGCTTCCAATAGGAATTCGCTTATTTTCAGAGAAATAAATGAGCACGCCGGATCTTTGCATATTAGACACTTTATTTACCGGTTCTATCTTTAGCATATATATATATATATATATTCTCTTCTATAAGCGTACTATCTGCTTTCTTCGAGAACATCAAGAGCACTCAATTCCTTCTCTTTTCAGTTCATTGACAACAAAATGTTCGACCGTAAATTCTTTTGTTTTGTTTTTGTAGATTACTATTATATATTATGAATCATTCATTGATATATTCACATGTTAATTTAACTCGATGGGTATCGAGTGTATTCTCTTCGATAATTTTAATCGGTTGTGCGATCGGTAATCTCGTTTCATTTGCTGTTCTCCTACGACCACGTCTTCGTCGGCAAACAACATCGATTTATTTAGCTGTTCTATGTATTGCTGAAATGGGCACATGTTATACCGGTTTATTACGACAATTTCTTCTCGACGCATTCAATCTCGATATTCGTCTTTTAAATTCATTCTCATGTCGTACACATATTTAACACCCTCAACACCCTCAACTCGAAAGAAACGTTCGGTAACACGAATGTTATACGCTGTTAGCATACTTTATAGTGTTCTAACATCACCTGCCTCTATCTTTCTTGCTATTGTACCGCCAACATATCAATTGGCACCAGCATTTCGTCTGCAATGGACATTACTTCGTCTTTTATTTTATCTTTGTCATTCGGTTAATTTTCTTTTATTTTGTGCAAGTGGAACATTATTTCGACAGGAATTTGTTGCTCTGATGAATTCAATATGTTGTTTTAAAACTGATCGACGAAGCTTAACTGCTGATCGAAGTTTTAGCGTCCAAGCAGCAGGTTTAACAAAGTATTACAATGAGGATATCAATGATATAAGTTTACAACCGAAAATTTGTACCGAATTAAGTTCATTTAAAAGTGAACGACAAAGTGTCAAATTTAATGACCGATTATCAAACAGTCATCAGAAGATTTCTATTTGAACAATTATAATTTCGATAGTTTGTTCTTTTTTTTCTATTTATTCGTTTTATTTGAAAAATCACAGATAAAAAATATATGAGAAAATCTCAAATCTTTTATCGAATACCTAAATCAATAATATCTTCAGTTAAAATAGTTTGCAAAGCACGTGTTAGATCAGCTTTCATTTCTTTCAACGAGCCCGGTCGACGATATTCATCTGTCAACGGATTCCGATTCGTAGTCGAGAGTGTTCGTGGTTGTCGTTTTATGTCATAAATCAATTCATAACCACCATTCGAATGTCGATGTTGAGAATTGCCATCGACCATACGTTGCATGTCACGTTCAATTAATTCGGGATTTTTTTCGTATAAACGTGCACCTAAAAATGAAAACTCATGACCTATTTTATTTTGTTTTCGGTCATTTATACCCCAGTGCATTGTTTGTTCCATGAAATTCTTTCTTGCTATTTGTTGTTTGACATTTTTTGAAAGTAATGGCATGAGTACTTCGCCGAGTTTTAAACAAACAAAAACGCAATGCTAAGAAAGAGAGAAGATTATGCATGAATAATTAATTAATTCAATTGGTTTCTACTTCGAAAACAATCAGAAAAGCAAGTCGAGCGACCATAAGGACATAATAGTCGTGATTTGTTTGGTATGGTTGAGCATCCCACGGCGGTGTTCGATGATCTTTATAACTAGAACGCACGAAACGTCAACGAATACAATGTTGTCTATTTCTTACAAACAATAAACAGCTGTTGTATTGTATTTCGTCATTGATGGCGTTGAAAGACGATTGATTTCATAAACTGACAGAGTAAAATTAATGTAATTAGTTAATGTTTGATTTTGACTACGAGAATATTGATAAACAAGACGAGGAACAAAGTCCGATGTCAACGCAATTAATAAGCCCTTGAATGCGTAGAAAAAAAAACCTCAATTATTTAATAAACAAACAAAAAGAATTTATTCGATCAATTTACATTCGTTAGTATTGCTAATTTTGATATTGCTCCAATAATCAACCTCCAAATTCCTAAAGTAAAAACGTTTTTTCTTCGATCGATCGATAGTTCTTTCATTTTTACCAATATCAGCAACTTTTTTCGCTACAGGTCGCCGCACATCACAAACGAATTTATGTGCATCAATTCGAATTTCAACGATATTATTCAGAAATGCACACAATGGTGCAACTAAAAATAGACACACATATTCATGATCTTTTCCCATCGATAACTATTTTTCTATTTCCGTTAAAGAAATGATTCTTTTCCCCCTCTCTCTTCTACTTACGTGGAAAAGCAACGAGAAACATACTGACAAAGCCGTATTGAATAACTAGAAATAGTTTTCAATTAAAAATCCAATTATTTTCTCTTAATTCACTTAGTTCTAAATATTCGTAGAATAAAGTCGTCGTTGTCCAACGTTCTAGCCTAAAGCGAATAATAATACTAACGATAATATAAATCAAAATAATCGATTTTTTTTTCGTACATGAAATCATCTTCTTGCGGTCGCCGACTGTACCAATGAAGTGTATGATGCTGTCGATATCTCATTTGTTTGAAAGCATTTCGATGGACAAGCAATCGACGAAAACATCGCCAAAATTTCCTTGAAACAAAAAAAAACACAATATATGAGAAATAGTATATACAATTGAATATCAATTTCATCATACACCATTCCAACTTCGAATAAATTATTGATCACTTGTTTACCAACAAGAATAACTAATAATTGAATTGATAATTCGGCTAGACACCCACTTGCTTCGCACTAACACATTCCACGCATTTAAAATTAGATTCGCGATATAAAAAAAAAATGTTGTCCTACTTCTTCAGTTTTATATTTGCCTATTTTGTAACTTTCCGTACCCGGTGGATTAGCAAGCCATGGTTTGATGAATGCAATATAGAAAATACTTGCGTAAAAATTAACAAATTGAAACAAAAACATCTTCAACGTCAATGCATTTTCATAGTCTTTTTCCGTACGATGAATTTCTTTTGTACAAAACGAAGCGAAAAAGATTTAGTTTTTGTTCATCTATTTGTTCTTTTCCTACCGTAATCTGTTAACCATATAGCTAATCGTTCGTAAAGAAAACTTAATCCGATAATAACAACAAGATTTATAAATGCGCCAGTTACTGAAGCAACATGAGGCGAATAACGACGGAATAGTTCAGGTGTACGTGTCGAACTAATCATTGCTTTGATACTTATTCGATAGAGAACAACGCCAAAAACAAAAGTTAATACGAGACAAATCTGAAATTCGAAAACAATTCGGCTTTTTTTTCGAAAGATTTTCGTTTTGTTTTGTTTACCATCATGGCAACAATTGAAAATGATGAAACAATTTTTGCACAACGTTCTCGCGCCGGCATATACTGTTCGACAACACCAGTGACTGGATTGACTCGTGTTGTTCGAACTTTTCGTTTGAAATCCGGCCGTGATTCGTCGTAACTAACTCGACCATTATTATCGTCGATTAAGTCGAATGTATCCCATTCATATTGATATTGATATTCTGTGACATCCCAAGCTGGAAGAAACAATGCTGACCAAACGGTTATAATTGCTGCATAGCCAACAGTTGCTTTATTATCAAATAGAAATGCCATCTGAATAAAAACAGATCAAAACGAAAATCGATATTTTGTTGACGATTTACTTTAGCATAGAGACAATCTTCACCAAGTGTCCATAATTGTCGATGCGATCTCGGACACATAACAATATGTGCTAAATTCTGACAAATATCTTTACTGAAATACAAAGATCACTGTTGATCGAAATCGAAACATAAAATGAGCTTACTGACGTTGGTACATCATGTTTCATTGCCCAAAGTCCATAGAAAAAAACTGAAAGACCAAGTAGACACGGTAAAAGTAGCATTTGTATATACCTTCAATTGAAATCAATTTGTTTATTGTGAAAAAAAAACTAAACAAACCATCGTAGCCACCCGAAATACAATGCAACATGTTCGCCAAAATAATCCTTTATCTGTCCGATAGGTTGATCTTTAAAAACATTACCAATTCGACTCCAATACCACCATAATTTCTAAACGAACAAAAAACAAAACTTGAATAGATAAGTCAATCGAATAAATTACCATTCGATCGAATGTATTTCGATGTTCGCCTTTCGTCATTACCCATGATGGAATCATGTGTGGTTCGATATTTTTTAATAATGGCTACGAACAAAGAACAATAAATAAGATAGAATGTTTGAATTAGATGTTTACAGCATGTAATGGATAGCAATCATCATAGACTTGATCACGAATAAGAAGTTCAATTCCTAAAAATAAATCATTCATTCATTTGAGCTTGTCAAAATCAATTATTGAACCTGAACTAGTCGATGATCCCGTGAAGATTTTTTCTAATTCCAAGACACGTCTTTCTTTGGCATCACCTGTGTTTTGTAAAACTAAAAGACGACACAATAAATCAATTTAATTGAGCTAATGAAGAAAGACAATCTATTGACCTTGCGCTTCTTCAGTTTCACTTTCCGGTGTTACTTCGAACGGTGTTCGTAATAAACAATCATAAACCAAACGACTTCGTTGAGCCGGTGTGAAATAAAAATCTCTTGAATTACCGTGTAATGTGTCAAATAATGGTTCAAAACTTTAAAATGATAAAAAAAACAAAATTCATATTGAATAAATAATTGTTTGAAATTTGATTTTCTAACCGATATCTCAATGTTTTATCATATTCAGCTAGAAAATAGAAATGTTCAGGAGGAAATATTGTTCGATCAATGTGTGTAAATGGCAGCCATGACATGAGATAATCAAATGGCATTTTCGGAACAGATGATGTGCGGTTTTCCTAAAAATAAAAACGAATTCGTTGTGTTTTCTCGAGAGAGTCAAACCTATTCAGATTTGAAGACTGTCTTTTTCTTTCTCTCAACGTACATCATAACATGATACAGACTAACAAGAAATCTCAATTTCCCTTAAGACAAACGTGTTAAAAGGAAATATTAATAATACGTTTGTTTCTTCATTTTCTTTTGTATTTTATTGTTTGTTTAATATTGATTGTCAATAAATAATTCTTACTTCAATAGGCAATTTCATTCGTGTTTTTTCTGCTAATTCAAGAAGTAATTCGAATGGTGCATGAAGACGAACAAAACGTTTGACAGATTGTTGTTGGCCTTGGCAAAACTTCTTTCGACGTTTTTGTCGGCGATTAAAAAAGCTATCAGTTTTTTTTATTTCAGGATTGTTATCTTCATCGTCTCTTGATTCCTTTTCGGAAGAAAAGAAAAGAAAAGAAAACTCATAGATTAATCAAACACGATAATAATTTATTCGTACTAATCCGCCAACAATGTCTTGTTCTTCAATTTCAAAGCCAACTGACTCAAGTTTACGTTGAAATGCTTGTCGACGTTGTTTGTTAACAGTTGATTCTCGAACTCCAAGACTATAGACAAGTACAAAATCGATCCGACGATGGGCTCGTCGACAATCATTATTATTGCCGGTACTTGCTGTTGTCAAGTAGAGTTGTCGATCAGCTTCTTCAAGCCAATCGACGGGCCGCTAAGAAATAATAACAACAAATTCTTTGTTTCGTTCAATATATACAACGAATAGTGACATAGAGAAAAAAAACGAGGACGTCTTCAATTGAAAAATCAAAAAATAGAAAGAAATCAAATAGATGAACATTCTTATTAGTCGTTATACCGGAAGGAAGATAGAAGAACAGATACAATATACACGCACATGAAAAACACGACATGCATATCCGCAATTTTCTTTTACTTACGAGTCGTAATAATGTTCGAGAAGTTCCACCACTGGCAGTACTAGCAGCAGATTTACTACTCATGATTCGATTGATTTTTAATTCAGAAATTGATATTAATATCAAATAAATGATCTAATTTAACCAATTTGATCGGGAAGAATGATAATCATTGTCCTAAAGCATTGATATACGTGTTTACACAGGCAGAATAATTAAAACGACTGTGCGTATGTGTTGCAAGAGCGGCTTCTCCTACTATTTCTTTTTCTTATTTTCTTGTTCTTCTTCGTTTTTTCTTTCTTTCTCTTTTTTCCTCTTTCTTCTTCTATTCCGTTTTATTTCTGCTTCATTTTTTGAGCGTGTAGCGAAACGACAGCATTTGAATGAACGCGAGAGCTAGAGAAACAGAGAGAGAGGGAGAAAGAGAAAGGGGAGGGCGACAAAGACCGTCGTTGACGTTAGCTTTGAAGAGCAATGCTTGTATAGGTTTCTATGAAAAAAAAGGAACGCATATAGGAACTAAAAAAGGAAATACTGGTAAGCGTACGAAACACACCAAAACAAAAAGAGAGTATATAGCATCTTTATTAATATAGTGACGAGTTCATCGAAGAAAACCACTCAGGAATACAAGAGAAGTATATCGATCAATAATGATTGAGTATAAATAATATATATTTATGATGTTCAATCAATAATCGAAACAAAATATCTATCATTCATAGAAGCAAAGATAATTGATTTAACTCATTGAATCGTAGATTGACGAACAATTTTGATCTGTTTTTTATTAACACTTGAAGAAAGAAAATTCGCCAGATTAGTATTGTCTCATTTTTCTTTGTTGGATTTATCACTGAGAAAGATCGACCTTTTTTTTCTTCTTCATCCTATTAACAATCATCAAAACATGCAAAATTAATGATTCGTTATTATTTCTTGTCAATAGAAAAATTCTAAATTAGAATTTGCGTAGATGATCATTTTTACAATGTGCAAAGAAAAAAATTAGATTTTTAAAATGATGTTTAATAACAATAAAAAAAAGAGAGAAACGAGAGAATATCTAATAAAAAAAAATGAGAGAAAAGAAAAAAAATAAATTCAATAGCAGCCTTCGCTTTACTCAATAAAAAATAATAACTGCACTTTCGGCGTCGCTGATATACTATGCTGATAATAGCTTATAAGTTTTTTTTTCTCGTTCTGGTAAATAGGAACGAAAACAGAATGAGTAATGAAAGTTTTACTTTGAGTTAATATATATATATATATTCATATTTCGTGCCGCAATCTTATTTTTTTTCATTCGAACGCCAAAAGCTAAACGACGAATTATGTCTTCGGACAACATTGATGAATTTGCGAATAAACTATCAACTGGCGTTATAATTGCCGTTGTTATTAGTTCAATTGTTGGTTTAGCTATATGCATCGGAATTATTGTACTAATCGTCTGCATAATTAAACAATGTTCTCGACCAAGCTATCCTCGTCATCAAGGTATGGTTCTCCAACAACCGTATTCGTATCCATATCCTCAATCATGGACATCGCAATATCCACCTAACATGACTAGTGTGTCCAATTATCCGCCAGCATACGAATCCGTACCTCCGCCGTATACGGCTTCAGCTCCGCCACCACCCTCAGCACTTTTATCGAAATCGTAATGTGAAATTTTTTTGTTAAATAATGACTCGGTGTGTTTTTTTTCTTCTTCATTCTTTTCTGCTATTGACACAACATGCTATAAATAATCAAATACAATAGCAAAGAAAAATAGTCCAAGAAAACGTTTATGAATATAAATTTTTTTTGCTCTCTGTCTCAAAGTTTTCTTAATTTGATCTTGAACCATTGATCAATATATGTCGGAAAAAGAAAAATGGCTTTTATCAAAACAAATTTGTTTTATTATTTTTGGAAGTTTTTTTTTATGCATGCATAGAATATAAGCTGGAAATTATAAATGATTTCCGATAGAAAATCAATTAGATTCAATGAAAAATCGATGTTTAGATTTCGTTGGGTGACATTGATCGTACTAGCAATGAGAAATTCATTTTCTTCTTCGTCTTTTCTCATGTAAAAACGATTTAATTCGACATTTCTTTTGACTTATTATCTTACAAAATCCGTTCGATCTTCTTCAATAATCCTCGCAAATCGTCTTTCTAATTAATCTTGCGATTAAGATCGAAATTAATTGTCCATTTGCTTGTCTAATCTAATTTTATCAAAACAAAACAAAAAAATGAATGCACATCGATTCTTTTTTTGACCGAAAATCTTCATTTATATTAGTCTCCGTTGGTTTCTCTTCTCTTCTCTTCTCTTCTCTTCACTCAACAAAAAATCTATTTGATCTGGTCTTTTTTATGTGTAAGAAACAAAAGAATTAGTAAATACATGTGTTTTTTTAGTAAATAAATGAGACTAAACATTTCTGCTTCGAACATACCCCATTGAATATGAATTGATTTTCATTTTTAATTATAAGAGAAATCTATTTTTTCTTCGATTGCAAGGCGAACATGGAAAATTACTTCATGAAAAGAGAATTACTTTTAAGTATATTAGAAAAAAATTCTTCTATAGAAAAAAAACATCGTCTGACAAAAAACCAAGAAAAGAAACCCTGAAAACTATCGTGCAAGGATATATAGCATTATTATTATTACTATTATTATTAAAAAAAGATCCTTTTCTCACTAAGCTTTTTTCCCTGTCATATATATATATTGATTTCGTTGAAGAATGGAAAGAAAAACTTCGACGCATTCAGTGAACTTTATTTTTTATGATTGAAAAGAAAAGTATTGACGTCGTTTGATCTACTAGATACATATCAATTAAATAGAATTAGCAACAAAAAATGGATTCGTTCTTTTTATGATTTTTTTTAAAAATATTGAATCATGATATCCACTATCCAGAAAAACGATTTCGAGGAGAAATTGTCTTATATCTCGATGAATAATATTTTCCATCATTTACAAAATCATATTTTTACTAAAACATCTTGTTAGGATATTTGAAATGGTTTCTATTTATTATTGTTTCAACAAATTTGGCGGGTTACACAAATAATCGCCTGATACTCAGCCGATGTTGTTAAATATTTTTGTAAAAACAACGCACCTACCAGTCGATAACCAGATGACAATAAAAATAAACACATTGAATTTTCAAATAACTAAATCAGGTGAATTCATTTCTTGACAAACTTCAATTTCATGTACATTAACACAACCGATAGTTCCAACCAAAACGGCTACGTTTTTCCTATTATTATCGGTGCAGTCTTCGGTTCACTACTTCTTATTGTACTCATAATATTTGCTCTTTGTACGATTAAATACGTTTTCTGCAAACCAAAGAGAAGTCCTGTTGTTCACGTTGCTAAATCTCAACGAATTCACGTGATATCAACTTAGTTAACCATTTTTTTTTGTACTATTTTACTTTTCTCAGGCGATTGTCAATGAGCGACATCTGTAGTGTCAATTTCATTGAAATTCACGATTAAACTTTGAATTGGATAGAATCACGTACCATTGTTCTTACCTACCTATACCATATAATTCGTCGTGTTCTGTTCTCACTCTCCTCGAAGGTCATTCTAATCAAATTGTCAATCATTTTAAAATTCAAATTCGAAAAACCAAATGCCGAGCGTTATCGAACCTGAAATTGATCAACAATCAATCGACAGTCACAATGCCGAGATGTATGGAGTCGATTTTTTCGATGGTTCGTTTTCAAACACCCTCTTTTTCGTTTGAGCTCTCAAAAAAACAAATCTCTTTTGGTTTTTAGCCATCATGGGTGACCTAACAGATATGTTAAAAAATGAAGAACAAGATCAATTTATTCTTAGTTTGCAAGATACTCTTGCTGATATCTTTGCAAAGCCACATATCTTCGGACTTGCTAACGTAAACATAAACGCAGCATATTTCGATCTTAGTTTTGTTTTTATTTGAATTAGTGTCATGATATTCTTCTTCGTTTTATTCAACATCCTGAAATTATGCGTCCAGCGTCAACAGACAATCTCTCATTACTAACATCGCTATTAAAAGATCTTGAAATCGTCGGAATGACAAATCAATATGCCAGAGAATTGGATTCTATTCTTCGTCGACCACATATTCGAGTAAAACAAACAAATCTAAATATTTCGAATCGCAAATCTTTTCTTCTACTATGATTTCAGATGATCATGGATGCTCATCAAAGTATTGCAACACGTGAATATGCCGAAGATCAATTGCCAATTGGCCATTTGCCTGATGCAGGAAAATCTGTACCGGATATCTCGTCGCCTTCGTACATGTATCCAGGCTTGATACCACCTGCGCCGGCGAAAACCATTGGAATTGAATCAACAGGCGAAGAACATTTGGGTGTAACGGTTAGATTAAATGAAATGGGAGATCTCGAAATCAAACGAATTGTTCAAGGCGGTTTGATTGATAAGCAAGGTAAACAAAACGAGCCGTTTTTAATTGAGAAAATAATTGAATCTATGTATTTCTTCGGTAGGTCTTCTTCATGTCGGTGATATAATCAAAGAAATCAACGGTGAAATCGTGAATACACCTGAAGAACTACAAGATAAATTACGTAATGCTCGTGGTGCTGTGACATTTAAAGTCGTACCGAACTATTACGATTTTCCATCGCCATCACAAGTAAACTAAGTCGTTTTTCTTTTCTGTTTTTCTAAATGAAATTATTTTTAGTTGTTTGTTCGAACACATTTTGCTTATGATCCAGCGAGAGATAAATTAATACCAGCGAAAGAAGCCGGTCTACCATTTGAAGAAGGAGATATTCTTCAAATTCTCTCGCAAGACGATGTTCATTGGTGGCAAGCTCGGCTAGTGAAAGATCCTTCGCAAAAAGGTCTCATTCCATCGCAATATCTCGAAGAACGTCGAAAAGCTTTCGTTGCGCCTGAAAACGACTTTTCGAAAACATCTCGTAATATTAAATAGCTCATTTGTCTTAACAATTATCTTTCGATTTTCTCTAGTCGCTTGCGGTTTAATCGATCGTCGAAAGAAGAAACGTTTACTCTTCAATGTCAAAGATTCATCGATGTTCGACAAAGGAGATATCTGTTTGTATCAAGAAGTAGCACGTATGCCACCTTTTCAACGTAAATGTCTGATTTTAATTGGTGCACATGGCGTTGGAAGACGAACATTAAAAGAGAAACTAATCTCTCTCGATCCCGAGCGTTTTGGAATGATAAGACCATGTAAATTCATTCAATTTTTATTCGAAAAATAGATTTTGTTTTCTTTAGACACGTCGAGAACATTACGTACTGACGAATCGAATTCGTATTTTCATATGGATCGAATGAGTATGGAACAAGAAATCGAGAACGGAGAGTTTCTTGAACATGGTGTTCATGGTGAACATCTGTACGGAACGAAACTCGAATCTATTCGAGCAGTTATACAATCTGGTAAAATGTGTGTCTTGGATATTGAACCGACAGTAAGAGACTGATTTATTTGGTTTTTTGAATGAAAATGAATCCGATTGTCTAGGCGTTGAAATTGATTTGTAATAAAGAATATATGCCATATGTCGTGTTTGTTAAAGCAGCTAGTTTGGATTATCTACGATATATTCAACAAAATGATAAACAGAAAATGTCGAAAATGAAATCGGTAGGAAAGAAATTCGATTGATTTTCGTTTTGTTGAAATTTGTTTTGCGTGTTTTTAGAAAGCGAATTTGGGCAATAGTTCATTATTAAATCTAACGGTATTTGTTCGATTTGCTTTATTTCTCGAATATGTTTTTTTTTCTTGGTATTTAGGCAAGAGAACTCGAACAAGTGGTGTTAGAAAGTGATATGATCGAACGTGATTATCACACATACGTCGATTTGACATTAGTTGCCGAAGATATTGATAAAACATTCGAACAGTAATAAAGAAAAAAACTCCACTCATATATCGAATTTCATATGATTTCTCTTTTCGTGTTATTTAGGCTTGTTCGAGCTGTCGAAGCATTGGGCGCTGAACCTCAATGGGTGAATGTTCAATGGTTTTCGTAGAACAAAAATAATCAAATTTCCTTCCATGTTTTCAGCATGTATATATTCTTGCTTTTGTTCTGTGTTCTCTGTGCAATTTTTCTTATGCTTATACAAATATCATGTGTCTTTTTTAATTGGATACTTATTTGCTTTCTTTCTTTCTACTTGTAATCTCAATTCATAATACAAATCAATAAATACAAAATAAAAGCATTCCAGTGCTTGACTAGATTAAAAGAGCGCTTTTGTAGAATAGTTTTTTTTTCTCATTTCATTCTTTCTATCTTCTAATGGCTAATTTTTGTAAGATAACTCGTCCGATTTCATGTGTCGAATGTTCATCATCATTGTGCGTCAATGGTACACTCTATTCGCTTAGTTTCGGACATTTACTTTCGGGTAATTTCAATTGTCCTCAATCGTGTATCGATGAACAACCAACGGATTACTATCGTTCATTAAAACCTATCAATCAAGCTCAAGTCGATGAAGCTATGAAAACGATTCGAAAACGAACACAAAAATGTTCTCGATATTCAATACCGACAGTTCCATTTTGCTACAATCCGATCATGAATCATTATAGACATTGTTGTTAATGTATTCAAACAAACTGACAATGCAAATGTTCTATTTTCATTAAAAAAAATGAAAAGATTCTCTTTCGATTATTATTATTATTTGTCCCATGCTGAACGCGCAGTAAACAATTGATTGAAATTGTCATTAACTATAGGCATAGGAATCGTTGTCCACGATGTAATAGATTTCTGTTGAGTGTTAGATGCTAATCCAGTTAAATCCAATGCAATATCTTTTGAGAAACGTTGATGATCATTACCTCCACTACTCGTACTTGCGCCATCACCACTACTATTATTGTTATTATTATTATTATTGTTCGAGTTATTATTGAGAAAAATATTTTTAGTTGTTGTTTTTCGATCTAATTGTTTGAGATAATCTTGAAAACGTTTGTCCATGGTGGGAAATTGTTGATGTTTAATTGGCACAATTGGAAATAGACGATGTACAGATTGTATCGCCTCGGTTAATGTTAATTGTTCTTCAGTTAACATCACATATTGTATAGCAATGACAGCTAATGGTGAATTCGGTGTTAATTCAAAACCATATATAAGTATACGTTTACTTTCTTGTTGTGCTTTGTAAATAAAACGATTAACGGCCGAAAATAATTGTCCCAATTGTGTTCGGCTGAGTTCACGTATTTTTGAGCTACTTAAATGATTTGAATCGGTCGGCGTCGGTGAAACCGATGAAGAAAGAAATGCTTGATCAAATTCTAACGTCAATGTACAACGTGAATGCGTGTGACCACATTGACAAGGCAATGGAGCGCCAACATTGGCTTTGCGTGCTAATTCATCGGGTCTCATATTCGATGCATCAATAAGATATTCAACGGATAATTTACATAATTGTCGTTCGTTTTGCAAAGCTCGTATCGAACCTAGAAGAATATCATCGGTGAGAAAAACAAGTGGTACAGTTGGTGATGCCGAATCTGGCGCTGATACGGTTTGTTTGACTAGTGATTGTGAACGACGGGATGTTTCACGGCGTAATTGCGGACGATAATCCGTGCCTAGCAGAAAAAAAAGAAAAGAGCTTTCCTTGAATAAATAGTTGAACGCGTCATTGTTACCAAGACATTCGGTTGTTGTTGTGAAAACAGGTGGTGCTTGTTGTGGAGTAAATGCCGGTAGGATAGGCGATTGTGATGATGATTTTGATCGTACGGTTGTTGGTGATATCGATGGACACGATGGATTTCGTCGTTGAATCGTTGAGCTAAGATTTGGTTCAATATCGATATCCCAATCGTTATCATAGGTCGATGGTTTAGATGGCAGAGAAATAGCTGTTATAGGTCGATTGAGTGCGGCACGCATCGAATTAGCATCGGTGCTCAAACGACTAGGCCGTTTTTGATGCACGGATTTTTTTGCATTGGGTAGTCCGAGTACAGATGTCTGGTGACGATTAGCCGTTGATGATGTTTGATGATAGAGACGTTCGCTTAATGTTTGTTTTTTTCGAAGTTGTTTCAATTCATCATCATCTTCTTCATCATTCGATGATGATGATGTTGTCGAAACATCTTGAACATTTAAATCACTTGTCGACGCGCATTCAATACGCACAGTGACTGTCGACGGATCAGCCACTGTTGACGATGTTGAACTGAAAAAGAATATGTGTGTCGTCGATTAAAATTATCATCTCATTCAATCTTGAAGTTTTCTTTTTTGATCCTTACCTTGGAGAACGACGGATCACACTGTGCATATCTTCTTCTTCCGAGTTTTTCTTTGTTGTTTATACTAAAGATCAAATTTCTGCAGGATATATTAAAGAAAAATGAAAGGAAGGATTTAAACAAACAAGTTTTTTCTTTCTTCTTTTTGACTTGAACAATTCAAATGATTAACAACAAGTTAAAACTGATGAGAAAAAAAAGATATTTTTTAGATATAAATGATGTATTTAGACGACGTGTTAGCATCTCTTTTTTTTCTTGAATAAGAACAAAAAAAAAGAGAGAAGAAAAAAGTGCGAGAAAAACGGAAGTATCTTAATAGAGAAGTAAAGTCTAAATTCTCGTATACGACGAGGTTTTATGTCTTTTTTTTTATTAAAAAAAATGGAAAAGAAGAATGAGAAGAAGAAGAAAAAGAAGAAAACACAAAGCGACAGAGATTTTAGTCTTTGACTAACATGCCTTTCATAAATATCTTCTCCGTGTACGCAATGCGATCCATTCCATTACCTTGAGCTGTTGTTTTCCACTAGTGTCGTTCATCCTTCTTTTTTTTCTTTTCTGTCTTTCTTCCTCCTTCTCCTTTTTTTTGTTATAACCGTCTCAATTTATACGCTAGTCTGTCGAACTATTAGTAATTTAGTGGAAAAAAATATAGAAAGTCAAACTAAAAAATATACGCCAGGATAGATCCAAGTTTAGAAGAAAATAAAAAAATTAATTATTCACACTGTGTTCTTTTCATCTTTTCTAACTTCAAAATAAAACATCAGAGACGGATTAGTCAAGTTGATTGTAGGAGAATTTTCCTTTCTTTCTTAAAGATGTTTACTTCAACAATAACAACAACAACAAAATAACAACTGACTGGAAAAACTGACGTTTTCCTCGAGTTATTAAGTAAAAAACTAAGAGCCTCAACTTATTCTTTAATTAATTCTAGTCAATTGAATTTTCTATTAAAATAAAAGATGAAATTTTACCCTCAACAATATGATATATCATGACTTATTCAGTTCAATTGTCACATCATTTTGTTCCTGTTCTTTCTCTCTTTCACTCTCTTTATATTCGATCAATGTATATTTTATAATGTAAAAAAAAAGAAGGCAATAAAAAAAGAGTGTTCCGTTTTTAGTCTTTTCCTTGAAGTACAGCATGACGATAATTTGTTCGACTTGAATTCGTCAATGATCGCCATGTTTGACCTGAATAACGAAAAAATGCGAGAACTAAATGAAGACAAACGACGAAAGATAATAAAGCTGTTGCAATATAAAAAGTAATTTGAAGTAAATGATTCGATTTTTGATCTTGATGTTGCCAATAGCTAAATGTTAATACAACGAGAAAGATCCAACCAGCAATGACATGACACATTGCATTGAAAAAATAGCACGACATTAAAATAATATAGACAAGAATGATTAAACACATCGAACTAATGAAACAAACGCCGATTAAATCAAGAGTTGATTCGTTAATATGATAAGTTGCTTGAGGCGATAGAAATAAATTATTACATGTATATAAAGCAGAAAAACCGATGAGAGCGATTTGCCATGCTAGCATAACACTGAGACCATTATGAACAAATATTCGAATCGACCAAATATCTCCAAATCTAGTCAGAGAAAAAAAAATGAATATATATTTATTTACTAAATTAAATTTGATGCTTTTACAAATGACATGTAGATAATTCTCGTTCATAATTATGAAGATGAATAATTGATGTTATTAAACAGAATGTCAACGCCATTGCACCTAGGATCGTATAGACAATAGCAAGCTAAAGAAAACAAACAATGAAAAAAAGACGATTAATTCTTGGAAAATAAAACTACAGACAACATTCGAATGATGTTGAATTAGAAAAAGAAATAATAAATGTGACCAACAAGCAAGACTAAATGTTAATAATTGCATTTGTGGAACAGGTCGAGGATATTTATATAAATAATCACTATCACCACCGCCACCATTTCGACGACATAAAGTCGTTATTGCATAGATTAACCATGGTGCCTGAAAATCAAATTTTTATCGATTGAATTTTCAAGAGTGTTTTATTTGTTATTCATACTTGTAAACCATAGACTGTCATCCATAATGGAGCAATCCATTTCTTTGGTGGTTCTAATGGATGTGTTCGTGAATGAAAATAATGAAGAATATTTCCGAAAACTAGACATTGAATATATTTTCTATGATTTATAAATACAATTGAATAAAAAAAAGCAATGTATCCGACCTTGATTATCAAAGAAGAGATCACCAACAATTAAAATCAATGTAAGTAAATATGAAATAAGAGCTATAATGAGACCAAGAGTTTTGCCAAACGAATGTTTTTGTTTATTTCTAGATTTTGAAAATATGAAACGATCATTAGAATAAATTTCGTTGGCGCACTTATCAATTGTTGGATGTAAACCTGGACTATCTCCAAAAGTCGGCGTAGGACGAGAGAATAAACTTGACGACATAATTCTTTTTCTCGTACAAACAAATCACTAAAGAATCTATACCTCTATCCTATCCTTCGTTTGTTTCGACGTAAATAAACATTTATTCAAATCGTATATAGACAACAACGATATTCTTTTCTCTTTTTCTGACTAAATACTTCTTATGATTCATCATTGGAAAGAAGAATGAAAACTTCCATTTGTTTTTCGTTTAATAGATCTACATAAGTCATTATCTTGTTTGTTTCTTTTTCTTGCTGAAGTTGAGGACAGAAAAAAAGAAGGAAGAAGAAGAAGACTTGAATACACATAATTGTATAAAGACAAACAAACAAACAAACAAACAAACAGAAAATAATGATTCAATTGAAAATTTGAATAATTTCTCATTTGTCCGTTAGCAATTGAATTCATTTGACCAAACGCATACAATTACAATTTAATACTACTACACAAGACAAAGAATGCGAGAGTGTAGAAAAAAAAGAAGAAGAAGAAAGTTGTGACTAACGAGCGAACAAATAAAGAAAAGAGAAGGAAATGTTTTTGTCTGAGTCAATGTATATATTTTATGAATAGATGAGAAATTAAGCATTTTGGGGTGGTGAACCGACAATTGTTGGCGAAGTTGTACTTGGCGAAGTTGTACTAGGCGATGATGGTGTTAGTACAGAACTTCGTCTTGGACGATCAGCATCTTCCATTGACATTGCGCGAGATAGACGACCTAAGCCTGCTAGACCTGCTTCCATGGGTAAGCCGGATACTAAACGAATTCAACGGAAATCATTAATTACAAAAATTGAAATAAATTGATTTTTTACCTAGGCCAATGCCTTGTAAGAAGAATTGCATCGATTTAGCCAAAACATCCGGCTAAAATAAATAAGAAAAATACGTTTGTTGATTTGATCGGTTGTTTTTTTCTTCGTCTTACTGCTTCGCCAAGAACATCACCAACATTATCCGCAATAAGTATTGGAGAATTGACCATTTTCTGCGGATTATTACGCGAATCACGAAGTCGTTCGTAGAATTTCTCTGTTGTATTCATAACCGAACTTTTCTTGCCAACAGCAACTAGACAATCAACACTGAAAAAAAACAAAACAAATTTCAAAATATTCATTCATTCATTCATTCATTCGGCAAATTCTCTTACACTAATTTGTCTAGTTTATCAACCAAATTCGTTCGACTAAAAATAAACGAGAATTAAACTAAAATAAATCATTAATTTTGTCAAAATATTTACTTTAAATATGCGTCCATAAACAAAGCTAAATTTTTCGCCGTACGTTTTTGATAGAGTTTTTCCGAAAATTCACGAATGTTAGCTTCGAGTAATTGCGAATCACCATAACCCTGAACAAGATAACTTCAATTTAATTTTGAAAATAAAACAAAACTATGATTATTCGTTTTTTTTTGTTGTCTAGATTAATAGTTAAAACATTCATGCAGAAAATAGAAATTATATTAGTAAATAGCATTCGAGTGGGTTTTTTTTGTTATGATATACCTGATTTTTCTCACTGAAATATTTCGCAAACATGCCTTTCTGCAATAAGCAATTGGGAAAAACAAACGTGGATTCAATTTCAAAAAAGAAAAAGAGACGAAAGGATTCAAAGGGAAAATATTCTCATGCTTCGGCAAAAAAAGAAGATTTTTCTACGAAAACTACACCTTGTATTTACTGGCATCGTCGCCCGGCTATAAAAGCAAATGAAATTATACAAATTGCTAAGGCTTTCGAAAAAAAAAGCATAACACACAGGTCTAGTTGAATTTTCTACGCCTACTTGAGTAGTAGGGAGAGGAGATAAAGTATTAGAAGAAGGAGGAGGAGAAAGAGATGAAGCTGAATTTATTGGCCGATCAGATTTCTATAGATATATTTCAGCAAAATAAGAAAACAAGAGCATGCAAACAAATCGAGGCACTTACTTTTGCTGCATCCTAAAAAAAGAACAAGCAAACAAAAAATATATTAGTCAAAACACTCTCAATGTAACATACACGTCCAAATCGATGCCAAATAAGATATGCTTCAGCATCGGGATTCATTCCTTTATGAATTAATTTCCAATTATTAAGTTTATCTTTCATCATTTCCATAAAACCAGCTGTTGTGCCCGTCGGATGAACGAGCACAAGGCCGTGAACACGAGAAGGATGTTCAATCGCAAAACGACAAGCAATATTCGCTCCGGCACCTTCACCAAATAGGACAGCTTGCGGAATATTTAATTGATCAACAATATTGATTAATTCACTAGCGATTTCATCTAACGTTGGATATTTCCTAGAATAGAAAAGTGTTTCTCTCTTGTTTTTCTTATTTTGTAAATATTTTACTCGATAGTAAGAGGAGCAGCATTATCTTCTTGACCGGGTAAATCAACATGAACCCAAACAATTCGTTGTTTACTTCAAATAGAATCGAGAAGTTTTTAAAAAATGACTTTCGTTTCATTGGCTAGTATTCTTACAGAGCACGCATTTCAGGTTGAGATACGAATTCCGTAAAAACCGAATCTAAATTCATTGTTCGAAGGGTGTTTTTTTTTTCAATTGGATCGAATTAAATCACTTACGACTACAACCAATATCATGAAGAGTCAAAACATAACATTTCGAATTACTGCCCGTATCATCCTGAATCGATACGGTGTAATCAAGACCGAGTTTTGTCGATCGAATAAGTTGTTTCTAAATAGAAATTAAATTGTACGTTTATTCTTAGCTGACAAACTTGAAAGAAAATCTTTTTTCAATAACTATCTCTTATTCTCATTATCGAATTAACACTTACTGGGAATTGTTCAACATTGGCGAGTTTTTCAAGTAATCCTGCTCGATCTGTATCAACCATTTTAAGATTTTATCTTACAAAATACAAGCCAATACAAAACGAAAGTTAATCTCTTTTTTTCTTATATAAAAAAGGATAAAATTAAACATATATATATATATATATATACGTATACACATATATGCATGTGTATGTTTCGTTTATTTTAATTCGCGGTCAGGGGTGCGTGTGCATATTTTATAAAATATATGAAGAGAATCGGATAGGCAGTAATACGTATAGGGTTATAACCGACCGAACGTTTGTGATTGAAATAAGATTCTGCATTAGAAAGAAGAGAGAGAGAAGGAGCGAGGGAGAGAGCGAGAAAAAAGAAAGAAAACAGGTTAACAATTCAGCGGCGAACAAAAATGATGAATGAAGAAGAATTGCAAACGAGAGGGTGTGTGTGTGAGTGAAGGTGAAAGAATCTATAAAAAAAATGTAACAACGACGCAATTTAATATATTATAAATCTGGAGAATTAAAAAAATGAGCTCGAACTTGTTTTTTTTTCGATGATTTTTCTTGATTCAATTTTGTATTCATTCATTCGAAAAATTATTATTGATATTTATTGTCAATCAATATTCAGAAATCGATCAAATTTCATTTTTTTTGCATTATAATTTTCGAGAATTAACGAACATAGTCAATCCACAAGAAACACCAAGAGAGAGAGAGAGAGAGAAACTGCTTCGACATGAAAGCTCTTAGCTTTTTTTCCTATGTTCTATGCTCGTTTTCTTTTTTTTTCCTGTCTGTCTTGCGTTTTTCTCTGTTGTTGCTTACTTCTCAGTACGATATAGCAACGAGTAACGTGCTTGCCGGCAAGCTCGTCATTTGTTCGCTCGCTCGCTCGAGCCCAAATGACATCCGGTGTCGGAAAAAAGCGTCAAGGCAATATGAAAAAAAGACGACGACGACGACGATGATGATGAAGAAAAAGAAAGAGAAAAAGAGAAATCTCACAATAAGCAATAATATAACAAAAACTGATGATACAATTATGAAGAACACATGTGTGCACACGAGAATCCGATATCTGGAAATGATAGTTGTTGTCTTTTTTTTCTGTCTCCTTTAAAACAAGAAATTTAACAATGAAAAACATCGAACAAAACAGTTATCAGGATTAAAATGACGTAATGGCATTTATCCGTATCAAATGCAAACAGCGCATAAAGAACTCGAAGGTTACTAATAATAATTATTTGAGATTAATCAATGTTGATTTATCTTACAATGAATAAATGCCAAACGAGCTATTGTTGTGAAAATGAACTAGACGAACTAAAATTAGATATTAATGACTACATATGTTAGCAAGTCTATTATTTTATTTCGACATGTCGTTTTTTTTTATTTATTTAATCCTATCAAGGTTCTGTAATCAGAAAAAAAAATTATACAAACAATAACAGAGAGACAAAAAGAGACCTCAGTAACATTTTAATCGTATGATTAGCGTCGCACAGTATCTTTGAGGGACATTTCTCTAATAATTCGAGTTTCTTTGAAATTTTTTGCATGTCAAATATTGTTAATTTATCTTGTACGACAAAAGAAGAAGTTCTATCATCTATCATCATTTCTTTCCGATAATAATTAAACAAAGATTTTTGTCTATTACGAATTCGTTTTGTTTTATCATAGAACTTACTTGTTCTTCCGCTGGAACACTCATTTGAAATCGAAGCATTTTTTCTCGAATTGGTGCGTCCATATTTTGTACTTGAAAATAAGTTTTTCTTTCTTTGCTGTATAATTTTCCAGAAAATAATAAGAAGAAAATTTACATCGATTTTCTTGATTGTTCAGAAGATATTTAATGTTTTCTTCCAATTGTTAATGTCAATTTCATCTAGAAATAAGAAGAAAAAAAATGAATAAGAGAGACAGAGACAGAAAAGCAAGAGAATAACATGCAAAACTAACAGATCTAATACTTTTATTTTTTTTTCAAAAGTCATTTCCTATTATTAGACATATAGTAGCCCGATATTTGATAAAGAAAAGGAAAGAAAAGAAGAAATATTAGATAAAACGAGGACTCGATGACAATTCGATTCGGTTTCACAAGCTGCTACTTATTCTATTTCCCACACTAGTCGATTCACGTTTTTGATTGACGGGCAGATGGCGATATGAGATCGATATTACTAACATTACAAAAAAAAATTAAAAAAAAAACAATAGAAACTTCAATGGAACGTTCATGCTTTTTTCTATTATTCTGCCAAGGAGAAGCTATCGTCTCATTGTTATTACACTAATAACAATTAACACTCAGCGCGTATGCTAGCGAACCCGGAACTTAACACTCGCTTCGATGATTTCTCAAATAAATTATCAACATAAAGAGCATAAACGAGTGTGTATATGAATACATAGCGATGTTTATTTGCTTAAAACGATGAGGAAAGATTCTTTTTTTTTGTCGAACTGATTGTGCATTTAATTATTTCAAGATAAGTAGACCACTCGTGTTTTTCGATCGGAGAAGTGTTTTACTTTTCTATTTAATCAAAAAACTAAACGTATCAATCAATCAACTATTTCGAATTGATAAAAAAAAAATATCGAGATTTCAAAGATTTTCTCGGTGTGTTTTTAAAAACAACTTACGTCTTAGCAAAATCTAATTCCTACTAATATATGCGATGAAAAAGAATAGTAATAGACGTTTTTCATTTCTTTATGGTCGTAGTAGAAGAAGAAGAGAAGAAGAAAGAAAACTGATAAAAAGACCGAATTATGTTTTTTTTTATTCTTCCACTTAGAATATCTCCGAAAAAAAAATGAGAATAATCTTGACGCAATTGCTTTGCTTGTCTACATAGAATCGTTTCGATGTATGTATGTTTGCGTGCATGCAAGAAGCCCAAGAAAATTGACTGATATCTTGCCATACGTAGGCCGGCTAACAGTACGATGTAGTATTAACGGCAAATAAGCACTGACAGCAGAAAGCAAGCGAAAAAAAACATTACATAGTAACTACCATCCACTCGTCGTTCTCTGAGAAAGAAAATAAGAACAAAACCGACAGAGAGAGCGAGAGAGAGAAAGCAGGAGAAAAAAAGCAAGAGACATATAGAAGGACATCCGACGACAAGAGTAAAGCATCTATCATTTTTATCAATTTGTCTCAGCCGTTCCATTCACTATTCTGTAAATAAAGACTTTTCTTTCTTTCTCTACTCCGTCGGTATTTATCGATGAGATATTCTATTTCAAAATTATAGTTGAATGAACTGATCGCATAGTCAACAAATAGAAAACATCGTTATCGTTATTGATCACAAGAAAAAAAAAATGACTAGTGGAAATAGAGAAATAGATCGAAACTAGAGAAAGAGGAGGAGGAGGAGAAAAAAAAAGAAAGAATTCTCGTACTAGAAATGATAAAATTACGAAGAGTGCATAGCCTAAAGATATAATAATATTATACTGATAGATCATTCGAATCTACAGGATCTCTCTAAACTCTCGATTAATAATGAAACGATCAGTATCAAAAAAAAGAGAAAAGAAAAGAAAAAATCGAGTCAATGCTATTTCAAATTGACTTAATTGAGTTTCTCCATATTTATTCAATACTTCCTGTCTTTTGTTGAATCGAGATAAGAAAAATAAAATATCTATCGAGTATATCTTAATGAACTAGGTGAGCAGAGAAGAACCAGCATAGATTCTGTTGAGTTAACGACAGTTACAGTCGTAAAAACTTTGTTTTTCCGTGCCGCTTTAAATCTCCGGGGATTTCGTCTTTTTCTCACATCGAAAATGAATATGATCGTTTCGTTTGGTTATGATCTCTCATAAATCTTATTCGAGCAGAAAACAAAAATCTAATGTTCATCGATAAGTTTTACTTCATTATTTTACGTCAATCGATCGATCGATCAACATGCATGATAAAATTGTCATTATTGATTATTAGAATATGAATTGAGTTAACTATTTTTTCATGGAAGATTAATTGGAACTAGGCGAACAAAAAACATAGTGCTTGTTAATCATAAGTTTAGCAGAGAAGACGATATATATTTACAGATGACTAAAAAATTTCATCGTGTTCTTTTTGTTTTTAAATGAAATATGTTAATAGTAACCTCATAGATAAAGCCTAGAATTTGTACAACTGTTAACAATCAATAAATCATTTGTTTACACGAAACGAACTACTCCGTATGCTTATCTGATCAACATTATATATTGTTTTTTGTCGAGTCAACGCTATTTATGGCAGAATATATTTGATTGATATATGTCATACAATGCTTTTTTTTTGGTATCGAAATCAATTTTTTTTCCATGTTCAAAATGTCGTTATCGCTCAACAAGTTCTTGTAAATATGTATACATATATAATAGATTTTATTTCGTGAATTCTCTAGTACGATATAGATATATCCAGATAAGAAAAAAAAACAGCAAAAGTCTACAAGATAACAAACAAACATACATATTATTTCGGGAGAACGAGAGAGGAAAAGGAAGAGAGTAGATAAACGATAAAGATTTTTTGAACAACTATTACAGATAAGTAAAACAACGAAAACAATTTTGGTGCTTTTTAAAGTGGCGAGAAAAAGGTGTTGGTTGGCGCCGGATAGTTTGCCGGAGGTGTATTTTGATAATGTTGATGACGTGTTAAAATCGGCGTGCCAACCGCTGGTTTAGACGCGGATACAGACGGTACATTGACTTCGTTTTCAAGCAAAAACTTCGACCAATAATCCGATGACATGTTAAGGAAAAATTCGAGGATCTTCGTTTGTTTATACGTTTCACCGACGATATCAATACCCGATACGTGTTTCGACGAATAGCCAATGATAGCCGGACCCATTGTTCGACTAAGATTGAGCACAGGCATACGGCAAAGAGGCGACAAAGCGATACGTTGCAAATGAAGAATCATAAATGCTAACGTCTCTCGATTCGGTTTGGGTAATTGTTGAATAAGATTATTGAAATTTTGTTGTTTAATAACATCCGATTCTTCTTCGATGACGTTAGCAAATGTTTTCCAAAGCGCATTAGTAAGCAACGATTCGGATAATGATCGAAGAAAGTCCTTGACAACACCACAAATTAAATGTATGTCGTTATAATGCGAGAGATCCAACAGGCCCGTTCGAGATTTAAGTAGACGTTCTTTCAATTCTTTGACTTGACCTTCGACAACATTCAAACGATAGAGTCCGACTTCTTGTAGTCCGCGTTGTTCGATTTCCTTGACGCAATGAACTAATATGGCGGGCACTTGCAATTGATTCGTTTCTCGTGATGTAAACTTCGAAACGGCACCGCGATTCGGCGTTTTAACGCTCGGCAAACAAAGTGTTGCGCAATTTTCCTTGCAGCCCGTATGACACAGAGCATTGCACGATTGACAACGATAGGCGAGTTTGCCGAAATGAATTCGTTTGAGACACACGCAGCATGTTTCAGGAATGAGGATGTTTCGTGAGATGAAGTTGTGTGCACGTGCACGAAGAGTGCCGAGACTCGATGGACTTGATTTCATGAGACTCGTGGGCGTTGACACTTGTTGAACGGGTGTCGATGGTTTTTGTGGACTGATGAGTTTAGGTAAGGATGGATAGAGTGTCGCTTGGATTTGTTGTTGTTCTTCGTCTTGTTTTGACCAGAAAATATCGTCCGTACTCAATTCGGATTCTTCTGCAAAAAGAAAAACATTTTTGAGAAAAAGAAATGTTTTTTTTCGATTCGATTTACCTGATTTGTTTTCCAACCATTGTCGTGATGGTTTACGAACTTTTTGCTTCGGTCTCGGATGCGACGAGATCGAATTTCGAACGGGCACACGCATTGGCGACGCATATTGGTCGTTTGTCTGCGCTCGACCAACAGTGATGTTCGAATAAGGTGACGCACCTAATTGATCAGCAACATTCGTTGTTGCACGATGTTGTTGCTCTTCATGATGAATTTCCGATGTGATTACAACAGGTCCGTTGTTTAAATCATTCATATCGACGGTTGTCGTCGTTGTTGCGATAATACGACCGAGTGGATGTGGCTGAAGAAGAATAAAACTAAGATTTTACTAATCGAACTTTGCTCTTACATCGTCATGTCTCGGACGTTTGAAATCATTTTGATCGTTTGAATTGACAGGCCGTTTGACGCCTCCGACGCCTGTCGATTGACTGACAACTTTCGGTAGGTTATGTGCATTATCATCGAAATCGAGTTCTTCGCCGGTACAATTTTTATCTGATAGATCTGTCGTTGTTTCACTATCTGACAAAGCTGAATCTCTAGAGAGAAAAAAATTTGCTTTCCGAGAGAAAGAAGACAAAAAAAACTCGATCGAACTAACCGAAGAATGTCTCGTAATTGATCGAATGTGTTCTGTCCGGTTATAGTGCCTTTAATTTGGTCAAGACAACGTTGTAATTCATTTAAACGTTCGTTACTACGTTTATTATGTTGTGTTAAACGAAGAATTTGCGAACTTTGTGATTGAATTTTCTTCTCTTTACGTGCTAATTCAGTTCGATATTGTTCGACATATCGATCTAATTCGTCGCTATATGTTCGTAAATCAGCGTATTTACGACGAAGATCATTGTGAAATTTTAAAAATGCACTAAATTCTATTGATTCGAACGAAAAAAAAAAGAATAGAAAGTTCGAAATTGATGATCGTTTCAAACCTTGATCACAACTACGTTGTGCGAGAAGATTATTTCGGGCAAAAACATCTTGATAAGCAATTAAACGTTGTAAACGTGCTTTGAAATTAACAGCTGAATTAGCCTCCATGGATGTTCGAATTTCAGGAGGAGTTACTTACAAATAAATCGATCGAAAGGATCGAACAAAAGGACGAAGAGAACAGAGAACTGATGAGAAGAAAGAAAATCCCCGCCTTTGTTATCCATTGACCAACGGATTGTCGCTGAAATGAACGAAGTTTAGAGTAGATGGCAGCAGACGTCACCATATGTTGTTTTTGAATAAAAACGAAGGCTAATACTAGGCAACTGTGATCGTGCTAAAAATATTTTCATTTTTGCTTGTTAATTGACATTTTTATTTTCGAGCTAAACATGGCGAACATGGCAATGACAATGGCCGATTTGAATAAACTCGGTCGAACTGAAGATACGAACGCCCTTGAACGAACGAAAACTCGTGACACGGAATCAAGTCAGGTGTCAGCTGCTGTTTATTGGTCATGTGACGAAGTAGCAGATTTCATCGAAATGCTCGGTTTTCCACAATATCGAGTGCGATAGTCAAGAGAATTTCTCGTTCATATCGAAAACGAATCTATTCTAGGAATGTTTTCTTCGTAATAAAATCGATGGTCGTCGATTGATTTGGTGTGATGCTTCACACGTAAACAAACTCGGTATACAAGATTTCAAACATATTCTTGTAAGACAAACGATCGATCTTCGAAATATTATTTCGTTTTTTTTTGTTTTTAGGCAATTTCGAAGAGTATTCGAGAATTATTACAAATAGAAAAACCATTCTGGAATCGAAGTATAACATTGCCTTATGCTGATGCACTCGGTCGATATCTCGAACAACGTAGTGTCATGGGTCGTCAAGCTGACGAACTCGATTATGTGACGTATACAAACGATACTCGAGATTCGAAATTTCAGCCAGTTTTAACTAATCAAGGCGTACTTACATGGTACTAATATTAGATTTTATTTGAATTCAAGTTTTTAAAATGTATCTAATTATACACACAGAATAAATTTACACACAAAAAGAAAGAAACAAACACACGCACAGATATGGAGGGAAAGAAATTCATACAGAATATTCGAAATTATTTAAACGAGGAGATTCAGACAGCAGATTCACTTCCGACTCGACTTGGTGGTCGTTGGTTCGATGTCGATGGTTCTTTTTCGCTGGCGAAAGTGTCGGTACTCTACAACGAAAAAGAATATTCATGAAAATATCTCTTTAATCTTGAAATTTCAAAGCATTTTTGTCAATAAGCATCAATTGAGAAGTGCGTACGAATATTTCAAAAGAGGAATCTTACCGATCATTTTCATCATAGAATGATCGCGATGGCTAGATATACGTGGATAGTCATTTTGAAAGGAATTCATGTTTTTTTTTCTTATCGTGATTTCGAACTTACCTTCGAATGAGTCAATACTTCACGTGATAATGAAGACGGTTTAATTCGATTCACAACATTAACCAAAGCTCCCTGATGACCACCATGATAATAGTTGACTTTCTTTCGATCGTGATCGGATAATGGTCCCCATTTATCTTCAGGATTGATCAAAGCTCTCCACGACTAAAACATAGAAAGTTCTTGTTTTTGTTTTCTTCTTATATTTGAAAATCTCATCTTTACTTTTCCTTGAACTAACAAAAGTTTAATAATCACATAGAATATATAGAGAATCATTCCCGAAAGAATCAATGCTGTTAGACCCCATCCTAATTGATAGGACCAAAATGGAAATTTATAATTATCTAATTGCAATGTTGGATAGTGAATCGACATGAATATAATCAATGCCTGAAAAACGAAAAGAAACCCGGATTATTCATTTCGATTTTCGTGTTTTATCTTCGTACGAGGATTAATCCAGGAGTAATGAATAACCAACAAATTTGAAAGAGGAAATAGATTCGTACACCCCAATCTTTTGCACCAAGCATGGCTCGAATATCTGCACGGAAATTGTTACAACCTAAAATTCACATTTTGTTAATAAAAATGAAAAGAAAAGATATTTCGATGGATTAATCGAACCATAAACGTAAGCGATACAAATACATTCGCAAAAGCCAATGATATACGCAGGATAGGAGCCAGTAAATTGATCGAGAAATGTTATCCAATAGATACCAGCCTGAGAAAAAGATCGAAACAAGATTATATGCAAATTCAAATTGATAAAGTTTCTTTTCTTACATCGGTGCAAAGTAAGAGTCCGAGTCCGAATGCAGCAAGACAAACAATAAATGTAATTAAAGTGTAATAACGACGTAGACTGTGAACTTGATCGGTTATAACCACGACAATTGTTTCAATACTCGCAAACTGAAAGAAAATATCAATTGGAATAAATTCAAAAGAGAAAACGAAATTTTTTCTTACAATTGAGTCAAGACCAAGTAGAATTAACATGAAAAAGAATAGAATCGACCAAATAGGTGCTGCTGGCAGTGTTGTAACTGCATACGGATAAACCACAAAAGCTAGACCCGGCCCTAGAAACATTCATTTCATATTTTAAAATTAGAAAAAAACAGCAACAACTCAATCTCACCTTCGGAAACAACATCACTAACGTCTTGTCCAGTTATATATGCTAAATATCCCAAATAGGCAAATATAACAAAACCAGCAAAAATCGAAGTTAAAACATTTGCTGATGTTATAATAAATGTATTTCTAACAACAGAGAAAAGAGAAACAATCAATATTTACTGACTGGCATATTTAATTTCGTCAATCTTTACGCTAGCGTCTTTTGACTGAATTTATTGTAGCTTGAGAGAGTAATAAGACCTCCATAAGCAACAGATAAAACGAAAAAGATTTGATTGGCTGCATCGTTCCAAACACGTGCATCAGCTAATCGATAGAAATCTGGTCGCATGTAAAAATATAAACCACGAGACATGCCCGGCAATGTCCAGCCTCGTATGCCAAGAATAAGAAGAATTACATATGGAAACATTGATGTGAAATAAACGATCTAAATATGTCATTTGTTTCGTTTTCAGAATCACAAAAGAAGTTATTGTGTTTTTTTTTGAATAAATGAGCAAAGAGAATCAAGCTAAGAGATGCTTTGAATCATGCAGAATTTATCCCCCGAGAAAATGTAATCAAATACTTACATATAATCTCAACTAAAATTAGTCTTAGATTCGTTTTCAATCGAACATTTAGTCGATTCATTTCATACCTTTCCCGACATTTTTATTCCTCGACCAAGACAAATAAAAACTAGAACCCATGCCGCCAATAACGATAAGACAAGAGGCCATTCCATCGTCGAAAAATATCCCATACCCTGTGATTTATTCAATATATAATTACTATATGAAGAAAAAAAAAGGGCAGAACATATATTCATCGCTGTTTAGTATTCATTTCAATTTTACTTGAAATAATCTTCAGATGGTAGAACAGGTTTACGATATTGTAATCGACTGCCTATGTCCCACCAGCCGATCGGCGTCGAACCGTGACTTGTCCACATGTAACAACGACCATTCGGATCGCGATATGTATTCTCATAATTGCAACGCATGATAAGATTAGAAAAATCATCTGTACAATCTATTTTCAACGAAAAAAAAACAAAAAGAAATTGTTGAGGGTGTTCTTTGACAAATCAAATCGATTACTTATGCTTGCCCAGGGAGCGTTACATTTCGCCCAATCGAGTTTCGATCGAAACGAAAGAACGAAATAAAGTATACTATAACCGCACAACATTGCGTAGTAAACCGTCAGAAAAAATGACATTATACTCATGGAAATACCAAGACCTAAGTTCCAAAAATAAAATCATCTATTTATCTTAAGTATTCGAGTTTCACTACCTTTGAAAATCGGAGCCATTCGCCAACATTGTACAGCACCCTGAGATGTAAATTGACCAAGATTGACTTCGAGATAGAAAAGTGGAATGCCAAGAAGAAATAAAAAGATTAAATATGGAATGAGAAATACGCCTAAAACGAACGATTGTGAATAAATTCAAGGACATGAAGAAGAAAGAAAAAGTGTATACCTCCGCCATTTCGATAGCATAAATAAGGAAATCGCCATATGGCACCTAAGCCAACGGCATAGCCAAGACTTGAAAAGAAGAAATCAAAACGACCTGACCATTGACCACGATCAGATGCTTGTTTAACAACAGCTTTTTTATTCGATCCGCTTCCAGGTGGATTCGTTCTCGGTGTTGGTGCAGGTCGGCCCTATATAATTAAGTCAATATAAAGTACCACTTATTTCCACTTCGACAAATTTTTACCGATGAAAATTCTGAATCAAGTTTATTATTTGCATCGAAATTATACGCCGATATATCTCGACTAAGATCATAACCATGATAACTTGTTCGTGGATCGTATTCGGGAAAAGAATTTGTATGAACTTGTTGTGCATGATTATTTCCAACAAAGAAATGATCAGATGTTGTTGTTGTTGCTGATGAAGCGTCATCGTTAGCATTCGTCGACAATCCTCGTCGAGGATGAACTCGAGGTTGATTTGGATTCTATTTGTAGACAAGAAAAGGTTAATTCTTTCGAAATTAATCATTTGATTTTTAAAAACAATTGTAATTCGAAACGTTCAATACAAACGGATGAAATTCTCATTTCTATTAATCAATATTTGCATTGATTACGTGAAGGATCGATTTTATTTCGAATTCTCAAGGTCAAAACTATTGAATCAGCACAAAGAAAAAGAAAATTCTTACCTGATTAGTATCGTATGTCTCTTGAAACATAGCTTGTTTCAAAGGTTCATTAATAATCATATCGAGCTCGTTGAAAAACAAACTGTCCTGTGTGTCGAAGTTTATATTGGACTGTATGTCCGCCAAAATACATACATATACGTATATATAGTAATCTATTTTCGATGTTATGTCTACAGTTCGCTTTGTCCGTTCCTTTCTCTCTATTCTTTTTTTTTCTCTCTCTCTCTACGTCTTCTTAAGATGGTCGCATACATACGCGTCATTTTCTAGCCTACCGTCCCAGGTCATATGATTCATTGAAGTGTCAAATCAATAGACGACGTGAACTCGTTCAGTTAGTTAGTTACTATTTCTTCTTTGTCATTCTGTTTCAAAGATTCTATTGTTACCTGTTTATACATTGTCAATTGATTGTTGAAATGATTTTGTGACTAAAATATGCCACGTTACAAAATGGTCTAACAGAAAAAAAAAACAGTTAACGTAACTGAATGAAGAAGAAAAAAAAGATTTTTTTTCTCGTTTCTTAATGTTTTTTTTTCTCTTCTTTTCTTTATTACCTTCGCTAGGCGCTGATTATATTCGTATGTATATTACGAACTTCGAGGACGGCAATGAAATTGAGAAAGAAAAAAAGGAGAGACAGAGAGGAAAAAAACTCGAAGAGAAAAATGACTGTTGCTTTTCAACTATGATTAAAAAGATCTTTGACATTTATAACTCTATCTCGTCGAGATGAAATTCCTCGTTTTTATCTTTCAAAAAAAAACAACAAGCGATCGACATGTGGTGATAGGCTCGAATAAAATAATTTGTTGTTTTATCTTAAGAAATGCATTTGCTTTGATCTATTGTACATTGAAGTGTAACCTGTAGTACGACGTTTCTTCTTCTTCTTTTTTTCCTTGTATGTCTAGCAATCAAATTTTTTAATAAGAAAAGAAAAGTAACCATCGCATTGATGGAAGTTTATAAGGTCAAACCACAGAATGTTGTTCATGTAAAGTAATATGCATGAAATAAAAAGAAAAATGCAATTGCTCGGTCATGTAAAAAGAACTGAGCTGATTTATAAACGATTACGTTTGAGTTTTGCTTGAGGAGGTGCAAGTTGATGACTTTCTCTCATTTGTGAAAGATAAAGAAAAAACGTAAAACGAAGATAGTTTGTCATGAAACGTGAATCAATTTTATTTCGATAATTGCACAATCACCGACATTTTTTACGAAACATTCTATATAAATATGATGTTTTTTCTGCGAGAAAAATTATCTTGAATAATGTATCCGACAAGTACGATTAAGTTTTTAAATAATCGTTTTACTTTAACTGGCTTTTCTCGGTCAGCTGAAGCAACGTCTTTCTATGTTCCCGAAATGGATATTGTATTAGATGCTGGTACAATATCAACAACTGCGAAATTCAAACATCTATTTGTTACCCATGGACATAGTGATCATTCGTATCAAATTCCTAATATGTACTCTCCTTCGTCACCTAAACCGATTGATATCTATGTTCCAAATGAATCAATATCATATTTTAATAATTATCTCACCAGTGCACAATTATTAAATGATCATGATGAACAACGAGCGCTGATTAATTGTGGAAAACGATTTCAATTACATGGCGTCGTAAGTGGACAGATTATTGATTTCAATAAGAACTATCGTGTTGAAATATTCAATTGTCATCATGTTGTACCATGTGTTGGTTATGCTTTTTTTGAAAAACGTCAAAAAATCAAGCCAGAATACAGTCAACTTACTGGCAAAGAAATTCAAGAATTGAAAAAACAAAACATTGAAATCACTGACGAAGTTGTCAAACCTCTATTTGCTTTTCTCGGTGATACAACACCCGATGTATTCACTTCGCAGTCTCATTCAGCTCGAATTTTACTCGAACAAATGCCAGTCATTATTTGTGAATGTACATTTCTCGACGGTGAACAATCGAATGATAAAGGTCACACACATTGGCTCGGTCTAAAGCCGATAATCGAACAAAATCCTCAAATAACATTTATTCTCATTCATTTCAGTATGAAACATAAACGAACAGAAATTGAAACATTTTTCGCTAATCAACCATTGAAAAACATCGTTCCATTTATCTGAATTTTTGTTTTTATAATGTAATGTGTGTGTTTGTTTTGTTTTTGTTTTTGTTCGAGATTGCATTAGAGAAAAAAAAAGAATTATACAAAAGAAGAAAAGATAATTAAAGATGAAAAAAAAAATAGTGTGAAATAGTAAACGAAAGAAAGACGAACGGGTAAAAATCGTTCAACTCGATTGAATGTTAATCTTTCCAACGTTCATCAATATCATTAGTTTTCAATGTTGATCCAATTCGTTGAGGAGGAGACACAACACTACCTCCGACGCCCATTCGTTTATTTGTCGATTGATCAATTGTTGGACCATCGATGCCGTCATCGTCATCATCGAAATCATCGTCATAATTTCTAATTACAAGAAAACAATCGAATCTATTATTTATGATTCGAATCGATAAACCGACGTACCCATCGTCAAGATTCTCATTAGCTCCATCTTCGTGCGTTAGATTATCATACTCAGCTTCGGCAAATTTCACCCAATCGGATATCTCGGGTGTGTCAGGATCCTAATCAAAAGTCGAATTCGAATTCGATGAAGATCAATTGTAGTTCGATTTACTTTTATATTTGAAAATGGATCTTTTTGTTCATTGTCCAAATATTTTTCGAGATTAAAGAATGTATCAAAAAATACATTCGTTAATTTACATCGTTTTAAATCTTTCAAACGAATCTTATTATCTTCTTCAGGTTTAACTAAATCCAACATCTACAATCAATACATTTTCTTTCTTCATTATTTTCTGTTCCAAACATAAAAAACTCTATATCATTCTCGTACTTGACAAATGCAATCCTCGAATGGCATATATTCAATGCCATAGATTTCCATTTTGTGTACTTGTTCTTGATAGAAATAATCTAATTCAAACATGGATAGAACACCATCACCATCTAAATCCATGCATCGAAACCAATATTCGATGCTAGAACAAACGAGAGATGAATGTCTTCGTTGAATTCAAATTCAAACGAGAATCGTTACCTTGTGGGTGAACGTTTATCTTCTTCGGAAATTAGAAACCATACGAATTCATAATAGGACATTTTTCCGTCTTTCATATTTTGACTACTGCAAAACAAAAGACAAGAAATTTATCGAATTGAATGAAATCAAGTGATTTACTTGGATACGGCTCCGGAAAATATTCGATCGATCATTTTATTTGAAATTGCTAAATAAAAAAAAGAATAGAGAACTTGAAAATCAAATCATTTCTATTCTACCTCCATTATTATGTTTTGCTAGATCATCTCGACTGATCAATAGATCATGATCCGAATCTAATTCCCAAAATTTACAATAGATTACATAGAAATGTTCGTAAGAAAAATAATCATAGATTCGATTGATATCTTCTTCTTCTTCAATTCGATCGAGTATCTAAAAATGAATTGAAACAATCAAACGAGAATAACTAAAAGAAGAAAGACAAAAAGCAAATTCTACCAAAAGAAAATTCGATCGTCGTAGTTCAGGTACAGTTAATTTTCCTGACCATGATCGATTACAATTGTAATAGACACGTGCAACGACCGTTTTGATATAACGCGAATGAAATTCTCGTGCTTCGCGAAGAAATTTCAAGCCAGGATGTGTATCGATTATATCTTGAACTAAATAATCCCAATCATCGGGCGTTAGATACGAACGATTTGGAGATGACATAATAGGCGATGAGAGAACGAGGATATGAACAAATTTTGATGCATTATCATGATGATTTTTACAGATTCTTAATGAAAATAAATGAGAAAAAGAATAATAATAATAATGCTTGGAGTTTATCTATACTTTTTCCAGAAGGTTTCAAATTGTGAATAAGTGACTATCGTAGTTGGAGTTATAGTTGCTTTTAATCCCAGAGTATCTTGAACACAAGCACGAAATAATGGTGCTTTCCAATATAAACTCAAACCAATTAACTAGAATAACAAATCATATATTTAAAATATTTCGATTGTTTTATTCGAAATACCTGAGCTAATCTACCGAAATCTTCTAAATATAATTTATCTTGTTTAGGCACGAATAATTCTTCTTTCGCTTGTCTTAATTGTTTAGTTACTAATGTCTCCATCGTTGATGTACTATTTATTAGTCCATTGGGAAAATAAAATTTTGGTATAGGTTCAATTGTTTTCGATGGCTGTTGTGGTTGTTGTTGTTGTTGTTGTTCAGGTTCATGAACTATCGTTGGTATCGGAGATGTTTCTTTAACAGGCGTTGTTTTCGTTGGTGTGATCGATGATCGCGTATGATTATCGATCGATGCTGGTGTTGTCACAGGTGATTTTGGTCTCGATGGTATTTTAGTTGTTGGTATCGATGGTGAACATTCGATACTGTCGAATTGTTCACGTAGAGTAGCAACACCAACACCGGTCGATTTAGGTGATAACGGTGTTGGTGATTGCTCACGAATAGTAGTCGATGGCGATTGAGAACGAGGTTGTAGGACAGGTGTTTGTTGCGATGGTTTCGATATCGAACCATTGGATGGTGTACTTACTGCTGCTGTTGTTGTTGTAGAATTTCGAGTCGGTAGGAGATTAGTTGCAGGTGATGAAGGTAACGGTTCAGATTTTGTTAATTGCGGTGATGCAACTTTGCTTCCAGAGACCTGAAAATATGAGAAAAATGTCAAAATATTTGATAAAAACGAATATCGAATGTTCTGCGTTGGAATTTTGTTTTCTGTTTTTTATCACGCATTTAGTTTCGCATGCAAGTACCTCAGGAATGAAGAAAGCCGATCGATGTTGTTGATCGGGAATAGTCGATGGACCTATAGATGATTGCGATTTGATGGGCCATATAGCCTCAGGATTAGTGAATTTCTGTCGGATTTGTTGTTGAATATGTTGCTGTATTTGTTCAGCTGGATAACGTTTTTCAAAGACAAAATTAATATGTGATTTGGGTATTTTCGGCGAAATTGATATCCGTGCCAATGGCGTCGAAACAGGTCGACAGAATCCTGTAGGGATATTAAAAACATGTACGATTGTTTATTATTTTTTGAGGATGAGGGTTAGAGATCGATACACAACGTTCGTGTTTTTTTCTTCGACTTATCTGTTGTCTTTTTTTTTACAAAGCAACAGATAAGAAGAAGAAAAAAATTGTTCGTTGTTTTCACATTTTTGAAATTTTTATGTATGTTCTCTTCTACCTTTATGTATCGCATCACAATAACGACCATAGTACCGACATTGTTCACAGAAATGTATTGCTCGTCGACGTTTCTGATCGACACGGATATTGTAATAAACTTGGGTAGTCGAACGAACTACCTGACAAGGTACACTGGTCACTGTCATACTCTTAACATCTAGAGTACAAGAGGAAGAATCGTCTTTATGACTTCGAATTGAATTCTCATTGGTATGTATGTATGTAGGTATATATGTATATAACATAACAAATTGTTTCGTTTACTTCATTCATTTTTGGCTCATTCCACCTCTCTTTCCTATTTTCTCTTTCTTCTTTCGTTTTGTAGGCAATGTGTATACGTGTTCTTTCTTTCTCGTCGTCGGTTTTTTTAATGCTTAACACTTGTGATAAGCTGTATATGCGTGTGTGTATGTCGACGAACCACAAAATCGTCTAAAGTGCCGACCCACCTCTTACTTACTACTTCATTTACGAGTCGAGAGAGAGAGAGAGGGAGAGTTGAAAAAGAGAATGAGCCAAAAGATGAAAGTGCAAAGTAAAAAATAAACAAAAACGAAAAGAAAAAAAAATCCAATCGTCATGTTCGTGATGAAAAAAAAAGCAAGACGATGAAGGTAAATGAAAGAAAGGAAGAAAGAAAGAAAAAAGAGCGAATAACTATGTGAAGTATCTAGTCTTCTTTTTCAAATATGCCAACAACCATCGTCTATATACTGATATCACATATCATTCGATGACTAATCGGCTGTGTGTAGGTGGTAACAACAAAATATAAATACGATACAAAATCTAGACATGTCAAATACTTTTTAAGCATCCTTAAAAGTGCATATATACATGTGTATAAAGTTCGACTTTTTCTTCTTTCGATACGAGAAAAACGAAGATAAAGCTTTTTGTTTTCTTCTTCGAATAAAAAAAGATACCTATTTGAATATTTTTGAATAATATACAAGTGTGAATCTATTCTTATTGTCTATCAATCTTTATTAATGCAGATTTTTACTCGTACAAATATTCTCGTGTCCTCAAACCATATACCCAACGATATACTAAATCAACAAACAACAAATCTGACGATTCTTTTTTTTCTTTCTTTCTTTCTTTTTCTCTTCGTTTCTATTATTGAGTATTACTCTCCCCGAGGATATTTCCGACTAATCGATGAGAGATTTCTTCAGCGTTCTTCTTTTTTTTTTGTGTTGCTTCTTTCATGTACATATGCCATCTATGATGTAATGAATGGATAACAAAACGAGAACGGAAGAAGAAGAAGAAGGAACCGATGCGAAAATAGATAGTCGATACATGCAACTCTTTGCTCTCTCGGCCGGCTTTTTTTCTTCTTCTTCTCCTTTGTCTGTACATATCAACAACTTTGTTTTCTTGCAAAGAACAGAAAGAGCATTTACTTGTTGTTGTTGTTGATCGATGCTGCTGGTTATTGTACTACCATTAGGAGTATGATTTCCATTGATAACCGGATATTTCTTCTTTAGTGAACGTTGTTTTCGATCTTCGATGTGACTACTAAGATTAGGCGTATATTCTCCAGCTGAAAGAATCGATGATAGATTGTTTCGTGGACTCGATGCTGTGCGTGGCACAGGTGAAACAGGTGGTGAATCGAAATGTTGTGGCTTAGAAAAGCCTCCGCCACGTACTGAATAAGTCTATTATAGAAGATAGAAGATAGAAGAAAAAAAAGTTTATTGTCAACATAAAAATAGTGAAGTCTTACTTTAGGATAAACGATTGGATCGGGTAATTTACTATTTGTTCGAACAGATTGCAGAGCTGTACATAATGTTGTACGTGTATCTATCAATGAAATCCATTGAAGAAATAGATCGTTAACCATCTTTGCGATGGGAATCGATGTGTTTGTTACTGTTGTTGAAGTATTCATGTTTACGAATTATTTGAGACAAAATACAATGAACAACATCAATCTAAACGATCAAATACCTGAGTTTATTTGAGTGATTGAAACAAACAAACAAAAAAGTACATTTGATATGATATTTTTCAGTTAATACATATATATCTTCACTCGTCAGATATAAGAAAACTGAAGTTTATTTTGAGAAAAATAACTGACTATTATATAGAAAGTCAGAAACACATCTAGGGAAGAAGAGAATGAAAGAAAACAAAAAGAACGTGCGTGTGTGTATGTGCACATGCGTATCTATATATATATATTACAGCTCTATACGAAATCATATGTATATTTATTAAAAGATTCACCAGAACGAATAGATAAAACAATAAGTGTAAAACAAAAAAGAGTTATTATTATTATTATTTAAAATTCATCTCCATAAAATGAACTTCGACGAAATATCCATTTATCGCAATTATTATCCGTTTTTTCGATAACAGTCATCTAAATTAAAATTTTATTTAAAACATAAATAAAAACAAATGATTTCGATTTACTGTAAGAAAATCCACATTTCGTATAACATGAGGTAATGTATCTGGACGAAATTTGCCTCCACATAACTTTCGTGTACAAGTTTCTAAATTGGGTGCATGCGCTGTAAAAACAAAGATTAAGCAAATAATTAGTCAAACGAAAAGAAATCGAAATCGAATATTTACCAATAAATAAAATATGTATTTGATTTTGAATTGTAGCTTGTCCTTGTTGGATTTGAGTTATATATTCATTTTCATGCATTTTTAAAATATTCGCAGTGACTGCATGACTACGTTGATAGAATTCAAGTTCAGTTTCTAATTGTGACAAATCGGCAATTGTCATTTGCTCACGATAATGTTTATTAATCGGATATTTATTTTCGAGAAATTCTTTTTTTGTCATAAATCTTGGCATTGTTAGGACATTACTCGTTTCACTTGCAGTGTACCATCCAGTACATTCAAAAAGACCTGGTTCCAGTCTTTAAATAGATAAAATAGAACAAACATTAATTTATATTTGAGATTGTTTTTTTTCTCTCTCTACTGAATCTTGATTTTATTATGTAATTGCAGGCCTTCGAGAATTTTTGAAGCTGTTTGAACACATCGAAGTGCAGGTGAAGAATAACAATAGTTGATATGAATATTTTTATCTTTTAATACAGTTCCTAATAGTAAAATAGAATAGAGAAACGAAAATGAATAAGCAAAACGTTGAATCACCTGTATGGTAGGCGTCTTTGAGACCTTTATAAGTTAATGGTGGATCAAGATCGAAATCACGAATTGATGCACGAAATGGTAATGTTTCTCTAGAGAGTAAAACAAAAAGTAAATTTACGATGAAGATCAATTTGATTCATCGATATATGTGATTTTTCTTTTGACAAAGTTTAATGATCTAAATGGCAGTGAGTACTTAGACTAATAATCAAAGGTCAATTCCTTGTCTTTTTTTATTGACTTACGGTAGAATTGGTGAAAATCGACAGAAATTTCCGTCTTTATCGAATGCTTGACGTAACCATTGCGATGAATAATATCGATCGAGACGTTCACCATGTCGAAGAACTAATAAACGTATAGGACCTTGAGTGACCGGCAACGGACTCAATGCCGGATAAGCTGTACGATTAACAAGGTCGATATTAATTCGTGGTCCTTTCGATGGTGATTCAATTGTCGTTGCTATTGCTGCACTTTTACTCGTCGTCGATGATGCTGACGATGGCATTGATGATGATGGTGATCCTCGAAAAATTTTATGTATCAATTTTCGTACACCTGTCCGTTCTTTGGTATCATTCGTAGATGTTGCTATTGGCACTGATAAATGGTTCGATGATTTTCCCGATGACGTCGAAGGAATAGGTGACATAACTGGCGGTAGATTCATACCGGATGCTCGACTGCTTGTTTTCGAATGTAAATTAAAATCACTTGTTGTTTTATTAATTGTGAAATTCGTTATCGATGAACTATCGGAATCCCGACGGTAATCACTCGTTGTTAGGGATTGTGTTCGCGGTGATAATTGTAAATCATTATCGAGTTCATCATCAGCTGCAAGATTGTTCCTTGAAATGGATGTAGCCACTTTTTCTTGTGAATGTCGAACTGATGCTATACCAGAATCCGAATCTTGGCCCTAAGAATAGATTCATTCTGCATATATTTTGTTTTTAATTGAATAGATTGTGTCATGCTTCTTCTCTTCTAGTACAAATTAAAGAAAAACGCCTAACCTTAATTTCTTTAGTAAGATCAAGTTGTTGATTGTTAATTTGCTCTAATGATTGATTGGTATTTGCTTGATGTAGTCTTTTCTTTTCTGTTCTTTGTGAATTAATGACTGTATTAATTTCACTCATCACTTGTCGTAAAAAATTCTTTTCTTCCTTTAAATAAAAGTAAAAAATAGTAGTGATCGATAGACAACGAAAGGCAGTTATATGTAATTTATGATTGACATTTTGTTTTCTTTCCGTTCTGCATTAAAGGAGTCGAAATGAAGAGGAAAAAAATGCAAACGAAAAATCATCATCATCATCGACGACGGGAGAAAAGGTTTTCCTATCATTTCGATATGAATCACAAAAAATGATGATGATGTCAGAAATATTAATGGGAATGAGTAAGAGAAAGAGACGAAAAAAATGAGCATTAAACCTTAAAAAAACGAATAAAGTTTCGTTTTCTCCTTTTCTTCTCATACCCTTCAGCGTTAAACACCGATAGTATAGAAGTAAAAGTGCATACGTATAAACTCATTCATGTGAAGAGAAGAAAAAACATAGAAAAAATAAATCAAGGTCTGCCTATCATAAACTAATCTTCTTACTGCAGTTTCGCTTGTTAAGTACAGTGAAATTAATATGAAATTTATCCTTATATTTTGGTCTCTCATTGACACGTATATCATTCTTTTTTCTTGAGATACACAAAACAAACATTAGACTTGAGCTATTTTTAGCTCTGTCAATACGAGCTATCATGCATATCGTTACGTGAATATGTATTCGAAAAGAAATTTGCTGAGAACTTTTTCGTCCGACAGTTATTTCATTTTTAATTAAATTATGTCAATAGAAATCTGACAGGTACACGAAGAAAAACGATCTCATTCAAAACAAGACAGAGAAAATAAACAGATAATGTACGTATAATTAAGTTCAAATTAATGATTATCTTCATAGATCTTCAATAAAATTGGATAGACAAGCCAAGCAAAACTAAAAAATCCTTTGAATCTCTTTGTTCGTCCGTTCATTTGTTGAGATTTATATGCAGTAGCATATTTTTGCCAAGGATCATACGTGACATGAAACCAAGCCGATGCTTTCTTTTGAAATTCTTCAGCATCAATAGGTAGATCATAATATTCGTAAAGATCTAATTGATTTTTCCATTGTAATTGCTTCGAAATATTCGACCATTGATGCTCGTCATTGTCGTCTCCTTCAATTGCGCTATAAAATCCTTGCCAAAATAGACGAATATATCTATAGAAAAAGAAATCCTGACTTATTTTTCGTCAGTCACATGTAAACATACTTGTCTTGAATCATTCGATATGTTTGTGTAATTGCGATTCTTAATTCGGATATTTTACGTTCTTTAGCATATTGTTTCGATGTAAATTCGAGAATATATCCCGAGACAATTTCAACTTCATTTCGAATGCCATATTGTCGCATAAGACATTTCAATTCTCGATCATAAGCATGTTTTATTATTCGAGCTTCTTCAACATAATCATCGAAATCCTTGACAAGAAATGATTGATAGGGAAATGTCGATGTGGCATTGATTTCATTAAATTCATTCGTATCTAAATCAATACTACAGCCAACAATTTTATCAAAGAGAATGCCGAGAACAGTTGTGGATTGATAAGATTTCTTGTCTTTCTTTTCGAGAAAATGAGGATAACTTATGGGACGAAGACGACCCGTCAGTCGTGGTGCACTTACACCATTCTTTGCAAAATCAACAGCAATACTTTAGAGTAACAAAATGAGAGAAGATCAAGATATGATATAATTATATAATCTACCTGTGCATACGAGTTAATTCTATACATCTCTCATCGAAAACACCATACTCTGACTGATCAGCGAAAACTAAATGACTATTTGCAATCATACCAAGACTAAAATAGAAGTTTTAATCGTCAATGATTTGATTCGTTCGATAGGTTCACTTGTCAGCAGCGATATATTCGCCGAAGAAATTGCAAACTTCTTCGATTGTATGTGGTTTTCTATTGTTATTATGATTGACTTCGTGATCGATTTCTTGAATTGGTGATTGATATTCAAATGGTTCTTCATTTTGGTTGAAGATAAAATCTTGATATTGACTTATCCAATATGTATCACCGTCAAGATCGCCGCCTGACATCTCCATTGGACGAGGACGAGGTCCATTTTTCGAAAAAACAATAACATTTTTCAGATCATGAAATATTGGTAGATCAACAGCTTCGAGTCTTCGAATATCACCAGGATGAAAACATGGATTTCTTGTGACAATGACTGGTCCTGTTAGAATTTCTACAGTTGGATTTTCTTTTTGTCGATTTCGATTGTCTATTTGAATGAAAACTTGATTAGAAAGAAGTGTTGCACTTTCGTCAATAACTCCCAATAAAACCCAAGAATTTGGCACGCTAATTTTGGCTTTTATTCGTAGTTCTTTGAGAAGAAATGCTTTGAAACACATGAGAAGACGTCGAACAAATGGATCTTGTTGTTCTTCTAATTGTCTCGAATATGAAATTAAAAACGTATGAAATTCGTTTCCAACTGAACCATTCAAATCTTTCAATGCTCGACGTGCATCTTTTGGTCTGCCAGTTAGAGCTCGTATTTGTTGAAGCATGTTATCTTGTAATTGAACAAATGTCTTATCAGGAATTCCGAGAGCACTGAGAAGAAGAATAATTTGTCTATTAAGATAGGCAATTGACGGATCGAGTGAAGTTCGAACGAGATCAATTGAAAAACTTGTAGCTTCAAATTTATTCATCGATTTACGAAAGTAAACATCGATATTCGCTTCTTTTATTCGATTGAATATATCCAAACAGACCATACCTATTCATGATTTGATTTGATTTGTATGATCGAATTTTTAAGATTTTGAGCAGACAAAAATTACCTTTATAACCTCCACAACGAATTTGAAAGGCACTCGGATAAACATTCTCATCGTATCTTTTGATTTCTTTAGCTAATCGTTTTGCTAAAGATCGTGATATAATACCGATACCATCTGTAAAACAACGTTCATACTTTTTGCCATCAACTATTTCTTTGATTTTAAAATCAGCTATTTCCGTAAAATTTTCTTTTTCAAGGCTAAGACCTTTGAGACTGGTCGAAAACAATTGTCCTAACTAAACTCAAAATCGATTGCAAGCATTGAAGAAAGTTATCCTACTCACACGTGCAGCGTATTTAGCGACTGGATGAACGTTTTCAAAGTTTCCCATCCAGGCACGTATACTATCAACTGTTGGACCGTCATTCATTGAGGCGAACATCCAACATGAATGTTCGCGTAATTGTGAACTTGAAAAGGCAAGAAATTGATAATGTCGATCGCATATACTAATTCCATTGATGAGAATTTGTTTAATTCGTTCGTACAAAATCGACATATTATCGTTAAAATTGTGCAAGGTACGATAATCTAGAGAGAGAGAGAGAGCAGTAGGTTTGAATTTCAAATAGAATAAGTCTACCTTCATCTCGAAATGAAACACGTAGAAATCTATCTTGATATTGAGCAAATTGACGTGTTACAACACAGCTTTCTTCTCGAAAAGGTCCTTCATAGAAAATCGTCGATGGTGTAATATAAACTTTTCGAAGTAGAAATAGATTTGTATTTGGCGCGCGTAATTCACTTTTTGTAACATAGATTCCTGTGTCAGGCATTTTTTCAAGTTGACGTTTCTTTTGTAATTGATCGTGTGCACAGAACAATAAACGGCTAAATGTTCCGAGTTGATTTCGAGTTGATATAAATGGATCAATTTTCGTTTTGTTTTTATCAATCGATTCGCCAGTAGCGGTCGATCGAATATGTTGATATTTATTTGGATCAGATTTTGTTAAATGCGTATTTTTCTTGTCATCTGTTTGTTGTTCATCGATTTCATTACATGTTGTGTACAACCATCTCGGAGCTAATTCAATGATCTTATCTATCGAATTAAAATGTAAAATTATAGAAACTTCGTTGAATGAAATGTCGATATTTACCAATGAAAGCACTGAGAGTATGAATTGTTATTTTTTTAAGAAATTCTTCAGCTTCTTCATCAACAATAAGATCATTAACTGTAATGATATGTGTTGATATAAGTTTCATGATTTCAAATTTCGTTTCAAATGGATAATATTTCCATCGACGTTGAAAAAAATCATCGACATGAACTTGATTCTGTGCAACCCAATCATCATTGGCAATTAATTGTACAGCTAGTAAATTCTTTTTGGCAGCATTTATAGATCTAATTAAATGTACGATATTATCTTCATTATATTCACGTTTTGATAGATTATAACGACGTAAAACACGAAATAAATCGGTATAATCACGATTGATATTCGATGAGCATAGTTTAAATATCCAAGCATTTGCATGACCGATAAGTGATGTACCAGGTAAACGTGTCTCTCGGGCCGAATCCATTGTTGATAAAGAACAGTTTTGTGTCTCAAGTATGATTGGAGGTCGCTTGATTTTAACAAGTAGATAGACTTCTTTGGAATCGATTACTATTGGCATGATTTTTTCGTCTTTTAAACTAAAATAAACGTAGAAAGATTCGTGCGTGTCTTTGTATGAAGAAAATTCATCCTACTCATGAGAATTCCATTCGAATTCTATTGTACTTGAACCGTCAAATGCAAACAGATTACAACCAGAAGTAATCGTTATTTTTTTCTGTTCGCCATCGATCGTAAAAGAGAATGTCTTGTTTGTTGCATTGATCATCAAATGATTAGCAATAATTCCAAAATCTTCACGACTCGATACGATGCTCCTTTTGCGTCGTATGTTTTTTATAGCATTTCCTGTTATTAATCTTCCATAGTAAATATCTTCAATGGCAACATTAACAAATTTTTCATTATTACTGCTTATATTTAATATCAAGTCTCGAGAAATATTGTCTAATTTTATACGTGGATTTGGACGTTTAATATTCAATGATACACCATTGAAACGAAACACATTCGAACATGTTTCACTCTTAAATAAAACATCAGCTGCCGTTTTCACTGAATCAAAGCGAACAAATGCATAATGAGCACCTTTCTGAAATAATTCCTTAATGTCAAATAAAATCAATATAAATAAACAGTTCTTTTCGTACTTTATTAGTTTTTATATTAACACTGCTAACACGGTAATTTTGTCTGACAAACCAATCTCTTAATTCAGTATCTGTTGTATGAGGAGGTAGATCACCAACGTACAACTCTTGACTTGACAAAGGTGGCGTTAAACAATGATTATCAGTTGAATCAATTGGTGATGATGGTTTTTTCAAACATTCTGCGCGTCGTTTCAGTGGTGGAGCTTTCAAATATAATTCGAGTGAATCACTTATGCATGGTTTTGAATAATTTAAATTATTCGACTCATCGAATGTTGAATGAATAGATGATCGAGCAGAGTACATGCTAGACGTACTATTTGAAGATGTCGTTTGGAAATTGTCCGCAAATATTGAATTGCGTAATGAATTCAATTGATAATAATCATCAAAATCACAAACATATTCATCATCAGAATCGAAACTATCATCAAATCCAAACATGATCCTATTATTTATTCGTTGCTGATAATTTCGAGAAATCTAAGTTTTTAGTATTTTATTCTAGTAAAGATAAAAATCATTTTCATCTAAGTAATAATTGTCTTACCCACCTTTTGTAGTTGTCAATGATACTTTTCTACATCAAAACAAAGCAAACATGAGACGACAAAGAAAGAACGTGAAAAAATAGTTGAGAGAACTTCAAAAATTTGCTCTTTTCTCTATGTATGTAGATAAGCAAGTATGACAAATGTACGGAGAGTTTTGGTTTATTTGCAAATCGAAGTCGAAAAACAGAACGTTCGTTAAGTTTTATCGCGAAATATAAAAACTTTTAAACTCTTGTAGAAATCTGGTCATTTTTCTGTTGACTTTAAAAAAGAAATCACTACACTCACTATCAATTAAGATGTCGCAAATCGTCAATAGATTAATGTTTTCGCTTTTCTGTGGACGACAAAAAACATCTAGCAATTTTTATTGGATAGAAACTAATACATGAACCGATTATTATTTACGAAAATTTTTGTTTTTTGTATTTGTGTTAACATTTTCTTCCATTGAATCTTGTAGATCAAGACAATCGAACCAATAACGATGCCGCTTGTCACACGATCAATAACTCGTCTTGTCAACTCAACTATTCGAGCAGTAATAAATCTGATTGCTTCTTTTTGAAACATAAGAATCATATTTAGAATTCTTTCGTTGGTTTACAATCGAAATGCTATGCATCAACACAAACAGTATGCCATTAATATTTGATTTGAATTGATTTTGTATTTAAATTATTATTTAGGATTTAAAAGAAGTTCTCCGTGAACTTATTCCACAAGAACAAAAACGTATCGCAGCATTTAAATCACAAAATAAAGATGCAGTTATTGGACAAGTTACTGTTGACATGGTAAAATCGTAATTTATGATTTGACAGACATTATTCTTCTCCTCTCGATTAGATCTATGGTGGTATGCGTGGTATCAAAGGTTTAGTCTACGAAACATCCGTCTTAGATGCTAATGAAGGTATTCGTTTCCGTGGCAAAACTATCACCGAATGTCAAGCTCAATTACCAAAAGCTAAAGGTGGTGAAGAGCCATTACCCGAAGGTCTCTTTTGGCTTTTAGTAACCTCGCAAATTCCAACTCAAGAACAAGTAGATTCTTTCGTTTGTCTAATGATGAAAATCATTCAAGTTTTGTTTTTGTATCATAATAGGTTGATTGGGTAACGAAAGAATGGAATAATCGTGCCGATATTCCGCAACATGTCGTAACCATGTTGAATAATTTTCCAGCACAACTTCATCCAATGTCACAACTCAGTGCAGCTATTAATGTTCTCAATCTTGGCTCGAAATTTGCCAAAGCTTATTCAGACAACGTACCCAAAGCTAAATACTGGGAGGTAATTTTGTTTTCGAAATTATCAAAATAGAATTATCTTCATGCTGCGTTTTTCATTTATTAGTATATTTATGAAGATTCAATGGATTTAATTGCTAAATTACCAACAATAGCAGCTATTATCTATCGAAATCTATATCGTGATGGTACTGCTGTTGGCGCTATTGATTCGAAAAAAGATTGGTCATGGAATTTTGCCACAATGTTAGGTTATGATAAGAAACAATTTGTCGAATTACTTCGACTTTATTTAACCATTCACAGGTAAAATCAGACAACCGAAATTTAATTTCCACTTCTCTCGTTTGTATTTATTTGATTAGCGATCACGAAGGTGGTAATGTTAGCGCACATACAAGTCATCTTGTTGGCAGTGCTCTCTCAGATCCTTATCTTTCATTAGCTGCTGCTATGAACGGTCTTGCTGGTCCACTTCATGGTCTTGCTAATCAAGAAGTTTTAATTTGGATAACAAAATTAGTTGAAAAAATCGGTGAAACACCAACCGATGATCAAATAACGAAATATGTTCATGACACACTTAAAACAAGTGTTGTGCCAGGTTTTGGACATGCTGTTCTACGTAAAACAGATCCACGTTATACATGTCAACGGGAATTTGCGCTCAAACATTTGCCACATGATAATATGTTTAAGATTGTTTCACAACTTTATAAAGTTGTACCGAAAATTCTTGGCGATATTGGTAAAGTTAAAAATCCTTGGCCAAATGTAGATGCACATTCAGGTGTTCTTCTTCAAGTAAATTTCAGTTCATTGTGTTTTCGTTTCTGATCGAACTTTTTTTTGTTTAGCATTATGGCATGAAAGAAATGAATTATTACACAGTTTTATTTGGTGTTTCAAGAGCACTTGGTGTTCTTTCACAAATGATCTGGTCACGAGCTTTAGGCTTTCCATTAGAACGACCCAAATCCATGTCAACAGATGGTCTTATGGCTTTAGTTGCTGCACAACAAAAATCCAAAGCAGCTTAAGACAATCATTACTTATTACAAGAATCAAGCAGAACTCATTAAGTGTGCGTGTGTGTTTTTCTTCGACTAACCAAAATGAGAAAAAAAAACCTATAGAAAATATCATGTTGTATCATGAATTAAGAAACCGAAATCAATTGTTGATCGACTAGTATATAAAGATACATTCGATTTTTGCTTGACAATATTCATTGATGAAATTGATTTCATCGAACGAGATGGTTTGATAAGAATCTCACTAGATTTGATTTGTTCTATATTCGGTGGTTTTGATGATGGTAATGTCGGTCGACGTATGCTGTCAATAGGAAAGAACTCGTTGATTGATCTAGGGCTATGTTGAGAAGCTACTAGATGAGAATTATTGATAATACGAATAGAATCGTAGTTTATTTGCTTACAACTTATTGGATTGAATTGTTTTCTTTCAGTTTGTTTACGAATCTGTTTTCTCTCAAAAATATCATCATCATCATCATCATCATCATCTTCTGTTGTAATAAAACTAGTGCTACTAGCTTGTAGACCATTATTTATACAAACACTCTTCTTTGAAGGTACACTCGGAATGTTTGTTTGTGAAATTCGATCGAATGATGTCTTCTGCTCTACATTAATTCGAAAATGTATTGAATGTAATCAATATTTCTCACAGACATACGTTTTTCGAAACATGTTCCATCACATCTTCGCATACATGGCGAATAACAACAACAAACACAATTCATTCCTATCGAAACAAATAAAAGTACTCAGACATTTTCAACACAAAATTCTATAAATATTCTCGTTTCTATTTGCGCTATTTTCTCGAAATTATATTTATTATTAATATTATTACGACATAAAAATCATTCACAATATCAGGAAATGTTTGACTTGAAAGGAATAACAAAAAAAATAGATTCACATATTCGCATTTAAAATAAAGTTGTTGGACGAATTTGAATTACACCAATAATAGACTGATTTGTATGATTAATAATCTGATCGCTCGGCTCGACTAAAATAATATTTGGACTCATCGAATCAATCTGCCATTTTAACACATTATTCACTGTTACATTGTAACCATTTTGTGGGAATTGTAATGGAGGTATAATAATTTCAGTTGGTTGTTTAATATTCGTATCGACATAATAAGAAAGAGAAAACGAGCGTTGATCGGCAATATATTGCATAGATATTGGTTTGCCAGCAATAGCTTGAGCATAGATTCGTGCTAAACGTTTGAGTGTTTTGATGTCACCGTAACTATTACCCCAAAATGACCACGATTGTAAAAATTGATCGGAACCACTCATACCCCATTCGAGTTGTTCGTCACATGTTGGCGAACCCTCACAACCACCGAATTCAGTCATAAATGATGAACCACCAAGTTGAGAAACATCCTTTTGAACTGAACGAAGTAATGCTGGTCCTTCGACATCATCACAAACTATACGATCAAATGATGGTATCGTACTATTTCCTGGAACAGGATCTATAGCGATGAATGTGCAGTAATAATGATACGAAAATACACTTCGATTGCGATATTCATCACCGCCTGGAACATGACTAAATCCACTACCAGAATATTTACCATTCAATCGAACTTATAATATGAAAATAGATTTGATTTTAAAATAGAACAAAACAAAATCTAACATACCACCCCATGTTACAGGTTCATAGAAAATCAGAGTATTAGCATCAACAGAACGAATTGCATTGGCTACTTTGTCATATGTAGGCTGTAAATTTTTTGAGCCGGCATTGCCAGGTAAAAGTAAGGTCGGATGAGCAAAGACATTACCAGCCCATGGTTCATTTATAAGTTCATATCTGAACATAACAATTACAAATTATATATTTTCAACAAAAACAAAGCAAATTCTTACCCTAATATATTCGAATGATTTTGATAAGTCACAGCTACTAATTTCCAAAAATCACCCATAGCTTCAATACCACCACCAATATTATCATAAAAACATTGAAATGCAAATGAACAAGCTTCACTTAAGTATCTACAATTGCGAGAACAAAATCATTGTATGATTCTAGTCATAAGACACAGTTACCCAAGACCCCAATTGCCGCCCGAGGGAGGAGTTTTGAATGGCCATGGATCTAAAGAAAAAAAAATGTACACTCGAAAAAACAATAGAAACTTCATACATGGATGTTTCGAAGTTGGAAATCGATTATATAACCATAGTGGAATGCCATCATAACTTCCTGTTTGACTTGACAAAACATCTTGATGCATATCAAGTAAAACATATATCTGTTTAGCTGCTAATGATTGAATAATATCACTCATCACATTCAAATAAGTCAGATTATATTTTTTAGGTTCAGGTTCAACGCCAGCCCACATCATTCTAAAATATTTTTGATTTAAAAACATACGAAAACAAACACAAAAAATACCCTAATCGAATCATATTAATGCCTGTTTGAGATAGATTCGATATATATTCTGCATTGGTTAATTCAGGCGGATACCAAGGAAAGCCTTTCATAACGAAATTTACACCATGATACAATCGAATACGACCAGTATCATCAACAATGAATGTGTCAGCAACATGAAGATTCGCCGAACTACCACAGCAGACAATAAAAATTGTAAAATACAAAAATATTACCACACCTATTTGCGTCATCTGAAACGAAAAGTGCTTTTATATTATATATTAACGCGCAGTTTTATTTAAATATGAAAGATAACAGTATCCTAGGTGAATTGCTCTAGATTTTAATAGTTTTCTTATCATTCTTTTTTTCAAATAGTATGACTCATATCCCGAATCAATATGAATCTAATACGGATTCAACAATTCAACTTAAATTCAGTCGATCGAATATGAAGAATTGTTCATATTCAAGAAAAAGAAGTGTATCAAATGAAAATCTTCAATTAGATATTCAACAAGAAGATAATCTAGTTAAAAAGCAACGAAATGAAAATAATCGAATTCAACCGATGATATCATTTTCAGAATCAATCGAATCACTCGAAGGACAACATCCTGGTAGGTAGACAAGTTCTTTAATTTAATAAACCGTCTGCATTTTAAAGGATTGGCTGTTGACGATGAAAATCATTTGATTTGGTTGAAAGATTTCATGCGACAATCTCTTGAAACAATACGTCAAACAGTAATTCAAGCTTGTACGACAGCTCTCTCGAATCAATCGACGATTCCAATGAAATCAGTGATGAATACGAGAAACATGAATGTCAACAATCATCTTATTCGAAATAGTTATTCGTTAACAACACGAAAGACAAGTGATAGTTGGCAAAGTCAATGCTATGAAAACGGAAAGAATAACTTATTGATCATCGATAGAAAACAACATATTCATCATCGAGCACGACTCAGTCATTATTCAAACTATAAAAATATCTTTCGAACACCGGTCACCGATCGACAAGTATCGTGGTCAATCGATTGGCCTCAATACAAACCAACGATTTTCACAGCTGATGAAATCTATATTAATCCAGGTGCTGATCCTGGTAGTTATAACTAATCTACAAATGAAGAGAGATAATGATTAAGTTTTAGATCTGTTAAAATCATCATCGATTTCGCTTCATTTCAATGCAATTGATGGTGCTATTGATCGACGTAGTGTCTATCGAGAGTATTGCATAAGTACAGACGATGGTCTACCATTAAATCCTATCGGTCGTACAGGTTTACAAGGACGTGGGAGTCTACTTCGTTGGGGTCCGAATATTTATCATTATATTTTGATTTGTCGATGGAAACGTGATAGTCACGGACGAATTCTTTCGCATTCATCGAACGGAAAGAAAATCTTAGAAATTCTTCTCGAAATACAAACGAATAGTACTAATTCAAATGATTTGATTCTAACTGGTGGTCTACGTATGGTTGGTTGTCATTTTCCACCTCAATTACAAGATCGTTTAAAACGTTTTCTTCTATCTACGAATCGAAAAAATCTTCCAGCTCTAAATCATCTATTCGAACAGCGGCCGATATCATGGAAAGGCGCGTATTTCGATGATGCTCGAAATACTGACAATGCTTGGATCGAACTATCGATTGAATATTTCTTCGATTCTGATCATCGATCGACAACATGTATACCGTGTCTTGATATTGATCAATTGAATTGTCTTGATCAACCACGTTTTATTTGGAAAGATGTGCAACATACGCTGGATATTGGCCCGAGAACTCATTATCGTCTTGTCAAAGATCTTGCTTATAAACTCGATGCATATTTTTAATCTGTAAGAAAAAAAAAGACCGAACAGATAATATGTATATTTCAATATCAGAATAATAAAAAAGAAAGAAAGAACGAATGAATTTTTTTATTTAATATCATCATATTTTCCTCCACGTCCTTGTTTTTGTTCAGCGAAATGTTTTGCACCTGGAACCGATTCACGTTCGATTAATTCCCTTCCGTATTCATATTCTCGTTTGAGACTTTCGTCAACTGAATTCGAAACTGCGAAATGTGCCGATAATCGATCGGTATTCATGCAATCGTATGGAAATCGAAGAATTTCTTTAGCTAATTCAATTGCTTTTGATAAACATTGACCATCAGGTACGAGACGATTAATTAAACCTATTTGAAATGCTTCATCAGCGGTTACTGTTCGGCCAGTTAAAATCAAATCAAGTGCACGAGATAGACCAATAAGACGAGGTAAACGAACTGTTCCACCGTCGATCAATGGGACACCAAAACGACGGCATAGAACACCATATTTTGATGATTGTTCGCCAACACGCATGTCAGCAAGTAACGATAGTTCTAATCCACCAGCTACACATGGTCCAGCTATAGCAGCGATCAACGGCTTTTTTAAACTCATACGACTTGGTCCCATTGGTCCAGGTTGATCTTTTTGATAGTCTAATGGTAATGGAACGTTGGCTGATGCAACTTCACTTAAATCATAACCAGCACAGAATGCTGAACCACCTTCGCCGTATAAAATTGCTAAACGTGCTGTATCATCATTTTCAAATTGTTGAAAAGCTGACCAAAGTTGAAGTGCAGTCGAATGATTAACACAATTGCGTTTCGACGGACGATTAATACCAATTAAACGAATCGAAGGTGTATCATCAACATGTGCTATTTTAACTGTATTCGTTGTTGATGAATAGCGAAGTATTGTTTTTATAGAAATAATATTCGACAAAATCAATGATCGATAAGTAAACATTCTATTTTCTCTGAATAATAACAATAATAAATTTCGTTTCTATTGATTAGTTTTTCATCTCGTATTCATATACAAAATAATTATAATAACGATAGACAATCACAAAAAAAATTTAAAAACAGAATCATCAATTTAATTGATCGATTTTAATTGACAGTACCAGATGGTGCTCTTTAACAAATAGCTAATTTTGGATTTTTTTCAATTGAAAAAAGTTAATTAAGATCTTCTCTCAATGACTGGTCGAAATAAAATTTCAAAAAACTCATCAAATGAAAATATAAAAATTAAAAAAAAGAAGAAGAAAAAAGTTTGATACGCCAATGATTTTCAAATGATCGGTAGATGGCATTGACAAGCATCTCGTTATACTATTAGTCAAAAAAGATGCACAATCTCTTTTTTTATTGCTTCGGTACAACAAACCAATTACCATTTTGGATGATTTAAGACATGCGTACATTGCATTATTCGTTTGTACTCAATCAATTACATCTACTAGTTGCTTACTTTCGGCATTGAACATGTCGCATGAACAACAAAAGAAATCTCTTCGTTTAGGTATACTTGGTTTCGGTCATTTAGGACAATTTATTTATCAACATATCGAAAACGAACGAAACAAATCGAACAATGATATCGAATTAGTTTTCATTTGGAATCGTTCGAAAGAGATGTTTTCAAAACTAGATTTCAATATTCAACAAGATTTAATTGTTTCAACTGTTGAAGAAGGTTTACAACGTGCACCGGATCTAGTTGTTGAAGTAGCACATCCTGATCTTATCGAAACTTATGCTGAGAAAATTCTCGATGTTTCCGATTTATTTATCGGTTCACCAACGGCTCTAGCTCGTGCACACGTCGAAAAACTTCTTCGAACAAAAACAATTCAAACAGGACATGTTGTTTACATTGGTACGGGTGCATTTTGGGGTGCAGATGATATTTCGAAAATGAACGAACGAAATACATTACGTTCATTAAGCATCACAATGAAAAAACATCCCGATTCCTATAAATTAAATGAACCATTAAATTCGAAATTAATCGACGAACGACGCAAACTCGGCGATCGACCAGGTGAAATGATTATTTATTCAGGTCCAGTTCGAGAACTATGTCAATTAGCTCCGAATAATGTCAATACAATGGCTGTTGGTGCAACGATTGCCAGTCATTTAGGGTTCGATCAAGTTCAAGGACGTTTAATAGCCGATGCGTCTCTCGATGATCGACATATCGTTGAAATCGAATTGACTGGTCCAGAAACAACAGTTGGCGAAAATAAACAATTAGGTTTTCATTTGAAAACAATTCGAACAAATCCTGCTCAATTAGGTGCTGTTACTGGTACGGCAACACTTCTCTCATTTGTTAGTAGTATTAAACGTGCTAAAGGTCGAACACCTGGTATACATGTTGTTTGAAAACAAATATCAGTTTCTACATCTCTCATACCGTGATCTTTCATAACAAAAAAAAACGTCATTTTTTGTTTCTATTCTTTATTTTCAAGATAAATAAAAATAAACAATGTCTTCGAAATCATCTAGTAGTGTTACATCATTAAAACGAAAGGTACAAGTTGTACAACAAACACCATCATCACCATCGTCGTCATCATCATCCTCTGCAAAACAAATTAAAAAAGAGCCAATCATAGAAAAACCTAAAGTAACATTTCATCATACTTTTTCTATTTCAAGAAAAAAAAAGAACTAATTTCGAATTTCAGTCTCAGCGTAAACATGATGTCTCTGACGATGATATTATTCGTTCACGTCTCATCTACGAAGGTGATCAAGGTATCGATGATCGACGTATATTAAACTTAATGAAAACATTCAACAAATGCATCTATGACATTCCAAGCAGTTCAGACGATCCAAATAATTCTCTCGATAAATTATTATCAATTCTCTATTCAGTCGAACATTCATATCGTTTATTAAATTCAACATATCAATTAGATGAACGTGAACAACAATGTTATGCATCGAAAAGCCAACGTATGAGCGAACAAATGCGACAATTACGTTCGGAACTTGATCAAACAGAAATACGTTTGATTGCAGCTAAACAACAACGTTTGAATCTACTTGAATACGATGCTCGTACCGAGACGATCAACAAACTTTCGACACGTAAAGAATTACGTGCACAACAAGCAGCAACCTTAGAACGAAAACATTATTTCGAACATCTTCAACAAACATTTGAAGCAACGTAAAAATCGTTTTCTTTTTTGTTTATTAAATTTCTTTTCTATCTCTCGAATTTCAGTTATCAACAACGATTGAAACAAATCGGTGTTTACATGCGTCCGATATTCGAATTGGATGAAATCTTACGGCAAGATGCTCATGAAGATGTACTACCCGATGGTCAAATTGAATCGTCACCAGTTGAACAACAACAAACAACAACAGCGAAATTCGAACGACAACGAACGAATTCCGAATCATCGACAGCTTCGATGGACGAAGGTGAAACCAATGGTGGCCAGCGTTCGAAAAAATTCCATCGAAATTCACTTGGATCGAATCTACTTTCGAATTCAGCAGCCAATCAACCACAGGCATTTTTCTCGTCGGAAACTGAACTATTCGGCATACAACTTGTAAATCCACTCGTGCTATTGACTTCTTCGAATATGTCTTAAATGTGTACAATGTGTTTTTTGTTTGTTGAATTACAAAAGAAAAAAACGAACTGTCAACGGTGTTCAATCTCATAGATTTTCTTTTCTTTTTCTTTTTTTCTCTTTCACCAAATAATTCTTATATTTTGATTGACTTTGTTTGTCTCATTCGGAGATTCTTTTATCCTACGAGAATAAATTGAAAATATCGAACATTTGACGATAATTAATGTTCACTGTTCTTCTCTTCCATCTCTTTCTTTTTGCGTGTGTTGTTCTTGTGATATGGATACAATCAGATTTCTTCTAGATAAATTTACTTCAATGTGGCATCTGTGTCGTTCAACATCACGGCCATTAATTGGCATTGGTTTTCGATTGATTCAACAAAAACCATTGATTCCTTTGCAAAGCAAACCGATTTCTCAACGGCTCATTTCATTGCCATCGTTTATGAAAATAAAAAAGAACGCACCTGAACCTCTTCAACAGCCGGCAGTTAATCCGCGTCATCCACCAGATTATGTTCCACCACCGACATTGCCGAATACGAATGCATCGAAACCACTTCAAACACAATCGAGTATAATCGCTCGTTTTCGACATGCATACGCGAAATACGGCAAAATACTGATCGTTGTACATTTCTTCTCTTCGCTTGGTTGGTTTTCAGGTCTTCTTTTACTTCATTTCAAAGGTTTTGATCTCGGTATGTACCTTATCGATGGTCTTGAACGTATTCATCTGATGAGTCCTGAACGACGTCTTTCATTTATTCGTCATATGAATGAATTTTCACTTGCAGGATTAATATCTCGACTTCCATTGATATCCGATGAAAGTCGAGCTAAATTAAGTTCCTACTGGACAGGTGAACGTGTTCGTTTACTAGCTACGGCTGTATTACTTTACAAATTCTTGGCGCCCATCCGTTATGCATTTACATTAGGTGTAACGACATTCATATCTCGGTTTTTTCTTAAACGAGGATTTATTCGTCGTGCGCCACAAGGTGATTCATTACAAGAACTTTATCATGATCAGAAACAGTTAATTAAAAGTAAAGTTCGACGAGCAAAAGACGGATTTAAACGACCAGTACGACGTGGCACATTCAAATCAGAATGAATTCAATCTGCTTATTGTTAACATTGTCTTTTATAATTTTTGCTTCTCGTCATTTGTTTGTTTTTTGTCTTCTTGTTCACTTTATACTTATTTGCTAATTCAGCTAAGAATAAATATCGAAGTAGCAAAAATTCGGTATCAGCAAATTACTTGTTTTCATTTTTTTTACAAGAAAAGAAAAAGTCGAACATAACTTTCGTGAAAATAATCGAAGAATTGCTAACATATTTAAGTAATGAAAAGTTAATCCGGCAAAAATAGTAGAAAAAAAATCAACAAAAAAAATATAATATAAATGCTAATAAAGTTTTGGTCAATGTAAATTGCTTCACACTCATTTTCCCTTGGACTGTTCAATTAGACTGAGGATGTTGACAAGTTTCACATGCACTCATTACTGCTTCATTGTATAGTTCGACTTGTATTGTTGTTCGAGATATAGAATGCTCACGACGAAGCATTTCTTGTGCTGAATTTAGCACAGCTAATGAATCATAACCAGGATCTATACAGAAAAAAAAACTAATTGTTACATCGAAATTTTCGAGAAACAATGACAATTACCTATTGCAATATGAACGGAAAGTGCTGTTCTTTGCATTGTTAATGCCCATATGTGTAAACTATGAGCATTTCGTACACCTTCAATTTGACGAAGATCTTTGATGACTTGTGATAGATTGATATGCGATGGAACGCCTATGATTGAAAGAAGACAAAATGAAATAATTAAGAGATCGAATGTGTTACCTTCCATTAGAACAAGCACAATATCTCGCATGATGGTTATTGTAGTGAAGAGTACGAGCACTGAGAAAATGAACGTACAGATCGGATCAGCTAGTTTGTATTGAGGCTTAAAAGAAGATGTAGATATGTGTTTTATCGTTAGTTTAAATAAGAAAAATGTGTACTTTAAAATGGATTAGCAAAGCTGCAAAGAGAACACCAATACTTTGAACGAAATCTCCGATAACGTGTATAATAGCTGCTCGTACATTAATATTTTTAGCTCTTGAATTTTGTTCAACAGATTTTGCTGATTCTAAATCGTGATCATTTAAAGAAGTCGATGTTGGCACTCTCATGTCTGAATGATTGTCTCCATCATCATCATGACTATGACCGTGATTATCGTGACCTTCATGTGAATGACCATGGCTATTACCTCCATGAGAATGTCCATGACTATTGCCACCGTGCGAATGTCCATGGTGAGGAATTGAATTACCACATGCATTAGCATGTAGAACAAAGAACATGCTGATAAGCAAAAGAAAAACATTTTAAATTTATCGATAATTTTCGAATCATACCTACACAATGTTAAAAACAACGCCACAAGATGCAACAACAACCATTTCTATTGATTGTACTTCAAAAGTTTGATCAATACATCGTTGAATAGCCATGTAAACAAGAATACCTGTCGCCAACCAAATTATCAGTATACTCACAAGAGCACCAAGCACCTCTAGAGAATCGATTATCAATTTAAACTAAAAAAAACACATTTCAATTACCTGCTCGAATATAGCCGAAAGACAATTTGTTTGTAGGTCGTTTTGCTGAAAGATACATTGCTGCTAATGATATTAAAAAGCTAATTACATCAATAGCCATATGAGCAGCATCAGTCATAACTGCAATCGATTTCGAAAGAACTCCACCTGTATTCATACAAATAAAATATGTAGATCAAAGCATATCTATGGTGTTACATACCGATGATTTCAATTAACATAAAAATTAGACAAACGATAAGAACAATAACAAGACGATTTCTTGAACCATAATCAAATTTAACCTCAGGCACGTGACAATGAGTAGACTCTGTAAATGATTGACTTGGGAAGACGTCCTCTCGCAATGTTACATTATGATTTCTATTGCTGATCAGTGGTGCGTTCTCGTTGTTGTCACTCTCCATAATTAAAGCGCTGTCGTCCGATGTATGTTCTATAATCTCTTCGTCACGCTTATTGATTTCTTTCAATGACATTCAAAAGATACTACATAAAAAAAAAGGAAAAGAAAAATATAAGTACCTTTTCGACTAAATGTATACTTTTTACAATCACCGATTTCTGCTTGCAAGATGTAATTACCTCGGTAGAAAACACCCAACTCGTATCTTCGTTTTATATCTCTCAAAATAAGAAAAAAACAATCTAGCGAGTAATTAAAATATCTTTTTTTCTTCAATGGAAATTATATCTACGTATGCGATGCGATACGTGTATTCTTAACTCCTCGATAAAAAATAACGCGTACTTTTGAAGTCACCCCGAAACTTTTATTCATCACTTGGACTCGATTATTTACTTTAAAACAAAAAGAAACTAGAAAATTTTATAAAATATGAGATGCAAACATACACGAAATACAAGCAGACGTAACTGTCTTCATTCAAACCTTATCTAAACTTTGACAGATGTCGCATAGAATAATAAGCGAAGATTGATTTCAAATTACGAAAATTTTCATAAATTTATGGAAAATTTCAGTTCACTTCATAAGATTTGAGAAATCGAAATAAATTTTCGAAATTTTCGATAGACTTCGCATATATGTTTCACTTGTCTACTCATCATTGGTTTTTGTCAATCCATTCATTTTGTTCAACGTTTGTCGCCGCTTTCAATCGATCAATAGGTAACATGATGAAAACTGTCATGATATACATTTGACATTCCATTTTCAATCATGGCTCGATGTGTTCAAATTCTTATTTATTTCTCATTGTTAATTTCTTCGTCAGATTTCGTGATAAAAGGTAGATTTTGAATTATACGATTCATAATGAAACGAACAATTCGAATGAGAAATTTCAGGTGCTAATGCAAATACAAGTGCCGATGTTAATGAACATTTAGAAAAGGGAAAGAGATTATTAGCAACAGGTCAATTAGCCGATGCTTTGACACATTTTCATGCAGCAATTGGTATGAAAATAATCGTTTATTTGCGCAAATGAATCGTTCGTTTTATTTTAGATGCCGATCCGAATAATTATATTGCATATTTTCGACGAGCTGCCGTTTATTTAGGCATGGGAAAATCGAAATCAGCTCTGCCAGATTTAACTAAAGTGATTGAATTAAAAACGGATTTTACTGCTGTATGTTTGAATGAATAGAATACATTGTGATCGATCAGTATATCGATTGGTTTTCTAGGCTCGATTGCAACGAGGAAATTTATTTTTAAAACAAGGTGATTTCAATGAAGCAAAAGCTGATTTCGAAAGTATTGTATGTTGTTCTTGAGGGTGTTGATTTCGTTTGATTCTATTCGAATACGTTCTTTTCGCAGTTAAAATCTGATTCATCGAACAACGAAGTGCGTAGTCAATTGGAATTAACTGAAAAATTAATTCAAACAGCTGCCGAAGCCAAAGTCTCTTACGCAAATCAAGATTATACAAAAACCATCGAACTTCTTTCGACAATAATCGACGTTCGTATTTTATCTTATCTATATTAAATATTAAAAACGAAATGTTCTCATTTTCAGAATTGTCCATGGTCAACTCAAGTTCGTGAATTACGAGCAGATAGTTATTTGAAAGCCAACGATCTACCCAAAGCAGTCAACGATCTCAAAGCAACAGCAAAATTAACTCCTGATAATACTCAAGCCTATCTTAAAATCAGTCAATTATTATACACAATCGGTGATGCTGATGACAGTTTAGTGTAAATATTTTGTTATCTTATCTTTGAATTTTATTTTAAAAAAAAACACAATATTTTATCTTTTTCGTATGCAGAAATATTCGTGAATGTTTAAAACTCGATGCCGATCATAAAGAATGTCACACACATTATACCAAAGTGAAAAAATTAGCTAAACAACTTGAATCCATTCGTGACGCGATCAGTCAATCGAAATGGACTGAATGTATCGAAAAAGCGAATCAAATTCTCAAACTCTCATCGGATTCTTCATCGCATGCGTTTGTTTACCGTGCACATTCATCAATTTGCACCTGTATGTCCAAAGGTAAATCGCCAGCGAAAGAAACCATTGATAAATGCACGCAAATACTCGATACATATCATGTATCCGATGTGGAATTATTGATCAATCGTGCTGAAGCTTTTATATTAAATGAAGAATACGAACGTGCTCTAGCTGATTATCAACGTGCACATGAATCTGAAGATTCTCAGCGTATACATGAAGGAATCAATCGTGTACAAAAATTGATAAAACAATTGAAAAAACGAGATTATTATAAGATCTTAGGCGTTCGTCGAACGGCAAATAAACCTGAAGTCCTACGAGCTTATCGAAAACTTGCTATCAAATGGCATCCGGACAAATACGAAGGAGAAGATAAAGTTAAAGCGGAGAAAATGTTTATCGATATTGCTGCAGCAAAAGAAGTTCTCACAGATCAAGGTTAATTGACGAGACGATTGTTTTTCGAAATGAAATTATCATATTCTTTTTGTAGAAAAACGTGCAAAATTCGATGCAGGCGAAGATCCATTAGATGCTGAAGAACAAGCACAACAACACAATCCATTTCATGGTTTCAATCCGTTCGGTGGTGGCAATGGTGGACAAGGATTTACTTTTCGTTTCCATTTTAACTAGTTGCTTTGCCTAGTAGCTTTTTGTTTTTCTTTTCAAACGAAACAACTCAACTTTCATATTTATTCTCTATGTGCTCTTGCTTCAAATATCAAAATTTGAATTTCAATCAAATTTTAATCTTTTTGTTTGTTTGTTTATTTTCTTTAATACTGGGAGAAAGAACAAAGAATAATAATAATAATAATAATAATGACAAACGACAAATAAACATAAACATGGAAATGCACTGTTTTTGTTGGTTTAGTTTTTCTGTTACAATAAAATAAATATATCGATATACATAACGAACACATGACAAGAAGAAAAGAAAAGAAAATCGAATGGAAATAAATAAAATGATCATTGAAGGTATCGGAATGAAGGAGGTTTGTCGTGTATGCAGATTTTAGTCGGTCATGTTCGAGCCATTAGACTAGAAAAACAAATGAATGATGATGAGAAAAATAAAATTGAAATGAAATGTTTACTTGAAGTATAGAGACGATTAAACCAAATAAACCTATTGCACTAGCGAAGATTTCGATGATTAGAATTCGAACGAATAATGACGAGTTTTGAGCATCGGCTAAAGCGGCACCAGAACCGACAAGACCGACGCAAACACCGCAAAATAAATTACATAAACCGACAGTCAAACCAGCACTAAATAATTTATAACCTGCACGATATTTTTCAGCTAATTTGCTTTCGTCAGTCGTCGAAAAACTCTACAGAGACAAGAAAACAATTCTCAATTAGAATATTCTCCCAAATTCAAAATTTCCTACAGCTATCGAACCGGATATGACAATGCCCATGATAAGTCCATAGATAGCAACGGCTTCGCACATAATAATTGAAATAAGATTTTTCGTTCGAATACGTGGAGCTTTAACACCACCGCCTAGGATGCTCACACCAGTTGCAAAAATACCTCTATATTGTTCGAAAGAAACAAATATTTTTATCAAGGTTGAAAAAACAAATGTTTCGTTTTAATTACAAGGCAGCTCCACTGACGGACAATGAAACAGCTAATGCAATACCAATCAATGCCCATTGATAAGGTGAAATTGCGAGAAGAAACCAACCGATATCAAACCGAAAACCATAGTTGGTTAACATATACGTTAGACCTAAGATGAATATTAATATAGGTCATGATTAAGAAAAGGTTGATTGAAAAATATGCTTACCAACATAGAGAAATAAACCAACACTGGCGGCTACAGCGCCTTTAGTTAAATACGATGAACTCATGTGTCTGATTTAGAACTAGAAAATACAATGAATATTCTCTTGGTTTCAATTTGTACTTGATAAATAACTATGAAATTCAACTTTCGATCTTATCAGTCAACAAATAATATCTGGCGTCACTCTTTTTTTTTCTTACTGGCGAGCTCACTCAATTAGTCGATAGTGCTGATCTCTATGATATTTGTCGATTTTATTTAACCAATGACAAAAATCACTCGGACAGATGTCGTACACGAACAAAACAACAAGTTTCTTATCATCTTTTTATTCTGCATTTAGTATTTCTTTATTTAAAAATCGAAATCGTGTCAAAGCACCGGCAAAAAAGTCGACAAAAAACCGAGGACTGTTAGATCGTATTTAATGATTGCGTCGATTGTGATTTGATTTGAACATTTAATAAACGTTCATGTTCATGTTCGTGTGTACGTAATAATTGTTTGTTTTCGTTGGAAAATGCTTTCTGATGATTGAGACGTACGTGATTACCTTCACGTCGAGTTTGCAACTGAATAATTTAAGAGATAGAAAACAAGAAGTTCAAATAGAAAAGATTCGTACTTCGTTGAGTTTGGATTTTTCTTTAGTTAGACTTCGTTCAATTTGTTTTTCTTCCGTTTGTGAACGATGAATAGCTTCTTGAATGATTCGAGCATCTTCACGTTTCTTACGTATGATATCGGCTTTTAATCGTTGAACTTCTTGTTCTTTTTTACGACGGAGAAATTCGGCTTCTTTAACTGATTTACGTAGTTCATATTCGACTTCTTCTTTTTGACTGATTAGATTCTAAATGAAAAACAAAGAAGTCGAATGAATACGTCAGGTGCTCGTTTACTTCTAAATGTCGAAGACGATCTTCATGTCGTTTGGTTTCGAGTTCTGTGTGACGTGTTTGAGGTGCACTAGCTCGTTCGAGATCGTGCTCGTCGGTCTTGTCACGATTAAATTGAGTTGATAATTGAGATCGGCGAGTATCGATATCCTTAATTCCAAGAGAGAAAATATCAAGTTGATTTTGTTTTTAAAACCATTCAATTACTGTCATTTTGGTGGCTAAATGTTTCAATCGACGTTCGTGTTCAATAACCGAAGTGCTCGTTTTGAATTGACGTTGTTTAGCATAGATTGTGTCTAACCGAGTTTTTGTATCACCGATACGACGAAGAGCTAAAAAATAGTTTGGGTGAGGGAACAACAAACAAAAGAAGTCGAAATATTTGAGTACCGTCGCGCTGTTTGACATCGAGTACGGAACGTTGGTGAGCAATGTCGCCTGAGTGACGACGTCGTTCTTGTTCGACATTTCGACCTTGAGCATTTGTTTGACTAGAGAAAATTGAAATAAAATTATTATGATTTCAGTTGTTTTAATTTACGCGTATCGAAGATCTTGATCTGAACCGAATTTCAATGTTTGGTTTCGATCGTAATCAACGAGACTGAAAAAAGAAATTCATTCTTAAATAATGAATAATATCTCAGCAGTTCGTTTACGCGAGAAAATCGTTCATTTCACTTTTCACTTTTTGTGCTTCGAGATTCAATGCTGAAGCAATGTCAGCTAATTCTTTTCTCAATCGATTTTCTTCTAACTAAAAATCAGAGAAAATTACGAAATTAAATCGAAATCATATGTTTCAACCTCTTTCTGTTGAACTTTCTGTTCGAATTCCGAATGAATTTGTCCCAATTGTTGATGTTTGATATTTAATTCATTTGTTTTCGTTCGATATTGTCGTGCAAGATCGTTACATACCAATAGATTTCGACGATCTTTATCTTTGTTCGCTTGGAATGAGTCAACTTTTCGTTCAGTTCGTTGTTTTGTTTGCTGATAAAATTAGAACAAAAATGTTTTATTTTCAATAATCAACCGGTTGATCGGTTAGAAAATGGTTAATTGAGTCAATTAGATTCTATTTTGGGGAGGTTCGGGCCGGAAGGTAAAGTTCTATTTACCCGACGACTTAACTGAGCGTTAACAATAGACTGACAAATTGAACTCGAACTGATTAAATCAGTTAATTTTGCCAATGTTTTTGTTGAATGTGGTCTTCTAGACTGTTTAAGTTCAAGTTAATCGATAACGCGTATATCGAACAAAAACAAAACAAAACATTGACGATAGTTTTTACCTTTTCACGTTTTTTAACAAATTCTCTTTCGATTCGATCTTTTTCTTCAAGATTTTTCGATAGATTCTTTTCGGAATTATAACGTTTTCTTGTTGCATCTGAAGAGAAAAAAAAATTCGAAATTAATTCGAAAATCAAACAACTAGAATCTACGAACCAACGTCAAGATTTCGAAGTGAATGATGTAAATATCGTTGTTCTTTTTTAATATCACCTTCTAAACGTTTAGCTTCTCGTTCACTTTGTTTGGCTTTAATCATTTCTTCCTGAAAATTTCGAATGAATTGTTAAATTAAAAAAACATGCCAAAGAAATACTTCGATGAGTTTCATTTGTTTGTCATAGTCTCGGATTTTATTTTCGAGTTTTATCTCGGATGATTTCGATCTCTTTTTATCCGATCGTTTTGATGTTGGCGAAGGAGCTGAAAATGATGTTGATTTGTTTACTGATGCGAGCAAACCACTGGCTCGCAAGGGAGATTGTGGTTCACCTTGTTGACGATGCAGTGAACGAACACGTCGAGATGAATCAATAAATCCGTCTTTTGTCTTATATCGACCATGATTTCTATTTTCATAAACAACAACGAAATAAGAAAACAGTCTGCTTTTCTTTTCTATTCAATAATCGAACGAATCTACCGTAGAAATTCAGCATAATTAACTAGATCATCATCGTCATATGTATAGACACTTGTTTCGGCGATAACTGCGTATCGATTATCAAGTAATGAGGGACGATCAAATGCAGTCATTAATTATTTAATTGTTATTAAATCCCACCTACTTATATGCTCGTAAAGCGAACGAGACGAACAGAAATTCTTGTTCTCTTTCTGTTGTCGAGCTTTTTCATAACCATTTTTCAAATAGTTTCTATGCCAATGTCATTGCAATCAACAATCAAACAAACAACACAATTTTACAGATGGCATTGCTAGATTGAAATATAGGTACTTTAAAACAAGAAATTACTTTGATAGACAAATCTGAATATGTGGTATTTGAACTTCTAAGTTTTTTTAAATTAATAATGTGCTTTCAGGTGATTTCATAAAAGTGACTAAAACTTGAAGAAAAAAAGCAAATTAAATGTCAGTTGTCGAAGAAATATCCGCTTGCCTAGTTTTTAAGAGATAAGAGGACTAGAAAAGGCTTTGCTTTTCAGTATATAAACAGAGAAAGAGATGAGTTATTTAAACATAATAATCGCTCTAACACTTGAGGTAAACAGACGTATCCTATGTCATCTTGGCATCGTACACAAAATAGTCCTGGATTTGAAACAGCAGAATTCATCATTAGTGGTGTCATACCAATAGTTCTTATAGTCATAGGTACAATTGGCAATCTGACAGCTGTTTTCATTTTGTTAAACAAAGAAAATCGACGAACATCAACAAATATATATTTAATATTTCTTTGTATCGTCGATACGATTTCATTGTATCAATGGAATCTAAGTCAAGCACTCACAACATTTACCAATGATCAAAAAAGCATATGGGGAAATTCTGTCATTATGTGCAAACTAAGTCAATTCTTTGCGTTCTATACTTTGCATACTTCTGCCATGTTTCTTACATTCGTTGAACTTGATCGAGCTTGTTTATTACGAAGTGTTTGGTACAAACGAAAAATTGCTCAACCACATGCAGCAATAAAAATCTGCATTATCATCCTTATATTATTATTTATATTGGATGGATTTTTATTAGGATTAGGTTTTGAATATTCATACATCGATTATGAAACTAATGTTCAACAAATAGGAGTTGCTTGTTACTATTCGATGGATGTCGGTCTAAATAATTTCTTTGGTATCGAATATCCATGGGTAATTATAAAACAACAAAAAATCTATGATAAAATTTTTATTTTTATTTTCTTCTCTATAGGTTCATATTGTTGTGATGTATTTTCTGCCATTTTCTGTCATATTTCTCTGTACATTATTTACAATTAAAAAATTATTAATTCAACAATCGAATATAAACAATCAGTTTATAAATAGTGCTCGACGTAATCGTCGAATATCGTTAATGTTATTATTCATGTGTTTAACTTATTTCATTTCGACTCTACCTAATCGTCTATGTTTTTCGGTTTTTGCCGATCAAATTGTTGGCTATGATTATACGGATACAATCTTTCTCGCAACTAATACATTAATGTACACGAGAAATGCTTTGAATGCATTCTTTTTCTATATATCAGTGTTTGGTTTTCGACGTAATATACGTAATTTAATCTTGCGATGTTTAGGAAAATATGGCACACAAATTCATCCAACGAATAATACACTAACATTAGAACATATAAACACAGCTTCAATTATTCGAGGAAAAACAGCACTACCTTCAGTTCAAATGCATGGTAGTATAAACTAATATCTGCGGTTGTATGTCGTCATAGTAATGTTAACCTATATATTTATCGTTTTTTTTTGTATGTGACTTGTGTTGTTTCGTCATGTTTGAAAATAAAAATTAAATTTTGGATGTTATTTGTTAGTATTAATATTTTTAATCAGAAAATACCGAGAGGATATGAAATTATTTATAAAAAATGAACTTTCTGGGTAAAAATACTTACAAAAATTAATTAAAGTATTGTCAAATTTAGATTTTGATGGATGAAACTGTCTCTTAGTGACACGCGTTTCTTTCACTCCTATTACAAATATAGTTTTTTTTTATGAAGATAAACTGAAAATGGACTTAAGAAATTTCCAAATTAAAACCGATTTAGAAAAAAATAGAGGAATTATCTAGAAAATATTGGCTTTATTACACGTACATATTAACAAAGACACTAATCTTTAAAATGAAATGTAAACTAAAATTCTTAATTTATTCATTTAGTTAAGTGAAGTTTTTCAAAAGAAAAGTTCACACCTAGATCTTTTGTTATATTGCGACTTTTTTTTTCTCGTGTATTGAGCAGATGGTATTCCATCTTATGCTATCAATAGTAATTCTAACAAAATGAATATTGAAAAACGTAATAATAATAAAAGACCTCGGGTCCTTTGATCTGGAAGAAGGATTTAGACAGTCTAGATCTTTGACGTCATCAATGTCAAAAAAAGACTGATTTGTCATGCTCAAGATATTTTAATTACCAAATGAGAGCTAAATGTGAAATTTTATTGAATTTGAACGTGTTGATACATTCACATATCTTTTTTAAAAATTGTATTATACTCCTTCGTAAAAAAAAGAACTAGATATAAAATGAGGGTAATCAACGAATTGTATCTATAGAGATAACTATAGTAATCTTTGTGTAAAATTTTGTTTACGAAAAGGTTTTTTTGTCAATATCACGACTCATGTGATTAAAAAGGCAGACTAACTCCAAGGACATCTTTTCATTATTAAATTATTCATTCTAGTGAATATAGTATTCAACATAAGAAATTATAAAAAAAAAAGAATCCGAATGGCTTCGTGGGTTCGTCAAACTGATCCAGAGCCGTATGAAACTGTAGAATTGATTGTCAGTGGAATCATTCCAATAATTCTTATCATTATTGGTACTTTTGGGAATCTCCTAGGCATTTTTGTTCTACTCAAAAAACAAAATCGACGCACATCAACTAACATCTATCTTATTTTCTTATGTATTATGGATACATTATCACTCTATCAATGGAATCTATCTTATGCTGTTTATCAATTTTCTGATGGAAAACATAAGATTACCGATCAATCAGCGTTTCTTTGTAAATCCGGTGGATTCTTATCGTTTTATACATTGCATACATCAGCTATGTTTCTCACATTGGTTTCACTTGATCGAGCCTGTCTTCTCTGGAGTCGATGGTATAAACAGAAAATAGCTCGATCGTCTATTGCCTGTACTATTTGTATTCTAATTCTCTTGGTTCTATTTTGTTTGAATGGATTTCTATTTGGATTGGAAACAGAATTTACTTACTATGATAATAGTACTCAGATTCAAACAACAATTATTGCATGTTATTATTCATTAAATGCTCAACTTAACTATTTCTTTGCTAATCAATATGCATGGGTAAGCTCACATTTCATAATCAATAAAAAGAAAACAACTTGATGAATTTTTATCTTTAGATTCATCTTGTAATCATGTACATTTTACCATTCAGTTGTATGTTCGTATGTACATTGATGACTGTAAAGAAGTTAACTGTAAACCAAAGAACAAGTAATCAACAATTAGCCAATAATGCTCGACGAAATCGTCGAATATCGATTATGTTACGATTAATGTGTCTCACATATGTCATTATGACCTTACCAAATCGTCTTTGTTTTTCAGTATTTGGAGATCAAATCATTGGTCATTCGTATACAGATACGATTTTCTTATCATCAAATACGTTGATGTATACAAGAAATGCATTGAATGTATTCTTCTTCTATTTATCTGTATCCGGATTTCGACAGCAAATACAACACTTTCTATTCTTTTGCTATGCAAAATGTACCAATCAAGTCGTACAACAGCACGCTCACAGTGTTGAAGGTACAAGAGAAATTCAAAATCAAAATATGACCGAAAAATAATCTATGATCACATTCTTTTTATCAATGAAGATTAGCACAATCCTTCTGCAACTGTCGAAATTAACCAGTAAACGAATAATAACAATACTAAACCAACGATGTAAATTAAGATTACATAGATCTTTTTGACATGCAAAAAATATGTATTCTTAATTATCTCATTCGATTGTTAATGAGTGTGATTTGTTTTTGCTGACATAATAAACATCAGAAGAAAAAACCTTGGAAATATGAACTAATATTTGATATATATTTCGATTTGTTGTAATTTTTTTCAAATATTACTGTTTAACAAACATTAGTTTCATGATTTGCACAGTTCGCCAAGTAGTTCTCAACGTGAAACGACGTGTAAATTCTTTTAAATCATATTTTTTTCTCAATCCTTTCTTTTTCGTGTCTCACTTCTAATTCAATCATTGAAACAAAGAAATCGAATTGATTTAATAAAATAAATGAACGTAAATGTCGAAATGATTAATCAACTTTGTCAGATCGTATTTCCTTCGTTCTTTTTCCTTTTCTTTCACAACTATATGTTACTTAGTTGAATGAAATAACTTTACTTTGATAAGTGATATTGTTTAGCAAATCAAGTATATGATTTCTTAGTCTATTTAAAAACTCATTTTTAGTTAATAAGATACGAGCAATCTTCAAAAGATTTTCTTTTCTCATTCACGTTCTTTTGTTAGTGTTTTACTGATTTAATAGAAATCTAGGGAAAAAAACAACTGACATGACACCCGAGTAGCATTCGAAATTTCTTTGTTTTCATAGAAAATCTTAAAATGTCAGCATTCTATTGATAATGTCTAAGGGAATTTTTCTTCATTTCAATAGAATTGAACGTAGAATGATAGAAAATATTGCATGAATGTCAATTTTTCTCGCGCTCTCTCTCTCTCTCTCTCGAAGTTTTCTTTTTCATATGTCTACTTGTCTCTCTGGTCTTTCTCGGTCTCTCCCTCCCTCTCTTCTTCTTCTTCTTCTTTTCCCCTAGCTGTGTGCTTTATGTTCTACTTGTCGCCGGAAACTGAAACATCCTTTAGCTAAAGAAAGACTCCCGTTGTCGATGTCGTGATGCAATTATGAATCAAATGAACGTTTGTAAACGCGAACGAATGACAATTGAGCACTGATTTCTCTTTTATTTACCATAAAAATACACATAAAAACGTATTTCGAAAAGAAAAACTTTTTCTTCATCATTTGCATCACAAATGTGTTCGGGCAAGACAACGTGCGCGAATATCATCAACAGTAAAAATATCCAATGTTTAATTCATGACTGAATTTGATTTTCCACTAATTTATTCGTAAGTATTTGTGCGTGTCAATTGTTTGTTTCTTCGAAGATGTTTGATTAGTTATAATCTTATTTTTAAATTTCAAAACACTAAATATACTAACCATTTGATCATTCGGTTTTCTTCTTCTTCTTCTTCTTCTTATTCCTCATCGACGCAATACTCTTTTCGTTAGATTGTTATTATTATCTATAGAATATCAGTAATTTATTCTTTAGAAGATTTAATAATAATCTTTCATTTGAAAATTGTTTTTTCTTCTTCTTCAATGTATAAATTTTTAATCTGTTATTTTCTTTTACCCTCGCAAGAGTAGAACATTCATAATTTATTAATGCAATTATATAAGGACACAATAGTAGGTGCATGAGAGACGAATCAACGGATGTACAGAAAACACATTTCTTTTTATCTACTCAAATTCAATTGAAAGAACAATAGCACGAGAGAGTAGGAAAAATTATATGTTCTGAATAAAAGTGGAATTTTTTTTGCTTCTTTAATTTTAGTTGACTTTTATTTTTCTCTAATTGTCTTCCTTTCTTTTTTGTTCATTGGCATTTAAGAAAAGAAACGAGACAATTGTCTTTGGTTTATTCATATGACGTTATTGAAGTTATAGTTATGTATACAAGTTTTTGTTTTATCATTCGTTGAATTACGATGGACCAAGAATCGCTATTTGTTATCATTGCCCGAGGCTATTGTCACTTTTAGTTGTCAATTCTAAAACAAGAATTCGATGGCGAGAAAATCTGATTTTCTCGTAGATATATGTGACTTTTGTTGAATTAAAAACAATCTGATAAAGAATTTATCTTGACTAGTTTGTTTCACGGGAAAAACTAACTGTCAATCGAATATTTACAATAATCTCGTTTTAATAAACATGTCAATTTTATATATTTATATATTTGTGTTTTTTTTTGTTATAGATAAATAAAACAAGAACGAACAAGTGTTGAATTGGATTGAAATTTTGACAATAAATGTGTTAGAAGTAACTATTCATAATGAGCATTTTATTAGCCGGTGGTCGATCGGCAACAGCACGTCGATTTTCTCAAGCAAATGTCAATTCAACAAATCATCAAGTTCAATGGCCATCACCATCTATGATGCGTCATGAAAGTATATCGGCTATGGGTCGACGTCGTGCACTGGATTTATATGGCACGAAAGATGTACTCTACACACATGAACAAGTTAAAAAAGCGAAACGATCACTTGGAAGTTCAGGAAGAATAAATATAACCGGGTAGGTAAGCATTTATTATTGAATTTGAGAGAAATGTCAAAAAGTTTAGCTGATAATTATCTGAGAATTAAGTCGATGACTTATGATACAGGAACATTATTAGGTTTCATTTTCAAAAATATAGGAAGATTTTTATTTTTAATATCAATTTACATTATAGAATTAAAAACGACTAACGAAATACTTAGTTGAGCAAATTTATATCATATGAAAATCATAATTTTACATGTGACACCTAGTCTTCTTTCACATAAAAACCTGTCATTGACGAGGGCAATCATCGAAAGAATCCTAATTAATGACAATATACGTATTTTCAACAAGAAGCAAAAAAAAACAAGTGATAGAGATATTAGCGACGTTAGTCAATTTCTGAGACCAAGACGACGAGTCTTTTTTTTGTACGAGGATCAATAGAAATCAATGATTATTCTCCTAAAGAACGATTCGAAATGACAATAGAAAAATTCTATTAATCTTGACATAAATCACTGTTAATGGAATTAAGAAATATCATTATTTCATTCGAATCGTTATTCAATTGACTGACATAGATGAATCACTGCTTGAGAACTCACAAAGTAAAATCTCCGAGAAAACAAAGAAATAATATTTGCCAAATAAATGAATAGAAAAAGCCAATCTAATGTATGTTAGAAAAAATAAATACACATAACATTACAATTTTGTTTTCCTTTGCTTTTACGAAAAAGACCTCTTAAGCTATGAATTAACATATTAGTTAAAGATTTTGATTGTTATTTTAATTAAATAAAAAGTTTTTTCATGTCTTCGTTTAATCATGAGGAGATTTGCTCGAATAACTATCGTGAATTAAAACGAATAATGACTTGTTTTCCTTCGATAGACTTACTTTTATTAATTTGAGAAGTACATCGGTTCTCTTTTTTTGTTTATTCTCTTTATTTTGACTTCAAAAAGAATTTCTAAGCAATTGATCAATGAATAATAAATGATCGAAAAGAGAAAAAAAAACGAGATAATTAATCTTCAGAATGGTTGAACAAAAACAAAAAGAAGAAAATATACGAAATGAATTTGATTAATATCAGCAAATAAATCATCAGTTTAAAAACTCAATAAATGAAAAATTCGATTAATTTCTTTTTTATAATCAGATAATGGATTTTTATTAATATTTGTATTCGTGCTTAATAATCCGTAAGAATAAGCTGAAGCCAAGAAAAAACATCAGCTTGATTTTTAATTGCTAATCAAATGTTTAGATTTCATAATTAATGTTTAAATATTGAAAAGTAGCTCTCTTAGTCAATAAATATTGAGTTCTTAATAAAATAGATTTTATTTTCTCAGTTTATATCTCTCGAGTATTTTAGTATTTGCCCCAAGGACACTTCGAAAACCATCAATGTCACACTTGAGACCGATAATACGATGCAGAAAATTTTTTTTTACTTATTACCATTACAATTTTATCTTGTGTATCAATCGATATAGTTTTCTTCTCCTCTCCTAATTGTTCGTTGAAAAAAACAGCGGCAGTAAGACGAAACAGCCAAGGAACACACACACACAAGCGGAAGAGAAAACCAAGTTCTTTATTCTCTTTTTTTCCTTCCCTATTATATATATATATATATTAGAAAATTGATCATCCTTCTCGTTCTTTCGTCGACATCGTATGTCTATGTAAGAGTCTTAGTCCTGTTCTTTCGACTAAGCTCTGGTGTTCATTCATGTCTGTTGGGGAATCACATCAATAGAACGGAAAAAGAAAGGGTGGGTTTGTTCCGTTATGTGTTTCCAGCATCGTGGCTCGAAAACGAGAAGAAGAAGAAGAAAAAGAAAATGAAGAAGAGAGGCACAGAAAATAAAAAAAAAAGAAGAAGAAGACGAAGAAAAACTAGAGATCGTTGAACGTGTTCTTCTTTTTCTCATCAGCCGGCCCGAACGCAAACTTTTGTGTGTGTGTCAACAGTATTTTATCTTCTTGTCTTGCGTCTCTTTTTCTTTCTTATTGTGCGTGTTGCATCGAGTCTGACATTTCAAGACGCATGTTTCTCTAAAGAAGAAAAGATCGAGTAGTTAGTTAATCGTGTAGAAATTTCAAAGTTCTCCAATCATGGGCGATTTTAATAATGTTTCTGCTATGATCAGGGCTTTGAAAGAAGGTGGCAATTTGGCAGCATTAACTGGTGGTGATCCGCATAATTTACATTCGGGACGTAGTGGAGCATGGAAAGCCAAATTAAAACATTATGCCAAACAAATCAATTCTTCAGATCAACGGTCGTTATTCATATTTTCGAAAAATAATTGGATACGAAAACGAGCTAATGCTGTTATCGAATGGAAGTATGTGTCTGTTTAATGATTTTTCTCAAATCGAATTTTTGTCTCTTAGTCCTTTTGAATACATGGTGCTGTTGACTATCATCGCTAATTGTATAGTTTTAGCACTTGAAGAACATTTACCTAATGATGATAAAACGACGTTAGCACGTTCACTTGTTCGTTGAAAAAAAGAACTTGTTAAATTCAATTAAACTATTCATTTTTTTTCTTTGAATAATTAGGAAAAAACCGAGATATATTTTATTGGAATTTTTTGTTTTGAAGCTGCACTGAAAATCATTGCATTAGGCTTTGTTTTACATCAAGGTTCATATCTTCGGAGTCTTTGGAATGTGATGGATTTCATTGTTGTTGTTACCGGGTAAATGATCATTATTGAATTAAGAAAAAAAAACGAAAGAAACAATTGTTTTGAAATTTAGTTTGGCAACGATTAGCATTAAAAAAAATAGTTCACTTGATTTACGTACTCTACGTGCAGTACGAGTGCTTCGACCACTTAAACTTGTCTCAGGCATTCCAAGTAAGTCGGATCATCTTCGTTTATTCTTTTGTCTATAAATGAAATCGATATTTGCATTTGAAATCTTTGTTAGGTCTTCAAGTGGTGCTTAAATCTATATTGAAAGCCATGGCTCCATTGTTTCAAATCGCTCTTCTCGTTCTTTTTGCCATTATTATCTTTGCTATTATTGGCCTTGAACTCTATTCAGGCGTCTTTCATACCACTTGTTTTTATGCAAATCGAACAGGTTTGAAACGATAGTTTTCATTTTTTTTTGTCAACTATATGTCAACTTGAGATTGCCCAAGATTAAATTATCTCCTAGTGAAATTAATTATCGAAGTATCCCTCGAGAATTGAAAGTTTTTTTTTGTTCATTCGATATATAATTACATGTTTATTTATTTATTTATTTTTTTGTTTGTTTGCATTTTTATTTAGATGTCGACAACGATAGTATCGACTGTATGTTAACGAAAAACAAATATTCATGTCATTATTTGAACTAAATTGAAATGTCTTGCTTTTAGTAATATACAAAGGTGATGATCATCAGCCAACGACATGTGGAATACCTGGAGGTAAGCGAACTCATTCAAGTAGAAAACTAGGACATTTTCGCTTGTTTTGCCTCGGTATGATTAGAACCTGTTTGGGGTTGGTTGAATATAAAACATGGTGTGTTCACATGCAACATACCGCATGAATCACTTACATGTCGAGAATATTGGGAAGGTCCAAATCGAGGCATAACTAGTTTTGATAATATTGGTCTAGCCATGCTTACTGTCTTTCAATGTATAACTATGGAAGGATGGACACAGATATTATATTGGGTAAATGATTTGTTTTTTTCTTGACTAATTAAGTAATATGAATTGATTAGACGAATGACGCTGTTGGAACATTATTTAATTGGCTCTATTTTGTTCCGTTAATTATTCTTGGTTCGTTTTTTATGCTTAATCTAGTTCTTGGTGTGCTTAGTGGGTACGTGTATTTTTTTTTCTTCGAAACGGAAATGCAAAACACTAATTATTTATTATTAAAACATCGTAGTGAATTTGCTAAAGAAAGAGAACGTGTAGAAAATCGTCGTGCTTTTCTCAAAATTCGTCGACAACAACAAATCGAAAGAGAATATAATAATTACATTGAATGGATTAATCGAGCCGGTAGAAATCATTCTCAATTTTCTAGGTCAAATAGAAAGACTCATGTTGTGATGTATTTTCAGAGGATGTTATCCTAAATGAAGAACGAACAACTGAACAGGAGAGACGAGCTATTCATGAAGCTCGAAAGTATGCTCAATTGAAAAAGACTCGACATCATCGAACTGGTAAACAGCACAGCGTCGATGATGACGAAGAAGATATCGGTAAAAGACACTCCTAATTAAATGAAAAATTATATTTAATGTTAATTAGATAATGCATTTAATCGTGGTCGAACAACGGACACCGAACGACCAGATCGACCGAGAACATTGATGCGCCGATGGCATATGCATCAACGTGTTATCAAGTACGATTACAAAAAGAGATTTTTTTCAAAAAATAATTTGTTCTTCTCCTATTCATAGGAGTAAAATTCGTATTCTCGTTAAAACACAAGCATTCTATTGGACTGTTATTATTTTGGTGTTTTTAAATACGGCTTGTGTTGCTATTGAACATGATCGTCAGAAACCATTTCTTACTGATTTTTTATGTAAATTTTGTGTCTTGTTTTCTTCTTCTCAAGATTAGAAATTCATTTTTTTTAAAGATATCGCTGAATTTGTTTTTCTTGGTCTATTCGTATTCGAAATGCTTTTCAAAATGTATGGTCTTGGTGTAAATCAATACTTTGCTTCATCGTTTAATATCTTCGATTTTGTCGTATGTTGCCATTGAATTTTCTCTCGAAAATCATGTCATTTTTCGAAAAAAAAAAGGTTATTGTCGGTTCAATCTTCGAAGTCATATGGACGCATTTCAATCCGGAAGAATCCTTTGGTGTGTCCGTTCTTCGTTCGTTACGTCTCCTACGGATATTTAAAGTGACCAGGTTCGAATTATCTTGATGTTTTTTTCGTTTTTCTTGATTGATATAATTGTTTTTTGTCTAGACATTGGGCATCATTACGAAATCTTGTTGTTTCGTTATTGAGCAGTATGCGATCGATTGTTAGTTTGCTATTTCTTCTATTTTTGTTCATATTAATCTTTGCCTTATTGGGCATGCAATTATTTGGCGGAGAGTATGTTCAAATCATAATTTATCTTTCTTTTGCTAATATTGAAAATAGATTCAATTTCGATGATGAAACACCTTTACAAAATTTTAATAAATTCGCCACAGCATTGATCACTGTCTTTCAAGTATGAATATGATTTTCAGGCACAAAAAAAAAGAAACAAAGAAATATTCTGTTTGAAAGATTTTAACTGGTGAAGATTGGAATGAGATTATGTATAATGGTATTAAATCTCAAGATAAGGTCAACGGTCGCGGAATGATCTATTCATTATATTTCGTCATTCTCGTCCTATTCGGCAATTGTATGTAGAATTTGATTTGTCAAACGATCCTAATGAAATTCTGTTTAGATACATTGTTAAATGTATTTTTGGCTATTGCTGTCGATAATTTAGCGAATGCACATGAATTAACGAAAGATGAAGAAGAAGAACAAGCAGCTGAAGAAGAAAAACGTGAACGAGAAACGAAAGATGTCGAAACAATGTTTAAACTAGCTGCACCAGCTGTTGAAGCGAATGCTAAACTGAAAAAATCTGAACAAGAAGCTTTATTAGATAGAAACAATCTCAAGCAAACGTAATTCAAATTTTCACAGAAACCGAACGGAGTAGGAAAATTTTGTTTTTTCTCAATTTAGAACGCGGAAAGAATATACAGAGAATGCTGTTAAAACCGCTTTTGATATTCAACCGCCACCAAATCAACAATCAACGGGTTCAAAGGCGAATACCGATTACCTCGATCAGCAATTGTTTACTAAAACGGATCTTGACTATATTCCAGGTCTTGATTATGACCTTGGACCTGTTTTTATTCCAAGTAGAATTCGAAAATTTGAAAACAAACGATGAGATCGAACGTTTGTTTGAATTTTAGCGTCGTTGGATACACTGCCTCCTCTCGATCCAGCTGCTGCTGCTGCAGCGAAAGCTCGAGCTGAAGAAGAAGCAAAAAAGAGAGCAGCAGCTGCTGCCGCTGAAGCAGAAGCGAGACGAAAAGAGCAAACAGCTCGTGTTGTCAAACCGATACTTCCACATAGTTCAATGTTTATTTTTAGTAGTACAAATCCGTACGAACAATTTCTTATTTTTTTTTTCGACATGAGAATTTTCCAACAAAAGCAAATTTCATTTAGAATTCGTCGTTTTTGTCATTTTATTGTTACACTTCGTTATTTCGAATTATTAATTATGATTGTCATTTGTTTGAGTTCGATCTCGCTTGCAGCCGAAGATCCTGTTCATGAAAATAATCCGAGAAATCATATTTTAAATTATCTTGATTACGCATTTACAGGTGTATTTACTGTTGAATTATTGCTCAAAGTAAATACATTCGTCGAATGTCATCTTTTCAAAAATGTTCTTTTCTTAGATCGTGGATTTAGGAGTTGTTCTGCACGAAGGAGCATATTGTCGTGATGTATGGAATCTTTTAGATGCCTTGGTAGTTATTTGTGCATTGGTTGCATTCGGATTTACGTATGAACGAAGATTTTGTTCGATGAAAAGAAAAAACGATTCATCCGTTTTCTTTTGTAGTGAAAATGGCGCCGGAAAGAATTTGAATACAATTAAATCACTTCGTGTTCTACGGGTCTTACGTCCATTGAAAACTATCAATCGAGTTCCGAAATTAAAAGCTGTTTTCGATTGTGTTATAACATCATTATCGAATGTCTTAACAATCTTGTAAAAAAAAACGAATGATTTGTTTTGAAAATTGAATTTGTTTTCGTTGTAGAATTGTTTATATTCTCTTTCAATTCATTTTTGCTGTCATTGCTGTACAACTATTCAAAGGCAAATTCTATCGTTGTACGGATCTGTCGAAATTAACACCGGAAGAATGCCGGTAATGATGAAGAATTTTGTTTCAATGATAGAATTTGTTGATTTTCTAGTGGCGATTATTTCGATTTTGGTACTGGAAAACATAAACCAGACAAACGGACGAGAGTATGGGAACCTTATGATTTCACATACGACAGTGTACCGCAAGCAATGTTAACGTTATTTACTGTACAGACAGGCGAAGGTTGGCCAACGTAAGCGATCTGAATGAAGACGAAAATAGATTTAAAGACAAATTGTTGTTTTGATTAGGGTTTTACAACATTCGATTGATGCAACAGGTGTCAATCGTGGTCCACGACCGGGTCATCGATTAGAAATTGCTGTTTTCTATGTGGTGTATTTCATTGTGTTTCCATTCTTTTTCGTTAATATCTTCGTCGCTTTGATTATTATTACATTTCAAGATCAAGGACAAAAAGAACTCGAAGAAGCTGAAATTAATAAAAATCAAGTTTGTTATAAAATAAATTTCTCTTTCTCTTGATTTTTTCTAACTAAAATCTAGAAATCATGCATCGATTTTGCTCTAAATGCTAAGCCAATTCAACGATGTAAACCGAAAAAAGAAGGTTCATTACGTTATCGCATTTGGCAAGCATGTACATCATCCTATTTCGAATTTTGTATTATGGTTATGATTGCATTGAATACTTGCGTTCTCATGGCTAAAGTAAAATCTTGAGGTTTTCCGAAGAAAATTATTCATTTTCGAATTCAATTTTTAGTACTATCGAAGTCCGCCGACGTACAATGACATATTAACCTATGCGAATACGGCATTTACAGCATTGTTTACTGTTGAGAGTATCATGAAAATCATTGCATTTGGTTTGAGGGTAAAAAAACGAGACAACGACGTTAATTATTTCAAAAAAACAACAAAATACGAATCTTTTAGAATTATTTTCGTGACAAATGGAATGCGTTTGATTTCATCACTGTACTTGGAAGTATTGCTGATGTTCTTGTTACCGAATTTCGAGTATGAAAACTTTGATTTAAGAAAATAATTGATTGTCTTTGTTTTTAGTTGACAAAAACTAATGTTCCATACACAGTTGGTCCACAGAAACATAAAGTAAATCAAGAGAAAATCTTTTCAAGTTTTGTTTTTAATTTTTACTTATGCATAGAATACTTTACTGAATCTCGGCTTTCTTCGATTGTTTCGTGCGGCTCGTTTGATTAAATTGCTTCGACAAGGTTATACAATTCGAATTCTACTTTGGACATTCATGCAATCATTCAAAGTCAGATTTTCATCACAATCATTTATTTATCTATTGCTGTTTTCTAGGCACTTCCCTACGTTTGTCTTCTAATTGCTATGCTGTTTTTTATCTATGCCATCATCGGCATGCAGGTATATTCGTAGAAAAAGAATGTTAAATTTTGTTTCGAATGAGAGAAAGAAATTGAGTAATATCGAACGATAACAATATAATTTCATTTAACCTACAGATGTTTGGAAATATAAAACTCGATCATACATCAACTATTCACAATCACAATAATTTTCAGAACATTTTTCAAGCGACACTTGTCCTATTCAGGCAAGAGGAATAATAATAATAATAATAATAATAACGATTGAAATCAGTCACTTAGATAAATCATATTAAATACTCTCATTCTTTTATTTATTTACCTATATGATTTTGAAATATGATTTCGTTTTTTTATTATTATCTTGTGATGTGACAGTCAGTAGTGAAAGTCTTCCTCTCTCTCTCTTAAGTTTAATTTTTGCATGAGCTTTAATAGATTTATTTATATATTTATTTATTTTTTGATTTCTTTTCTTATTGTATGAAAAGGTTTTTGGAAATGTTCGTCATGACTCGGCAAAATCCGAGATAAATCGACACAATAATTTTTCAAATTTTTTCTATGCTTTAATACTCTTGTTCAGGTATTTTTGTCCGTACAGTTTGCTTTACTTGTTGGCTTGTATTTGTTCATCAAGAGAGATTTAGTTCTATTGAACTTCTTTCGATATAATTTAGATGTGCAACAGGAGAAAGTTGGCAAGCAGTTATGTTAGCATGTAAAGCAGGTGCTGAATGTCAAGATTCAGTGGCAAATCGGCCGTATCATACACACAATTACTCATCAACACATTCGAAAAGTCATCATTCACATTTGATGAAATGTGGATCGGACTTTGCCTATCTTTATTTCTGTTCATTTGTTTTCCTTTCGTCGTTTTTAGTATGTCTACAGTTTCAATGAAAGAAAAAATGAAAGATAAACGAATTTATTTAGATGTTAAATCTATTCGTGGCTGTTATTATGGATAATTTCGATTATTTAACTCGAGATTCATCGATTCTAGGTGCACATCATCTCGATGAATTCCTTCGGTCTTGGTCAGAATATGATCCTGATGGAACGTAAGCGTTTTTTTTTGTTTGTTTTTCTCAATTCAAACGAATTCTTCTCTCCAGAGGCAAACTGGAATATACGAAAATGTTCGAAATGCTTCGACTAATGTCTCCGCCAGTTGGATTTGGGACGAAATGTCCATCGAAATTAGCCTATAAAGTATTTGAATTTTTGTTTGAATACTAATCTTTGTACTAATAAACATTTTCTAGCGTTTAATTCGAATGAATATGCCGATTGATGAAAATCGGCAAGTACATTTTACGACGACACTTTTTGCTTTGATTCGAGAATCACTTGGAATTAAAATGCGTGCTGGTAAAGAAACTAATGAAAAATTTATTCGATTCTATGATTGCATTTAGCTGCCGAAGAAATGGACGAAGCTGATAATGAATTACGTGATGTTTTATGTAAAGTTTGGCCTAATCATGCAAAGAAAAATATTAAACTACACGAAGGAGGAACGAAACCATTGCTTGATCTTGTTGTTCCACCTAAATATGGTAGATTAATCTGTTTATTTTCTCTTTGTTTTTCTCTATTTTTCATCTTCATAGAACTGCACGGCATACCGGGTTTTCCAAAACTGACTGTCGGAAAAGTCTATGCTATTTGTTTATACATTGACAATTATCGTTCGTATAAACAAGGTCATACGAATGATACTGTAAGTAGAAAAAGATCGATTTCTTTTTGTTTTTATTTCGTTATTCGTTTCATTTGCGCTTGATTTTGAAACGCTAAATAAAACTCTTGCTATAACAAAACATAATTCCATAGATGACGAGCAAAAACAGTAGTGTTGCATTACTGTCTGCTGATGATGAGGTCAGTTTATATGCATGGGTTGCATGACTTGCCGATAATATATATATTTATATATTCATCTATCTATTTATTTACTTTTTGTTCCCTTGCAAAAAAAAACTAATCAGAAAAAAATACGAAGGAATCAATAATTTCGATTTTTATCTCCGTAGTCGATTGATTTCCATGATAGCCTACGATCATATATCGAAAGATTTCCAATGATCTCATATCCTCTGTCATGTGTATTAAATTTTTTTACCATATGATTTTTTGATTTATTGATTTTGATTATGAAAAACGTTTTCTTAGGCATGATCATCTTCTTGTCCCTTTCCCTTTATAATTACTACAGTTATGTTTTACATTATTTAATTAAACCCGATCTTCTTCTTCTTCATCATCATCTGATTTTTTTTAATTTGCGATCAATAAAACAATTTACATAGAGAGAGAGAGAGAGAGAGAAAGATTTCTAATCGTTGATTTGTCTGTTTGAATAGGGTTTCAATTTGAATCGTCTTGTGTCTGCATTGAAAGAACGTGTTCATTCGAAAGAAGGTATCAACGAATATGAATTCGACGGACGACCTTCATCGTTTCGTCGTTCGGGAAGTTTTCGTCGGTCAGGTGGATCTGTTCGATCATCGGTACAGAACTTCCATTTCTAAATAAAACTTCATAGAAAATTTCATTACATTTTTCAGAATTTCGAAAATATATTTATGAGCAAAAATAAAATCTCAACAAGCCGTCGGCCAAGTGCAACTATCGAAAATGGACATATCAATCCCAAACCTCCGACATTCGGTAATATCGATGAAACAAAACGAATCAGCCAAACAGGCGTCGATAATTTCCCTAATCAACATCTCTACGGCAAGAATCTCAATGTACCTGATCCAACAGGTGCTACTCTTCATCCATTACCAAATGCTACACCAGCTGCTCCATTGAATCCGCCCCGACCAGCCATAATGTCAACACCGAAAACATCAATAATATCTGTTAAAAATCCTTCAACAGCAGTTCATCTATCTCCCACAGAAACTCGGCCGTTGCTCTTAGTTACAACAGATAATCAACAGAATCAACCGCAGACAACAACTGTACCGAATGGTCGTCGATTACCATTGAACGGTCGAATTGCCACGATGGGCTCGACAAAAACACGACAACAACCAACAATTGCAAATAATAATAATAATAATCAACATCAAATGATCAATGAAACAACAACACAACGATCATCAGCACAGAGAAAATTTACGAACAATCGACCACGAACAGCACTGTTTTTCACTTCAGGACGTATGTTGATCGATGAAATCATTGACTTGTGAGTTTTGATATTCTTTTTGATCATATTAACATAGGAGGACCTGATCAATCACCTGAACAACATCAACCATTATTAGGCAGCAGCGGAAATGATACAAGTAGCCGGCATGATTCTATGGATTCTCATACATCAACAGACGACGGTTTTGGTTTCAATGATACTTGGTCAACAGTTGCCAAGTTTGTTTTTTTTTATCCTAAATCTATCTTGATAATGTTTTTTTTTCTAATTCTCAATAGAAGCAAACCAACACCAACTCAGTCAGTACCTACGAACGAGTCGTTAGTTTTAATCAATACTGCTCAACCACGACCGCAATCAAATGCAAATATTCGTCAATTACCATCGTTACCTATATCTGTTCGGCAATTACCAACAGTTGGACCTATGAGTCCTGTCAAACCGTATTTCGATATTGATAATGCAGAGAATGATGAAGAAGATTTAGCAGCTCGATTTACACATCCAGGCGAATTATTTTACTACGAAACATCATCGCAATCATCGAATTCGAACAATTCTTCGTTGGAAAATTCTGATAACGAAAACAATGACGAACAATTTGTTAATGATAATCAGGAAATTGATGATGAAGAAGAAGAAGATGGAGAGGAGGGAGAGATCGAAGACGATGAATGTTTCGATGAAGATGATGAACAAAGAATTAATCAACGATTAAAAAGTGATGAAGAAGATGAACAAACTTCACCATGTGAATATGAAACTTAAATTTTGTTTTCCTTTTTTTTTGTATTTCTTTTTTTTTGTTTAAACAATAAATTATATGGCGGATTTAGTAAATTGTTTTTTTTCTGTGTGTAACTAAAACACAACATTCTCTTTTCGCATATTATAGTATGCTTCGATGTTTTTTCATTATTTAATTGGAAAAATTCACTTGCATCTTCATTGGCATGATTTTCTTTACTCTTGTTAAAAGCAATATAAATATCTATTTAACTAATGAGTTCTCTTTTTTTTCTCGGTTTTCTTCTGCGTTACAAATAAATGATCGTTATGGTAACCAGTATTTTGTTGATTTCCCGTGTGAAAAGAGAAGGAACCTATCCTACTCGTCTCATTTTTCTTCTCTTTTTCTTATTATTTACTTGGTCTTTTTTTTAATATTTGCTTGCCGGGTGAGATGACATCAAGGAAAAAGAAAAGAGAATCTGAACTATGAATATTATTCTCATGACATCGAAGATTTGCAGTCAGTTATTTGATATGTACATCTTCAAAATCGCTTTGTTCTCATCACTTTTCTCATATTGCATTGCATTCTTTTCTTCTTCTCGTTCGTTTCGAGTTTACTGGATTGGATTAAATAAAATGCGATGACGAAAAGACGAGAAAAAAAAGTGATTCATCATTCCGTGATATAAGTCGTCGATGACGACTCCTGTTAGATTCTATATGGCGTGTTTGGCGTCGGAGCGATGCAGCAGCAGCGATGCCTGCCGTCCGTCCGTCTTTTTGACTAAGTCAGAGGGGGTGAGCGACAGCGTTGCAACGAGAGAAGAGAAAAAGCGAGCGGCATTCGTTGTCTGGTGTTCTTTCTCTTTCGCTCTCTATTTCTCTCGCTCTCGCACTTTCTCTTTTTATTCTATATTATCTCGTCGTCCGTCGAGCAGCATAACACTTTGTCTGTCGTTGTAGATCGACTTCACTCGCACTTTCGTTTCAACTAATTTCGAAAAATAAAATACATAAACATGCGTGAAATTGTTCATCTTCAAGCTGGTCAATGCGGTAACCAAATTGGTTCAAAAGTAGGTTTCTGTCTTTGTTTAGATCGCATTTAAATTTCCGTGAGAATAGCGATAGAGAAACATCGTTTTTTTTCTCTAGCAATTATTTTTGAGTTTATGATTTCAATATAAATTATGCATTGATATTAGCATATTTATCCGACATAATCTGTTTTCGTCCGAATAACAAATTCTGAAATATAATTTGTCTTTCGTGACGTATAAATATGAAGAAATTGGATTGGTCGATAAGTGACAAAGAGAAAAATCTAATCGATTTCCATATATACCGATCGTGCTATTGACACAGATGAATCATCATCAATATTTTTTCTATTCGTAGTTTTGGGAAGTTATCTCTGATGAACATGGTATTGATCCAACAGGTACATATCATGGCGATTCCGATCTTCAGTTAGAACGTATCAACGTCTATTATAATGAAGCAGCTGGTAAAGTTCAATCGTTATAGGCCTCGATTGATATCTAACTAATTATGTTTATTTCATGTAGGTGGTAAATATGTTCCACGTGCTGTTCTTGTCGATCTTGAACCTGGTACCATGGATTCAGTTCGAAGTGGTCCATTTGGTCAACTCTTTCGACCGGACAACTTCGTCTTTGGTGAGCATTCATGCGCTCTTTCTGTAACGTCATAGGTCTCTCTTTTTATCTCAGGTCAATCTGGTGCCGGTAACAACTGGGCAAAAGGTCACTATACCGAAGGTGCCGAATTGGTCGATTCAGTCTTAGATGTCGTTCGAAAAGAATCAGAATCTTGCGACT
>ERZ778027.529-NODE-529-length-86337-cov-11.407617_pt1 | contig 86337 bp, 116 predicted proteins | sample MGYA00375757_ERZ778027 | MGnify/ENA primary metagenome ERZ778027 (study PRJEB29350, sample SAMN05389817) | bioreactor metagenome | isolation source: Ammonium sulfate bioreactor | place: South Africa: University of Cape Town | collected 2014-02-18 ...
GGTTGTGATTCTTGTGAAGCAGCTTCTGGTTGCGATTCTTGTGAAGCAGCTTCTGGTTGCGATTCTTGTGAAGCAGCTTCAGGCTCTTGAACATCTACTGGAGCAGCTTCAGGTTCTGGAGCAACTTCAGGTTGTGATTCTTGTGGAGCTGGTACGTTTACAGCAGTTTCATCGACTGCAGATGTATTATCACCATCAACGATTGGGTTGGCTGATCCAGAGATGATCAGAAAACAGGCAGCAGCATAAAAGAAAATAGCAATAGACTTCATGTTTCTTGTTTTTGAAATTTTTTTATTTCAAGAAACCGGGTAGACTAAAAAACTGATTCTATGCAAACTATTTTACATATATATATATATATATATGTATGGACATATTCTGACAAAGATATTATCTATTCTATTAGTCAAGAAAACAAAAGAACAAGCTGTGACAAAGATTTTTAATGGTAATTTGTCCGATAAATTATCGATATTTTTCTCTTTTTATTCCATTTACAATCATTTTAATGTATTTTTTTGGTGTGATTTTTATTGATTCAAGGCGCGCAGCATACGAATACAAAGCACTGATGATCATATTTTCTATTATCAATAGAAAATGCTTACTTTAAAAGTACGATCAAACACATAAGCGCGATGTGCTCATAGTTTTCATAATCTAGTCAAGAAAAAAATTTTGAAAATGTTTGAAGTTTTGAATAAGTGGTTTGCTTGTTGTAAAAGTCAATGTGTATCCAAATTTCGTTGTTACAGCTGCTAAATACAATCAGAAAATCTTATCAACGAAATACGCGACAGATGGGTGGGTTGAAAAATATTGAGGTCACTGATTACGATGTAGCAGATGTCTTAATGATTGCTTTCTCTTATATTAATTTGTTTTTTTCTTTAGTATTTGATCGACTGTGCTGACGTAGTAGCATTTGGTAAAATTTTTCAATAGATTCGACGAAACAACAACTAAGAACATGCAAAATAATCAATCATAAATACAAACAGGATATTTCAGTTTTTGATTAAAATAGAAAAAGAACAATATTTTAATTGTTAATCATTCGCGAATATTAGCTGATTTTCCCTCGGTCGATGGTTCATTAACGTATGTAAACTTTTGAACCACTACTCGTCGACGTTTTTTCATTCGTTCGATTGCTTTCGCACGACGAATTTTTTCACGTTCTTCTTTTACTGGATCAATACCAAATCCATATTTTAATACATCCATAATCACAAAAAAACCAACGACAACACCTAAAACTATCATTGCAATATATCCCAAAGATTTCGTCACTGTTTTCAGAATAACTCTTGATGTTGCTACATTTTCGCAATGACGACCCGAATAACTTTCATCAAGACATTCACATGTATAATTCATAAACGATGGTCGGCAAACACCATTATTCAAACAGATAACATTTTCACAATAGTTTATCATTGTTTCGCAATGATCACCTATCCAACCTTCGTTACATAAACATTTGAATGTTGTTTTCGATGTTTCATTACAGGTTCCTATAAAATACATATGTGTGCCAAGAGATTTATTTTTAATGTAAGAGCTGAGATATACTACCATTGTTCCAACAGGTGTTTGATTTACATGGTCGTTGATCATTTTGACATTGATCACCGTCAAAACCGTCAGGACATGTACAAGTGTAACCAAGAAGAGAGTCATTTGTATTTTGACAAGTTGCATGATTTTTACAAGGTTGTAATGTTTCACAAGGAGTTGATGAAGTATTACAATCGATTCCAATTTTGTTTGGATTTTGACATGGCAATGGAATAAAAGCGTTTGCCACTATTGACGACCCCACTAAAATAAGAATAAAGATTGATGAAGGAAGTAGATAACGGATAAACTTGTATTTGTTGATGTTGTTGGAGTGGTTGTTGTTGTTGAAGTGGCTGTTGTTGATGATGTTGTCGTAGATGACGTAGTTGTTGCTGTTGTTGTTGTTGTCGAAGTTGTTGTTGATGTTGTTGACGTTGTTGTTGATGATGTGGTTGATGTTGATGTTGATGTTGTCGTTGTTATTGTTGTTGTTGAAGTGGATGTTGTTGTGGTAGATGATGTAGTTGTTGATGATGTGGTTGATGTTGTTGTTGTAACTAGAACAAAACCTTCCTATGAAAATATAATTCTCTTTAGAATATGATCTATTATAGACTGTAGATGATATCTCAAGATCCCGTCACTAGTAAAACATCTCTCTCAGATGAATAATTTTTCTATTAGTGATAATTACGACAAGAATTTGTTGCTAGATTGAATCGTTGAATTCTATTGTTATCTCGATCCGCAACGAGTATATTTCCGTAGCTATCGAAGCTAATAGACCGAGGATTTTGTAATTGATCGGACAATGAACCAGCTCCGTTACAACCAACTAAGCATTGAGTATCGTTCAGTCTAACTAAAATAATCTGATGATTGCCAGCATTGACAACAAACAATTGTTTATCAGCATCCAAAATCACAGCTACTGGACTATAAATAAAACCGACGGACATTGATCCGTTTCCAGCAACAGTTGTTCCGTTACGTTGATCTAAATGGAACAACTGAATACGATCATTTCTACAATCAGCAACGTATAGATCAAAGTCAACATCTACAAAGATTCCACGAGGAAAATATAACGAATATGAATCTGATCCATTTGTACCATTTCCTGCAACAGTTTTCGATGCATTTGTACTGTCATTTAGTGCGAATTTGACTATTTCATTCCTATACCCAATTGAACAATAGAGACTATTATTAGTATCAAGAAAAATTCCATAACAGCGGTTAGCGACATACGCTACAGTTGTATTAGAATCAGCTGCGTTTCTCAGCCATTTGTCTATTTGAAAATTTTCTTTCTGTGTATAAATTTCGCCATTAACAGAAATAAATAGACATATTGGACGACTGAAATTACCAGTGATATTTCTAGTCACTGTTTGACTTCCCTGTGGCCAAACAAGTATTTGACTTGTATTTTGATTCATCATGTAAAGTGTATTGATCGCATTGACAAAAAGACCTCTGGGTTGTGTACCAACAATATCTTTCGATGCTATTGTAGTTGCATTTGGAGACCATGTCGCACATAAAGAAAATTTTGGTTGATTATAAGAAATATCTAACAGAAGAAAATATATGTTTGTTTTCTTTGTATGTTTTCTTACCGCATGAATTAGTTGCTAAATTAAATTGCTGAACTTGTTTATTACTTGAATCGACAACATAAATATTGCCGGCACTATCAAAGGACATACTCTGTGGACTCACTAGTTTATTTAGTATTAAATTGGATTCGATACAACCGATAATACAACGAAAACCAGTTAAACTCGATCCAACAATACGTTTATTTCCACTGTCAACGATGAATAAGTAATTGTCAGCATCGAGTACAACTCCTGTTGGAAATTTAAGATCAATAGTATCTGGCGTTCCATTACCAGCAACTGTCGAAGTACTCAATTGACTCAAATGATATAGTTGAATACGATTATAGCCGGAATCTGCTATGTACAAATCGAAATTGATATCAACAAAGATACCACGAGGAGAGCGAAGTTGACTTAATGAGCCTGAGGTGCCCGTACCCGCGATGATTGCTGATGTGTTTAATCCGTCATTTAACCATTTTTTAACGACTTGGTTATTCTGAGATATGGAACAATACATTGTGTTCGTAATATCAATGAATATATCACTGCATGAACTAAAACCATACAGTATACTGATATTATACGTCGTATTGTCTATCTGTTGTTGTATTTGAAAATTTTGCGAATTCCCTCCACCGATATAAATATTATTTAAACTCGTGGAAAAAATCGTCGATGAGTTTAATACACTGATATTCAGAGGAATCTGAAATCCATTTTTCCATATGAAGGATTGATTGTTTTTGGTGTATAATGTATAAATCGCGTCTGTTTTATCGATAGATATATCCGAAAATGCTAATGTATTCGTTTCTATATCTAATACGATTCCATTCAAATCCCAATTAACCGATGAACAAAACTTTGGTTGATTGTACGATGGAACTAGGAACAAGCAAATATCAAAACTCAATGTCTAATCTCTTTTTTTTTTGACTTACCGAGAGTATTATTGAGTAGAATAAATTTCTGAATACGACTATTGCCTGTATCAACAACGAATATATTACCATATTTATCGAATGACATCGTTTGAGGATACGATAGTTGATTGGATGTTGAAGCTGGTTGACTAATACATCCAAGCAAACATCGAAAACCGTTGGGTCCCGAGCCCAAAATCCGATGATTTCCATTGTCAACAATAAAAAGATAGTTGTTAGCATCAAGAGTAACACCTGTTGGGCAATTAAGACTGAATGTTCCTGTAATTCCATTTAATATTATTGTCGTAGCAATTGATTCACCTTGATAGAACAATTGAACTCGATTATTACCACAATCGGCAACGTATAAACTAGTATTATGATCAACAAATATTCCACAAGGATACGAAAGCATTGATAAAGAACTTCCCGAGCAACCGGTTCCTGCAACTGTAACTTGATCGTCTGAATCATTTTCTAATGATTTCGCAACAACTTGATGTCGATCCATAATGGAACAATAAAGTATATTTCTAAGATCGACAAAAAGCCCATAACATTCTTGTTCAACATTCATAATGGTACTATAAATCGAATCATTCGCTGACCATTTTTCAACATGACCATTTGGATAACCACTGTCAATATAGATATCACCTTCATCAGTAACAAAAAGACTACGTGGATTAGATATATTTCCTTTGATAACTTGACTGTTAGTCATATTTCCTTCGTACCAGATTTGAATTTCACCTGATTGTCGATTGGCTGCATAGATTGTGTTTTCAGTGGTAATAAAAATACTATAAGGATGCAAACCCGTTAGATCGTTTGATGCCCATGTTATTCCATTGACACTCCAAGTTGCAAGAGGATCTAATGTTGGTCGATTATATGAAACAGTCAGATATTGTGAAGCGTTAAAAACATTTGCATTAATCGTCGTTGTACTTGCAACCGTTGACGTTTCGATAATTTCTACAAATGGAAAATGTTTTGTAAATATAAGTCTTTATTTTATAAACTTACCACATGAATTATGAACTAATATAAACTTTTGTAAGCGTTTGTTATTAGTATCAACTACGAAAATATTACCATGGCTATCGAAAGACATACTCTGAGGGTTAGACAGTTGACTCGGTGTGGAACCAGAGCCAAAGCAGCCAACTACACAACGAAAACCTTCGGATCCTGGTCCAAAGATGCGATTTTGCCCACTGTCAACAATGAATAAATTATCATCAGCATCAAATACAATGTCAGTTGGACACGAGAGAGACGCTGTATTCGATGCACCATTGCCTACCACTGTTGTAGCATTCATTTCACCATAAGAAAATCGTTGTACACGCTTATTAGAACAGTCTGCTACATATAAACTAAATTTTGCATCAACAAGTATGCCACGCGGATTGTATAGATTAACCGAACCACTTCCTGCACAGCCTGTGCCAGCAACGATTCGCGTCGCATCTGACTCATTATTAAGTGATCTAGCAACTACTTGATGTAGCTCTGCAATAGAACAATAGAGGGTATTGTTACGATCGACAAACAGACGTGTACATGGTCGAGTAACGTACATAACAGGAATTCCATTTGGTGAAGATGAAGACCATTTCATAACATTATAGTATATATAACCAGTAGCGATAAATATATCACCATTTTCAGCGACAAAAATACTCGATGGACGCAGTAAATTATCAATGAGTATTTTAGAAGAATTAGCTTCATTTAGATTCCAGACTTGAACTCGGCCATATAAAAAACTTGCTACATACATTACATCATTTGTATTAATAAAAAGGTTCGAAAATGTATTGCCAAGATCTCCAATTTGTCCGATTGTTATTGCATCTGCACTCCATGATGCAGACATGCTCAGTTTTGGATAATTGTACGAATCATCTGGATATGAAAACAATGATTTAAAAATAAATACAATCTTAAACATACTTGTTGACGAGTTCAGAACAGGCAAGTATGTCGAACTTTCTTGTTGAAAATGTGTAACTGAAGTGACCATATTTGGTAATGTTGTTGAATTATCTGCAAGATTAAAATGATGTTCATCGATTATATTGCGTTTGGAGTTACTTACCACATGTTTCTTTTATGAACATAAACTTTTGAATTGTATTGCTTCCTCCATTCGTAACATAGATATTTCCAGTATTATCGAAAGCAATACTTTGAGGTTGGCTTAATTCACGGTCAATTAAAATTTCTATTCCATTTGAACTTGATCGAATGATACGATTTTGATATTTATCAACAATATACAGATTTTCGTCAGCATCAAGTATAATTCCCGATGGGCAATCGAGAGTCAGAGAGTTATGAACAGAATTACCAATCAAAGTTATTCCATTGGATTGATTGTATGGAAAAAATTGAATTCTATTGTTACCACAATCAGCCACATATAGACTGAAATTTGTATGAACAAAAATACCTTGTGGGCTGTATAACATATTATTAACAAATCCATGACAACCAGTACCAGCAACTACTTCTGTCGCATTTAATTTATATTTAACAACTTGATGACGCCCTGTCATTGAACAATAAATTGAACCATTGATATCGACAAAAATATTGTAGCAACCTGACATAGAATTTACGTGAGTAACATCATAATTTATACCCGATGTCCAAATATACTTGTATATACTTTCTCCGTTAACACTGGCATAAAGATTGTGATTGTCTGTTGAGAATAGGCCATAGATAGTTTTGCTAGTTGTATTTGATATTGGCAATGATATGTTGCTAGTAGCATTGTACCAAATCAAGATTTGACTTTTATTTTGTTTAGTAGCAAAATAAATTGTGTTATTTGTATTGATAAAAATATCGTATGGCGCAGAATTCATTGAGAAATTATCTGCAAATGTAAAGCCACTTGTGTTCCATTTTGCAGTGGAACAAAGCTTTGGTTGATTATACGAAACTGAAAATCCTTGAACAACAAAAATCACAATTAGCAATTGCGTGATGCTAATAATCAACATAGTGTTTGCTTAATTCACGTCAAAACAGAAGAAATGAAAATTCTTTTTCTGGACAAAAAAAGTTCTGCTGATGTCAATAAGGCGTGATAAAATGGTAAATAGAGTATTTTTTTTTGGTTCGTATGACTTTTAACATTTATTTTTCTTGTCTTTAATTTGCAGAATGAAAGTCACTGAAAAATGTTTATTCATTAGCAACAGTTGTTGCTTCTTCCTCGACGACAGGTTCCCACCATGCCCAAGTGAGAACACCCGGTTCAGCACCGGCAAACGATCGATGTGGAGCAATACATCGATATTTTACACCATCATACATCACTTCATCACCAATTTCATAATCGAATAAATCCGAAGACCATGTTGTTAAACCAAGAGGACGACGTGTCGTCGATTCAGTTGTTGTTGTTGTTGTCGAATCGGTTGATCCTGTTGTTGTTGTTGTTGAAGATGTTGGCCAACCCGATTGAGTTGTGAAGCTTGTTGTTGATGATGAGGTGGTCGTGGAAGTGCGTCTTGTTGAACGCGGAGTTGGAGTAGGAATGATAACTTGAGGTGGTTCTGTAGGTGTGCCATTTGGTAAAATAGCAATATCAGAACAACCCATGAATGTTTCATTTTCTCTGCCTAAGCCAGGGCCTGATTCTCCTGTAATTGAATCCGTACCCCAGCTATTAGCTGCCGTATATTTCCATTGAAAAACACAGTGTTTACAAGCGATATTTGGTGGAAGTTGTACACGAAGAGAAATCATTGTTGAACCATATTCTCCAACATCACCGAATTTTGTTGAATTCGTATCGGCAATAACTAATTGATGACGATCGAGACATTCTTGTGTTGCATCAGCAAGTGGACTCGCGTCCAAATTACATAAACGAAATTCAAAATAACCTCGATGATTAGCACTTAACTGAAACGAACAAATGATCGAATCTTTCGTGATCAACTATTCCAAAAGAATATTTTACCATCACTTTCACGTCAATGGCTTGTCCCTGAGTATAAGTCTTTACTATTTTACCTGTATACATTTCACCACCTTTTTCAAATGATTTTACCGGTTTATCATACGGTTCACCACAGATACTACATTTTCCATCTTTTCAAAAAAAAAATCAGACAGAGAATATATGATATGAAAAACGTCTGAGCAAACCATTGACATTATATTGATGTCCAATGCCTCCGCAGAACATTTCCATATGATTTGGATATGTACAACAGTCCTTAAATGATGGATCAACTAACCAAGCCGAACTACGAGCTATTGGCTCGAATAAATATCCATGTCCATTGATGGCTGTTAAACAATAGCTAAAAACAATTAAAACCCCGAACATCGAAATATTAATACAAGTTTAAAGAAAGAAAAACAATCGATTCCATTCATTTTTATATTTATTTCAAATCTAGGATAACATACAAGTGGGCGAAAACAATTAATTTGATCCTACAATATTGCACTCAAATCCTTCCATCAATAATCATTAAACAAAAAGTCAGAAGCACCTGTTGCACTATTTCTGTTCTTTTTCATAATGATACACATCATTGAAAAACATACTTAAATCTAATCAATCAACATACCGTATATCCATAATCCAATGGCAATTACTCATCTACTGTTCTTTGCATTCCTTTCGATGGGGGAGTCTACAAATATCATACAGTTTGATTTATTGTTATGAGAGCATAACGAAGAACGAAGTATCGTTATCCTTGGTCTTTACTTGTAAATATCGCTTATTCTCATTAGAAGATTTTACATTCTAATAATGATACTTGTAACAATATTTCTTTTATTTGGTAAACGAGAAAGAAAATGAAGTCAAAATTAAATAACTTTTGTTTTTTTTTCTCGATAGGTTGTATCCAACAAATTGCAGCAATTCAATGTTACAAATGTCAAGAATATGGTGATCATTGTTCATTGCCGTTTACTATCGAAGGCGGAGAAGAACATAATGAAAATGATATTCCGAGTATTGAGTATGATCCAGATTATGTCTGTGAAGTAAGAGTAATTGATTGGTTAATGAACAAAATGTGTACTTGTTGTTGTTGTTGTTGTTTACTAATTAGAGTGATCATTTATTTGATCCAAAAACTAGACAAGAAAGACTTATTCTTCGTGGAACAAAATATTGTGAACCATTGAATGTTCCAAATCACCGTCGACATTGTTGTTATTCGGATAATTGTAATAGAGAACCGCCACTGCTGACAATTCAACCAGAATTTTCTAACAACGGAATTTTTTTCAATTTTCCAACGAAAAAAAGCATTTTTATTGGCCTTATTTTTCTGTACACAGCAAATAAATAAAATCAGAACACTCAAATATCGCTTCAAAATACGTTTATTAGAAAAAAAAATAGAACCAACACTAAAAATACTCATTGGTATGAATAAAAATGTTTTTGAAAGATCCATTGCTGAGTTCGTACTCGTACGAATTTTCGTTGAATTCATTCCCTGCGCTTGAATAAATACGAATAGGTAAATTGAATAGTATGGAATGCTAGATTATTGTATTGCTTTAAATAAAAATAGATAGACAAATGCCATGCGAGATTAAAAAATAGTAAAACATATATCGAGTTAAATGGTATCAACGGATATATTTTGTGCTTGAATTATTTTTAATTGTTCATGAAGAAGATCACGAACTGTATCGACTATATTTGGATCTTCGATAGCTGCTTGATAGAGCGTTATTAATGCTTCTTCACCACGGTGTACTTCAGTGACAATAGCATCTTTATCTCGACCATCGGTAAACCAGGATTTAACATCGATCCAAGTACGATGTGCAGCTGCAATAGTCGAACCTGTTTGAACACTAAATTCGAATGATTAAGATTTAATCGAGAGAAAAAGAATCAAACGTACGGTTCAACACCAAGATCGACTCGAATTGCATTTGCTAATTGTGCAATTAGATCCTGTCGACTAAGAGCTATTTTATCAAAAAGTAATCTCATTGTCGTGTCTTTTGTATCGGTGACACATTGTTTATAACCATCGTACGAATCGCGTAACGTCGAAAGAACTAATTGAACTTTTTCGACGGCTCTTCGTCGAAGAGCTGCTGCTTCATCGGACGCAGCATTCGATGCAAGTGAACCAGTAGCTGTATTTGAAGACATTTATCTGAAAGAATGTTTGCATAAATATTCTATTCGAACAAAAAAGACTAGTATTTTATTTCTTAAAACTGTAAATTAACTGTTCGTGATTCTCGAAATATCGTTGGAACTAAATCAGCTAATTGAAAAAATGTTTGATCAAGTAAATTCTACAAAAGAAACGAATAAATCAATTTTCTTTTCACAATCGAATCATACTTTCGGCACGACTAATTGAATTGTTGAACAACGATTCGTTCCCCATGTGCCCATTTCCATCATGAAACCTTTCAAACATTTCAAAACTAATTCCGTTCGTTTCATCACCCACGGTATCGTCATTTCCTAGTCAATTCATTCAATAGAAGATAAAATTAAAAAAAAAAGAAACAAGAATTTCTACTTCAGTCATATCGTGAGTCAATAGAAGCGGTAATGTTAGTGTTGTTATATCGTGTTTACAACATGATTTTAGAATATTTCGTAGGCCGAATAACGACGGATGACGAGAGGTGATTTCGTTGGATGATCGAAGAGCGTTATCATTGACAACTAAATGATAAACAACATGAACTTCGGATAGATTCGAATGACGAGTCAAATAAAAATCGCCAATCGATGCAAAATTTTGATCCTGAAGAAAAAAAAACGAAAGGTATGTTGTTGCTTTTTTTGCCAATTGAAATCGACAGACTTCACAAGATGTATCGCTCTGTTTGCTTGTGATCGATTGTGAGTCCGATCGATCGTGATTCGCTTGTTGGAGACATTCTTCGATGTTCGACAGCTGTTGTTCGAATGAAGGAAAATGAAAATCTGTTGATCGTTCGCAGACCGAAGCGAATTCTATGTAAAAACAAAACAAGAACAATTCATTTTCGAGAACTTTCGATATACCTTCTTTGATATCTGATGTCGTCAAACGAATTCGTTTGGGTACGAGTAAAATCAGTCCACACAATGAATTCGAATAGAGTGACATCAGTGTCTGAAGACGTTGTGGTTCGAATAAAATCTTATTACTACACACAGAGAAAACAAAAAGATCAACAAAAAACTTGTCTGTTTCATTGATGTTCGTACTCTTTTTTTGTTGTTTTCAATCGACAATAATCCAGCATATCACAACGGATTAATCGTAGATTGTACGTAGATTTTAGTTGTGCACCTAATTGAACCGTATAACTCGTTTCTAATCTTCGTTCATTCGATTTCGGATCTGACATTGCAATGATAACAGATGATGATGATGATGATGAAGTTCTATGTCATTCAGCAACAACAAAAAAACTCAGAATTTCAAATTTGATCTTATCAACGAACTGTTTGTTTGCATTTGTCACGAAACTTTCTTCATACAATTGCATAACTCGATTTTTAAATTGTTGTTTTTGCCGATCTTTAGCTGAAGTTATCGTACTATTCCATCGTCCTTCTAATGACTAAAACCGAACACATTCACGTAATGATTTTCGTTCGTTCGACTGACTGACTTGTTTATCTTCCATATGTTTCTGAGCAAGATTTCGAACATAAACATCGGGATATTTATCAGTCAATTCACTAACTACTTCTTGCATTTCACGATGATGTCTAAACATTGATAATTTGCTCAAGATAGTCAACGAAATTCTCCGTCGTTTACTTATTATCAAGATCTTGAATTTGTTTATCACGTTGTTTAAGCATGTCTTCGATTTCACTTTGAAACGTGTGTTCAAGTTGAAGAAGAATCTCGTAGTTGGTGCCCGTATGAAGAACAGTTTGAAATGCATTCGAAAATATCTGTTCGTCACTTGGACGATCGTGATAATGCGTGTAGAATTTACATTCCTTGTAAATACGCAATTGAAAAAGAAAAATTGAGATTTTAGAAAATTTGTACTTCGACTAGTTTGAACCATTGATCGAGAACTGGCTGAATTTCTTGTTCGCCTTTGATGTACGGCGAAACGACCGATTCAGTCCAATCGTCAGCAACAATTTGCATTTGTTCATCGAAAAATTTTCGAAGTGCTTCTTGCAAATCTATGAAAGAACAATCTCATGAATAAAAACGAATTTTCCTTTTGTCATACCAGGATAAGTATAAATCGGTAGGCTCCATTGATCAATTAAGCAATAGGCTTGCTCGGTAATTGTCAATGTATTGGGGACATCGAGTAAAATCGTTTGGTTGAGATAACTAAACGATACTTGCTTTTTCATATTATCAACGAAAACTGCGTTCTACATTTGACATATGCAAATGACTCATCTGAATTTTATTTGTAATTTTTTCTTGAAAAAAAAATTTTTTTTTTCTTTTTTAATTTTGTTTTATTCGAACATAAAACTAAATTGAAAATTTTATTTATTCCAACGCGACATCTATACGAATATGCACAAGAAAAAAAAACAAACAATAACAACATTGAAAAGTTCGATAAAAATGTCAGATAAATAAAAGGAAAGGATATATGTTTCTTTTATTTGGTCATGAAATTCTTGTTTAATTGATTCATTTTCTAAACAAATAAGTTGTCTCTCGATCGATACTGTTTGTTGTTTATTTTCATTCATTCTCTGTTCTCTCTTTTTTTTTCAAATCGAGATATATAAAAACCGAGCGTTTCTTTTCCGCTTGACTGATTAGAAAGTAAAGTAATCGATAGGCATATTGATCATGAGCTTGTGAGTATCAAACCAAAACAAGTGAAAACGATCGAAAAGAAAAGAGAAAAAAAACTCGATGATAGTGAAGGAGAATGATTGTAACTCTCGTTTTTTTTTTCTTCTCTATTTTTATTGCAGAAATAATGGGTTGTACAGGTAGCAAAAGTTCGAAAGCTGAAGGTGACATCGAACGTTATCATCAAGAACTTTTTCAAATCGCTCAAAATGGAGATGTACGACGGCTTAAAGATATTTTTGAAGAATTGGATAAGAGAAAAGCGTTATCAACGAAGAAAGAAGTACTCAACATGGGTATGTAGAGAAAAAAAACGAGCTATGCATCGCTAAAGAAATTCGTTGGTTTTCGTGTGAATATCTGTTTCTCTCTAAATCTCTCGTCTCCATAGAATTTTCTTCTCGCTATTTTCGGACTTTCATCTCTGCTTATTATTTTACAATTCTATCTTTCGCTAAAACTCAATACAATCGAAAAACAATCGATTCAACCGGGCAATCTTTTCAACGAATATCCTCGTCCACAACTACGTCGAACCGCATGGACAAACTTAAACGGTCCGTGGCAATTCACAGTCACATCAGTTAATCAAACATTTCTTCCCAAAGACTTTCAATTTTTTATTCACGTGCCTTTTCCTGTCGAGTCTCGTCTGTCCGGAATCGAACGGCGTGTCGATTCGACCGTGTTGCTTTGGTACAGACGTGAATTCGAATGGGATTCATTGCCTAAAACCCATCGTCTAGTTTTACATTTCGATAAAGTTGATTATGAAACTGTTGTCTATCTCAATCAGCATTTACTCGACTACAGACATTTAGGAGGTTATGAACCGTTTAGTTACGATATAACGGATTATTTGTCTGCGACAGGAGCGAATGAGCTCATTGTTCGAGTTTGGGATCCGTCGAATCATGGATTTCAAGCTCGAGGCAAACAAATGTTGGATGTAGGCGCGAATTCGATTTTTTATACGCCGTGTTCGGGCATTTGGGGCACGGTTTGGTTGGAACAAGTGCCGCGAACACGTGTCCATCGAATAGAATATCGAACGGAAATCAATTCGACAGATATTTCACTGTTCTATCGAATTGATTTGACCGATGTTCGACATGAATTCAGTGGTACAAATTCGCTAAATAGAAGACTTTTGTTTGTACCGCGAGGCGAACGAATTAAAACGAGTAATCGTTATTATGAAGAGCGAGGTTTTTACTTGAAAATCAATTTATTCAATCGAACGAATGCGTCGATCTTTAGCTGGACAACAAATCAAACAAATCGAGAAAATCAACTCGAATTTTCGAGATCAGATTTCGAACTTTGGTCGCCTGAAACTCCTTTTCTCTACGATCTCCATCTCGATTTATATCGTGATAATAAACTCATCGATCGCGTCGATAGTTATCTCGCGTTTCGTCAAATTACACTTTGTCAACAACCGAAAAAGATCTGTCTCAATCATCAACCGTACTTCATGTACGGCGTGCTCGATCAAGGCTATTGGCCCGATGGTTTATATCGTTCAGCCGACGATGAATCCTACCGAAACGACATCGTTCAAATGAAGCAACTCGGCTTCAATACACTTCGTAAACATATGAAAATCGAAACATCACGGTGGTACTATTGGTGTGATGTTGTCGGGATGCTTGTTTGGCAAGATATGCCTTCAGGCGATTCGTTCGATGGGTTTGAACTTGAATTAGATCAAGATAAACAATTGCGTTTGCATCGTGATAATCGAACGAATAATTTGCCAACACGAAAGCCGAGACATCGACCGAATCAGATCTATCGACGTGAAGGTGTCGAACGTGATTATCAATCGAAAATCGCGTTCGAAAGTGAACTTAAAGCCATGATTGACATGCTTTCATTTCATCCGTCGATCGTTGTTTGGGTTTTGTTTAACGAAGAATGGGGTCAATATGATACTATTCGTCTTGGGACATGGATTGAGTACTACGATCCAACACGATTAGTGAACGCTGCAAGTGGATGGCAAGATCGTGTTGGTGTTGGTCATATGCGTGACATACATGATTACACACGACATATTTATCTACCACCGATTGATGATCATCAACGAGCGTTAGTTCTCGGTGAATGCGGTGGTTTTGGATTGAAATCTGTCGGTTGGAGTTATAATAGTTATAATGATCGATATTTTTTGACGTATGCATTCGAACAATTGATCGTCAAACTATCGACTCGTTTATCAGCGATGATCTACACTCAGCTGTCCGATGTTGAAACTGAATCGAATGGGATAATGACTTATGATCGAAAGATCATGAAATTTCAAGTCGATCATGTCAAACGCGTACTCAATCGTGATTATTCACGACTATATAAACTCGAATATATTTGGAATTTAACTTCGACTTCATTGACACGTTTTTCTCATTTAAATTTTTCGAAACATTTGCACATTGAGTTGACAGACAGTCAAAAGAATTTCTCTCGATTCTATTTCTATATTTGCTATTTGGATTCGCGTGTGAACGTAACAATTGATAGTCAGTATCAATTTCGGTTCAATCAAGCACATCGAATGCCCGATTACCATTATGTTTCGATACCTGCGAATGTTTTTCGTCGAAATACGATGAGACATTTAATCGACATTGACGTTTACTATGATTCGCTAAATCGACATCGAAATTTGAATTACACATTTTTTGACTTGTCTCTTGCGATGCTTTATGAATAAATCACTTTTTTTTTCAAATAAAAAAAAACTAAAGACTTATTTTTGTTTCCAGGATATCGAGAAGCAGATGGTTTGACAGCATTGAGCATAGCAGCTGGAAAGAAACATAAAACTCTCACTGAAACATTAGCAAGTACGTGTCAATGACGATCTATTTCCAAACGAATTCGATTGTTTTTCTTTTCGTCTAGGATATCAAGACGTCGATGTCAACAAAGCGTCATCATCCGGTATAACACCATTACTAATGGTCGCCGAAGTCGGCTGGCCAGATATTCTCGACATTCTTTTACAACGTGGTGCTACGGTCGATGCAGCACCATCAGGCAAACGTGCTGAAGAGAATAAAATCGCCGGTTCAACGCCATTGATTGGCGCCACGAAATACAATCATCCCGAATGTGTCAAACGCTTGTTAACACATCGTGCTAATCCCAATCATCAGAATCAATCGGGCATCTCGGCATTGATGTTAGCCGCCGAGCAAGGCTATTTCGAATGTGTTAAATTACTTGTCGAATCGAATGCCGATCTCGAATTGGCACCGAACGGTGATCTGGCGTTGCAAATGAATCTATGCGGACAAACGCCGTTATTCTGTGCAGCTAAAGAAGGTCGAACGGAAATCGTCAATTATCTGTTAGAACATCGGGCTAATCCGTGCGTTCAAAATCACTACGGTGTCAGTGCACTTTGGATACCGGCGCAGAAAGGAATGTTTGACGTAGTCGAATTATTGTTGAATGCTGGTGCTGAAACCGAAGTTGCACCCTATGGAAATCTTGCTGATGAGCTTAATATCACCGGTTGGACGCCGCTTTATGCCGCAATGAAATCGCGAAAGTTCGATGTGGTCAAATTATTATTAAGTCGCGAAGCCGATCCAAATGCACGAACGAAATTAGGTTCGACACCGTTTTTACTCGCATCGGAAATATGTGATTTAGATATAATCGAAGCATGTGTCAATGCCGGTGCTGATCTGGATTTTGCACCGAGCGGACCCGACGCTGATAATTTAAATATTACAGGTCAAACGGCGCTCTTCATGGCAACATTAAAGGATCGTATTGATGTTGTGAAATTTCTCATTGACAAAGGTGCGCAAGTCAACGTGCAAAACCGTTACGGTGTCTCGCCGTTACTCCTCTGTGCCGAGTCGGGCAATTTCGAACTCGTTCAAGCACTTGTGCAAGCCGGCGCTGATGTTAACATTACGCCCAAAGGTGAACTCGCCGAGGAAAACTTCCTCGCTGGACAAACGCCTTTGTTTGGCGCAGCGAAGAAAGGTCACGTCGAAATATGTGAATATCTGATTGACCATGGCGCCGATGTTAATACAACGACGATGACTGGTGCAACACCATTGTACACAGCAACTGAAGAAGGTCATTTCGAAGTCGTCGATTTATTAATACGTAAAGGCGCCGATGTCAATCGTTCGCCTCAAGGTCAAATCGCGCGAGACCTTCATATTGAAAATCAAACACCATTGTTAATTGCGTGCATGAGAAATCATGAGGTTATTATTCGACATTTAATTGAGTCAGGTGCCAATGTTAATGTGACATCGGAACGTGGTTCATCGCCATTTCTCGCGATTTGTCAGCATAATAATGTCAATCTCGCTCGATTATTAATCGATCACGGTGCACGATACGATGTCGAAGCGAAGAACTTATACGATGGACAAATCAATGGTCTTATCGTTGCTGCCGAATCGGGCTCGTTCGATATTTTAAAACTCTTAGTCGAAAATGGTCTCGATGTTAATTATAAAATCGAAGGCAAAGGCGAAACAGCCGGTCGAACGCCATTATTCTGTGCGTGTGCAAAAGGATTTCAGGATATTGTCGAATATCTTATCGACCAAGGAGCGGATGTCAATGGAACAGAGAAAAGCGGTCTATCATGTTTACACATTGCTTCAGCTATGGGCCATGCCGATACGGTTCGAATTCTTTGTGAACGCGGTGCCAATGTTGATCAACAATTTCGTTTTGAAGAACAAGATGTAACGGCATATGATCTTGCCGAATCTCAGCAACACGATCACGTCTGTGAAGTCTTGAAACATTTCGGAGCTCATCAAGCATTACATAATACATTACCCAGCCATGTGGAAGCAAATAAATAAATGACTATATATATTTTTTTTTGTTCTCTTCTTCTCTCTTCTCGAATTTGTATAATCGAAAATACACAACGTTCCGTTGTTCGTATTTTAATTTATTCTTCTTCGATCGACGGTCGCTCGGAATTTTTTTCTTCTTCTTCTTCGAATTATTTCCTCGTTTTGTGCGCCTACAATCTATGTAATTTCTCTTCTATATTGTCGCCTGTACACGAGCTCACATATTCCTTTTCCTCTATCTGTTTCTCTTTTTTTTTCTCAATGTCTGTATTCTTTTGTCCTAATCTTGAAATTCCTATGTGTGTGTGTGTGTGTGTGGTATAAAAAGCGAGCCTAGGAATTTGAATTTAAAAAAAAAACCAAACGTGAACAAAAACCATGTATTTGCGAGAAAGTGAGAGAAAAACCAAAGATAGATTCATTTTAAAAATTTTTTTTCTTCTTCTTCTTCTCGTTATTCAATATACTATAAAGAAAAAAAGCAAAAAGCACGAAAAAATAAATCTAATTTCACTTCAGATTAACTAATCGACTTGGTACTCAATAGGAGAAAAGAAGAAGTTTGCTTACAAAACCTTGACTGCATTAGGAACGTTTGCCTTGAATATGTCAGCGTGAATTTCAGATCTCATGCATCGACGATTGCTCGTTGTTCTGCCACGTTCGATTATATCTCGATCGATTCAGACGATGACTGAAGGTAAACAACGATTTTCGGTGACGAGGTCAAACGGAAATTGTTTGTAGTTCGAAAGAGTCTGGAGAATCTAGTTGGTGCTCAGATCGTATTCGGTCATGGAAATCAAAGTGGCAGTCATGCTCAATTGACGGATAAGATTGTTGTCGATACGAATTTATCTCAACGAACGATAGCTGAAAGTTACGACGAAGCAATTATTCCGTTTGGTAGAAACAAATCGATTGTTTATATCGGAAGAAATGATCTGTTTTTTTCTTTTGTTTATTTAGCAACTGATATAAAACTACGTGAAAGATATGTGAATTTCGAGAACAAAGTACGATTCGGTCGAATACTTGAAGATCTTGATACAATGGCTGGTAATCGAAACAGAAAACAAATGTCTAAAAACCAAAATTTTTGTCGTTTTTTTCTTCTCTTCAGTTCACATTGCGTATAAACACAATAGCCCACAATTGATTAAATCAATCAATGTTCATCCATTAGCTATTGTCACTGCAGCTGTTGATCGTATAGGTTCGCGAAATCTGTTTTCTTTTCGTCGAATTTCAACATGAAATTTTGCAGAAGTAGCAATTCCACACATGGATATGAGTCGAAATGTCCGTTTGAGTGGTTATGCATCGAATGTTGGCAAATCTTCAATGGAAGTGACATTAAAAATTGATCAAGTTAGATCGGATATTAACTAAGACAAGATTCGCATCTGTTTGTTTCTCATAGGATAATAATGGAACGTGGGAACATGTTCTTCATGCATTGTTTGTTATGGTTGCACGTGATCCAAGAACAAAGAAGTCTGTTGATTGACCTTGATGATGAGTCGATTGAGATGAGTTGTTTGAATAGATCAGCAAGAATGAATCCATTGATAGCGACTAATGAAGAAGACAAAGCAATTATTCAAAAAGGCGATTGTAGGTTTTATTTCAAGAAGAAAATAATAAAAACAAACATTCGTTTTCGTTTACTAGTAAATCGACAACGTCGTCTTACTGAACAAGACAAATCATTATTCAAAATTCCACCCTCAGCAGCTGAAAGCTCAATTGTTCACGATCTTTTTCTGAAAACTATTTCAGCCGAGTATGTTTTATTCATTTGATTGATGATTCGATTCTCTTGATTATCACAGCATGTCGATATTTCGAACTCGAATTCTCGGTGAAAATTCGATGTGGATGGACGACACAATTATTCGTACAATGCACATCTGTCATCCTGAAGTAATTCGGCTCTTCATTGTCTCGTTTTCATTTTCTTTTTTCTGTTTTAAAAGCAACGAAATTTATACAATAAAATCTTCGGTGGTTATCTCATGCGTAAATCATTCGAACTCGCCTGGACAACAGCTAGTTTATTTGCGTAGGAATCGAATTGTTTTTTGAAACGATGATTGCAATTCGAATTTTCAATTAGAAAACAATCGTTGAGTACACTTGCTGTCGATGATATTATGTTTCAACGTCCTGTTGAAATCGGTTCGCTTCTATTTCTCACAGCATCGGTTATTTATGTCGAAGGAAATCGAATTCAAACACGTGTCAATGCTCAAGTTGTCGATATTCACACGACGAAACGCGAAACAACAAATATCTTTTATTTTATTTTCAAAACACAAGATTCAACCAAACCATTGACCAATGTCGTACCGAAAACCTACGCAGGTAAAATATGTCTACGCTCGTTTCAATCTTATTATCTATCAATCAATCATATACGATCTTTGTTTAGAGGCAATGATGTATTTAGACGGCAAACGACATCTTGATTAACTTTTGGCAGTCTTCTTCTCTTTTTTTTCTATATTTTTCAATAAAAAAAAATCTACTAATACATACATATAAACGTATATATGAACAATGAAATGGAATTTTTCTCTATAGTGTTTGATAAGATAAGTTCTATTGTGCAACAGGGTCATCTATTTGTTCCGATATCTCATTGATGCATCGATATTTAAGAAAAACAATTGTTTGACGATAACGTTCTTTTTTTTCCTTTTTTCTTCTCTTATCCTTTACTACTTAGTCTAGAACGAAGGAAAAACTATCCTTTCTCATCTGCCTTCGTTTACTACTATTATATATGTATATGTATATACATTTGCGTAGCGTTTGTACATATCCAAGGACGGTAAACAGGCGCTAGATTTGTCGTTATTTATCCTCCTTCTAGCGCGTTTTTTTTTCTCTGGTATGGCTGATATTGGTACGATATACTTGAATAGAAAAAAAGACGAAGAAAAAAAAGAGAGGAAAAACGTCGTTGTCGTCGTCAATCTATATACGTAGGAAGATAATAAAACGACATTCGACGTTCTGACCTGAACTGAAGAAAATATCGAAATGAGTAAAATCTTTATCAGTCGAGCTGATGGAAGTGTTTCGTGGGGATTTCGACTTCAAGGTGGCTTGGAATATAATGAACCATTGACGGTTACGAATGTGAGTCGTTTCATACGATAACTAATCGATATTTTCCAGTTTATAATTAGATTGTACCCGATTCTCCTGCTGATGGTAAACTTGATCCAGGAGATACGTTAACTGATATTGCAGGTAATAATGTGACAAATATGACACATCGAGATGCACTCGAACTTATTCAACGTTGCGGAAATGCTCTTTTTCTTACAGTTCATAAGTAAAACCGAAAAAAAAAAGAATTATCATTGATTCTATAATTGATTATTGTCTTCAAGAGTCGGCTATTCGTATCCAATGGGAGGAGGTGCACCACGCCCAGCTCCAATAGCTTCAGCATGGAAACCGCCTGTACAACAACCACCTTATTATCAACAAGGTTTTCAACCACAACAACCGCCTTTTCATCAGCAAGGTTTTCAACAACAAGGCTTTCAACCACAACAGCAACAATATTATCAACAGCAACCACCATTTTACCAACAACAACAACAACAACAACAACAACAATCGCCTTATTATCAACATGAGTTTCAACAACAGTATGGTTATGGTCAGCCACCACCGTCGATGCCTATGGCAGCTCCAGCACCGCCACCACCTCCTCCTCCTCCTCCACCGCCGCCACCGCCACCAATGCCTGCTGCAAATATCCCACCACCACCGATATTCGATGCAGATCTTATAGCAAATGCTGCAGCTTCATTAAAAACTCGACCTACTAACGAAACTCGAACAACAACAATCGAGCAAACAACGGTAAATTAACACATATTTTGACCTATTTAGAAAATAATATCTTTCAAGGATATTTCAAATATTCCTGCTGTGCTTGCGAAAAGTCTTGGTCGTCCTGGCGGTCCAAAACCATTTACATATACACCTGGTGGTCTTGATCTGTCGAAAGTACTTGAATCAGCTCGTGTTCGACGGTATGCATACGTAACTATGAGTGTACTATCACTGATGACAGGTCGTGGTCAGATCTTCCTTTCTTGATTAGTTATTTGCCTTCAACTTATCATCATCTTCTTTTGTATTGTAAGCGTAACAATGACAGAGGTCAATTACAGTTTGGAGGTGTGAAACTTTTCGTTATTCAATATCGAATAAAGTTTTTTTATTACCTTTCAACAATACAAACATAAAATCAGAACAGAAGAACAAAAAAAAGAAATCTAAGAGTGAATTCGACCATGATGACCTTCATTGTGACAGCATAATAGTTGGTTATTTTATTCTACTTATCGATTCTTACATTTTCTTTCTTTTTTTTTTGTTCTTCAGCCATCGTGAATATACTTCAAATAGTGAAGAACCAAACGATACACAAGAATCAGAAATACAAATGAATCGTCGAATGAATGCATCACCGCATCCTCCAAGTCAGCAACCATCAATGAATTACAATCGTCAACAAGCAGCACCGCCAGTTAAAAAAACTGTACAACACGATCCTGATGTGTATGTTTCATCTTTTGAAAAACACATCAAACGATTCGTGTCATTTCGTTTTAGTGTAACACAATCACGCTCATTTCAAATGCTTCAAGGTTGGATTTCGGATAGTGAAAAACAAGTACCAGCACCTGCACCACAACAACCACAACAACCAACATCTGAACAACAAGCAAATATCAATAAATCAGCTGGTAAAATCATTTATTTCTCGAATTAGATCGATGAATGCAGTTCGTTTTCTTTTGTCTTTCGAAGTTGCACGAGCTGTTTTCGACGAACAAACTGGTAATTCAACTCGTCATCCTAGTTCAAGCAGTACATCAAGTTCTCTTCCTTCACGGTCATTTCGTCATTTACAAGAACAATATAGTAACGATGGTGTTACGGCAACTACAACAACAACAGTCGAAGAAACAGTTGTTGGTGGAGAAAGTTGTGTTGGCCTACGACGTGGCAGTGACAGTCATATGCCATCTCGAGCGTTTAAATTCATACAAGATCAATATAATACATCGAAAGGGCCTGTTAACCGTACGCAAGGGATCAATAATCGAGATGATCTCATGGAAATTTACAATAAACGTACGAATATTTTTCGATTTCAAAATTGATTACGTCGTGTTTTTGTTCGTATTTAGCTCCACCAAGTTTTCGTGAACGTGAACCCGAAGCTCCACGATACACAGGCGCAACAGTACCATCACGTTCATTTCGATTTCTTCAAATGATGACGCAAGATGATCAACAGAATGACACAAAACCGACGCCAGGTTACAACAAACCACAACAACAAATTCTCAATAAATACGATGACAATTTTTCATCGAATAAAATCAATACGCATCCATCGCGTTCATTTAAATATTTACAAGAAATGACATCGGATCAACAACAACCAAACGTAACAACAACGACTGTTACTCGTACAGAAACATCAACAATTAGTTCAATGAATAATAATAATAATCAACCATTACAAATGAATGTTGAAGTTCAACATTTGCAGCCAATTATTCAAGTGAATGCAATAAGTTCGAGTAGTCAAGACGCATTTATCGATAATTTAGCTGATGAAATTGCTGCAACTGATTTTTAAATACTATTTATTAAAATTCTTTCTTCTTCTTTGTCTTTTCTATCCGGTTTCTTTGCCCTTTTCGCGTTTGTTTATTATTCTTTAAATTTCATAATATTATTGAATGTTTTGTTCTTGAGTGGAAATTTTTAATTTAATAAAATTCTCAGCTGATTTTCTATTCAAATTATCTTCATATATTTCCGTTAGATTTATTTATACAAATTAAATAGGAAGAGAGAGAGATTGAATATTCATCAACACGAACGAATTGCCGATAGATATTTTTGTTGACTACTAGCGACATCATCGAATAAGCTGAAAAATAAAATACACTAATTGCTGGAAACTTTCAGAATAAACGAAAAAATCTCGTTTCTCTTCAAATATTCGAATAGAAAATCGATCGATTTTTGTTGATTAAATATTTTTCGAATTCACTAATTGGTCGTTGACTACCATCAATCTTGTTGGTTTAACCTCTCGGTCGCTTGTTCTATATTTATCAATCGAGAATATTGTTACACATGGTCGATTTTTCTCAATTCTTGGAACATATTTATCAATGTGAATAGACAATCGATCCTTTGTTTTGCGTTTCTTTTGTTTTTTTTCGTCGTATTAGTTTCGTCTGTCGATATGTAACATTTAACTATCAACATAATTTGTAATCGTTCATCGTTTGGTTAAGCACACGACGATAAGAAGAAAAAGAAAAAACAATAACAACACGAGAAAAACCGAGAGAGAGAGAATATGTCATGTATGATGCTTCTTCTTCTTCTTCTTCGAACAGAGAATCAAGCATTCTAGAGTTTTTTTTTCTTGAAAAGAAAGGAAAAGGAAAGAACGTCGGAGAAGAAGAAAAAAATCCAGTTCGGTTGCTATTATTTGGAATATATGAGAAAAACCAGTCGCATAATAAGAACGAGAGAAAGGAAGAATGTGTTGTCGACTGGAATGAGTGAGATGACGCATTTATAAGACGGACAGAAAAAAAAGTCGTCGACAAAAGAGAAAAACAAAACAACAACAACCCTATGACGACGACGACGAATATTACTATGATAGTTAACCTAAAGAAATAAGGAAAACACAGGAAAGATTACGAACGAAATGATCATTTGTTTTCATTGTAAGTTTGACTTCTCCTTGTAGACAAAAGAGAAGAGAGAAATTCTCTCGGGTAAGATTAGAACAGGTCGAGAATATGATGTACTAATAAAAATATGAAACAACCCGAATGATTCACTGTTTTTTTTTGCGCTGCTTGGTTAAGCACGTCGAGTACGGAGGTTTTTTTTCTTCTCCTCTTTCGTGATTTTTCGACACCATTTATGAAAACAACGGTTAAGCACGTAGATGTGCGTCATTCCGAATGCGTACGATTTTTTTTCTCTTCGATAAGCAATTTATTTCTGATTAGTAAACACCTAATTTTGCCTCTCTCTCTCGAAGAAAAAAAAATAGATACGATGTGCGGTTGAGAAGCCGTAGACGAGTCATATTAAAAACGAGAAAAAAAACTGACAAAAGTGAGAATAGTAATTTTCTATTTCCTCTACCGAAACGAACTAATCATATGTCATGAATAGGGTCTTATCTATTTTGTTTTTTGTCTCTAGATATCTTTATATTGTGTTATTTTGCTTGAAAAATCGAACGCAAACAAATGATTTTATGAATTGTTGGGTAATGAAATTCATTTAAACAGAAGACAAATCAATCATGACGAAAAAGAAGAAAACACAAGATGATGGACTCGATCCATCATCGATTGAAGCCGCCAAACAATTTGGTATTTCTTTAAAACAATTAGAAACATTAATGCAAACACGTGGCCATGAAGGTTCACGTGAACTCAATGATATCTACGGAGGTCTCAACGGTCTCGGACAACGATTAAAAACGAATCTCATATCTGGTCTATCCGAAGATGACGCTGATCTAGCTGCTCGTACAGCTGCGTTTGGTCGCAATGAAATTCCACCCAAACCACCGAAATCATTTTTTCGTTTAATGTTCGAAGCTCTCCAAGATCTAACCCTTGTTATTCTTATTATTTGTGCTGTTATTTCCTTTGGTCTCTCGTTCTATCATCCAACTGACACGACATTCGTGTCGGGTCAAAAACCGAAAGAAGCCAATGTCGAATGGATCGAAGGCGTTGCCATCATTGTTGCTGTTCTCGTTGTTGTTCTTGTAACCGCATTTAATGATTGGACAAAAGAACGACAATTTCGTGGTTTACAATCGAAGATCGAACTCGATCAGAAATTTAACGTCGTTAGAAATGATATTGTCAAACAAATTCCAATTAAAGATATTGTTGTTGGAGATATTTGTCAAATTAAATACGGCGATCTCTTGCCAGCTGACGGTGTTGTTGTTCAATCGAATGATCTCAAGATTGATGAGTCATCGTTGACAGGCGAATCGGATTTAATTAAGAAACATGAAAGTAAAGATTCGTTTCTTCTGTCGGGTACACATGTCATGGAAGGTAGCGGCAAGATGTTAGTCTTAGCCGTTGGCGAACACAGTCAAACGGGCATGATTTTTAAATTGTTGGGCGCAACGAAAGAAGATGATGACGATGATAATAAAGACAAGAAATCAACGAACAAGAAAGAAAGTATGTCGAGTAGATTTGAACTAACAAAATGTAGTTGTTGTTGTTGTGTGTGTTTATTAACCAGATTCGAAAGATCGAGCTGATGTTGAAACGAATCAACGTTTGATCAATGCAGCAGGTGGAAATGAATTTGATTTTGTTTTGAAACTCGATTTTTTTATTTCGATTGAATTTGATTAGGTCCAGTGGAAAATAATCATGAAAGTACAGAATTACGAAATATCGAAGTTAAAAACGAAGCCGAAACCGAAACAGCCGATGGCGATGGATCAAGTGGTTTTAAAAGCAAAGAACGATCGATTCTTCAAGCAAAACTAACGAAATTAGCTATTCAAATTGGCTATGCCGGCATGACAATTGCGATTCTAACGGTTATCGTTTTACTTCTCCGATTTTCTATCGAAGAATTTTTGCACAAGTAAAATTCATCTTTGTTATTTTTCTTGATTGATTTCGAAATTTTTCTTTTCAAGAGGTCACAGTTGGAATAACAAATACTGGAGTCAATTCGTTCGATACTTAATCACTGGTATCACTGTCCTAGTCGTTGCCGTACCCGAAGGTTTACCATTAGCCGTCACAATTTCCTTAGCTTATGCTGTTAAAGTAAATCGAAAAATTTGAAGAAAAAAACACACACTGAAAATGCTTATCTTTAGAAAATGATGCTTGATAATAATTTAGTCCGACATCTAGACGCTTGTGAAACGATGGGTAATGCAACAGCTATCTGTTCGGATAAAACCGGAACATTGACAACGAATCGTATGACTGTCGTTCAAGTTTATGTTGCTGAAAAACACTGGAAAAACGTGGAAAATCCCGTTCGAGCAAAGGAAATCGTTCTACCTGACCGAACCAAAGACGCTATACTCGAAGGCATCTCGGTGAATAGCAGTTACGCATCGAAATTATTACCATCGAATGAAAAAGAAAATCTCCCGAAACAAGTCGGCAACAAAACCGAATGCGGTCTACTCGGTTTCGTCGTTGGTCTCAACGGTGATTACAATCAAATTCGAAAGAAATATGTCGAAGAAAACTTCGTTCATGTTTATACGTTTAATTCGGTTCGAAAAAGCATGTCGACTGTCGTTCAACGAGACAATGGCGTCGTTCGAATGTACACGAAAGGTGCGTCGGAAATTGTCTTGAAAAAATGCAAATCAATTCTCAATCGAAACGGAGAAAGTATCCCGTTTTCAACGGTCGATTACGATCGATTAGTGCAAACTGTCATCGAGCCAATGGCTTGCGATGGTCTTCGAACGATCTGCGTTGCCTATCGAGACTTCAACGTTGATCAACTCCCGAATTGGGACGAAGAAGCCAGTGTTGTCGATCAATTAACATGCGTCTGCATTTGCGGTATCGAAGATCCCGTTCGACCGGAAGTACCGGACGCCATAGCCAAATGTCGAACGGCGGGAATCACAGTTCGAATGGTAACAGGTGATAATGTGAATACAGCTCGATCGATCGCATTGAAATGCGGAATTATCTCGCCGAATGATAATTTTCTCGTTCTCGAAGGCAAAGAATTCAATCGACGAATAAAATCATCGGCCGACGGCGAAGTCGATCAGAATCTATTCGATAAAGTCTGGCCGCAGCTACGTGTCCTCGCTCGATCGTCACCACAGGATAAATACGTTCTCGTTCGTGGTATTATCGCGTCGAAATTAAATCCAACACGGGAAGTCGTTGCCGTCACAGGCGACGGTACCAACGACGGACCGGCGTTGAAAAAAGCCGACGTCGGTTTTGCAATGGGCATTCAAGGTACCGATGTGGCTAAAGAAGCCTCGGACATCATCCTAGTCGATGATAATTTCAATTCGATCGTCAAAGCAGTTATGTGGGGTCGAAATGTTTACGATTCGATCGCGAAATTTCTTCAATTTCAATTGACCGTCAATGTTGTTGCCGTTTTCTGCGCGTTCATCGGCGCGTGTATCGTCAGAGAATCACCGTTACGTGCTGTTCAAATGCTCTGGGTTAATTTAATTATGGATACATTAGCATCATTAGCACTGGCGACTGAAATTCCCACCGAAGATCTATTGACACGTAAACCTTACGGTCGAACACGACCGTTGATTTCCGGCACGATGATGAAGAACATTCTCGGTCATGCCGTTTATCAATTAGCGATTATGTTGTTTATTCTCTTTGCCGGTCCGAAAGTGTTCGACATCGACGATGGCCGACCGAAGGAGAATAGTTTCGAACCATCGCAACATTTTACCATGATTTTTAATGTTTTCGTTTTAATGACATTGTTCAATGAAATCAATTGCCGAAAGATCCACGGCGAAAAGAATGTTTTTCGAGGGATTTTTACCAATCCGATTTTCTATGGTATTTGGATCGTGACGTTTATTGTGCAAATTTTGCTTGTTCAATATGGTTCATTTGCGTTTTCTTGTGTTGCTTTGACGCTTGAACAATGGATGTGGTGTTTATTCTTTGGTGTGACTGTTTTACCTTGGAATCAGGTGGTTAATCTAATCCCGGTGACACGTCATATGCCGAAATGGGGCGAAGGAGAAGATTTCAATGCAAGTTTACAAGTTGAAACTGGTGCCGACGGACCGAATCGAACTGGTTCGAGTTTGACAAAAGGACAAATTCTCTGGTTACGAGGCATCACACGACTTCAAACACAGGTTTGTAAACGTCTCTTTTTCAAATTTAAACTACTAAAAAAAAGAACACTACTTACGATAACAAATTCTTCTGCTTCTAATTGTTATTTTTTTTTTCTTATTAATCACTTCTTTCTCTCTCTCTTCTAATCGATCTGACAGGTACAAGTTGTTAAAACTTTTCAAGAACATATTGCCAAATCGCCGTCTTCCCAATGGTAAAAGAAAAGAACTAAAGAAAAAAGAAAACTACCTTCCAAAACACGCACGCATCTATGCGAAATCTTCTGTTCATTCTAAACACATACGAATATCCAGCATGACTATGCATTTCTCTCTCCAGAGGTTTGACTTGCCTGTTCGATTTTATATATGATATAACCCTGTTTGGTTCTTTCTTTCTCATTTTTTACTCTTCCTCCCTTATATTTAACCATCGAATTTGTTTTGTATGTCTCAACAGCAACAAAAAAAAATACCCAAACCACATATCTGTTGAATATACATATCAGTTCGAAAAAAAAACGCCCGAGCATTCTGTTGCTTTCATTGTTTTGATTTTCTAGCTTTAACTTATCGTATTTGTTGCTTTCGATGTTCTTATGTCCCTGTTATTTTTTTCTTCGTTTTCTTTTTTTCTTTTTTTTTTGCAATCAATGCCCATTCCGAGCACAGAGATTCGGTTTTGATCTTTTACACATTCGTGTTGTTCTAGCTTCGTGTGATAAAAGCCTTTCAAGATTCCATCGATCGTCAACCACCAGAATTCGTCACATTAGATCGGCTACGTGCTGGTACCGTTCCAAAATTATCGTCATTTTATCACGATAATCAACCACTTGCACGTCCTCATTCACTCAATCCATTGACAACGGCAACAAATACACATCCTACTGATAAACAAGATTCATCATCATTACCGATGGAAGATACTCGACTTTAGACAAACAAACAAACACACACACACTATGAGCAACAGACGAACATTCTCGTTTTTTTTCTTCTTGTTTCGTTTCTTTTTATTAATAATATGTCAAATTTATCTAGTTTGTTTTTCTTTTCATCCCTTTCTCCTTGCATTAGATCTGTCAAACTTTTTACTCTCTCTGTTGCTCTCTTACTCACGCATTTAATCTATGCGTTCTTCTCTCTCTCTCTATCTTTTGTTCTGCAATCGTGTGATAAAGAATCTCTTTCTCTTTCTCGTTCTCTCTATTCATTCAGTCAATCACAGTTAAGCGGTGCTAAAAATCAACAGGACAAAGACAGCAAGATCTTACACCGAGTGATGACGACTGCCCGTTGTGTTCTTTATGAGTATTTATCCATTTTGTTCTTAGACTAGATAGATTTTTCAATCTTATTCTGGTTTCTTTTTCATTTTCTTTTTTCTCTCTTTTGTCAATGTAACTTTTCTTTCTTTTGTGATGAAAGTGATGATCATGATTATGATGTCTGTAGTTGAATAATACGAATATTTGAAACAAAAAAAAATAACAAAACGAAATGCTTTCATTTTTCTTCTTTTGCATGATAAACAATTTAACAAGTCGACTCTGAATGAAATTACTCACACAAAAAGGGGATTCTTTCAATTTGAATCAGTCTTAACAAATATTCTCGTTTTCTTTTCACATTCTTAGATCGATGCCATCAATATTATGTCTATCGCCAATCCGAACTCACAGAAAATCGTGGATATCTCATGAAAAATTTTCTATTTTTTTTTCTTTTTCGATTACTAATAAAAATTCATATATATTTATTATGTCAACAAAAAGAAACGTCTCGTTTTGTTTATTTTGATAGAATTATTTCTAAAGTTAAACAAATACCAAGAATAAAATAGAAGAGAAATATTTTTGTAATATGTGATGATGTGAAGGCGTAAGGAGTATTTAATACGTGTGAGCATCGAGATTCTATTGACATTGGGAGAGAATACTACAATGGCTGTGCATGTAAATCTTCATGAAAATCTTGTGGACAAATCTACATCGTGAGTTTGTTTGTTGTTGACGAATTAGTTTCATTTTTCGTTTGAATAGATCTTCGTGGAAAACGAAATTAGCTAGTACAAGTGAATCAAAGAAATATAGTATTTTTCTTATAACAATTTTATTAATTAATACCGTAATTATTCTCGTTGTTGCCAAGAATAAAATGCATTCGAACAATAATGAAAATAATTTATCTGTTCAAAATCAAAGTGATGTTAATGATTATATACCGATTCATTATCAACAAGATATATCAATGGATTCTTTGCCTGACATAGAAGAGGAATCTGTTGATGAATACAACCAAATCAATAACGATCAACAACAGTATACATCTTTGATTCAAGAAGATGATGATTATAAATTATAAAGTTTATTCGTATTGAATCTGTAATTTTAGTTTTTCATTTTCGAATATTTATTGAAAATAAAATGAAATAAAACAAACATTTTCATCTTCAGTCTACCGAAAAAGAGCTAAACCAGTCATTGAGTAAAAATCGATGTGTAGTTCGGTATTTTATGAAGCGTGACTAGTTGTAATAATGAGCAAAGAAAAAACAACGTTGTTTCAACGTTCAGCTCGGTCAGTGATCCCTAAGCATTATGATTTGACAATTCGACCAGATCTCGAAAAATTTACATTCGATGGACAAGTTCGTATCGATATAGAAATTAAACAATCGACGAATACAATTATTTTACATGCTGTTGATTTAGAAATCGATGAAGCAACGATTAGTTAATAGTGTTATTATTGTTTTCGAGAAAGAAAATCGTTTTTTTTGACGTATTATTTAGATGAATTACATGGAAAAATTGAATTTGACGAAAAAAACCAACTTGCAAAGATTTGTTTCGGTCAAGAGTTTCAAGTAAATAGAATTCGAAATGATATTTTGAATATTTCTTGTTTCGAAATGATTAAAGCAAGGTGATTATCAATTATTTTTGACATTTAACGGTCAAATTCTCGAACGAATGGTTGGTTTCTATCGAAATAAATATGGCAAACCACCTCATTATGGTGCTAGTACTCAATTCGAAGTATAATAAAACTCTCTGTCGATTATAAAAAAACAAACAAACTTTGTTTTCTCTAGCCAGCTGATTGCCGACGAGTATTTCCATGTTGGGATGAGCCAAATTTCAAAGCTACATTTGATATTACTCTAATCATTGCGAAACATCTTCGAGCTATATCCAATATGGTTAGTTTGTTAGAATTTAAAGAAAACTTTTTTCGATTTTTAGCCGATTAAATTCGAATATATCAATGATCGATGGAAAACGACAAAATTCGATCGAACTCCGATTATGAGTACCTATTTAGTTGCATTTGTAATCGGAGAATATGATTATATTGAAATAAACGATGCTAATGGAATCAAAATACGAGTTTATACGCCTGTTGGAAAGAAAGAACATGGACAATTTGCTTTAGAAACTGCATCGAAAATACTGCCGTTTTATACTGATTACTTTCAAGTTCGATATCCAATTGTTAAATTAGATCAAATTGCGATACCGGATTTTCCTACTGAGTAAATTAACTAAAAAAAAGTATTTTCATAAAAATATCCGTGCTTTTTGCTTGTCAGAGGTATGGAAAATTGGGGTGTAAGTGTCGATTGATTGATGAATTCAATGATTTTGTAGTAGAAGTATTTCAGTTGATTACATATCGTGAAAGTTCGTTATTAATCGACCCGAAAGATTCGTCGATTGCAGCTCGACAACAGGTAGCAACTGTTGTTGCGCATGAGCTCGCCCATCAATGGTTTGGAAATTTAGTTGTACGGAAAATTGAGATTGAAAGTCTGTTTTTAATTGAGAATGTTTGTTTTTTCGTAGACAATGGATTGGTGGACGGATTTATGTGAGATGGAGAATATGTGAGGATTTTGAAGAATATGCAGAGATATTTTTTTTAGGGCTTAATGAAGGTTTTGCATCATGGATTGAAAATCTAGCTGTTGAAAAATGCTATCCTGAGTTCGATATTTGGACGCAATTTCTTGTTAATACATTTTCTAGATTTCTTCGAATCGATTCATTGAAATCTTCGCATCCAATTGAAGTTAAAATCAGTACGAATTTGTCTTGTCAAATAATGACTTCTGAGTTCGATTTCAATTCATAGATCATCCCGATGAAATCAAAGAGATTTTCGATGAAATATCCTATTTCAAAAGCTCATCACTTATCCGTATGCTGCATAACTACATCGGTGTCGATGCTTTTCGGCAAGGTTTGCATAATTATCTCAACGAATTTAGTTATCAAAATACAACAACATGTAATCTCTGGTCACATTTAACTCAAACATCGAACAAACCAATTGAGTCAATCATGTCAACATGGACTCAGCAAATCGTAAATTTTTATTTTCATTGACTGGATTATTTTGTTTTTATTATTTGAAAAGGGCTATCCACTGGTGATTGTAGCTGAAGAACAACACTCGGATATGAAACGAATTGTTCGGTTGACTCAACAACGTTTTTTAGCCGACGGCAGCGAAGATATCGATCGAGTTCAATGGAAAATTCCGATAACAATTTTTACAAAATCGCTCAAACAACAATTTCTTATGGAACAATCCGAAATAACGATTACAGTAGAAAACGTGTCTCCAAATGATTGGATTAAATTGAACTATCATTCTCTTGGTCTCTATCGAGTTCAATATCCGTCAGACAATCTCAAACGTTTCCGTGAACCAATAACTACGAAAGTCTTTAGCCCACAAGATCGTCTCATGATTCAAGACGATCTCGCAGCATTATGCTATGCTGGTTATCATTCATTTGATGAGTATTTTCAATTGTTACTTTCATATCAAGATGAAGATAATTTTTCCGTTTGGAAATCCATCAGTAAAAACAAACTTTTTCGATCTGGATTTTGTATAGAAAAAGAAAAACTTGTTTTTTTTTCTGTGTAGCTGAAAAAATCAATGATTTGTATTCATTGATTGAGTACACTGATTACCTGGAACAATTTAAAAAGTATTGTTTGAAACTGTTCTCATCTATTCATACGAGACTCGGTTGGGATGTGAAATCAAACGAAAATCCTCTTCTAGTTATGTTACGTGCGACGATTTTGCACATCATCGGTCGATCAGGTGATGAGATCGTTGTTAACGAAGCAAAACAACGATTTCAACGGCATTTAAATGGAGATTTCATCGATCCAAATCTCCGTGATGCTGTCTATGCACTTGTTTCGTATTTTGGCGATGAACAAACTCATGAACAATTCAAAGGTCTATACGAAACCACTGATATGACTGAGGAAAAAGTTCGAATACTTCGTGCAATGGGTCAATCCACTCATCCAAAGATTATTGAAAAAACATTGGGATTCATTTTTGAAAGTGTATGTTTTTGAAATCATTCGTTTTTAAAGTTTTTAAAAATAGGAATCTGTTCGAATGCAAGACTCGACTGCTGGTCTTCGTGGTTGTACATCAACACGCATCGGTCGTGATCTCGTTTGGAAATATTTGCAAACGAATTGGATTCGACTGGCTCAACGTTTCGGAAATCAAAGCATTACTTTGGTTTACTTCGTTGAGGTTAATTCAAACATCAATAAAATCAATTAAAAAAGGACAATCTATGTTGTAGATCTGTTTGACAAACTTTGCTGACGAACAAACTGCAAATGAAATCAAAATATTCTACGATTCAGTCAATACTCCGATTGTTTCACAAGCGATTCGACAAGCAATTGAAACTATTCACATGCGTAGTCAAGCTTTGCTTAAACTTTCTTTGAAATAAATGTGTTATCTAGTGCCATCTATCTCCTCACGCCATTCATACGTCAATCTGATGAATGAATGAATGAATGATATGCTCATTGAATTCAATTCTTCTTTATTTGTGTTTCAAAAGTTTGTTGTAGAAATTAGGAAAGAATGTCGTTGTCTATGAAAAAAGGTCTTAAACAAGAGCCCACAGGTACGATGTACGATGAACAAGAACGGCAGAAAATGCTTCGTTTAAATCGTGAAATGCAAGAACCTAAAGAGCCACGACTCGAATGGATCTATACCGGTGATCGAAATAAATCCGAAGATTATTTACTCGGTAAAAAATACGATGCAAATGCGCCCACAGAATCCATAGCTGCTGCTACTGATGAATCAATCACAACATCGACAGTCGATTTAGCAAATAAAATTCGTGAAGATCCGTTATTTTTAATAAAGAAAAGAGAAATCGAAGAAACAAAGCGTCTTCTCGATAATCCCGTTCGATTGAAACAAATCAAAGAACTCTTAGAACAACAAGAATCAGCTTCATCGTCACATAAAAAACGAAAACGTCATTCTCGGTCTCGATCTCGTTCACCAGATCGTCATCGACGACAACACTCTCATCATCATCATCATCACAGACGTCGTTCACCATCACCTCCAGCTCGTCGACGTCGATCACCTCCTCCTCCAAAACGTCGCGAACGAACTCCACCTCATCCAGCGAAACCATCGAAAGAAGAACGTGAACGTCGTATCCGTGAGATGCTCGTCGATGGAGCTGTTCGAACCGAACAACGACAGGAAAATGTTCGTAAATACAAAGAACGTGATGACAAAGAAGATCAACTCAATGAACTTATTCGACAACGTGCAAAGAAGAAAACTGATCTCTCATCGTCCGATGACGAAGATGAAGGCTTCAGTCGACCAATGATGAAACAAGTTGTCGATGATCCAAGTTTAAAACGTCGAGATCTCAAACATCATTATCATAAGCGTCATTAAATCAATACTGTTTTGTTTGTATAAAATAGCAAAAAATAAAGAATGTGATGTATTCATCTAACCAAACACACCAACGACTCGTTCTTAAGCTCTTAATCACCGAACAACGTCAACTGACTCACCTAGTTTGTTTTCTTTTCACCCCACAGTAGCTAAACGTCACACATATTTATGATTTATTAATTTGATCAATGAAAAAATAACGGTTTCTTTTTCTTCGTCACGCCATTGAGAGAAAACATACGTATATTGCAAAACAAAAAAGAAAGAGAAGGAATTGTTTTTTTTTCGATATGAGCGATACGTCACGAGCAGATTTTATATTCAAAATCGTTTTAACGGGCGATTCAGGAGTTGGAAAAACGAATTTATTGTCACGTTTTACACGAAATGAATTCATGCTCAATAGTCGATCGACAATTGGCGTCGAATTTTCGACGAAAGAAATTCAAATCGATGGAAAAACAATTAAAGCACAAATATGGGACACGGGTAGACGAAAAAACAGCATTTTTTTAAATAAAATATATAATATTGTTCGTCTTCTAGCTGGTCAAGAACGTTTTATGGCCATTACAAAAGCTTACTATCGAAATGCATTGGGCGCTCTATTAGTTTTCGATATTTTGAAATTATCTACCTTTCAAAACCTTGATCAATGGCAAAGCAAAAATAAAACAACGAATGATTTCGTAACTGTTTGATTTTGCTTCTAGGTACAATGAAGTTCGAGCGAATGCAGGTGTCGATTGTTCACTAGTTTTAGTCGGTAATAAAGTCGATCAACGACATATTCGAGCCGTGTTTTACGACGATGCAAAACGTTATGCTGAAGAGAGAAATATTCCGTAAGAATTTACAAGAGAGATTCGTTTTTTTTCTATGTAAAGAATTGTTTGTTTTTACTTGAAGATACATCGAAACATCGGCATTGGATTGCGTTAATGTTGAACAAGCATTTCATACTCTCATTACAGATATCTATCGACATTGGGCAGCTCGAATGGAATGTTTAAAAGACGATCACGATCCAATACAAATCCCTGCCGGGACAATAAATCCCAGTCGTTCAGCTGCTCTAACTGCGACAACTTGTTGTTCAAATTTATCATCAAAATAATTTGAATATCTTTTTTTTTGCTTTCTTATATGAATAAAAATCACGCTTATTCAAGGTCGAAGTAGGAAGTGATATTTTTATAATTATGTTTACACATCAACATGATTCTCATGGAAATCACGTTCGATATGCGTATATAAATAGTCGATGTGAAAAAAATGACTGCATATTGAAATATAAGATGCCAACAAAAACGATTCCCACTGGAATGGGCTATGTTACAGCCAAACGATACAACAAAATGAAAGATGATATGCAACAATTTGCTCAATCAAATGAACGTCGTCGTCGTCATCAAATATCTCCGACGATAGCACCATCGCCTTTTACACGCATTGGAAACGCTGTTCGAAATATATTCGCCTCGTAAAACGTTTTTTTTTTCGTTCTTGTAAAATAATAAAGCTGATATTTTTCGAATATGCACGTGTTTTGCATTCATTCAAGCGTGATTCTTGCCTTCATACACTTTGAAGAAAGATGTACGCAGCGCATTTTGCTCTTGGCTTAGTAATTCAATTTCATTTTCTTGAAATAAATTCATTTCTGATCACATTTGGTGTTGCTCTACTCAATATTGTCTTCGGTTACTTAGCAAATTATAAATATGAAACGATTTCAATCGATGAAAATCATCGTTTAGTTTATCATCGACCATTTAGTCGTTCGTTAGTTGGCTCGATTTTCATCAGTCTATTTTGGGCATGCTTCGGTTTACAAAATCGTACGTTTGTACCGCTATTTTTCACAGTATTCAGTCATTTCGTATTGGATTCAATTTTTGTTGATTCAAAACGGACTTATTATTATGAATTGATTTTCTGTTCGATCTGTTCGGCTGAAGTTTTGAGAAAAAATTATGCAAATTTACAATTCGATACACATGGTTTATTGTTAATGGTTGCGATTGGATATGTTTTCTATTTACATTATCGACATCGACCATCTGCATACGAAGAAACAATGGAAATGGTTCGAAGATGTTCGGAAGAACGACGAGGATCTTTTATATTTCTAATCACGGTACAGCAATGGTTTGTACCAGCTTTGAGTTTAGCTGTAGTTTTATATGTTTTTATTCATAGTGATGATGATTTATTTTCTATTTTTTTCTCAAATATAGCTGAAAAACCATGAATAAACTTTTGTATGTACCATATCCATACGAATTCGAATTCCATTTGTGTAATTGACTAGTGGAGTTAAATCTGCTGTGTAAGTTTGATTCTGTCGAGTTCATTGAACAAGTTGTCTGATATCATTTCCATGAAGTGTTTTGCATTGATTCGAAGTTGTAACTGGATATCGTTTTTTATTGATTTCGGCAATGAAAGAACTTGAGTGGGTAGCCAACCGTGTCCGTTGGGATCAGAATTCAGTGTCGAAAGTGCAACGTATGCTTTGAAAATACCTGAATAAGCTCCGGGCCAAAAGCTTCCTAAAGCTGTGATAGCAACAGCATGTGTTGTTTGCAATCCCCAATAGATATGATACATCCATGGTGAAGGCATGGCATTTTCATTTGATTGAATAAAATCTGGATCTAATAGACCATTTGCTGATGAAGAGACAAAGCCAGCATCTCGATCACTTCCTGTACCATTGAAAATTTTGTAAGGATCGATTGTGCCTATGCCTCGTGAAATGAAAGAATCTCTCGAAGGAAAAGTAAACGGGCCAAGTGGGCTACGACTAATCGCTAATCTTATATCCATGACTCCATCATTGTTAGCTGCAAAGTGAGAGCCTCAATCGGCTTTTGACCAATGTGAGAAAGTCGAAGGAAAAAGAAAGTAAACACCGTTGGAGTACAGTGTTCCGGGGTTATAATTATCTAAACATTGCAGTGGATCTGGACTACCTAATGGAAATGCTACAATAGGTTTTGACCAAGAACCATAAACGCTATCGTTCAATACAGTAACAATCACACTGCGAATAGATGGAGTACCACCAGGACAATCTTTTGTAGTATTACCGAAGTCAGTTTCATGTTTTCGACCGTAGATGACATAGGGTACGTCATTGTCATGTGTGTTTAACATAACTACTTGTGTATCAGCTAAAAGAACCGCGAGAAGAGCTACTCGTGGACCTGCAGTCCAATTAAAACCGTCGGATGATGTGCCTACATAAACATATAATGCAGTTTCATTGCCATATACCATTTTAAACAGTTCAGAACGAGGAATTCCCGAACGAGTATCAATAAACACGGATTCTAACAATTTACCCGGAGTAGCAAAGACCAATATTCGTCGGTTGAGGAGGCTGAGTCCCATTTGATTCCATCTGTACTATTAGCAACACAAAATGATATATTAGGTTGACCTATCATTGCATTTTTAGGTGTACAAACATAATAAATCAGATACATTGCTTTGCCAGTGACGGATAAATTAGTTGGAACTTGAAGAAAATTGGTAGCAAAGTGGACTGCAGCTTCCCATGGATGTTCTGGATGAACAATTGGATGATCTGTATCTTTTTGAACTTTTCCATTTTGAAATTCAAGTGATGAAATATTTTGTAAATATTGATCGTCAACAAACAAATGAACACCAACATCTAATTGAATAAATTCGATTACATTTCGACAATCGACAATCAAAAATTGTAATGGTATTGTATTAACTTGTTATCATTGTTCGAATAGATAAATATCTTTTTCATGGAGAGATAAGATTTGTGCGCGTAAAATATGCTTTTTATTTTCTGTTATTCTTCTTTGTGTTCATACCTGAATTCAATGAATTGACACATGCTCGATCATGTCACGAGCAGAAGGTGCAACATCACCACTAATACCTCAACAACCGAATAGTAAATTAGTTCGAGCATCTCGTCCAAATACATCGAATAATGAAGAACCGAAAGTACCTCAATTAATTCTCAATCGTTATCGAGTCACAACAATGATCGGTTCAGGTTCATTCGGACATATATTCGAAGCCGATGACGTGCACACACATGAACAGGTGGCAATCAAATTCGAATCACATTCACTGCAATATCCTCAATTAGCATACGAAGCACGAGTTTTAAAATTAATTTCCGGAATTGGAATACCGAAAATATTTTGGTTTGACAACTAAACTCAAATAATTGATGATTCAATTGGAAAGATATTTCTTCTATTGAAGGTATGGTGAAGTTGATGCTTATAACGTCTTAGTCATGGAAAAATTAGGCCCGAGTATTGAAGATCTTTTATGTTATTGTCGTCGATCGTTTTCATTGAAAACTGTTCTCTTACTTGCTGAACAAATGATCAAACGGTCTCGATGAATTGTTTTTAATTCAACTAATCTCGATTTCATTTTAGTTTACAACATGTTCATACACGTACATTTCTTCATCGTGAGTAAGTTGAGATTTTGTTTATGCAAACAAAACAATGATATTAGTTTAAAACCTGATAATTTCCTCATGGGTGTTTTCACGTGGTCACATCGTTTATATCTGATTGATTTCGGTCTTTCGAAACGATATATCGATGGTAAAACCCGACGACATATTCTCTATCGTGAAGGCAAAGGTCTCACCGGTACGCCACGATATGCATCGATCAATTCTCATCTTGGTAAAGAACAATCACGACGTGATGATCTCGAAGCACTTGGTTATGTTCTCGTTTATCTCTACAAAGGACGTTCGTATTCATTTTCATGATATGAACTCAATCAATTCCGTAATTCGATTAGGTCTACCTTGGCAAGGTTTAAAAGCTGCAGCTAAATCAGCAAAATACGAAAAAATCTGCGAACGAAAACTTCAGACATCGCTCGAAACTCTTTGTGTGAATTTGCCATGTGAATTTTGTACTTATTTACAATATTGTCGTCAATTAGAATTTACTGACGAACCGAATTATCATTATTTATTAGAATTATTCGATGATCTTTTTCTAAGACATTCATTTGTACGAGATTATATTTACGATTGGAATTTAATTCGTTTTCGACGTCAATCATCATCATCAAGATCGAATTCGAAAGAAAATACAGAACGACCGATTCATTTAACCAAAAAACGATCGAAATCTCTCACGCCTGTTGTTGCTGCTGCTGCTGCTCGACAAACGACATAAATCATTTTACGTTTTAGTTAATTTTTCAAAAATAAATAAATAAATACGAAAAAAAAACTAACAGTCAAAAATTTGCAATCGAATTTGATTGCACGGTTAAGAAGAGAATTATTCAATGAAAAAGAAAATATTTTTTCAAAGAGTTTATTAATTTGATCATTGGCATCATTGAATGCATTCGTGAGATTTTCACGTTGAGAACAAACCTTTTGATCACAATTGAATGACAATGATTGAGAAGTGACATCACGATTTTGTAAATAAACAAAACTGAGTTCGAAATGGCCACGAGTTTCTTCGTTTATATCCGTACATTTGGCCGTGATTTTTGACGATCGTTCGATTCGACAACTTTCATTATTCGAATGACATTGTTTTTCTAGACAATCGATATACTCTTCATCAAAATCATCATGATAGAATGTCCAAATTAAATTATCGTACACATTAGGAGTGTCCATCCAAAGTATGTCATTTGCCAATGTTTTACGTACAAACATTTGATCACATTTATTTGTTGAACAATCATGTTTAATATAAACGAAAGGATAAGATGGCGAAAGTTCCATTTGGATGTACAACGTAGTTTCTTCTCCGGAATATGCCAATCCATAGTCAATAACAAATAGTTCATTTAAAAAGGCATATGTAATCGATACCGAACAAGATTTGCGATCGTTGGTCCATTTGCTTTCGACAAATTTATCGTTTAACGATAATGTGAACGAAGAATTCGTTTGACATTGTATACATTCGTTGATTGGAAGAACAAACAAGAGAATTATCGAAAAAATTCGATCGAAATTCATGTTAGAGAAACAAAAGAAAACATGCGCGCATCTCGTTAGAAACCAAAACGACAAAATACAAGTGTAATAGGTTCTATTGAAAAATGAAATGTTTATTTACATTTACAAGACAAAGATTGAATCTAATGGAATTTTAACTTTCTTTCTCTTTTTTCTTTAAAGTGAAATAAAAACACAGTTTCGAATAGTAACTGTCATTTGTTTAACAGTTTTTTGCCGGCAGTAAGGAGAAATGAAATTGGAGAACGTCGATATAACGAAATTAAAAATAAATAATCTACCTAAATTCGACAAATGTCCTTGTGAATTATGTGACGATGGTTGTTTCGATCGAGCTGGATTGAAACATCATCCCGAATGCCGACGAAAACTGCCTAAACGAACGCAATTGCCTGCTGCATTTCGATGTCCTCTCTCACATTATAAGGGAATATTTCTAGCTGCTACATCGACATCCGCTGAACCTGTTGATCATCGTCGACATCCATGCGTTCCACCTCCTGATAATGATATTCTACCTGTTTCGAAACACATACCAATGGTTGGTATTAGTTCACAAAAAGATCACTATCAACCACCACCAACCGATGCTCTTCAATATAAAATAGCCAAAGCGCCTAAACAAGTAACTGACGAGTAGTTTGTATGTTTGAATATTGACCTGTTGATTTGATCTAGGGAGATAATTTGAAGTTATCTCGAAATGTACCCATGGAAAAACATACGCATTATCAAACGGAATTTATTGAAAAACCTGTCCTATCGAAATCACTTCGTGCTTTGAAAGGTCCAGTGAAAGATTCTCAGTAAATTCATATTTGTCTTTGATTAAAATGATCTTTGACGAATCAATTAGAGTGAATATAACCGATGCAAGTGCTGCGATTGCTTCTCAAACAACCACACGAGAAGATTTTAAATCATGGAATTCAGCACCATCACATCCGTTTACTGAAATGCCGCCTGTTGTTGGTAAAAATTTCAAATGTTCAATAGATTTCTTTTAAAATCATTGAAGGTCACGTTCTTTTTCCCGGTGCAAATCGTGCCTTTGACACGAGTACTGGTAGTAGTCATGTGCCATTTCATAATGTTGCCGTGACGAAACCCGTTGTTCGACTTGATCTCAATGGAAATCTTCGAGCATCGGGTTCGATGGATTTACGTACGAACTATCGAGAAGAATTTATCAATCACGAACTACCATCGAGACCGGCGGCTGCTCATTCAGCAAAAGAAATCTCAACAACAAATCAAAATGTTTATACACGCCGGCCGATGAACGGAGTTTCACAAACGAGCTTCGATTTTCGTCCCTATCCGAAATATCGACCACCGTTGCCCTTTGAAAATGAACCTTTTCAATCTCAAGTTCAAATTGGAAATGCTTATTCTCAAATAGAAAAGTGTGTCTGTCGTTTTTCTTCTTTACAATCATCATCATCATTCTAATTCTTCAGAGGTTCAAAATATCGAACAGATTATCCAGGTCATGATGTCAGTCAACATCCTCGACAGGCACCAATCGTGCCCAAAGATCATCAACATTCCTATGCAGCACCTACTCAAAAAATGGAGAGTCTCACGGTTAATCAAGTACTTTTCTCACGATTTCTATTCTCTTTTTTTCAAAACCAAATGTATTTTCAGCGAGATTTTCCACCAATTGACATCAGTTCTCTGCCTCGTCTTCGCATAACTCCATTAAAATCGACGCTATCAATCAGTGATCAAACAGGTCCCATGGAAACTATGTCCATGTCTCGATACCATTATCACCCTCATGAAAATGCTGCTCCAAGACGAAATTACGGTGAATTATTATCGAGTATTTATATTCCTCCGGTTGATAAATTTCAAGCAACAACGACAACCGCTGAAACTTATCAAGGCCGTTCAGGTGTACCGGCTCGTCCCTTCATTCCTGAAATTCAATCAATAAATCGAACAGGTGCCCAAGATCATAATACAAGTTATCGTGTTGATTATCATCCACATGGTCTCAGTCTTTGTGCTGCTAAAGCTTATGCCATCGCTGAAAATCAACAAACGAATGTATCGGTTCAGTAGAGTTTTCTATGTGATGTTTCTAATCCATCATCTTTTATTGTGAAATTGAGACGAAACAACAAGCAAAATGAAGAAAGAAAAAAAACAAAGAAACGCGTGATGAGGGGTTCTTTTTGTTCTCTATAGAAAATGTGCCTAGTTATTGTTTGATAAGGATAAATAGAGTTGAAGTGTTGTTAAACCAATGGATGATGTAAACAAAAATTTTGATATCAAATGAATCCACGAACCAAGACCGAATGCATGCATAAGAACTTCTAAAATCAACGGTTGATAACATGACAAAACTAACAGAACGTTGATCAATGGAATGTAGCTTTTGTTCAAATCATTACGAGTACGAAGCCAAATGAGAACAGCAACAGAAACATGATGAATCTAAAAACGCAAACGATGTCTTTCGAAAGCAATCATTGATGTTTTTTTTTCTACTAGAGCAATATTCGAGTCTAAACTCATTTGAATATATTTCCAATCGAATTCAATTCCACGTGCACCAACCCACAATGGTAAAAATCTTCAGAACAAAAAAAAAACATGATTTATTTAAACAATAATATCTAAGTAAGATACAAACTTTGTAACAACAAGTTCGGCTGATGTCCAACCAAGAGCAGCGACTAGATATTTCAAATCGGTTTTACCCAAAAGACGAGTCATTACAAAATGTAAACCAACTAAATCCAAAATATCGACTGTATTTTTTAAAAATTCCTAAATCAAAATCAATTCAATAAGAAAAACATTCAAATCTTCTCCTACAGTCTTAACAACAAATGCTGATGATTCATCAACAGGCGGAAAACATGTTGCAATCGTCAACATCTTAACAAATTGCACGAAAAGATAAAAAGCAGCGGATTGAACACATTTCCAAAATGCGTTGTATTCCGATCTATGACGAAATAATAAAAAATCAAACAATTTTTATTCGATTTTAAAACAAAACTTACAAGCCTGAATATTTGTATGTTAATAAAACAGGACCACAAGCTAAAGCTAAACAATTGCCGAAATGAAATAAAGGCATCTAGAAAAACACAAGAACAAGCGCGTTAATTATTCGATTTTGAACTATTTTTCTTTTTCCAAAAGTCACTTTCTTGCTTAACTAACTCATGATCGATCTTATCATCGCCTATCTAGCGTTGATTGTTGTTATTCTATTATTTATTATTGTTTTTCTTACGTTTTATCTTATTTATGATCGTCGAAAATTAGAAATGAAGACGAATAATGATTCGAGAAGGATTGTTCTACCTTGTTTAACACTCAAATCTCAAGATCGATCAAGTGGCGATCATTCGAACTCAGCATCGACTAGACGAACAACTAAACGACTTCGATATCGAGTAAAATATTTAAAAAAAAGTCTCAAGTAAAAACTATTCGATTTGTCTCATCTAGCCTCGAACAACAACGACATTTCTTCGTCGACAGAATTCTCAAGGTTTTCTTCCTAATAAACTCTCGGAAACTGTGATTCATTTTTCTAACGAATAAAAACATGAAAAACGAAAATCATCAAATGATTGTTTGACTTTTTATTCTACAAAAGAAAAACCTTGATGGGACTGGCATCGGGACATGTAAAAGGACAGAAAAGAAAACAGTTCTTATTTGGATCATGTCTAACGTAGAGGTCTCCAGGATTGAAAAATTTCTTTGTATTGACGACGTTTTTCGAATACTTCAGGAAAATCTTCAGGATGACGTCGAACATAATCCCAAATATGAAGTTCTTTTTCGAGCATACGATCTTCACGAAATTTCTTCCACCATGTACCAAAAAAGTAACCTCCGACAACGGTCGCAGCGTAGACTGGCCGTGCGGAGAACAACGGTCGACGTAAGTACATATTACGCATGGTGACTAAAAGCGAGAAACTTATCGGAAAAAGAACACGAGGATCGTATGGAGCCAAGAAGTACGGCAAACCCCAAACACGATAACGTTCGTCATTGGCATAATCTCGATCGAGTTCACCGTTACTTGTTTTGATACCCATGTCGAAAAGAATAACCTGAAGACAATCGAATGTCAATAAGAAAAACAAATTCAATGTCTCTACTTTTCGTGTTTGAGGTGAGAATAAAGCGAGATGATCTTCTCGAACTTGAACTTTGCCTGCTTCACGTTCGTCGAAATATCGATTGTATTCAGGATTCAACGATTTGTTGGGCAATAATTTGTCTCGTTGTTCTTTAATCAATGGATGTGGATCGAGTTCATCGTCTGTACCTCCGCCGAGTACGGGATACGTACGCCATGGTTGAGGACGGGCGAATGAACGATTTGTAAATTCGAAAGATGAGCTTTTATCATATTCTTGATCGAACGGTCGACGAGCTGGACCAACATACGGTTCTTCGTGTTTATCACCCCAGGTACCAATACCTCCTGACATTCTTTCTTTCTTTTTTTAAAAAAAAAAGTTCTTATCTAGAATAACAGAAAGACATAACAAAAAAGAGAAATTCTATCACATATAATCATCTTGAATAGTTAAAGGAGAAGATGATGATGATGGTTGATCTTCTTTCAAAGACAATTCTTTAGTTAGATTAACTTTATATTGAGTAAGACGAGTTTGAAATGTTGGATAGAAACGTTGACATTCGTAGAGTAATTCATTGATTAAAGTTAATTTCGTTTCATGTGAACCGGTAAATTTATCTAAAAGCGTGAGAATTTCTAAATAAAAGAAGTGTTCGATTTCGAAGACAAACAACAAAATGAAATCGAAACCTTGATCTGCTTGACGACGAAACAATAATTTAGCTTTTCTCTTTGCATCACGATATTTTTTCAATGTTCGTTGACGTTCATCATCCAAAACCAAACGCACATCAAATGAAAATCGATTGCTATCTGTCAACGATTGTATATCTGACTCTAAAAAACACAGAATTTTCTCGTTTTCTTCTTCTTATTAGCGTACCGTCATCGATTCTAGTTGTCGATGTCGCTGGACTTGCTGGTCTACTTTCACCACCGAATGATGTATGTCGACGATAGACATAATTTTTAAGAAGAATTGCTAAATGAAAAAAGAACAAAATTAAAAAGTAATGAATGAATAAACAAACGAACGTGTTCGTCTTTTCTTCCCGGGATAACCACCGGGTGATAGAGCTGGTTCTGATTGTGAACGTTTTCTTGTTGGTTGCTGTGGAGAAGTCGAAGGTGATGTAACCAAATCATCGATTTCATCGATTGGCTTAAATGAACAAACAAAATGTAATAATTCAAATTTGAATTTTTCGACGTACTTTATTCACTTTAAATGGATTTCCGAAGACATGCTGTCGAACAGGTGCTGCATCGATTTCTCTCAATGGCGCAGGTTGACTATTACGATTCGGATATTCATCATAATTTGACATTTCTTTAATTGGTATCGAATGTAGAGCATCATCATCTTGAATTTCATAATTCAGATTATTATTTATAAGTGTCTGTCGTAATTTCATCACAATAGTCAGTAATTGAGAACGTGGAATATCGAAGACATTTCTTTTCAAAACAGAAAAAGAGAATAATGAAATGCTTTTGTTTTCTCTCTCTTACAAATACGTTTGTATTTGTTTGTTAGGAATTGATTTTGATTGTAAGACAAAATTATTGTAAATCGATTCATCTCCTGGATCGTGTAGATCGGCACTTGATGACGAACTTTTATCGAATAAAAGATCGGGACGTCTTAAAAGCAAAGAATTGTTTGAGATGAGAGAAAAAAAAAGAGTGACTGTGAACAACGAACATGGGAAGAAGATGAACTAATGGCGGAGGTTTTTCTTGTATTGGTGTCCAACGATCAAGTTCGGCTTTAGCTTGAGAACGAATTTTTTTCAGATAGTTTAGAACTTGAGGCGAAAGAAGAGCTGGTGATTGAGCTGGATTTTGTTTGTCGAATGTCTCGAAAGTCAATTGAAATCTTTGACGAGTGAGAACACGTCGCAAGGGCTGCAAACAGATCAAATTTTAGGCATAGAATTCAATTTGGAAAATCATATTTACAGGTAGATAATAAGGAGGAACTGATTGAAGATATCTATCGAAACGTAATTGATAATTTTTAAGTTCACTGCCAACAGGATTATGACTTAAGTCATCTAGAATATGATTTATTAACATATAGGACAAATCAAACGATTCTTTACTTAATATGTTTGATAATTCTTGATAATTATATGGCATTATGTACAAATTGACTGTTGTTAAATTCGAACTGGCTTTTAAATATCCGAATGGTGATCCTAAATCATTGGGTCCTTGTCTTGATGAACCTTGAACATAGACTGGCCAAGCAATTCCCGAATGTTTTCGCTCGAGAATGTATTGTGTCAATGGCGATGGTTCTAATTCGTATTTATCAAATGGAATTTTATCAGTGGCAAATGCACATGGAGTTGTTTGAAATTTAATGAGAGCATGAGCTGAACGAGGAGGAAGGGAGAGTGTCGCCGCCGACGGCCAATAATCTTCAGGAATCGGCCAATTGTATTCGGTTTTCTCGGTTTTCGGCGTCAAACGAGGTAGCATAATCATTTTTCGACATGTATGCCACGCTGCACGTTCAGTTTCGTTTTCATTAAAGACTTTCTCGAGATTGACCACGACACCGCTTTGAATTTTTTGTACAAGAGATTCTAAACATTGATGAAGCATTCGTTGTGAACTGACGAGAAACGATCGACCACCGGTTACGTCACACATCGCAGATATCGGCTGATCGATTGCATTGGGTATGAATTGATTTGTTGGCAGTTCGCCAGGTAAATTACCTCCATTGGGATTAGCAGCATTTCCTGTTGACATGCTCGATGATGCGTTCGAAGGCAAAGAAAGAACAATTGCGAATAAGCGTTGATCCCAACGGAACGGTTCTTTGGTTAATTCGCTGCCTAATGGTCCCGTATTCATCGGAATGTTGATTTCATTTTGAACACCGGCTGGACTCGAGAGTTTTTGTTTGTCTGTAAGAACGATAATGATTGATGGTTCGAGAAGATTAGGAAAACGTCCATAACCGTACGTGTCATGTTCGGCTGCATGTCGATTCAGATTGAGTAGATCGAAAGCTTGTTTTATTGCTGGACCCATTTGTGTGAGACCGGTTGCTTCGAGACTTTTCAATTGATTATAGATGACAGTCATTGGTTCTTTCCAGCCGACTTTAACATTCGACGGTGGTTCGTCAAGTGTGAGTAACATGTAACGATCAGCTCGAGCAGCAATTGCATCTCGTTGTCGAATTTTAAGAAATTGTTCGATAGCTCCTTTGGCAAGATCGAATAGCGACGTGCCAAGATGCGTCATTTGATTCATTGACGCCGAATTATCAAGAAGAAAGATGACAACAGGCATGGTTCGCTTTTCAAACGATCCGAACTGATAAATAAACCGAACCGAACGCGAAGTAAGTAAATCTGATTCTTATTGTTGTTTACGAAACTTCTCATCGACCAGTCAGATTCTTCCATCGAAGAGATAGATGACGCTCGTTTTACTTTTCTTATCAAATCGACTGTCTTTTTATTATTACTTTTATATATAACAAAATAAGAACAAAAAAAAATCAAATCACTGATTAGATGAAAGAAATTATTAAGCAAAATTATCCTTGAGAAAATAGTTTTGGACAAATTTGAAAATTTCGTTGCTCGTATTCATGCGTATAAATATATTCACCATCGGAGTTTTTTCTGAACCACAATGGTTCATGATTACGTTCACGTTTTTTTGCTTCAGCACGTTGTTGTTCTTCGAGACGGTGTTTTTCTGCGGACGCAGCTTGAGTATCACCTTGTTCGAGATATTTGATATCGGCTCGATATCGACTATCTGTCGGCGGTAGATTTTCCACTGAAATCTGTTCATTGAGACAAAAAGCAAAGAGAGTAAAAAAATAATATTGTGCTCGTGAAGATATTTCCTCGTCAGTCATTGGAGATAATGTTCGAGACCAAATACAACGTGATGAAGGCGTTAAAATTAAATCACAGGCGGTTGAAATAAGAGAATTCGAACCGAGATAAATACAATTATGTCCACTAGCTGAACATTTCGTTGTTGTTGTTGTTTTTGTTTGAGCATCATCAAGATTATCAATTGCATAATAACAATGACCGTAATTACCGTGAAATGCACTGAGTTTCTCTCGATGATTGTAAATAAAACCTGAGAATTTCATTAAATCTGCAGTTTTCGTTGCTTGTGATGCGAACCATGAATGCGATTTGATGGTTACAATCGATCGATAGTCGGACTGAAGATGTTCAATATTGATTTGACCTTGAAATTCACACCAAAGTCGACCGAAGATGATGTTATGCACGACGATATTCGGCGTTGTCCATGTATATTCATCTTCAATTTCATTCGAATTCGTTTCATCGTCTTCGCACGATTGAAAACTCGATTGAGACTCCGAACGAGATCGATTGCCTTTTTTCTTTATTCGAAGAATCCATCGGCCTTCAGCTATGGCATTGACATTTGCTCCGTGAAATTTCACTTTGGGCTCGACATTTGCCGAAAGTGTCCACGAAGAACCTCGAATGAAAAGAGCTGATACAGGTGGATGATGAGAAACTTGTTCGGAGATAAAATGAAACGAATGTTGATCATCGTTCATTTGCAATTCGTAGGTTTCGCCAAGTAATGGATTGAATGGTTTTGACATTCGTTCGATGTGCGACGATAGAGTTGAAACAACAAATGCAGTTAGGTAATGAAAACGTTCGACAGGTGAATCGGCAAGAGCTGCTTGATCGAGGAGATTTGAGTATTCAAGACATTCGGCAAGACGTTGAAGGAAACTTAATGGCTCTTTGAAAAGAGAGAACAACAAACAAAAATAGTCACGTGCAAGTCAATAAATCGATATTTACCATTCCAAACAGCAGGAATCGCAAATTTCGTTAGATCCTTGCCGATTGCTTGTTTAATCACAGAAAAAATCGAGAGTGCCGATCGATCGACCATCGGTGCTGGTAAATTTCGTCGTGATACTTTCAAATCAACAGCCATTATTAATCTACAAGCACACACACAAAAATACGTACAATGAGTTTTGTATTTTAGTTGATTGAGATTCAAAACAAAAAAAAAAGTTCAAATATGTTGTTTTGTTTTTGTCTATGTTACAAATCTTGGTAAACACATTTTGCCAGCGATGATCGTCGATATAACAGTCAGCCAAGTGGCAGCAACAAATGCAACGTAACTCGAACCTATTCGATAGTCAATTGGCAATTGAAATGGTGAACCGCCGATGATCTCTGAATCGAAACCCATCGGAAAAAGAATCGTCGATAGACAAAGAAAAATCACTAAAAATTAAAAAAAATGTTTTGTTTTGTTTCGTTTCGTTTCTCGGAAAATTCTACTCGAAATAAATCCTGTCAAACGAGCATATTCAATAGTCGATGTTTGCACGTGATCAGACGCGAGATACAACAAAACTGTCAATGTCAAAAGTCCGACAGCACCAATGCCGAGACCAAATGAAACGATCCAAACTGAACGAATATGACGTGGAATAAAACATTTTTCATTGGAATTATTTATCGACGATGTTATGCAAGTTTCAATGAGACCGAGTGCTGTTTCACCTTCTGATAACGAGAATATTAAATGCTTATCAAGTAGAGAGAATAAAGTCCATTTATTTGTTTACCTTGATGACCTGAGACAATCCATCGCGGACGTGAAATACTAATCAGTACAAGTATTGCAGCTATGGAAAAAAGAACTGTTGAGATAATTACTAATCGATCCACGGTGACCATGAAACTATTTCATTGAAATGATGATGGTACGATGCTGAAGCATAGCTATCTCATTGGTAGTTCAGTTTTATCCTATAGAAAAGAACAGATCTACCCTCCACTGAGACGTCGATTAGACTAGAGCAAGAGAAAAGCTTCGTAGTTTTCTCTCATCACACATGTAAAAATGAAAAAAAACTTTTATTTTTTGAATAAAAAAACAGATAAAATAATTGAACACAGAGATAAATATGATGGTCTGATCATAACCGATGAATTATAGTACCATTCGGGACGACGATGGCCTTGATTCCAGTTGAAATTTGTATTCCATGCATAATTAGGATTCGGATATCGATTATTGTAATTATTTACCCAACCTTGTCCGCCAGGGCCGTATAAACCGTACTGATTTCCATATTGTTGGATGTAATGATACTGTCGACGAACACGATTCGATTCAGTCTCTAGAATATGATAATAATAAACCAAAAATCTTTGTTGTTGTGTTTTTTTTTCTTACGAGAAATGATCAGACAAATAATCAGTAAACTGAATAACGTAGATTTCATTTGCGTTGTATCGATGCAAAAAGAAAATCGAGCAGTCTCGTCTTACTAATACATACAACTGTCAACAACTGTACGACACGTTCTGTTTTATGAGACATTGCTGACGAAAAAAAAAGGTCAGACCGTAGTAAGAGAGAGAGATTTTTCTTTCCTTTTATATTTTACTAATGAACGAAACAATGATTGAAACCGTTGACAAGAGTTTTTTCGCTTTATATCACCGTGCCTGTTTAGCTCAGTGGTAGAGCGTCGCTCTCGTAAAGCGAAGGTCACAGGTTCAATCCCTGTAGTAGGCATTAAATATATTTTCTTTTTTTTCTCTTTCTGTTCTTCGTCCTACATGTATGAGTAATTCGATAATATGTTCCTTTTTGTTTGTCCTTTGATCTGCACAGAATAGAAAAAAAAAAGAAAAAGAGACACCAGATGCACGAAGAAAGAGAAATATTTATTCAGAATTAAATCTGTAAATCAATTTGATTTTAGGACGGAAAAAATATGTATTTATTTTTAAAATTTAGTCATGTCCAAAACAAATTCCAAGGCAAGCGAAAAGATAAATAACGACATAAATTGCACATGTAATCAACATTCCGACGGCACATCCAAGTTGTGCCTGAACTAATTTCAATTTATCATAGGGAATACTGGGACATGTGTGACTATCAATTGTACCATCAAGGACATAGGTTTTGCAGTTATCATATATTGCCGTGTAATTTGTTCGCATCGATTCGACACTACGAACTGCACAACATAAATGCGGACCTAAGTAACATTTGCAGAGATTATTGATGAATACTTGATCGAAATAGATCATCACACATGCTAGGACACCACTTAAAACTAAACAAAAGGAAAAACTAATTGAAAATAATTTTTATTTTTCTTCTATTTTTACGGTTCCATAAGAGAACATAGGTTGCACAGCAACGACCACGGCAGCAACAAGCTAAAGAGTAAATATATAAAGAATTGAAACGGAAGGAAAATAGAAGCGGAAAGTCATACTGATGAATAACATCATGAGAAAAGTTTTGATGAAAACTAAACCTGCCCAATAACCAACCCAGATAGTTCCATGTGCAAGATCGATTATTGAGGATCGAATTTCTAAGCCGATAATGACAACAGTCAAAGCTAATTGAATAGCTCCTAAGACGGCTGATGTCCAACGAGGAAAACGTTCAGCGAAGCCCATAATGACTTTCTTTCAAAATGACGCCTTTCCGATGTGAATGAGGAAGGAATACAAAATAACTTCTTTCTCTCTCTCTCTCTTTCTCTTTTCTATTTATTCTTTTTTTTGTATCAAGAAGAACGAGCGTAGGTAGGTGAGAAAAAAAATAGTATAAAAGAAGAGAAAAAGCAGACGGCATAGTCCTAAGAAACAGAAAAAAGACGACTGTATGCCAATGTGTTATTTTATGATTCATAAAAAAAGAAGTGAATGTTTATGACGATTCTGTTGGTGGTCGTGTATGACCATTGAGTGTAAAAACTCCGTCGACTTTTTTCAATTCAACAATTTCACAATTATGAAATGATTTCAATCGTTCGAGTTCTTCGACAGTCCAACGAAAATATCGCATTAAAAATAAACGCATGGAGAGTTCGTGTGAAACAATGACAATATTCTGCGTTGGATCATGATGTCCATTATCCATTTCACGAAATAGTGTATCGAGAAATAATGTAATACGATCGTAAACATCGGCACCACTTTCACCATTCGAAAATCGATAGAAAAAATGTCCTAAACGATCGCGTTCTTCGAATGTTTTCGGTTGAGTTTGGAGATCGGCAAGATTGCCAAATTCTTGTTCACGAATACGTGGATCTTCACGTTCGGTTATGACTTGTAACGGTGAAAAAGATTTTCGAATCTCACCCCATGTCTGTTTTGAACGTTTATATGGGCTCATATAGGCATAAACTGATTCTTTGCCAATAGTAGCTCGCAGTTTTTTACCAGCTTCATATGCTTGGTCATGACCCTTTTGGGTTAACTCAATTTTATGATCAGGCAAACGAGAATATAATGCTACAAAAGAGAAATATCGATAATTAAAAGATCATTTTCAGACGTACTTGTATCAACATTAGCTTCTGATTCACCATGTCGAATGAGAAATATACGTGATGGTCGTTGATTACGACGCAATTGTTTATGTCGATGATATAAAAATCTCAATAGGAATGCTAATCCAATATCGAATAAACCCGCTACAAAAAGAACTACTAGTCCAGCTAAAATACCCAATATCCAAATAGCCAATGTTGCCATTTGTTATTTCACACTATACCGCGCGTTCGTTTTTCTTTTTTTTTTATCTTATGTCTACTGATCGATATAAAATGTTAACGCTTGATTGAGCTCGTATATATTTGCTTGAATGCAACACCAATAGATATATTTGCACTACGGAGAACAATCGAATGTATAATCACTGAATAAAAAAAAACAAGTTAGCTGAATTCGATAGTACAATTTTAAAAGTAGGTTTCATACAAATTGTGTAAACGGAATTTTTGGTTGAAATTATTTACCGACTTAAGATTAATCGTATTCGTACACATTCTACTTTTTAAATTAAATCCTCTCCCGGAATAAAATGCCCGGGCTTTTTATTGCGGGAGGTTAATTTAAAAAAACGAAAGACCTTTAATTTTTATCTATCCGTTTTTTGTTGTTGTTGTCTTTGTCAACCATTCGATAAAGTACTTTTCTCAGAAGGTAGCATCGAATACGATCAGGTATCTTCTCTCAGTTTTTTTTCTGCGTAAATAGTGGGTCATACGCCGCTCATATTCTATATTTATTCGTTTTTCAGTCATAGAAAAAAAAAATTATCGACAACGAACTAATCATACTGGGTACGTATTTACTGTGCAAGCATAGATATTTGAGTCACTTAATCGTGAAGCAAGGCAACGTTTCTGCGTGATCTGTTACAGGTGAGTGATTATTAAGCTTGAAAACATTTCCTTTTCATTTGCTATTTGATAATATAAATGGCAATTTTATTCATGAATCGATCAGCACAACTAATGTACTTTTAGAATCTTGAGCAATGTCAACAAAAGAAACCGATAATAAACCAAAATCAGTACAAGTTGGCCGTACATTTCTCGTTAATTATGGTCCAATAAGTATACGAAAACGTCGAACAACTGCGCCAACATTAGCAACTGGCCGTCGTTCGAAAGATGCATTAATTCAAGGTGAAGAAAAAATAAAACTCGATCTACGTCGACAACGAAATCGTGAAGCATCGAGACGATTAAAAGAAGTTCGAACGAATATTGAAGATAGTTTACGAGAACAAGTTTCTCAATTAGAATCTGAAGAAGAACAATTACTCAACGAAATTAATTTTCTCTATTCATATAAACAATATCTTGAATACCGATATCAACGAACAAGTACAATCTATGATACGATCGTTCGAACAGCAGCAGCTATTCTTGATCAATACAAATACAAACAACAACAATTAGCTAGTTTTCAAGATGATGATGATGATGATGGCGAAGAAGAAGAAGAAAAACCAAGTTCGATGCCGATACCTTACCATTCATATTTTCAAATTTAAATCCTCTTTTTTTTGTTGTTTATATTTGATGTGCAATAAAAATGATTTCTTATATATATATATATGTTAACTAGTGACATCTAATCACATTGAGATATTCGATTGAATTAGCAGCTAAACCAATCGAACAAACAATAGATAGAAAAAAAAATCGATTTCTACTATCGCAGTTTTGGATTTGATATGTTAAGGATACAATCTTCGTTGTTGAGTTTATTTGTTCGTCGATTGCCTTGTTTTCAAAATCGAATCTATGCATCGAACACTGCAGCATCACGTTCATCGAACGATGATGATTGGGAAGACGAAAAGAAAACGAAAACTGATGCTCAACGTGAACATGAAGACGGAGAAGAAGAAGCAGCAAGTATAGCATCAATGATCGGACCGTATATGTCATCGAAACAAATCGCTTTTCATACGGGACAATTCGATTCGGAGAAAATTCAGAAAAAGAATAAGCAAGCATTTCTTGTTCGTGTTTTTTTTTCTCTTGAAACAATTGATTTTATGCGACGAAAAATCTTTTATTTTCGATTTAATAGGATGTTATCGAAGCTTATAAAATTCAATTTCCGAATCGTCGTGGTCACGTCGAGTTTATTCGAGCTGCCCTACGACGTATGAAAGATTTCGGTGTCGAACGTGATGCTGAATCGTACAAAAAACTTCTCTCAGTTTTTCCTGTCGGTCCCTATCGACATCAATCGATGATACAAGTATCCGTTCGATTTTGGCCGAAACAAAACGAAACCGCGTCAGCTATTGTCTCCGCCATGGAATCACAGGGCATACCGCCTGACCTCGAAGTTGTACATATGCTACGAGAAATTTTCGGACCCTGGGCGCATCCAGTTCGACGTTTTGCAAGATTTCTCTATTGGGCACCGAAGTTTATCAGCAAAAATCCCTATCCTGTACCATGGGAATTGCCAACGGATGAACGTGCCTTGGCTAAACTCGCTTTACAACGTATGACATCGACAGTTGATATGGAAACGAAAATTGTCGATATACATTCATCGATGGATAGTAATCCGTCGGATGCCGAGCATCCTAGTGGAGAACATTCGTGGATGATGTATACGTACGCACCGAAACAGATTCAATTAGCATCGACATTGGCGAAAAATCGACCGATTTATATCGAAGGACCGTTTGGTGTTTATTTGAGAAAGAAACAAATGAAATATTTCGTTTTAAAAGCCGATCCGACAGAAGAATATTGGCAACGAAAAAAAGATTTAGAACAATTCGATACTGATGATGGTAAATAAAGATTTTTCTTTCGAATATTCCTTCGATTTTATTTTTTTTTCATTAGTTTCCAATCTACGATCACCATTTCAACCAGGCGCTAGTCTTTACATTCCTCCGTCGGCTCATGAACTCGATGATGGAGTGATTTTATCTTTATGTATCATAGGCAAACCGTTTACATCGTTAATTAATTGTTGGTTATCTCATTTGAGACGTCATCATATGTCTCATTTGAATCACTTACCTGTTGTTGATAGAACGAAATTAACTGAAGACAAACAGATCGATAAATTTTATCCGTCACATTCAGTTGGCACACCGGAATTTACGATTCATCATGATAAAAAACGATTAGCAGAAGAGCCACGGCCATGGTGGTTTAGAGAAAAGACTAGTGAAGAAGATGAATGATTTAGTATATTGAAATAAAAGTCAAACAAAAAAACACAGACACAGTGAAATTCTTCTGTAAAATAAAGAAGAATCGAATCGAAAGATTCTTTACGTGAATTGTTTTATACACAAATTTAACGTCTTTTACGATTAGAAACTAATTTAAGTGTTTCATATTCCGAGTTTCGCATGATTAAAGTACGAATATAAATATTATTTACCGTGTGAATTATTTTCAAAAACAAAAAAAGCAACTTTTTTTGCTCCTATTGGTCAACTATGTATGTCTGATTATTAAATTAAACAATTCCATTTGAGCTAAAAAAAATATTTGTTCGCAAAATAAAAGCCACATAACTTATTCTCTTTTTGATTTATTATGTTCGAAAAAAGAGTACTTTTGTCATGAAAGCAACGAAAACTGACTGTACAATTACTATCAGTATCATCAGTTTATTATATAAGCGGCTATTTGCATTGCCTGAAGTTATACATTTCACCTTAAGAAACAATTGAAAAAACGCCAACAACTAAGAATAGCTATTGAAGGAACTATATTTGTGTTTAATTAACAATATGGTGTTTGATTTCTTAATTAAATAAAGATTATAACTATAAGGAGCACGGACAACAGCCGACGTACTCTACATGCCATTTCTATTGCTCTATTTATTATCCTATGTAAAGTCAAATCTGAAAGAAAAAACAGCGCATATTAATATTGCAAATTTTAATTACATATTATATCGTACTTAAATTATTGAATTTGCGAGGCAACCGGCAAATTTCGCCCTGCCAAGATCATTTTTCCCTTTGTTTTTAATAACAAAAACTAATTTAAATTAGTCAATGACGGATACTTCTTTTAAAGCTCACTAAAAATGACAAATGTAACATAGATATCTAAAAAAAAAGAACTGCGTAAGTATTTCCTAATTAAGCGATCGACCTTATTTTCAACTTAGACATGTTAGTTAAAAACAAAGAAATTGACTCGACAGGGAACAAAAGCAACAAGCCTGTCTATCTACTATTCTTATGAAATAAATATGATTAGATCTTCTTTCATTTAACTGAAATAAACCTACTGCTTCGCTTGTTTTTCTCTTTTTTCTTTATATTTTCAAATAGAATGTCAAATTAACTATTAAGAAGACGTTGAGTTAGTTTAAAAAGAATAAAGAAAAATTTGTTTGCCAATAGAAATTCTATGAATGCATGAACAAACAAATGATATATATTCTTCTACTGAAGATTTATTATCATCGTCATCAATCGAATTTATTTTACTACTAATTATAGAAATATTATCATTGAGTTTTACATTGGTGATTTTAACTTTTTTGCTATATCATTGGAAGAGTTTAATAAGAAAAGCTGTTCGAAATCATGTCATATTTATTTTGATTATCATTAGTTTGATTTATCTCATATTCGATCTGCCATTTACGATAAATTCCTATCGTCTTGGCTATGATCAACCACGAAATACTTCATTTTGTATTTGGTGGTATTGGATTGATTATACATTAATCATTATCAGTATTTTTCTTACAGCTGCTGCAAGTCTTCAACGACATATACTTATATTTCACGCACATTGGTTGCATTCACATCGAGCACGTGTCCTATTTCATTATCTGCCGATTGCTATTTGTATGATTTATCCAATTGTATTCTATTTATCTGCTATTATTTTCTATCCTTGTCAACATTCTTCGAATGAAACCGATGAATACTATTGTTCCGAACCTTGTTATACAAATGATTTGAAGTTATTTAATTTCGATTGGATATTTAATACGGGCGTTCCATTGATGATGATCTTATTCGGCAATGTAATTCTAATTTTTCGTGTAATACGCTCAATGAAAAAAACTCGTCGACGACAATCATTAATCTGGCGACGACAACGAAAACTAGCGTTACAATTATTTGCACTTTCATCTCTATTCTTTTTCGGTTGGGCACCATCGACTATCATTTCAATTTTACAATCATTTCGATACTCAAACCTACTCGATGATTATCCTCAATTGAATTATTTAAATTATTTAACATATTTTGTCTGTCCTCTACAAACATTTACTTGTCTTTTGGGTATACCGGAGTTTATGAAGAGTATAACGAAACATTTTCGACGAATACATTCGTTTAATCATACGGGACCTGTGAGGACAATTCAGAACACTCTAACATTGATGAGATAAATGCAGTCTCGATGCTTTTCAATGGGTTAAATAGTGCTGAAAGAATGAAAACTAAATGAAGAGAATAAAAATAGAGTTTATTGTTATTATTTTTGTTTTGCTTATATCACAATGAAAGAGAGAAAATGTTTATGTTGTCATCGTTGGCTTACCACGCCGATCATCAAAGGACTTTTTTTTCGTTTTCATTTCTTTCCACGCCCATAAATGATATTTACCTTCGACGATTAATTCACCGTTTTCAGTTAAATAAGCACGTATGGTTTCATCATCAACAATATCTGGTACAATTAATTCACTTTTATATTCATGTTTACGATAATTTCCACGTCGATCCGTCGGCTCAATCGTGTGACAATGTATGAGAATCTTCGAGCCTTCTAATTGAACACTAATGTCGGATGTATCGTAGGTTTTACCGATTGGTACACGCATTTCGTAGAGATTGACATCGCCATCATCGGATAAGGTTTCGTTGAGAGTTTCTTGAGCGAGATTGTCGATGACATGTTCAATGAGAGATGTCGATGGAGTGAATACGACTGGTTCAGTCGTTGTAGTTGTACGAATTGGCCGAGATTCATCTAAGGATTCACATGATGAACTTACTGAAGGTTCACGTCGACGATGAACAACAGGCCGAACGACAATACGCCGTGATGATTCACGTTTCAACGGCTGTTGTCGACGAAGTTTACAATTAGTACGACTATCGGAAGGTTCGTAGAGGTAATTATTGCTCGATTGTTGTTGCTACCGAGAAAAAAAACGACTTGCTTTGAGCGAGAAAACAATTGTTAACCTACTTGAATATGCGTTCGATATTTCGAATCATAATTTTGATGATGTCCAACATCGTTGGCTCTTGTTCGTTGAGGATAGGTGTATTTTAAGAGTGGCGTTGGTGGAGCTGGTGAAATGTATCGATATTGATCGCTGGGATTCGTTCGCGGATGATGATGTACTTGTGCTCGATTCGAATAATTATGTCCGTGAATTTCAAGTGAAGGAAGAATTGGAAGTGTTGCCGGTGTTGATGGTGGTAAATCGAAATCAAGCGATCGACTAGCTAAACGATTGAGATTTGATGATGTCAAGTGTGTTTGTGCTTGTAATTGAGCGATGTGTTGTTGTTGCTGTTCAATTCGACGGTATTGCCGATCGAGAGCATACAATTCTTCGACAGAAAGACCCAATGGTCGTTGAGTTGACGATTGAGATGATGTGACCAGCATATTTAGAATGATTTGTCTATAGAAAAAAGTTTTTCTTCGTCATTGATTTTGAAACGAAATAAAAAGAAAAAATGCGAGAAAAAAGAAAAGTTTCTCTTCCGATGTTCTTTTACTAAATAAACGAATCGAAAAGAAAACGAGAGAAATGTCGCCTAGAGAACAATAAATGAAGAAGAAGAAAAAAAAAGAATTCTGTTCATATACGTATGCATTTTAATTATGAATAACAGGCAGCATAGGATTCGAGGAATCAATATTGCATTTTCTTTTATATCTGAAGAATACGTACAAAACGACGAACTCTCTCTCTCTCTCTCTCGATCGAATAGACTTCTTATATAAATAGAAATATATGAAGTAATGGGACGCCTACGTACACATGTGCCTTTTGCCTACCGAGAAAAGAAACAAAATACATAATAAACTATCCTCATTTTGTAGTATCGATTAGGTTATTATTCGAAGACAACACATGTGATTGAAAAGATTGAATAGATGATTTTTTTGTCATTGCTTTATTACTATATAAATCTTTTTTTTTATTTTAGTTTTTTTTAAAGACAAAAAAAGACATGAGAGACACATGATTTGATTAGTATTTAATCAGAAGTTGCTTGTTCGCTGGTTTTAACACTTTCAACAGAATCTTCATCAGTTGCATCTGGATTTTCTTGATTTAATCTAGAACAAAAAAACAAGAATCGTCTATTCGAGAAAAAGAAACAATCGAAATTGTACTTCGATTTTTTCGATAAATCATTATTAGTCTCTGAAGTATCCGAATCACTTTTCGAATGCGATCGTTTACGTATACGTGCTGGTGGAGTTTCATTTGAAGGTGAAGAATCTGAAGGATCTTTAATCTAAACAAAAGAATCAACGACATCTCCGATTTCAATTAAACACACACACACTTACCGGTGATGTTTGCTGTCGTTCAACGATTTCAATACGTGATTGCAATTCTTTACATAGATTTGCACAATCCGCAGGTGATGCCTAGAAATAATAATTAACAAAATCACAAATCAATTTCGAATTGCCGAACAAACTTTGATGACAAACACACGCAAATATGATTCGTCTTGAGCACCGAATCGGACTGATCGTTCGGTGGCTCGTTCGACGGTCATCTTTGGAAATATGGGAGAATTAAGTATAACACGAAATGCTTTGTCCAGTCTCATAACTAAGCAAAAAGAAACAAAACGAAAGATTTCAACTGAACGAATGAAGTTTTTGTTTTTAATACTCATTCTTGCTTGTAGTTTATTCCAATCGGATGGATCGTGACTTTCGTTGATTTTCAATATACCATAGCCCCGTTCGACAAACTGTTGCTGTTCGGGATGATACATGAATAATTTGCCAGCCATCTAGAAAGAATGAAATGAAATCGATTGGTTTCGAGAAGATCGAATTTTTGAACAAACTTGAAATTTTGTGACTTCATGTTCTTCACCGGTTGATGTATCACCTTGAATATTAGCGATTGGATGTGTTGACGCACGTTTAGCTTCATATTCGGCTGCTGTTTCGAATAATGAAGGAGCGGATGTGTTTGCTTCATCATTGTCATTTTCATCTTCGTCATTTTCTTCGTCTTCAGCATTTTCTTTCGATTTTGTTGTTGAATTGGTTTCGCCAAATAGTGTTTTATTCGAAGTAAGTGGAGCGAGTGATGCTGCTAATGATGTTGATGACGAACCGAATCCACTAGTACCATTCGTCGATATTGAACCGAAACCTCCACTACCGATACCGTTAGTTGATGATAGTTTCGACAGTGTATTCGTGAAAAGACTAGTTGAAGAACTTTGACCATTCGAAGACGATTGACCAAAACTACCGAAACCACTAATTCCACTGGTTTTAAATTGTCCGAATAAACGAACTGGTGTCGATGTATTTACATTAGTTGTTAATGAAGATGAACTTTCTTTCTCACATTTATCGTCAGTTGTTTGAATAGTCTCGGCTTTACAAACAGAATTATTCATTAAAATTAAATGAAAAAAAAAGAAAGAAAATTTACACTTACTGTTGTCTGACATTGTAAACGAACGAACGTGCACGAACGAAGAAATATATTTTTTTCTCACAAACGAATGATATGATTTGTATCTCTACGTTAACCAATAACATTGAAAATAGAGTACTGACATCTAGAAATCCATATTTCACAAGTCTCTTTTGGTACATTGTTTTTTTTATTGAACAAAGAAAAAAGGGATTTCACTATCATCTGGAAAACACTAATTCAATAAGTTACAAGATGAGAAAAAGGAATAAGATCTTTAATTTCAACTGCGAATACATCGCCATTTAATGCCTAATAATACTACTTAAGATGTATACATGTGTGATTAATATTGTGTTTATATTTTGCTAAATCCGCAGGTTGTTAACAGGTTCAATTCACATTCATTAACATTGTCGTTCTCATTAGCGTTGAGCAAACTTGTAGTTGTAAAAGAAATATTATTATATTATACTTTATTCAGCTTAATAATTATATCGTATCTATCAATTGTACAATAATTTTTCGAATATTGAACTTAGTAAACCAATAGTATGAACATATTGAACTGCCATCTAGTGATGAAATGAAGTCTATTGCTAAGTTATGAATAGACGTGAGAAGAGAATAATGGTGAAAGTCAAATAGAGATTTCTTTTTCTTTTCTCTGCGTTAGATAGAATCATGTCTGCTCGTTCGAATGATGGATATAATTTATCACTAAAAGGTAATTCTTTTCAACCATCAGGAAATATATCTTCACGTCCTGCAAGTGCCAGAAGTCATTCGCAATCGAAACAAAAACCTGGTATGATTTAATATGCGTAATTGTTTAAACATAACTTGATTTAGGTAATACAAAAGATCATCGAGTTACTTCAACTTTAAGTAGTGCTCGACAGAGGTAATTCTTTTCTTCTACGTATATTTATAAAAGAATCGAAATCGTTTAGACGACATAGCAATAGTGGTCAACGACCCGCTTGGCTTACTACTCAACCACCACCGCCTGATCCTAAACAAGTAAAAATGAATCATTCTTTTTTATTACTCATGAGAATATAATTGTCGTATTTTAGTCGACATCGTCGAATGTATTTCGTTTATCGAATGTCGTACGTGATGATGATATCGATTCGTTTTTTACCGATCGACAAAATCTTCCTAAAGATACTTGGGATGATACACATCGTTGGGTCGATGATTTACAATTTAATCGACAAGAACCAACTTCAAATAACGAGAATCTCCTTCGATCGAGTCACAATCGTCGAGGACAACATATGCCTGCATCACAAATAGCTGGCATTGCACAAGAAACAGCAACTGAAGCTGATCTACGAACTAAAATGGCATCGATTACCATTCAACGTTGGTATCGAAAGATTCAAATGAGACGTAAAATGGCTGAAGCAGCTTTGAAACGGTATTTTTAACAGAGAGAAAAAACAAAGATCATTTTTGAATATTTATTTTCGATTTGCAGAGTTCTCGAACAGAAAAAAGTCGAACATCAAGCGTCGATTGAACGAGCTAAAGAATTAGAAAAATTGTCTCTTTTGGAGCAAAAACGAAATCGTGACGATAAACAACGGCAAACACGTTCAATCGCTTTAAAAGAAGCTCAACAACGACGAAAACAGCAGTATGAAATTCAAACAAAACTCGAAGAACGTCGACCAACAACACCGTCAACTCACCGGCCAACATCGGCACGACAACGAACCAATCATGGTCCATCGCCATTACCACCATCGACTGAAGTAACTATTAAGCTGAAAGAAAAAACTCATTCGATTTTTTTGTTCGCATAGCTCTCAACGTCTTCAGCATCGAAAGTAACATTGACAGATGTTTATGAAACATTGAGAAAACTAGAAGAAGTCGAACAATTTCCTGTTCAACCTCCTATCGATGATTCCGGTAAGAATTCTCTTTATTCAAGCTTAAAAATCAGCTGATCGTACATTTAGTTTACCTAACTGAACCACAACCACCCTCACCACCTCAAAATCCGAGTCGAGTCGATTCGATTCTCTCCTATCTCGACGAAGCCAATCAAAACGAGACTATCATCGAAAGTGTTCGATCACAAAAATCATCCGCACCATCATCAGTTCGTTCACAACAACCACCACCAAAGAAACTAACACAATCCGTTGCTGTTCCTCCACAGAATCGTGCATCGCCCTCAATCGGTCAGCAAAACAAAACGCCTAAACCTCCACACAAATCATTAATGATTCGAACCGAATCTCCTGAACAAAATCACAACGATGATCTCGATCAAACTGCACATGATGTCACTGAAACTGTCCTACAATTACGAATGGATAATGAAGATAAACAACGACAATTGATCATCCTTCAACAACGCCTCGTAAAATCAGTTGATTTTCAATCGAATAAAGACAAATATGCATTTGCTTTCAGAACCAACAACGTGAATTAAACATTCGACATGTCAAAGAGTCCGAACGAGAATTAGAACATCGTTTACAATTGCAAAAAGACGATTACGAAGCGACGATTCAACGACATTTAACTTTTATTGATCAAGTTTGTTTCGTTTTGTAACTATTTTCATTTGTACATCGATTTTCTAGTTAATCGACGATAAGAAAAAATTGTCCGAACGTTGCGAACGTCTTGTCAATGAATTGAAAACAATCGACAAGAAATCCAGCGATCGAATCAAAACTCTCGAAGATTCACATCGAATTGAACTGCAAAAATTGAAAGACGTCCATGAAGCAGCGGAAAAACTTCGACGTGAACGTTGGATCGACGAAAAAACGAAGAAAATCAAAGAACTCACTGTCCGAGGCTTAGAACCGGAAATTCAAAAACTAATAAGCAAACATAAAACTGAATTAGCCAAAATGAAAACAGTTCACGAAGCCGAATTATTGGCAGCTGATGAACGTGCTGCTCAACGGTACGTTCGTTTGACTGAAGATCTACGAGATCAATTGGAACGAGAAAAGGAATCGGCAATAACACGTGAACGAGATTTAGCTCGAGAGAAATACGAGAAATCAGTTCGTGACGAAGAGAAATCGTTTGTTGAACAACGACGTCGACTTTATACGGAAATTGAAGAGGAAAAAAATCGACAAGCCGAATTGATTAGCAAACAACGAGCCGAGCTCGATAAACTTCGACGGGATATCGAAGACAATCATCGAACGGCCATTGAAACAGCGAAACGCGAATACGAAGCCATTCGGTTAGAACAAGAACGTCGACATACAAACGAAATCAATGATTTAAAAGAGAAATTGAATCTCGAAAAACAAAATTGGGAAGAAAATTCATTGAAAAAACAAGAAACTTATCTTGCAAGTAAAGAACGTGAACTACGCGAACAAGTGCGTAAAGAACGTGACCGAGAAATTGAAAAGATTATTTCGCAATTCGAATGCGATACGACAATGACAAAAGAAGAAGCCGAACGAACGGCTGAGAATCGTGTTAAACGTATTCGAGATAAATACGAAGCCGAATTTCGTGAACTCGAACATTCAGAAAAGCAAACCAAAGAACGATACAATCAAATGAAAGGACAATTGACAGAAGTCGAAGGCGAAAACGAACGTTTACAAGTTGTACTCAAACAAAAAGACACAGAAATCAATGATATTAAAAAGGTTTGTCGACAATCAGAGATATTTTCGTCTTGAGAAGTTTCTTTTAGATAACAGAAACATTGCAAAAAGAACGAGAACGTCTGTCGGAAATAATTCGACAAGAATTTGCAGATCGATTGGTTTTGACTGAAGAAGAAAATCGTCGAATTAAGAATGATATGGCTGAACTACGTGCTCGACAACAATTGGAACTGGAAAAGAAAAAAGAAGAAATCGATGTTGTACAACGAGACAAAGAGAGAGAATTAGAAACTGTTCATGAAAAGTAAATTCAAATTCATCACAAAAAAAAACAAATACTTCTCTCTTTTTCTTTTATTTCAAAGAATCAAGCAAGCAATTAGTAAAAAAGATGAACAAGTTCAAACTCTTCGTACTCAATTCGAAGCAGCTGTTAAACGAGCTGATCATTTAGAAGATCTTCTCGCTCAACAACGAAAACTAATTGCAGCTGCGCCTGCGAATGGTATCAATGGAACAAAAAAATAGCCTGCCGTTTTTCGACAATGCCAGATATCTATCTATTTCACGGACATGTTTCTCGTTTGTTTTTTGTATGTTAATTATTCATAACAGAAAATAAAATAGATTAAAATAAATGAAATGATCATGTCTGCCATCTATTGAGTTGGTTTGTATGATAGGATGGAGAACAGTTGAGTAATGACTAAGAGTAAAATGGTTGACATAACACTTTAATTGACCGTGCGACGTGTGTTGTGATTCTCTTTTTTTTTGTTACTATACCAAGAATTAACTATGTCAGCATCGGCGATTTATATCTTGGATACCAAGGGCAAAGTCTTAATCTCACGAAATTATCGTGGTGATATTGAAATGAATGTCATCGAAAGATTCATGCAGTTATTATTAGAAAAAGAAGATGAGTCTCAATTGTCGCCGATATTTCAACATGGTGATGTTGCATTTGTTTATATTAAATATAACAATGTCTACCGTACGAGTTTTGTTTTGTTTTGTTTTGTTTTTCTCTTTGAAACAACTTTTGTTTTTATTTAGTTGTTTGTACGACAAAAATAAATGCCAATGTGTCAATGGTATTAGCGTTTCTTTACAAATGTGTTCGTGTTTTTTGCGAATATTTCAAAGAACTCGAAGAAGAATCGATTCGAGATAATTTCGTTATTGTCTATGAATTGTTGGATGAATTGATGGATTTCGGTTTTCCTCAATCGACTGATTCGAAAATTCTTCAAGAATATATCACACAAGAAAGTCATAAACTCGAAGAAGTCCGTCCACCGCCAGCATTGACTCAGCAAGTGAGCTGGCGGTCCGATGGAATTAAATACCGAAAGAATGAAGTTTTTCTCGATGTCATCGAGTCAGTTAGTCTGTTGGTTAATTCGAATGGAAATGTTCTTCGATCGGAAATCAACGGCGTCATTAAAATGCGAGTGATGCTTAGCGGCATGCCGGAATTACGACTTGGATTGAACGATAAAGTTCTATTTGAAACTAGCGGACGTAGGATTATTTTTGAAAGAGAGTAAAAGTTTGAAAAATCAATTGATTTTCCAGGTGCGAAAAACAAGGGCGTCGAATTAGAAGATGTGAAATTTCATCAATGTGTTCGTTTATCGCGTTTCGAAAACGATCGAACGATATCCTTCGTTCCGCCCGATGGTGAATTCGAACTTATGTCCTATCGATTGAATACTCAAGTACAGAGTTTCTTGTTTTTTTTCTCTCTCGTGTAACTATTGAAAACAACTCGATAATTTCAGGTAAAACCGTTGATTTGGATCGAATCAACTATTGAAAAATATACACATTCCCGTGTTGAATATATGATCAAGGCTAAATCACAATTTAAACGTCGGTCAACAGCAAATAATGTTGAAATTATCATTCCAGTTCCGTCCGATGCCGATTCAGGCAAGTTCAAAGCGACATCAGGCGCAGTCAAATATGTTCCTGAGAAGAACGCCATGGTTTGGCATATCAAAGCATTTCCAGTATGAACAAATAAAAAACAGAATTTTTTTGTCTTTTTTTAAAAAAATATTTTAATTTGTGTTTAGGGTGGCAAAGAATTTCTTATGAGAGCTCAATTTAAATTACCAAGTGTTGAAAGTGAAGAACAAGAAGCTAAGCCACCAATTGAAGTCAAATTCGAAATACCTTATTTTACAACATCAGGAATTCAAGTAGAATTTGTTTTTTCCTATTTCTCAAAAACAATAAATTTGATATTTAGGTTCGATATTTGAAAATTATCGAAAAAAGTGGTTATCAAGCATTACCATGGGTTCGATATATAACTCAAAATGGTGATTATCAAATTCGTACACAGTAAATCCTGTTTACTAATGTAATTTAATCACATTCCTTCGGAAGAACAGACACAGAAAACAGTTCATTAATGACCAATTTTTTTTCAGAGTATTTTATTCTTGTTTTTTCTTCGTTGTTTATTAATAAGCAAAAGAATAATAATAAAGATTTCCTTTGCAAATATAAACACTAACGTCTATTTTTGTACGAACAACTATCATTAGTAAGAAGACTTCTTTCGTCGTATGCATAACAGAAAAGCAAAAAAATAAATATCATCTATTAATAATAACCCGACGAGTAGCTTACGAATCGTGGTATTGCTTTTCTTTCCTTTCTGCTCGTCTTATTCATCGTTGTCTACAGTGGGTGGATATACATATATATATACGCATACGTTTTACGAGTGCATTAAACATCCTTGAAGAAAACATGCCGGCATCGAAAGCTATGTGTGCTGCACCAAAACATGTATATGCGGGTGTTATATCGAACAAAACGAGTAAATCATTGAAGTGTACAATTCATTATACAAGTGGAACAAATAATCCGACTGAAACAATATCTGTTACATTAGATTCCGGTGGTCGTGCTTGTATACCCGAAAAAGAATATCGACCAACACCGGAAGCAACATTTACATGTCGAAAAGTTGTTTCGAAAATCGAAATAGCTAATGATTATGGTGCAAATTATTCACTCGAACAACCGTTCGATGGTGTTGGTTGTCCTGTAACTGAATGGCGTTTTGATATTCATGATGATCATATTAAATCGATTAATCCAAATTCAACAACAACAACGAATTCTCAATAGGAAGGGAAACAAATTACTACGATCAAAATTTTATTCGAGTTATGAACATATTAGAATCTATTGATTTATGTCTTTTTTCAGTTAATATACGAGTAACACGAATTGGATTTGGTTTTTGAATAATTTGCGCGCTTTTGTTTATCATTTGATGAGGTAAAAAAGGTCGATTTGATAATCCTGATGAAGATGAAGTGAGTTCTCTGTTTGAATTGTTACGTGCCGAGTGAAAGTATTGGTTTAATGGAAAATTTCTTTCTGTAGTAGAAAACATTTCGATGGAAGATTCGTTTTTATGCTTTTGTTGACGACGACGACGACGATGACGAGCACCAGGACCCCTATGTTTCGTACAGAGAAAAAAACAATAACAGATGATACATATATACTGATAAATGCATGAAAAAAAACTCACCGAATGTGATAATAACAAACGCAACAGCAACATAATAGTGATAAAAGTGACAGCAAACCTACGACTGATCCAATTACGGGCCAATTGATTGGTTTAGTCGTTAAACTTTTCCAAGTAGTAGTAGTCATCGTTGTAACGGTTTCAGTGGTAACTGTAGTTGCTGTTGTTTGAGTAATAGTGGTTGTTTGAGTAGTAGTAGTTGTTTCAGTAGTGGTGGTTGTTTCGGTGGTGATTGTTGTTGTAGTGGTGGTCGATGTTGTAGTAGGACAATTTGACTCTAGTGTATCTCCAACAATGAATGTGATACAATATTGATTTGAGGGAATGTTTGCACTGAAAGAAAGAAAAAAAAAAGTAATAAATCATGGTGATTTTTTTTATTGATTGACTAACTCGTCTATAGCTCTGGCGCATAAAACTTGAACACCGATTTGAGAACTAACGGGTGTATAGGTGACAAGCATTGTATATGTTGTCTTATTAGAATTCACATCAATGAGTGGATTTTGAACGATTCCTGTAAATGATTGAATAGCAATATCAGAAATATTCGATGATGCACCACATGAATTGATTGCTATGTATGTAAATTGATAAGGAACACCAACTTGAACATCTTCGCATATCAATGAACTCGATAGCGTTGGAGATGAACAGTTTCTTGGTACATAAACATAAATTAGAAATTGAACTGATATTGAGCTAAGCGGCTGTGATGTGGTTGTATTAAGAAAATCTTCGACTTGTATAGCAGCACAGTACCAAGCTGTAGGTGAAGTACCCGTAATCGTAAGTATACAATTTGAAGAAATACTTGTCGGAGACGGTATTACTTTCGGATAACACACATCACCACACTCTAATTGTGAAGTACTCCATCGACATCGAACATCATCACCATCGATATCCATCGTTGGAATGATAATTTGCGTGGCGATATTATATGGAATACCATATGGAGAAAAAACACTCGCCGTTGGCGGTGTATTTATCAATCCGTTATCGGATCGTGGTCGAATATCGATCGTTGTAGTCATATTCCATTTTGCATCTGTAGTACCGCTCGAAGTTGTCAATGGTCGGTAAAAACCGGCATTTGCAGTCGAAGGAATTGAACTACATAAGCACAAAACAAATTTACTCGATTATCTATCTGTTAAATAAAACTCACTGAGAAATCAAAAAATAATCATTTACTGTTAGATTCACAATATCCGATCGATATGTAAATTTGAGATCAAGATTTTGATTTGATCCTGTACAATAACTTGCAATTGGCGGTGCAACATATCCATTTGATGTATTACTACAATTCTGTATACACCATAGACTAAAATTACCTCCATAATGTGGAATATTAATCAACGATCCAATCGAACAAGATACAAATGATGACGTCCATGTATACATTTGTGTAATTCGAATTGAAATCGGCGTTGTATTCGCATTTTTCTCAACTGGAGCCCATCGAATGATACCTCCATCGAAATGTGCACCGAAAATTAGTTTCAATGCAACAAAAAAATAAATCAAAGTCCACATGTTTTAATTAAAATAACGAAGTGATCGATTTTTTTTGTTCGTACATTTCATGATTATTATATATATATGTCTTTGTGTACCTGACAGGTTTCAATTTCGAATAATTTATTTCAACAATAACAAAACAAAGATTCCATAAAAGTGTAGAGCAAAGACGCACGAAAAATTGAAATCCTTTTGATTCTTGGTCGTTTGTACTCGAAAAACTTTTTCTTTCATCGGTCATGAAAAGTCCTTAGCTGGAAATGTGCTTCGTGTTGATTTGCGTGTTTGATGAATATTCTAAATGATCAAAAACAAAAGAAATGATTCCTTTTATTTTTCTACAATGCAGATAAATCATCGTCGAATAATACTTTTGTTCTTGTTTAATGGCATATAAAAGACGTGATGTTAATGAAGAATCATGATTTTCTTTCTAGTCCAAATATCAAAATGGTGTATACGTTTTCGAGTTTGATATTCTTTTCCCTATTTCATCTCACTCTCAAGATAGTGTATCTTTTGTATATCCTTCGGGTAGAAATCCTTTGTGAGGATATTTATACCAAAATCTCGTTCCATTTTCGATTTTTTCGAAAACAATTGCGACTAGAAGTGTTACATTTGACTTCAAATATGTTTGTGGAATCTAGGAAAATAAAACAACAACATATGATACACCAATAGACGCACGGAAAAAAAACGATATTATGGCTATAAGTGATCCAATTAAAAGTCATGTTAATTGGTTCAGTTGTTGAAATTTTACCAACAGTAGTCATTGTTTTGCGTAGCAGAACAATTTAAATGTCAACACACGTCAACGAACTTAATAAGGTTCGAACCGAACACTTTTTCAGTGCAGAAACATAAATTAGAAATTGAATTGAATGGTTCTAACGTGCTTGTATTTAGAAAATCTTTGATTTATATAGTAGCATAACATCAGCCGGTAAGTGAATCACACGCAAATCTGAAGAAAGTGTTGTAATGTTATACCGAATACTATATGGAGAAAAAATACCAGCTGTTGCCAGCGTAATGGTTAGTCCATTGTCTGATCGAAGTCGAATCTCGATTATTGTAGTCATATTTCATTGCGTACTTGATATCGTACTACTCGTAATCGGTGGTGCAACATATTCAATCGAACAACTTATCGAAGGTAATATCTACGTCTGAATTTCAAAATTGAAATAACAAAACTAGTTTATTTATTTTTTATTCGCCTATTTTCGGAATTAAATAGTTTGCTTGAATATACAAAAAAAAGTATGATTATAAAAATATTTAAAGAGTTGATTATATTAATACTCCAAAGTCAGTTGATTTTGACTCGTTTGCATCCAGTTTGTTCTAAAATAAGAACTTTCTTTTTCATTGATAATATAAAGCTTCTTACCTATAGATGTTGGACTCGATGCTGATGTACGTTTTGATGAATTTTCTAAATAAAAAAAGAGAAATTTTCTTTTGTTTTTTTTTCTTTTGTAATTCTAACTTTTTCGAATAAAATCTGACAAGCCAATTGTCTTCAAAATATTTTTTTGTTCCTGTTTAATAATACATAAAAGGCGTGGTGATGAAGGATCATGATTGGCTTTATGCAATTGCATTACGAACTCTTCATCAAGACTACAGATAAACTTCGGTCGATTTACTTTGTCCCAGAGCGTTGTCATTTGAAGATCCAATCTAAATATCAAAACAATTTATACATAATTATTTTCGAATTTTCTTCGTTTACTCCATATCTCCATTTGGCCATAAAGTTTGGGTATTGATATCGAATTCAATTGGATTTAAAGGTTTTGTTTGTTGATTAAAATTTTCAGGTAGAAAACCTTTGTCATTATGTTTATATAGAAATCGTTTGCCTTGATCTAATTCTTCAAACACAACATAGACAACGAGTTTGATATTATTTTTTCCCCGATAAATATCCGGAATATGAACTCTTGGCCTAATAGATGACCTTTTCTGCTGATCAGATTTAATTCCTTGAATACATGTAACATATCCATTCGTTTTTGTTCGATCTTTTTGATTAAATTGATCGGATTTATAAATAGGTTTTTGTTCAGGTTTAACATCCAGTGAAAAATACACACGAGATGTTTGATCTTGATCACTTAGTGGAAAGTTTATTGTTGGATGTCTATTTTCTGTCTTTTCAGATATTGATTCTTCATCATCAGTTGAATAATTATTATCCATATGTTCATTAGGAAGTAATGCCTTCGATAGTTCTCCAGTTGTTCCTGACTTGTCAACCGGTACATCTTAAATAAAATAGAAAATTAATTTTAAAATCAATAATTTCGAATAAATATTTCTAACCTTGTTCACTAACAGATTCTTTAACATCAACTGAAGAAATTTGTGTTTCAAAGTCATCTGATATATTAATAACGTATAATTCGATAAAATGAGGCCCAACTGCATCTTGACCTGAAGGCATTCGAAAAAGATTAAACTCATCTGTTAAATAATTTTGATTGAGTTTAATAAGTTTTCGTTTTTGTGAATGATAAAACATCAAATAATATGGATGAGTTAAATGATGTCCACATAATTGACGTATTTCCCCATGAATTTCATCGATTGTCGATCGATCATTAAGTTTCTCTGACATAAATTTATATTCGCCACAGTTTATATAAGTTGTTGTCGATTCTTGAGATGATCCCATAGTTTTTCAATTTATAATGATAAACAGCACATATCACGTAGTATTTACGTAACAGCAGTCTAGAAAACTTCCTAGATACGAAAGAATTTAGTATATGATGGAATCTCATGTGAGTCACCCTATTTCGAACGGATTATGATTGCAGTAATGCACTTTGCCTATGATTTTCTCACAATAAACTTTTTCAAATAATTGTAGTGTCAAAAAATTGCAATTTAAATTTGAAATCGAATGTGATAATTTCTAAAGCGGGTAATGCCGCCAAACTTGAGTTTTTGATAAAAAATGTTCTACTTATGCAGCCATCTACAATTTTCTATGAAGATTTATTATAGCAGCATAACGAAAATTAGCACTGCTCGCGATAACAATATTATAAAAATAATTTTTGTTACATATTATATCTTTTTATATAAAAGTATTTTTATTTTGTTTATTCTGGGCCCATATATAAAGATGTCACTGATGAGAAATGCATCTGCTAAGAATTGGACGAAAGAAACGTGCTTTAACCCCTCTGACAACATACCATGAATGAATTTATTTTCACAAGTGTCTGTATCACATAAATGCTCTCATTGCTTGTAATCGATTGACACCAATCAATCCATATGAGACAAGAATACGATTTGTATTAAACTCAAATGATATACCTGCAAAGCATGTATCATAATCATTGTTTGATATTTTAACATTTTCAATATTTGTTGTATTGAAAAGGTAAAGTGTATGTATGTCTTTGAACACAAGATATCGATTTTGTTAAGAAGAAAAATCGAGAGAAAAAAATGATTTGTAAAATAGCCATGACAAAAAAATAACACAAATGATTTTAAGTGCCTAGTTTATTTAGATAAAAACAAAAACTTACTAACAATTATCAGACGTCGTTTTCAATCGTTTTACATCGTTTGAATCAGATTCTTCGAAAATAAAATAAAAAATAATATCAAAAGATAATAATTAGTTTTCAATAAATCTAACCTACAGTTCTCTTCTTTGAAGATTTTGCTAAACAAATATAAATTTAATGACATAGAAAATAAAATATAATGTTTTACTTGATCGAATATAGTCCGATATACAGAATGTCGTCCAATCAATTTGTTCATTTCTTTTCAAAACACAGAATAATCTTGGTAGATTTGGATCATGTACTGATGTATGTAGTAATTGAGCTTTTTTCTCATCACATTGATAGAAGAGTTCGGGTGAACGACCTGATTTATCCCATTTAGTGATCATGTGTAGATTTAAACTAAATTATACGAAATGAGTTTTTCATTTGTATTTGTAGAATTTATCTTACGCGTAAGTTGTATCGTCCGCTGTGATATTTTTGTCTAAATTTAAAGTAATTGGATTGACTGTTGGTGTGTCTTTTGTGTATCCTTCGGGTAGAAATCCTTTGTGAGGATATTTATACCAAAATCTCGTTCCATTTTCGATTTTTTCGAAAACAATTGCGACTAGAAGTGTTAGATTTGACGTCAAATATGTTTGTGGAATCTAGGAAAACGAAAATAACAATTTGGCTAAAAAAATTTCCATTTTACATTTAACTTCGGTAGGACTTGTAGCATTTTTTGTGCAGGCGTTTTTCTTCCTTGTACACGTGCTATTCGACCGTTTGCCTCATTCGATCGAATACTAAATTCATCGGATTTATAAATATCTCGTTGGTGAGATTTAACATCCAACAGAAAACTTAATCGAGTTGATAGATCTTCAGCCGACGAGTTTGCTAATTGATCATTCGAAAGATCATCGGTAGTACTCGAATACTCCAATTCAGTATCGTCACTACCAATCGACAGTTCTTGATCGGTTACAACAAACAATTGAGGACAATTGTTGACATTTGTCGATTGATTTTGAAATGGATGATTCCCATTTTGTATTTGTTCTTGTAGATCGACAAATAATAGACACGTTGAATCATAGTACTTGATTCGATAGGATTTCGGAAGAAGCTCTCTGAATGATTGTTCAACATATTCCTGAATTTGTTCGTAGGTTGTTTCACTATGAAATTCGTCGGCTGTTTTTTGGGAACAACCGCAGTTAATTAGAATCGAAAGACTTTCTCTGGACATATTAAATTATGAAATAATGTTAAATTTCGTTTCATCATACTTATATACATACAATAAATGAGTCAAACTTGTCAATTTCCAAATAAAAACTAAGAAATTTCCAAATCGTTTGTCACACAAAGCATAGTCTTGCTTGTTCTCTTCTTCCTCTCTATAAACAAATACGAAGGTATATAAGTAAGAGAATGTGTGAGAGAAAAGGTTAAAAGAAAGACAGTCTCTCATAACATAGATTTCATTCGTTTTCTTACCATGATCTGATCGGAAAAATGAATCGAAAATTAAAATTTATGTCATTACATTAACAAAACATCCACGGAAATCATTATTCATGATCAAGATAACTAACTCGCACTTGAATGTGACGAAGGTTGATGGGCTGTAATCCATATCGTATTGCAAAGAAAAAAAATAGAACATATACATTCTTACGTAATAATATTCACAAGATTTTATCAATATGTGTGTGCGAACTGGTTAAGGTTGAGATAGAAATATGATATTTTTTTTATTAAATTTCAAAAGAAAAAAAAATTCGATGAGATAAAAATGAAAGATATTTTTCTAAAATGGTCGTGGGCCGGCACCACCATTAAGTAATTGATTTTCATCAACAAACATCATAAAACCTTAAAATAACGATGATTTATAGATTGCTTTGAAAATGAATGTAAACAAATTTTACCTCCCGGTCCACCTGGTCCATTGGGAGGCGAAGGAATCTCTCCTCCAAGACCTCCACGTGCCAGATCGTTCATCATAGCCATGAGCAATTGCGGAGGTGGAAATAAACCAGCACCAGGTGGAAGTCCTCCGAAATCAGGGCCCTAAATCAGCAAACATTCGATTTTCGATTCGATTCCCTGTCAATTGACTTACATGAGTGCCATTGGCTTGTTGCTGTTGTTGTTGTTGTCCTGGACCGGATATGTTGGGTGGTGGACCGGCAAAGAATGGAATGCCACGACCTAACATAAATGGAAATGGAATCATATTATCATCATCATCGGCCTCTTTATCCGTGTCGTCGTTTTGTAGACGACGTAATTCAGCAGCAACACGTTTCTCGACAATCGGTGCTAATTGTTTGAGAACACTCGAAATGATTTTTTCTTCTTCAGCATGAGAAATAGTCGATTGTTTGGTTTTATCGTTTTTCGATGCCGTTGAAATGTCATTGTCAGTTGATGCATCATCTTTTTCTGATTGAATTTTCGCTTGTTGTTGCTGTTCAAATTGTTGAGCAGGATTCAGGTGTGGATAAATTTGACGAGCATTTCCCGATGAAGATTTCTGTTGAGTCGTCGGATTTGTTGGACCTTTTTGTGCTTCGCCGCGTGATACACGTTCTTCTAGAGTGACTTTCGGTTTTTTATCCGAATCTGTCGAACCATTTTGTTGAATCGATGGAAGATTTGGTATATCTAGAATCAATCAAGCATTGATTTCGAGAGAATGAGAGTAGACGACGAACCTGCTTGTAACTTTTGTAATAATTGTTTATTTTCTTGAATATACGGTGGCAATGGTCGTTCGGGATGAAGTAAAACGAACCGTTGAGCGGAACCACCAGACACTTCGACGATATCACCATCGTCAATGTGATAGTAATGTAGAAGACGACGAATGTTATCATCTTCTTGTTGTTGAGGAGTTCGTTTCTGTTGTGGTTTTTCTTTGATAACTTCATCTGTAGTTGATTTAGTTTGTGGTTGTGGTTGTGGTTGAGAAGGTTTTTCGGGTTCTGATTGTTCGATTTTCGATGGAGGAGGTGATTTGGGTGGAGATTCAGGTTTGGTTTCTTCCGCTTCTTTTTTTTCAACAGTTGGCGATGCGGGTGGTGATGATGGAGCTTTCGTATTTGTAATCAATTTGAAAAATCCTGGAAGAAGAAAATGTGATTCATGTTCATCATCTGATGATGTAATTATAGCTTTAACAATTGAGTCGATCTTTTCAGCATCTAATGGATTTTGTCCATCCTAAAATCGACGTTTCGTTTCTTTTTTTTTTCTGGTACAAAATTTCGATAAAATTACTTCGGTGAGATATTTATAAGCCATGATTGCAAATGGTCGACCTAAATTCATCTTTTGAAAAAGTTTATCGAATGCCTGCGGTTGAATTGATGGTGGTTTGTCATTTTCAGACTCAGTTGAATACAATTCAAATCCAATTTTAACTAAATCATTAACAATCGATGGTAGTTCATTGGTGAGTACAACCGAATCGATTAGACTCGCCCAGGTATCGAGAAATTGATCGAGTGTCAATCGATCACGTTTGCCATCTTCCAACGGTATTTGATCATGAACATGCTCCCAAAAAGCTCGAGCAGCACGACTTAAACGATCTTCTATGTCACCTTCTTTTCCAGCTACGGTCATATGAAACTAGAATCGATTGGTTCTTTGTCAACTCGATTTAGAAAAAAACAAACTTACTAATAAATAAAATTCAACATCTTCCCAAGTAACATATTCTTTATTTTCGATATCTAAATGAGTTTTTTTTTGTGTTTCATTATTGAAAAGAAACTTTTATTCTCTTACCGAGATTGACATTGAAAAAATATTTCGCTTTTTGCCGTTGAAAGTCAGTTAAATGCTGTCGATCACCATTTTCAATTTTGAACTTTTTCTCGGTCTCCTTCGAATCGGTTACTGTGCGCGTTTCGTCTTTCTCCTCATTCGTTGCCATTACTCGACAGCGTCGTGTTCACGTATGCAGGTGTTTGATAAATGAAGACGCAAACGACCGAATTATCAATATGAGAGACGGTTACCTTCAGGTCTTATTTTATATTGAAACACGACGAAGAAGAGAGAAAAGGCTGTGACACTTTTTTTTTTATTACATTCAACTATATGAAAGTCATGCATGATTGATCATTTCTTTCGCATCATTTGTTCGTATGATATATGCGCATGAGTTCAAGGATACATTCCATTTGTAAGTTTTGTTCTTGACTTCGAATATTTATTCACAAACGAGAAAGAAGAGAGAGAGAGAGAGAAAAGAATTGAAATATTGCCGAAGATTATCGACGCATATACACAAGACCAAACAGAAGAGCACCACCGAGAACTGTTGCAGCTGCTCCTTTATAGGCTGTTGATTTCCATGACTGTTCATCGACGAGAATCGTCTCGTCATCAGAAGGAGGAGGCGGCGGCGGCGACGACAAAAGAGAACGTACTGTTTTTGTTTCTTCATCGAGAAGAAATTGAACAATTGTTTCATGTTTCAAATGTCGTGCTATGTCAACGGCTGTTAGACCGTTATTTGTTCGAGCTTTGAGATTTGCACCTGAACGTACGAGAGCTTCAACTGAACCTAAATGTCCATGTTGCGTGGCCATGATCAACGGAGACCAACCTTTTGCATCACAACGATCGATATTTGCTCCATGTTCAACTAATAAATAGATCAATGCAGATGAACAACCGAATCGAGCAGCTAACATCAATGGTGTCATCATTCTCTCATCGGTTGATTCACAAATCGGTTCAATTTCAGCCCCATGTTCGAGTAGATATTGACAAATAGCTAATTGTTCATTATTTCCATTGGTTGTTGAACTTTTCGAATGCGATGACATACAACATGCCATTAGTGGACTCATTTGTTCGCTACTTTTACTATTAACATTAGCACCAAATTCTGACACAAATAAGCAAACAAGCGAATAATGACATGAATATGCTGCATGAATTAGAGCAGTCCATCCACCGAATTTAAAACAACGTTCGATTGATATCGATGATGATGACGACAATTGAGAATAGATCTTTCGTAATGTTTCGATATCACAACTATCAATAGCAGTTTTAATACGTTGTTCAATTGAGTCTTCTTTGTTGATGACTGTGGTTGTTGAAGAACGATTTAATAATGATTCGGACAATTTCGTTGCTAGAATACGTGAACGTACACGACGAGCATCTCGTTCTTCTTCATTATCGTCATCATCATCGTCGTCGATTGCTTGCGATTGATAGGGTTGATGATGAAGACCGTTCATGTGTTGAACATGAGTCGGTGGTCGACGCGCCATGCTTGTCAACATAATTTCTCGTTTTTGTTTTGTTTTCTTTTTGAATTTTCAACGAGCAATGAATGACTTTCGCAATGTTGTAATTTTTTTCATTCTGACGTTTCATTCTTTTGACTCATCGACAAAGTTTTTATTGGTAATCGCGTGTATGTAAGAAATTACCAACGATAGATGTCAACACATGATTCACTAGACAGAGAGAGAGAGAGAGAGAGAGAGAGAGAGAGAGAGAGAGAGAAAAAGAGATGATATATTTCGATTTCGATTAGATCTATCTATCTATCTATCTAGGCAATCGAGGTCTTTTCGAGAAATCCACGTATACAGTTCGGAGGGCGAATTCAGTTCATTCTTATAAAACTAAAGATGAAATCAAGTCGAACTTTTCTTCTATTCGCAATTCTTTCTATTGTGATTATTTCGTCGTTTGCTGACGAAGAGACCGTATCACATAGGGAAAAAGGTAGACTAATGATTTTGAATTATATTCTTAAAGAAATTTGATTATCTGCAGATGATATTCCATTAGAAAACAAGAAAACATCAACACCACCATCGGACAAACCTGAACGTCAAAGACCAAAACATCGAAAACAACAACAACAACAACGACCACACCAAGATCTCGATGACATTGAGGATACCGAAGATTACAGCGCATTCCTATCAGGTTATGCCGGCAATCAATATACAGCATCTCAAGGAGCTGAAGGAAATCAACGTGCACAATCACGTTGGCCACAACAAAAAAGACCATCTCAACAACACCAACAACAACAAATGACATTTCGATTTGTTGAACCAGAATTAAACGAATGGAATGATGCAGATGAATGGAACGGAATTGAATTTCCAAAGTATAAATCGAATGAAATTGATGATCAAAATGAAAATTTTATTTTTGTTTAAGTAACCCAGTTCCTGTCAATCTTCCACATATGCCATTCAATACTCCTCAAGTATCTGACAATGGTCCAACATGTTATTCATTAGTTGATCCTCAATATCCAATTTTTTCGGATGTTTGCGGTGCTGTTCCACAAGCTCGTTATTCATTACCGAATGCATTTGGCTATAGTGAACGTTGGCAAATTGCTCAACTTTTAACGAATGTTGTTGGCTCATCGACTGATTCAGGTTGTACACGATCATTACGTCTTCTCTTATGTCCAGTTCTTTTCCCGCCATGCCAATCACGACAAGAATCAGCACCAGTTCTTCCATGTCAATCCTACTGTCGTGGTTAGTTATTCGAACGCGAACAAACTGAATTCCTCAAACTATTCTTGAAATTTTATTTAGCTGTTAAATCTCGTTGTTCGATTCCAGCGCTCGATGCTCTTTCATGTGAATCGCTTCCATATGTATCTGACATTTGTCCAAGTAAATATATTGTTGACTTTTTACTTGTTATTAATGCCATTTTCTTTCAGCTAATCAAGCCTATGGTTCATTTCTTCCACCAACTTCTCAATCATCTCACCATCAACAAAGTAAAATCATTTATCTAAACATTCTCTCGTTGGATTTTATCTTTCTTTAGCAAAATCCAATGCTGATCTTCAAGCAGCGAACTATCAATTATCACGAACATTAGCTTCATTACAATCTCTCTTAGCTTCACAAGGTCTTCAATCTCAATTGAATCCATCACTTTTACCTCAACAACCTCAACAACCAATTAATCCATCACTCTTATCTCAACAAACTCTCCAATCGCAATTGAATCCTTCACTTTTATCTCAACAAACATCACAAACAAATCAACAAAAAAATTTACCAACATTCGCTCAACAACAACAACAACAACATCAACCAACATTAAATCCACGAAGTCCATATTCACCAGAAACTTTATCAGCTATGTATGCTGAATTATCAGGTCATCATCCTTTTGTTCAAAATCAACGATATCCAACACAATTGACACGTTCATCGAATGAAGCACGTGCTCAACCAGAAGCACGATTTGCAAATTTAGCTTTTCCTCGTATGGCTAATCCATCAGCTGCTCTTCCTACCGGTATTCCATCCGGTATTCCTTCGCTTGTTAAAGCTTAGGCTATTGTTTTTTTTTTGATTTTTAAATAAACATTTTTATTTTCTACTTTCTTATCGAAAAACGTTGTAGATCTATACGAATGTTTTTCCCTCATTTCATTTTGCTCGTCTATTTATCGATGATTATCGGTGAAAATACCGAATCACTGAGATCGATTACTGATGTCGAAAATATTCTTGTTGGTCATAGTTCACGAATAGAACGTCCAACTGGATGTACAGTTATCATTTGCAATACAACGTGCATCGGCGCTGTTGACGTTCGCGGTTCAGCACCTGGAACACGTGAAACTGATCTTCTCGATCCGTTGAATATTGTCGAACAAGTCAATGCTATTGTTTTAAGTGGTGGCAGTGCATTCGGTCTCGATACTGTTTCAGGTGTTGTCCAATGTTTAGAAGAGAAACAATTAGGATTTGTTACGGATACTCGTCGAATACCGATTGTACCAGCTGCTGTTCTGTATGATCTTCATATCGATGATGATGCATCGATTGTTCCCAATGGAAATACCGGTTATTCAGCTTGTAAAGCAGCAAATAATTCGAATTTTCTCGAAGGAAATGTCGGTGCAGGTGCTGGTGCAGTTATTGGCAAACTTTTTGGCATCGAACGAGCAATGAAAGGCGGTCTGGGAACAACTTCTCTGACAGTTTATGATTCGAATACGAATGCTAATGTTACTGTTGGCGCTCTCGTTGCTGTCAATGCAATGGGAGACATTTACAAGAACGGTCAATTGCTTGCAGGTGCTCGTACAATCGACGGTCAACATCTTGTTAATACTGTTGAATTTCTTCTTCATAGTGGCGAATCATCAACGGAAAATTTCTTTCCCGGTACGGCGACTACACTCGCTTGTATCGCGACAAATGCTCGATTGACAAAAATCCAAGCAAAAAAAGTCTCTCAAATGGCACATGACGGTTTTGCTCGAGCGATTAATCCAGTTCATACAATGTACGATGGTGATATTGTGTTTACACTAGCAACAGGAACATCGCCCGTGTCCGATGCGAATCTCGTTGGTATGATTGCTGCTCAAGTTGTCGAACAAGCAATCGTTCGAGCTATTGAAAAAGCAACGAGTTTTTCGAAGTTTCCAAGTCTTTCCGAATTCCAATCATCAAGTGAATAAATAAATAAATAACAACAACAAAAAAATTGAGAATGAATTGTTTTGTTTTAGAATCATGTTCTCATAATGAAATACTACAAAAATAAAAATGTCAAATCTGTTGAGATAATACTATCTCAAGTCGTCGATTTGGTCGTATGTTCGTTTTTGTAAATTTTGTGTCACTGAATTCGAATAAAATGAATTGTCTTCAGTAAATTCGATACTCTTCCATGCTGGACATGTATCGTACAATTTACTCTCGTTGGAATTTAAAGTGTCTTGATGGAAGATCTGCATTTTAATATTAAAATATTGGAGATCAGGCCTTTGTAATATACTATTGAGTATTTCATGGTCATAAAATGGCTTGCGAATTGTTAGAGTCATTCTATAAGAAAAAGTTCTTTTTTTTCTCTTTTGTGTTTTTGAAGAATTCAAATTTACTCGAATGACTGTTTTTGAATTGGAATCACCTCGGGACTAATTGAATAGATTAAACTCGGTTGATCGTTAGTAACTACTGAAGCACGTAAATATTTCGAACCCGAATCGATTGTACAATGAAATTCATGAGGTATCTAAAATAAATCAATTTTTATTCGAAAGAAATCGAATAAAAAAAACGAACTTCAACATGAAATTTCATTTGAGCTTGATGATTCGAATCGAATGAAATGAAATTGTTAGTGATATCGAGAGAAGTAATTGACAATTGATATAGATTTGATAGTTTTGTTTTTCCTTTGATCAAAGGATTCGAATAGAGAATGCCTTGAGACAAAATTTCGTCACCTCGACGAAACCGAACAGCAATTTGTAAATGATCGAATTTGTACTGATCGTTGAGGTCTTTCGGACTGGAAATCGATGTCTTAATAACAGCATCTAGGAGAAAAAATTCGTTGAGATTTTCTTCGATGAAAAATCATGATTTCATACCCGATGGATACGAACGTACAGTAAATCGACCGTCATCTTTCATATCATTGTTCACCAGCTTGTAAAGTTTCAAATTTTCTAATCTAAAACGAATAAAATGAATGAATCAATCAATCGATCGATCAATCTAAATACTTGATTTGTTGATAATCAGCGTTAATCAAACCAATTGGACGATGTTCGAAACGTCTGTAACCGTCATTTTTGTCATGGAATTGAAATGGACTTAGAAATTCACCGTTATCTGATCGACTTACAGCAGCAATCTCGATTTGTGTATCAGCAGGGAAATGACAATCTCTCTGAACAAAAATAAAAACAACTTTATCGAAAACGAGTGAATTCATTTCGACGAACCAAAACTAAAACTGGAGCTTGACCATTGGTATCTTTCAATAGCGTTCCTCGATCTGTTTGAGCACTTAATTGTCCATCAAATGGATGAAGAAAACTGATTTCTAAATTATATATTTATTAACAAACAATTCGAAATAATGAGGATCTACTTCGAGCAGTATTGAACGGTTGTATTTGTTGAGATAATTCGTAGTCCATTGGATAACTCGAAGTTTGTGCTATGGAACTTAAACTTGGCGAAACTAAAAATAAATCGTTGAAAGTACAATGATGATTGCTGTTGAGTTTTACCGTGAGAAGTCGATGTGATCAAAGCAGTTGTATTATCGGTTGCTCCAACATTGGGCTCACAGCACCATTGAGCAATGGAAATTTTACCACTATTAGTTTTCATCTGATTGCTTAATCGAGGAAGTTTTTCTTGAGTGATTTTCGTATTTTTCTGTATGACTAACTGTTCCAGTAGACTTAGTACACGTTGATCTTTTTGTTTTTGTTCCTCATAAAATGCTCGAAAGTTATCGGTTAATGTCTGTACTGCAAATTCAACATTTCGAATCGATTGTTTCTGTTCTTCATAACCTGTCTGGAAATCCGATTGATTTCGTTTGATCATATCAAGATCCGTTAGAATTCGACCTGAAATTACAGATTAATTGGCAATTGATTGCGATCATTTTGATTTACCTAGATTATCATTGAAATCAAACGAATCTATTAAAAAATCAAATCATAAAAATAGATTTTCATAATTGACAGAAGCTATTTACCACTAATAGTATTGATGTCATTAGAAAATAAATCTTCAACCTCAAAGGTCGACCTATGAGAAAATTCGGATAATAAAAAAAAATTACAACTGTCTGGAATTCGCTTACATGACCAAAATTTCAATAAAAACCGGTGTGTTGAGTAAGAAAGAGAAAAGTATATAATGTTCTGTAGGTACGAGCAAGGAAATAACTCAAATATTAATATATGACTCATGGAAAAAAGAGTAAAGGTATTTAAAGCAGCCAGTCAATGACAGAATATTTTTCCAAACTTGATTTTCAATGGAAAAAGTTGTTCACAGTTCATTCTCAAGCTTGTGTTCATTAATCAACTATTGAATAAATGTCAAATTTGCGAACTATGCTACTATGTAACGATAGATGACAGTAGTAACTAAGCGCCTTTTCTTCAGTTTTTAAAATGTATTTTCTACAATTATTTTTCATCTTTTTCTTTCAATTGCCATCGTTTATTCAATCAGTCAAATGTTCACACAAACAAGCACAGTTGTCGATCAATATTACGCATATTCCGTTTGACGAAACAACAATTGATAAAGATCAATGTTACATACAACTTTCGTTTTTTTTCAATTATGGATTTATTTACTTTTCATCAACATTGAACGCAACTGAATTCTTGATTGAACATTTATCTAAATTTGAAACGAAAAAATTCGTTCTCTACGTTAACACAACGACTAGTTTAATCGAAGATAACTTAGATATTATTTATATATGTTCAATCGATTATTGTGATGTTAATTTTGTTGAAAAAGTATTCAAATTGTATCCAACAAAATTCCAAGTGCAGCATGTTTACTATCAACTGTCCAAAGAATTACAGTAAAACCTCCCTTAGTGAACACCTCTATAAAGTGAACACCTCCGCTTTGA